>PDWI01002030.1_pt1 | contig 31246 bp, 36 predicted proteins | sample 1430891 | NCBI WGS metagenome assembly PDWI01 (sample SAMN01162508, study PRJNA174530) | Oral metagenome, whole genome shotgun sequencing project. | biome: Marine environment; feature: Marine mammal; material: Swab sample of the gingival sulcus; isolation source: swab sample of gingival sulcus... | reverse complement strand
TAGACTTAGAAAAAGGTATAATTGGCATAGCCCGATTGAGCAACGACAAATAATCCTTGCTAATGAAAGTGGAAAGGTTGAAAATTTAATTTAGATTTAATATGCTTTTTTAAAAAATCCACACCAAACGTGCGGATTTTTCTTTGTCCCCTACTTTGTTTTTGACATTTTTTCTCTTTTACTGTATAATTCTAAGCTATGAAAAAGAATATTCACCCGCAAGACTACCGCTACGTCGTATTTAGCGACGAATCAGCTGGTTTTTCGTTTCTTGGTAAAAGCACTGCTGCTACCGATGAAACAATCAAATGGGAAGATGGCAAAGAATATCCACTGGTAAAAGTTCATATTTCAAGCGCTTCTCATCCTTTTTTCACTGGCGAAGAAAAAATTATCGACACCGAAGGTCGTGTTGACCGCTTCAAAGCTCGCTTCGAAGCTGCCAAAAAAGCCAAAGAAGAACTTAAAAAACGAAATGAAGCAAAAGCTAAAAAAGCTGCTGCTGCAAAAGCAAAAGCCGAAAAAAAAGCTAGAGCAAAAGTCAAAGATACTACAAAATAAGTTTTTAGTAAAAATACCCTTCCTAATGATTGGGTATTTTTTATGGTATAATATATCTATATGAAAATTAATTTTGACAAAGATAAATTGCAAGCTGAATTAAAAGATTTGGAGACTTTTTTGAGCCAGCCAAATTCTTTTTCTGATCCTGATTACGCTACCAAAACTCGCCGTTTTAACGAACTTGGTGATATTATCAAAAAAATAAACCGTTTAGACGAATTAAAGGATCAAATCAATCAAGCCAATGAAATTATTCAGAATGAATCAGACAGTGAGTTGACTGAACTAGCCAAAATCGATTTGGAAGAGTCAACAGCTGAAATTGCCAAAATTGATGATGAATTATTCAATCTTCTTGCACCAAAAGATTCAAATAATCATAAAAATGTGATTATTGAAATCAGGGCTGGAGCTGGTGGTGATGAAGCTAGTCTATTTGCGGCTGAACTTTATCGGATGTATTTACGCTACGCCGAAAACCATAATTTCAAAACCGAACTACTAAGCGAAAGTTCAAATGATACCGGCGGTTATAAAGAAGTTATTTTCAAAGTTTCATCTGGCGAAAATCCATACGGAACTCTAAAATTTGAATCTGGTGTGCATCGGGTTCAACGGGTTCCTGAAACCGAAAGTCAAGGTCGCATTCATACCAGCACTGTTACGGTAGCTGTTTTGCCAGAAGCTGAAGAAACCGATATCGAAATCAATCCCAACGATCTCAAAATTGATGTTTATCGAGCTGGCGGACACGGTGGACAATCAGTCAACACTACTGACTCAGCGGTTCGAATTACTCACTTGCCAACCGGAATTGTGGTAACTAACCAAGATGAAAAATCACAGATTAAGAACAAAATGAAAGCGATGAGTGTATTGCGTAGTCGCTTGCTCCAAGCCAAAATCGAAGCCGAACAGGCCGAACTTGATGCTAAACGACGCAATTTGATTGGCTCTGGCGATCGGAGCGAAAAAATCCGCACTTATAATTTCCCTCAAGATCGAATTACTGATCACCGCATTAGTTATAGTCGTAGTAATATCCCAGCGGCTATGAACGGAGCTATCGAAGATTTGATTGAACAATTGCAAGCTTATGAAAACCAACTAAACGCTGAAGTAGTAAATGATAACTAGAAATGATTGGCTCAATCAGGCAAGTCAAAAATTGGCAAAAATAAATGCTAATAATTCTCGTTTGGAAGCCGAATTGATTCTGGCTAATGTTCTAAGATATCAAAGAATAAAATTGCACTTAAATCCTGACAAAGGATTGTCTAAAGCTCAATTAAATAAGGCTAATTTGTGGCTAAAAAAACGTCTAAAAGGCGTGCCACTCGCCTATTTGACCCGCCAAAAAGAATTTTTTGGGCTTAATTTTTATATGACCAAAAGTGTTTTAGTTCCTCGCCCCGAATCAGAAATAATGATTGAACAAGCGCTAGAGATTTGCCAAAATTTAACTGAACCAATCAAGATATTAGACCTTGGTTGCGGCAGTGGAGCTTTGGGTATAAGTTTAGCCAAGAATTTAAGTAAACAATACCAGCTAACTTTAGCCGATATTAGCAATAAAGCACTTAAAATTGCCAAAACCAATGCTCGCAAACAGAAAGTGCCAGCTAATTTTGTCAAAACTAATTTGATGGATAATTTAATTCAAGATTTTGACATAATTTTAGTCAATTTACCGTATGTTGATCCTAAATGGGGTTTTATCAGTCAAATAAATTACGAGCCAAAACAAGCACTTTATGCTGCTGATAACGGCTTATTTTTGATTAAAAAATTGATAAAACAATTAGTCAAACGAGATAATTTTTATTTACTACTAGAATCTGACCCAAGTCAACAAAACGAAATCGCCAATGAGCTTAAAAAACACGGTTTCAAAATGATTGAAACCGTGGATTATATTACAATTTGTCAAAAAACTAAGGTCTCTTAAAATCTTCCAAAACCATTTGCTTGATCATTTGCTTACCATTACGATTAATGGTGAGTTTGATTTTTTCGCCTACAGAATGTTCAGAAACTAAAGTATTAAGACTACCGATTTTGCCAACTTGATAATCATTAACTTTGACTATAATGTCACCCTCTTTTAAGCCAGATTTACTAGCTGGTGAGTCTTTTAGGACACCGTTTTTAGCAATTAGAGCGCCGAAACGAGATTTTAGATTCTCTAACTTAGCAGTGGCAGGATTGAGTTCTCGATAAGTAACACCAACAAAGGCTCGCTTTGGTGGCTTGTTAGCTAATAATTGTTTAATCATGCCTTTGGCAGCACCAATTGGAATTGCAAAACCTAGATTATTAGCATTAGCAGCAATTGCAGTGTTGATGCCGATTATTTGACCGCCTGCGTTTATCAATGGACCGCCCGAGTTTCCTGGATTGATAGCAGCATTAGTCTGAATCAAATCAGTCAATTGTTCAGCACCACCCCTGCTTGATTGAGCAACAATTTTACGACCAATGCCAGAAATAATGCCATTAGTAACGGTATTTTGGTATTGACCTAACGAATTACCAATCGCTAAAACTGGTTGACCGACTTTCAGAGTTTTTGAATCCCCTAATTCAATAGGATTCATTTGCTCAACTTTATCAATTTTCAAAAAAGCAATATCGTTTAATGGGTCCTTAGCCATAATTTTGATATCACTATAAGTTTCTCCCAGATAATCTATCACCATAATACGCTCAGCATTTTCGATCACGTGCTTGTTGGTCAAAATATAACCATCTTTTGACAAAACAACTCCAGTGCCTGAGCTAGATTGATCATAGCCATAAAAAAATTCGGTTGATGAAACAGTAATCGATACCACGCTTTTTGAAACTTTTTCTGCCAATTCGGCAATTGATTGATTATTTTCAAGCTGGAATCGATTCTTATCGACCACTGACTGAACTTTTTTAACTTCAACTGGCCGATGTTTCAAACGATTGATGATTGGTGGAGTTATTAATACTAGCAACAATAATATCAGCAAAATATTAAAAATATTACGAGCTTGCGAGTTTTTGATTTTTAAAGTGGTTTTTGTTTGAGTCATTTTGTCCTTCCTATTAAATTTGAGCTTGTGAAAATATTAACACAATTATAACAATTAAACTAACGGTAAATATTATTGATGGTAGAAATTGACGAAAATCATAGTTCTTTTTTGACTCTTCTTTATAAGAGAATTCCAAAACAATAAATAACAAATAAGTCATCAAAACACTTAACATTGAAAATTGAGAAATTCTAATTGGCAAAATAGTCTGACCATAACCAATTTGCCAATGCCAAATCAACCACATTAATTGAGTCATGGTTAATCCCCAAAAGCCGCTGATAAGCTTCTTAGTCTTCAATTCAAAATCAAAATTAGCTAAATAGTGCCAAACCACAAAGTAGCCAACTATCATTTCAACAATCATCAAACTAATTAAAGGCATCATTATAGTGAATTGACTAATAGTTAAATTTATCCAAAAAATAGCAATCAAAGCTTGAACTGCCATCGCTCGCTCGCTAGTTCTTCGTTTGATAATTAATAGCCAAAACAAATAAATTAATGATACCACAGCTTGCGCAGTTAAATCTTCTTGAGTTGATAACACTGATATAGTCAAAACATAACTAAAACCAACCGCATAATCAACGATGGCTGACTTGATATTAGTCCACCAATAGCGGATCTTCACTGCAAAGACGCGCCACTTAGCTAAAACAATCAAAATCAAGCCCAAAAAAACTGAATTTAGTAGATTAATAGCCAGTAAAACTGACATCACAACCCCTAGATTAAACAAAATATAAAACGAGCTGCTCAAAAAATTGATTATGATTGCTTTAATTTTGTTGGGTTGATTTTTAGTTTTCTTCATATGGCTCCGAATCAAATTTTTGACCCAATATTATAATAAAATCAGTTTGATATTTATCTAGCTCAGCCGGAATTTTTCGCTTGAATGGCAATTTGATTTTCTTCTTCAAAAATGCAGCTGTTTCTGGCAGATCATTCCTTTGATAAATCACACCAGCATTTTCAAGCTGTTGTTCATTATTGCCCACATTATTAACGATAATGGATTTTTCTCGCAATTTTATTGCTACTTTATTAGCCAAACCAACTTTATCGCTAGCATTCAAAACAGTTATTTCAGCCCCCTCAGTCGCTAAGCTAGGATTAAGCTCTGAATTTATATAATTATTAACAACCTGATAATTAGCTACACCACCAACTGGGACCAAAACGCTAGCTCCACCAATCCGCTGACTAGTAATAATGTGCTTGGTATCACTCAAAAATCCAATTGATTTAATCTTGTTAAAGTCAAAATCTTTTGGCATACTAGAGCCAATATCAAGCAGAGCCTGAACTTCATCAGTCTTAATATTAGTACGTAGATTTTCGCCGATAGCATCCAGAATTTTGTTAATTTTATCCATATTTAAATAAGTATCACTTGAAACAACTTTTTTGATGGTAGCAGCGATGATTCGCTGTTGGTTCTTTTCTCGATCAAAGTTAGAATTGGGCAAGCCATACCCGCCATGCGAATTACGAACCATCATTAAAGCCAAAGCATGTTTACCGTCCAAATTACCAGTTGGACCATTTGGATATTTAACAAATTGACATTGCTTGTTACACCATTTATCAAAAGCCGGATCATAAATTCCTCTTGGATCAGGACTGTTTATTTCTATTTCAATTCCACCAATTGCATCAACTATTTTTTCTGCTACTGTAAAATTAGCATGGGCATAATATTGAATATCCAAACCAGTGATTTGACTAGCTTGAGCCATTAACTTTTCAGCGCCCTTCTCTTCGTCTTTACCCATATCCGAAGCACATTGATAAACAGTATTAATTCGAGAATAATTACCAACCCAACAAGTTTCGTCTAACTGAACCCACAAATCACGCGGAATACTAATCATTGCTATTTTCTTATCATCATGAGAATAACTAGCTACTATAATCGTATCAGTTAAAAACGGTGCGTCATGGCCAGGATCATCTTCAGATGTACCAAAAATTAAAAAATTTGTTCGATTATTCTCGTCTTTTTTAAGCTCTTTTTTATTTAACAGACCAAACACATTGCCTTTGAAAACAGTAGTAGAAGTAACGCTAGCTTTCAAAATAACTGAGCCAAAATAAATCGCTCCAATAACTATCAACAAAACAACAGTCCAGCTAATTATGCGTTTGAGCAATTTGAACTTTGGTTTTTGAGGCTGACTAATCTTAATCTCAGGTATTTTATTATTATAAGCTGGCTGCTTAATCTTATAAGGATTTGGACGAGCTGGACGAGCTGATTTTTTAACTGGTCTAGATGGATTTATTTTAAAACCATCTTTTACGATAGGCTTCTGAGATTTAGCTTTTTTAAAATTAGAATTAGCACCAAAAAAAGAGTCTATTTTATGACCATTGTTAATCATTTGAGAAGACTGAGTTTTGACTGGTTTTTTAACCGAAGGTCGCAATGCTTTATCAACGCTAGGACGACTGTTAGTTCGTGGTTTAAAACCATCAATAGTATTGTATCTATTTCGCTTCATAATCTCTAATTATTATACTTTTTATTGACTTTTTTGCAAGTTTTTAAGCATAAATATGATATAATGATTTTGTTATGAGTACAATTAAAATTAATCGTGACAATAAATTAAAAGATTTTTTTGACATAGTTTTTTTCATTGTCGCAGTTATTTGTGGCACTTTACTTATCAATGCTTTTGTTTTCAGAAGTTATAACATCGTCGGCGCTAGTATGGAAGACACCCTTCATGATGGCGAACGAATTATAGTTGATCGCTTGCCTGTTACTTGGTCACAAATCAAAAATGAAACTTATGTACCAAAAAGAGGTCAAATAATTGTTTTTGAGAATCCCAAAATGCACAAAAGCAACACCAAAGATCGTTATTTAATCAAACGAGTGATTGGCTTGCCAGGTGATCGAGTGGTGGTTAAAAATGGCAAAATAACTGTCTACACCAAAGATAAGCCGTCTGGCATCAATCCAGACTTGACTATTGATGACTCGCCAAGAAAACCAGTTTCAGGAAATGTTGATGTGATTGTGCCCGAAAAGGAAATTTTTGTAGTTGGCGATCATCGCGATGGTCAAAATTCTTATGACTCCCGTAGTGGGCTAGGCACTGTGCCTTTTTATAATATAATTGGACCAGTTAGTTTGCGATTGTTACCACTTGATAAAATCAGAACCTTTAATTAAAATAAACTCCTTATCGGAGCTTATTTTTTTATAATTTGATTAGATATACGGTCAAAGTCTGCTTGATCCTTGAACCTTATTTCGATTACCCCACCACTGCCCTGCTTTTGAGCTTTGATTTTGACTTTTGTTTTTAACAAATCTGCTATCTGGTCTGATTTTTGATCAGCTTTAAGAATAGTTTTGACCGAAGAAATTTTGTCAGCTTTGTCTATTTTTTGAGTTCGTTTATAATTAGCGACTACCCGCTCAACTCTTCGAGCTGACCATTGATGTTTGACAATTTGAGCCAATAATTTTTCGGTCACATCTTGTGGCAATCCAGCCAAAGTTCGAACTTGACCTTCGGTCACTGTTCCATCAATCAAATAATTTATAGCCTTTTTAGGCAGTCTTAACAACCCCAAAGCATTACTGATTGAAGCTTGACTCTTACCACCAACAGTTTCACCAATTTGTTTTAAAGTCATGTTGAACTGATTTTTAAGCTTCAAATAAACCGTCGCTACTTCAATTGGATTCAAATCTTCTCGTTGCAAATTCTCAATCAATGATAACTCTAGCTTATGCTGCTCAGTCAAAGTTCTAACAATTGCTGGAATGTTTTTTTTGCCAGCCAATTTACTGGCTCGAAACCGCCTTTCTCCGGCTACAATTTGGTATTTTTGACCTTTTTTAACCAAAACAATTGGTTGCAAAACACCATGTTTTTTAATTGATTGAGCCAAAGCCTCTAGCTTCGCTTGATCAAATTTTTGACGTGGCTGATTCTTATCAACCATAATTTCAGTCAACTTTATTTCTAATAGCTTGCCTTTGTCTTGATCAGAAGTCGGATCAAATTGATCATCAAACAATTCTTCAGGAAACAAAGCATCAAAACCTCTTCCTAGTCCTTTTTTAGTTTTCGACACGATTAATTACCTCCTTGGCTAATGTTTTATAACTACGAGCTCCTTTAGAAAATCTATCATAAACACCGATTGGCAAACCATGACTAGGCGCTTCGGCCAATCGAACATTTCTTGGAATTACTGTTTTGAATACTTTATCCTTGAAATATTTTTTGATTTCAGTAATAACTTGAGCCGACAATACAGTTCGTGAATCGACCATTGTTGGTAGCACTCCCAATAGCTCCAATTCTTTATTAATTCCTTTATTAATAGTTTTCATTGTTTCTAATAATTGACTCAAGCCTTCTAAGGCATAAAATTCGGTCTGAACCGGCAAAATAATATATTTGGCTGCAATCAAACCATTGACTGTTAATAAGTTCAAACTAGGTGGACAATCAATCAAAATATAATCATAGTCGTTATTGATTTCTTTAATCGCTTTTTGCAAACGATTAAAGCGTCGCTCAGCCTTAGCCAAGCTAACTTCAGTATTAGCCAAAGTAGAAATAGTTGGTGCCAAATCAAGATTGTTATAATTGGTTGATTGAATAACTTGAGTTAACGGAGCTTGTTCCAAAATAACTTCTGACATTGATTGCTTGAGCTTCTTTTTATCAACACCCAAACCACTAGAAGTATTACCTTGAGGGTCAAAATCGATCAACAAGACTCGCTTTTTCATTTTAGACAAATAGTAAGCCAAATTAATAGAGGTCGTAGTCTTACCGACTCCACCTTTTTGATTAGCAATCGCAATCACCACCGCTTTTTTATCCATAAGAATATTATATCACAATTTAGAAAAACTAAACCACAAAAATTTAAAAACTAGGCCATCAGCCTAGTTTTTAGATTATTTAATTGAAGTAATTTCAATTTCTGAATATTTTTGACGATGACCGTTCTCTTTGTGAACTCGTTTTTTGGCTTTGTAACGAATTACTCGTACTTTATCACCTTTGACCAACTCTTCAGCCACTTTTGCTACAACCTTCACACCTTTTACGGTTGGAGTTCCAACCTTTACTTTGTCACCATCAATGACTAAAAGTGCATCAAGCTTGAGCTCTTTTGTTCCTTGCGGGAGGAGGTCCACTCGTAGGGTCTCTTTTTCGGCAACTAAATATTGTTTGCCACCGACCTTGATAACTGCTTTTTTCATTATTTTCCTTATTTCTTAATTTACTCCGACAATTATATCAAAAATAGTTATTTTTGGCAAATTTATTTGCTCAAGACTACTTGATTAGCATGCAACCAGCCCTCAACACTACCACCATCCAAGAATTGACCGTCAGCTACCACTACTTTCATTTTGTTGCCCTCTTTGACGTAATCATTAAGTGGCACTGTAATGTAATATTCACCCTCAACATCGTCACGCTCGGCATATTTAGCAATTGCTTGGATAGCTTCGTAATTTAATACATACTTGCTAACATTAATTAAGTTACTTGGCGCTTCTTCTGGCTTTGGCTTTTCGACAATTTGTTTAAAATTGCTTTTGTCATCAAGTTCAATTACACCATATTTTTCAACTTCATCTTTTGGTATTTTAACACCCAATAGTACGCTATTATTTTCAGCCTCTTTAATCATCTTTTCAACGTCATTGCGACCGTTTTTATCATACAAAAAATCATCGCCCATTAAAACCAAAGCCGATTCATCTGCGGCAATTTGGTCAGCCACCATTGCTACTGGAATCGCCGTACCATATTTGGCATTTGGATCTTGCTCAACAAAATGCATTCTAACTTCTTTGTCTTTAGGTAAAATTTCTGGCAAGCGGTCTTCTTTTCCGTTGATTTTTAGATATTCATTTAATTTTTGATTAGGCGTGTAATAATCTTTGATTTGAGTCGAGCCTGGCGAAACTACGATATAAAAATCAGTTATTCCGGCCTTGATGCAATCCTGAATCAGATAATCAATAATTGGTCGATTGCCAACCGGCAACATACATTTTTCAATCGTTTTAGTAATTGGTAGTCGTCTTGTCCCCCAACCTGCGACTGGTATAATAGCTTTTGTAATTTTCTTCATAAACTGATTATATCACAAAAAACCCAGGTCCAAAAATGGCCTGGGTTTTATATTTGTTATAATTATTCGCTCTCAACTTGATAGCTTGACTTTAGCATCATCTCCGATCGATACCAATAGACAACCGACATAGTGATTAGAATCAAGCCCAAAGTGGTCAACGCCATCTCAGCCGGACCAGCTTCAGGAAGATTCTTAGTTTCTTCAATTGGCTCTATTTGACTATTTTGATCAGTTTTCTGAACATTCACAGGCTCATTAACCGAATCAATCGAATCAACATCTTGATCTAACCAACTAGCGTCTTCGTAGGCGTAAACAGATTCTGTTTGGACAGAGTTATAAGTCAGACTACCGATTGCTAAATTCAGGCTAAATAACGCTACCAATAAAATTGTTTTAAAAGTCTGGTCTAAGAAACCATAATCTAATTTTTCAAAATTATCCAAAAATTTTTGTTTAAATTGTTTCATAATCGTTCCTATTACGCTGCCTCCGATAATTCGATTGCATCAATAGCTACTCCACCAAGACTTGTCAAAAAATCTGGATTTTCTTTTAAAACCTCTGCTTGTTGCTCAGTTTCATCAATTTTTTCTAACTCTTTTAGAGGAAATTCATCAATTTTAGCCATTTTTAATCCTTGTTTATTTTTATTAGGTTATACTTTCATTATAGCATAAACACAATAAAAAGTCAATAGTAAAACATCTTAAAATAGTTTTTGTAAATTACAAAAATCGACAAAAGGTCGATTTTGCAAATTGTGATATTTTTAATGATTATAATAGCTTAATTCAGAAATCAATGGCAATGGCTTACCTGACCACATTTGCTGCATTTGACTGTCATCACTGATGGCAATAATGGTTGGATATCGTCTAATTCCATAACTTTGGCAAAAGCTAATACCGTCCCTAGAGTCTGGATCAACTAGCTCAATCTCACCCCCGGTTTGATGAGCAAAATCTCTAATATAATCCCTAATTTCTCGACCATAATCAGATCGTTCTCTTCCAATTAGGATTATTCTCATTCTTTATCAGCCTCTTGTTGTTGTTTTTTACGCAAAAAGGCTGGAATGTCTGCTTCATCAGTAGAAATATTCCAGACTGATTCAGTTTCAGTTTCTTTGTCCGCTTCTTCTTTTTTGTTGTCCAAGTCTAAATCAATTTGTTCAATCTCTGGATCATCAAAATCAGTAATCGGAGCTGATTTTGCCTGCTCAACTACTGGTTCTTTTTCTATTTGTGTGTGATAAGCGTTCTCAAAACCAGTTGCAACTACCGTTACGATAATTTCATCTTCCAATTCTTCTTTCAAAGTTGTACCAAAGATAATATTAGCATCAGGTGAAATCGAGGCCGTAATCAAATCAGCTGCTTCTCTCACTTCACTCATGCTCATATCATAGCCACCAGCAATATTGAACAACACGCCTTTAGCGCCATCAATTGAAACTTCTATTAAAGGCGATTCAATAGCCTGACGAGCCGCTTCAACTGCCCGATTTTCGCCACTAGCTCGACCAATACCCATCAAAGCTGATCCGGCATTACTCATAATCGCTTTGACATCGGCAAAGTCTAAGTTAATCAAGCCATGCTCAGTAATCAAATCAGATATACCTTGAACGCCTTGTCTCAAAACGTCATCAGCTATTTTGAAAGTTTCCGAAATCGGAGTTCGTTGATCAATCACCTGAAGCAAGCGTTCATTTGGAATCACAATCATCGTATCAACCGATTGACGCAATTTATCAATTGCCCATTCAGCATTAGTTTTTCGTTTGATTCCTTCGAATAAGAACGGTCTGGTTGCTATTCCAACTACCAAGATTCCTAATTCTCGAGCAATTTCTGCCACAACATAACCAGCACCTGAACCAGTGCCACCACCAGCGCCCAGGGTCACAAATACCATATCAGCGCCCTCTAGAGCTTGTTTAATCTCATCTCTCGATTCATTAGCCGCTTGTTCACCTTTTACTGGGTCAGCGCCCGCGCCCAAGCCATGAGTGGCGTCTTTGCCCAAATAAACTTTTGTGTCAGCTAATGAATTGTGCAAAGCTTGAGCATCAGTATTCATAGCTATGAATTCGACGCCCCTCAAATTAGCTTGTTTCATTCTGTTGATGGCTGATCCACCAGCCCCACCAACGCCAACCACTTTTATTTTGGCGAAAGTTTCAATTTCAGTTGGTTTAATTTCTGGCATATTTCTCCTTTTTAATAATCATACAACATTTTCATTATTTTTTGAATAAACCGAAGAATCCTTTGCCCGAATTCGATTTATTATGTTTAGAACTAGCTTGATGGTCATAATTATGCAAACTTTCCAGCATCAAACTAGTTGCGGTCAAATACTCTGGTGATTTTATCTTATCAACCAAACCTTCGTAATCATCATAATTTGGTTTGGCCAACCTAGTCACAAGGCTTAATTTGTCTTGAATGTATTGACTAATGTTGTCCAATTTACTACCACCACCGACTAAAATCGCTCCGTTAGGCAATTTGCCAAAATATTTGATTTGCTTCAACTGTTTAGTAATCGCATCAAATATTTCATCCAATCTAGCTTCAACAATTTCATCAACTTGCGCCAAATTAAACTTGTATGTTTGACCATCGTGTTTATAAGTGACTTCTTTGTCTTGATGCTTAAATTGGCAATTGACGTACTTTTTCTTAATTTCTTCGGCTATTTCTGGCTCAATCTTAAGAACGATTGCCAAATCATTGGTAATGCTATTGCTACCAATCGGCAAAACCGAAACGTGTTGCAAATCACCATCTTCATAAATCGAGATACCGGTTGTGGCGCTACCCAAATCAATAATCATCACACCGTTGTCACGCTGTTTTTGATTAAGAATTAATTCAGCTGGAGCAATCGGAGAAATAATCAAGTTAGGACTTAGTTTTGCAGCTAATAATGCTTGCATCAAGTTGTTATAATCAGGTTTTAATACTGAAATAACATTGGCTTTCATTTCCAGTCTGGAGCCAGTCATATCCAATGGATTTTTGACTTCAGTCTGAACATCAATTGTATAACTTCGTGGAATAATATCCAAAATGTGAAAATTGTCAGATATTTTTCCGGTAATAGCGACATCTTTAATTCGCTCAATATCATCCGGAGTAACTAGCTGTTGCTCGCTAGCAATACCAATCATACCATCAACTTCAGTTGAAATGATATTAGCACCGTCAATATTGACAGTTACTTTATCAATCGCCACACCAGCTGATTGTTCAACATCAATAATAGCATTATCAATTGCTTCCGCTAACTGATTGACATCCGAAACAATACCTCGCTTAACTCCTTTTGATGGAGCTTGGTGAGCTTCAATTATATTTATTTTATCCTTATTTTGACTACCAACTACAACTCTAATATAGTCAGTACCTATATCTAAGCCAACGGCAGTCCTTGGTTCTCGATCATCCATACTATCATTATATGATTTTTTGAACAAAAATGCTAGTGTTTTTTAGTCATCTAATTTGGTTAATATTTGATAACCGTCTTCAGTCACCAAAACAGTGTGCTCAAAATGAGCTGACAACGAGCCATCTTTCATAAAAATAGACCAACCATCTTCTTTATCAAAAGCGATTTTTTCTTTGCCCAAAGACGCCATTGGCTCAATTGCAATCGTATCGCCAACACTCAAAACCGGACCAGTGCCCTTTTTGCCGTAATTTGGCACTTCTGGCGGCAAGTGCATTTTATCACCAATTCCATGACCAACCAATTCTCGAATAATACCTAATTTTGCCTTAACCAATACTTTTTCAACCGCAGCCGAAATGTCACCTATATGAGCTCCTGGTTTGACCTGAGCTATTCCAGCATAAAGTGATCGTTCCGTAGCATCCAACAAATGTTTTTTGATACCTTTTGGCTGTTCGCCAATTATGATAGTGAAGGCCGAATCGGTTTTCATACCTTTATAGCTAATCACGATATCAAATTTGACCACGTCGCCAATCTCAAACGGAATGTCTTTTGGCACACAATGAACAATATTTTCGTTGATAGAAATACAAATATTGCCCGGAAAATTAACTTCTGGCTCTTTATAAGTCGGTGTTGCGCCATGTTTTTTCAGTTGCTCGCCAACCCATTTATCAACTTCCAAGCCAGTCATGCCCGGCTTAACAAAAGCTCTTAAATCACGAAAAATGGTTGCCAAAATTTGGCCACCTTCTTGCATTGCTTTAATTTGTTCTTTGGTTTTTTTAGGTTGTAATGACATGCTTGATTTTCTCCATTATTTTTTGATGAGTTGATTCAATATCACCCGAACCGTCTATTTCTAACACAAAAATTCCCTGTTGTTTGAGATAATCAATTACTGGTTCGGTTTCGGTTTTGTAAATTTTTAACCTTTTTTTAATCGCATCAACATTATCGTCAATTCGTTTTCGTTTCAACAATCGATCAGTCAATTGTTTGACTTCAGCTTTGATAACAATAATTAGTTTAAGCTGATATTTGTCTTTGTTTTCAATTAACCATTCGGCTTGAGCCATTTGACGTGGGTAACCGTCAAGCAAAATACCTTTGGTAGTTTCTAATGACAAAAGATCGTCTAATTTTTGTTGCAACAAACCATTAACTACAGTTGGATTAATTAAATTGCCAATTTTCATATATTCTTTTAGGTGGTCCTGATGAGATTCTCTCAACAACTGTCCAACGCTAATGTGAACAAAACCCGTCTCTTCGGCCAACAAATTAGATTGAGTACTTTTGCCTGATCCAGCTGCGCCCAAAACTGCTATAATCATTTTTCTCCTCTTTAATTATTTATTTTTTGTTTAACTACTTTAGCTACCAGCGCTCCATCTGCGCTAGCGCCCGCTTGTTGTTTGATTAAACCAATAACTCGCCCCATGTTTTGTGGCGCTAATTCTAATTGATTTTGATCGATAATTTGATCAACTAATTGACTAATTTCGGTTTCTGATAATTGTTTCGGCAAATATTTTTGCAACAATTGATACTCAGCTTTTTCATTGTCCGCCAATTCTTGACGATTATTTTGACGATAAATTTGCTCTGCTTCTTGTCTTTTTTTGACTTCTTTTTGAATCAAACTCTCAATCTCTGCATCACTAAGACCATCTTGACGTTTCTTAGTCGCTATTTCTTGATTCAAAATAGCCGCTCTAAGATTATTCAAAGTTTGTTTAACAAAACGATCACCGCCCAAAAGAGCGGCTTTTAAATCGTTATCAATAGTATCTTTTAAAGACATTTTAGCGAAGTCCTAATTTAATTCTACGAGTTTTTTCAGCTCGACGCTCTTTGGCAACAATAGCTGCCTTTCGTCGTTCAGTTTTTGATACTTTTCGTTGAACACGTTGAGAATTCTTCTTAGCCGCTACTACACCACTCTGTAGAACCTTTCGATTAAAACGACGAATTAAGTTCTCATTCGCTTCTTTGTCATCTTTTCTTGTAACTTTTACCATAGGGACATTTTAACACTTTAAAATCAGAAAATCAAGCTATTTTAGAATATCTTTCGTCATCATTACTTTAGCAAAACCATTGCTCAAGGTTTCAGTAGTCGACTCTAAAACATTATTTTCAAATTCTAAAGCACCAACCGCATCTTTAACGTAATCAACATAAAAATCTCGATCATGAGCTGAACGAGCTGTTGACTCACAACAAAAATTAGCCATAAATCCACAAATCACAACTTTTTCTATTTGATTCTGAACTAAAACTTGTTCTAAGTTAGTACCGACAAAAGCATCATAACGATGTTTAATAATTTCAATCCCTGAATTAACTACCTTTAAAGATTCATCATAATCTACCACTTCAGTATTAACCAAAAATTCTGCTGCTTCAGATTGGCCACTAAAGTCATACATTCGACCCAGATTGTTTATGTCATCAATGTGTTTTATATAAATAATTTGCTGATTCTGTCGCTCAAAATAATTAATCAACTTATTTACATTCTCAACCACCTGAGCTGAGTTTTTAATAAACAATTCTGAATCTTGATTGGTATAAATATTTTGAATATCTATTACTAATAATGCTGTTTTCATAATATGATTTTAACATAAATGTTTATTAAAATTGAAGATTAAAACTTTAACATAACTGTAATTATAATCCACAGCCCCGACTCTGTCATTACGAGTTTAAACCGGAATCCAGTCATTAAATCATCATTTATAAAACCCACTTATAACAAACTTTTCTCGGGTTCTCTCTACGTAGCTAACGCGCACGTAGCATTCGGCTGACTCGGTCTACGAGCCGACGTTCGTCCCCTCTAAAAGTTGTTATTGATTGGGCTTTTCGTTAATAATCAAAATACTGGATTCTTGATCTCGGTGGACTTCGTTCAGCCGAGTCAAGAATGACACGAAAAATGTGTATAGGCAAACCCAGAATCACACGAATGAGAGTGTTTTGGGTTAGGTAAGGTTGGTTGTTAATTAAAGTTTATTTTTTAATTATTTCTAGCCACTGGCCTTCAAGTTTTTGACGGCCTTGCCAAATGTTTAATTTGAGTTTGAAGATGACTTCAACCTGTTCACCTAACTTAAAATCAAAATTATCAACAAAGAATTTTATCATTTCAAGTGATTTTTTGTTAGCATCGGTTAATTTAATTTTAATATGATTTTTATCCTGACCCATTCTTCTAATATCAGTTATCATTAAATTCTTAACTTTAAATATCGGTTCTGGGTTACCGACTCCAAACGGTTCGAATTTGACTAATTGTTGATAAAAATCAAGTGTCAACTCACTAAAGTCATCAAGTTCAATTTCAGGTTTTGGCTTTAGATACTGAATTTGGTTGGTCAAATTCAAAGATTTATAATAATCGTTAATATTTTTTCTAAATTCATCTAAATTAGCTATCTTCAAACTAACCCCACCAGCTGCATCATGGCCGCCACCCGATATTATCAAATCTCGAGCCTGATCAATCGCTTTAAACACCGAAAAATCACCAAAACTACGAGCCGAACCTTTTACTTTGTCGCCATTGATATCGAGAACAAATGTTGGTTTGTGATAAGTTTCCATAATTCGCGAAGCTACAATCCCCACTACCCCCTCATGCCAATTTTGACCAGCCAAAATTAAAACTGGGTTACTATCTTTTTCAGCCTGTTGACTAGCTTGCTGATAAATTTGATCTTGAATCGCACGACGTTTCTTGTTCAAAAATTCTAACTGCTCAACTTGTTCAATTGGATTATGATCAGTCATCACTTCAAAAGCCAAATCAGCCGATTCCAGCCTGCCACTAGCATTGATTCGTGGAGCAATCCGAAAACCAATCGTTTCGACCGATAGTTGACCCAAATCAACCTTATTAGCAGCTAAAAGTTGTGCCAAACCAGACCTTCGACCTTTGCCAATAACTTTTAAGCCATAGTAAACCAACGCTCGATTTTCGGCTTTTAGCTCCATCAAATCAGCCACCGTACCAATCGCCACCAAATCAAGCAACCATTTTTCTTGACCTTGACTTAATCCATCAAGTTTAGTTTGCAGAGCTCTAACCAAAGCAAAAGCTGTGCCAACTCCAGCTAAACTATCAACTGGATATTTGCTGTCTGGTCGCTTCGGATTGACGACGCCAATAGCTGGTGGCTGAACTTCTGCTACATTATGATGATCAGTCACAATTACATCAATTCCTAGCTTATTAGCTCGCTCAATTTCAGTATGGTTTAAACTGCCACAATCGACTGTCACTATCAAATCAGGCTGATATTTTTGCTTAATTTCTTCAATTGCGGCAATAGTTAAACCATAACCGTTCGTAAAGCGATTCGGTAAATAAATATTAGTTGGCGCAAAACCAAATTGAGCAAAAGCTTCAGTCAAAAGCGAACTAGCTGTCACGCCGTCAGCGTCATAATCACCAAAAACCACTATTTTTTGCTGTTGTTGATGAGCTTCAATCAACCTATTAACCGCTTCTACCATATCTGGCAACAAAAATGGATCGTTCGCCAAAACATCCGTCTGATAGTCTATATCAAAAAAATCGTCCAAATCAGTAATTTGGCGATTGTCGGCTAAAGTTTTGATTATTTGTTGCTGCCGCGGCGACATCTAAATTTTTTTCTTTTTATTGGCTAATTGTTGAGTTTTAATAACGATTGATTGTAATTCTTTAAAAATAGGAAATTGCTTGTTGGTGTAATAAATCCGAGCATTGCCTTTTTTGTCACTCAGCAAAAAATTAGCTTTTTCTAACTTTTTCAACTCTCGTTGAACATTTCCAGGATCTTCTTTTATTAACTTCGAAAGTCCCCTAACATGAGTCTTAAAATCTGGGTATTTAGCATAAACTACCACTATTTTTCGACGGACCCTTGAAGTAATAAAGACATCTAACATTTTTGCTCCTATTCTTATTCTTTATCTCTATATTACACTTTTTACAACAATTTTTCAACAACATTTTTGCCAAAAATTATTTCCAATTCAAAATATTTTTGTCAATTTTATCAAAAATGACTTCTTTTTCTGGAATATTATTATCTTCGTAATAATGATTGGTTGAAATATAATTAGCCTTAACATCGAGCACGCAAATTTGATCAACTTGGACATGCAAACGATTCAATGCTTTAGTGCTAGTAACCGGACTAACGGCGATTAACTTTTTTATTTTAATTGGTTTTAAATATTTTAAAACCGCTGCTAAAGTAGAGTCATCAGTAAATCCATCGCTAACTAAAAAGATATTTCTATCTTTTAAAACATCTGAATTTATAAGTCCTCCATCACCTATTAATCTATTCATTTTCTGGAATGATATTCTTTTTTGTTCTTCAAAATAACCATGAAATTCATTCTCATATTCTGTCAATTCAAATCTAGACAAATTATCATTCTCTGAAAAATGACCAGTTTGAGCCACGCTTCCATAAACAAGACCTTCTCCTGGCACATCAATATCAGACGTTAATAACATCGTTAAAACGGTGTGAAGCTGATGAGCAATTGATTCAGCAACCATAACTCCGCCTAAATTCAAAGCGACAATTGCACAATCCTGATAACGATATTGTTTGAATAACTTTTCAGCCAACATTTGACCAGCTTGGGTGCGATTCTCAAAATACATATGCTTATTTTATCATCTTTTTTGTAGTATGATAATAGTATGTTTTATTATTTTGTAGCAGTCAATCAGTCTTTTGGCAAGAACCAAGATTTTTTAACTTATCACAGCCACAAAAAACTAAAAATCGGTCAAATCGTAACAGTCCAATTCGGCAAAAAAAACGTCATTGGTATAATTTTTGAAACAACCGCTAAACCAAATTTTGAAACTAAACCAATCTTATCAACTATTGAAAAACCTCTGCCAGAGTATCTAATTAGAGCTGGTTTTTGGCTAAAGGAATATTACAAATCACCGATGGCAAACATCATTCAATCAATTTTACCGCGTGGAATCAATAAAAAAAGACGAAACAAGCAAAACAGCCTACCTCGAGTCAAAAAAAACTTATTCAAGCCATCTGACGAGCAAACCAAAGCAATTGACAAAATAATTCGTTCTCAAGCCCAAACTCATTTATTATTTGGTCTAACTGGTAGCGGAAAAACAACTATTTATCTAGAAGTGATTCGTCATTTGTTAACTCAAGGCAAGTCAGCCTTAGTGATAGTCCCAGAGATTAGTCTAACCTCACAATTAATCAAACAATTTCAGGCTTATTTTGATAATTTGGTCTTACAACACTCTAGTTTGACCGAATCAGTTAGACATCAAAATTGGCAAAGATGTCTTAATTCTGACCAACCGTTAGTCATAATCGGCACTCGTTCTAGTTTGTTTATGCCAATTAGCAATCTTGGGATTATTATCATCGATGAAGCACATGAATTGAATAGTCTAAAAAATAATTCTCACCCCAAATATTTAGCCAGTCGATTGGCTGCCAAAATTAGTTCTGATTTAAAAATTCCTTTAATTTTGGGCAGTGCTACCCCTGATATAAGTGATTATTATTTAGCTGAACAAAAAAATAGTTCAATCATTAAATTGACTCAAAAACCCCTAAAAACTATCAAACCTATCATTGAAGTTATCGACCTAAAACAAAAGCATAATTTCAACCGACATCCTATTTTTTCCAACCAATTATTAAGTAGCATTAAAAATTCTTTAGACCAAAATGAACAAGTTCTACTATTTCACAATCGACGCGGCAGCAGTTCAACTTGTATTTGCCAAAAATGCGGTTGGGTCAATCAATGCCCTCGTTGTCACATTCCTCTTACACTTCACCACGATCAGTTCAAACTACATTGTCATAATTGTAATTTGCAGCAACCAGTCACCACAATCTGTCCTGATTGCAATTCTAGCGATTTGAAGTATAAAGGAATTGGCACGAAATTAATAGAATCAGAAATCAAAAAGATTTTTAAAGATGCCAGAGTAATCCGTTTTGATAGTGACAATAAGAATCTTAGTTTAGACAAATTATACCAACAAGTAAAAGATGGTTATTATGATATCATTATTGGCACTCAAATCATTGCCAAAGGCCTAAATTTGCCTAATTTGACTACCGTTGGAGTAATTCAAGCTGATGCCGGATTGTTTATGCCTGATTTTAACGCTAACCAAAAAACTTTTCAGCTAATAACTCAGGTTATTGGACGAGTCGGTAGGACTAGTCAACCTTCAAGAGCCGTAATCCAAACTTATCATCCCGAGCACCACGCTATAGTTTGTGGCATCAATCAAGATTTTCTGCAATTTTATCGGCAAGAAATACCTATTCTTAAACAAAATCATTATCCACCATTTTGTTTTTTACTAAAATTATCAATCAACTACAAAACAGAGATTAGTTGTATCAAAAATAGCAAAAAACTAGCCCAAATTATCAAAAACAGTTTCCCAAAAGTTAACCTATTTGGTCCGACTCCTAGTTTTTACGAACAAGTCAATAATTCTTTTCGTTGGCAAATCATTGTTAAATCAACCAATCGATCAACATTATTGAAAATAGTCGAAACACTACCTCAAAATTGGCAATACGAACTAGATTTGGTTAGTTTGCTCTAGTTTATGGTATAATTGACTCATGAAAAAATTAGCTACTGCCAAAGATATAATTACCTTGCCTAATCCAACTTTAAGGCAATTATCAATCAACGTCAAAAAAATTGACAATCAAGTTCTAGAAATTATTGAAAAAATGGAACAAGCCGCTCTTGATTGGGAAGAAACTAGAGAACATGAAGTTAGTGTGGCTTTAGCAGCAGTTCAGATTGGTATTTTGAAAAATATCGTTATCATTCGCTCTAATTTTGATGACAAGTCAGTTAAAGAGTTCAAAGTTTTAATCAATCCTAAGATTGTTAAAAAAGAAGGCAAAATCATCACCGATTTTGAAGGTTGCTTGAGTGTCAAAGACATTTATGGTCAAACTCCTCGTTATAATAAAGTCTTAGTCAAAGCTAAAAATGAGAAAGGTCAAGACATCAAAATCAAAGCCAAAGGTTTCTTAGCTCGAGTATTACAACACGAAATTGATCATTCTAATGGCACTGTGTTTGTAGATCATGTCAAAAATCATCAACATTTTTATAAATTAGATAAAAACGGAGAATTACAAAATCTTAATTATGAAACAGAAGTCAAACCAACTGGTATTCTTCGGGACTGAAAAGTTTAGCGCAACCGTCCTTGAAAAACTAATCAAAGCTGGCTTTTTATTTGAAGCCGTAATAACCAAACCGGACAGTCGTAAGGGCCGAGGCCATAAAATGACCGCGCCATTAGTAAAAACTATCGCCCTTAAGCATCAAATTAAAGTGTTGCAACCTGAAAATAAGCAACAACTGATTGATGTTACTAAAAGTCTAAAATCAAATGCCGCCGTATTAGTAAGTTACGGTAAGATAATACCTCAGCCAGTACTTGACCATTTTGATATTGGCATAATTAATTTGCACCCATCACTGTTACCTAAATATCGTGGCCCATCTCCAATCGAAACAGCAATAGCTAACGGTGATCAAACAACTGGCGTTAGCTTAATTAAGTTAGTTGCTGCAATGGATGCTGGTCCAATTTATGCTCAAGCCAAATATTCACTCGACAAACAAACCGCCAGTCAAGTTTATCAAGATTTAGCCATTCTAGGTGCTAATTTAATGATAGAATCATTACCCAAAATATTATCAGGCGATTTGTTAGCAACTGAACAAAATAGCCAACAGGCTACTTATTGCAAACTTTTGACTAAAGAACAAGGCTATTTAAAACCAGAATTTTTCACCGCTGTTGAATTAGAATGCCAAATTCGAGCTTATCAAATTTTTCCTCGTAGTCGCTATCAATTTGAAAATCACAACTGTATTATATTAGAAGCCACAACTAACACAAAGCCTTCAGAATTAGCAATCAAAGCCAAAGATGGCAAGTATTTAAATATCTTAAAGTTAATTAGCCCCAATGGCAAAATTGTCGATAGCAAAAGCTTCGTTAACGGTTATTTGAAATAATTTTACTTAAAACTATTGATAATATTTTCTTTGTTATCAAGGATTTCTTTTTTGAGATTTCTAATTTCTTCAGCAACTACTTGAGCATAACTAGGCTGATTTAACTCCAGCCATTTAACTGAAACATATTCTTCAAGTAATTTTGGATCAGCAATATCGTAGCCTTTAGCTTCTTGAATGTTAATAAATTTTTCATCAGATTGATACATTGGCACAAAAGCCGATAACCAGCCCAACATAAAACTAGTATCTTTATCAACTATTTTTTTGAACTCAACTAATTGTTCGCTAGTCATATTATTAGATAAAGCTTTACCGATTCTTAACTCTAACTCAGAATAAATATATTCCAAAAAAGCCTGCTTGTCTTCTGGGCTAATATCCACTAGACCAATTTCATCTAAAAATGATTGATTAAATTTCATATTTTAATTTTACTACTATTTTAGCTTTCGTGCAATAAGCTCACGCTTAAAGAATTCCAGTTTGTCATCAAGTTCGATTTTGACTTTTTTATCAGTATCAAGTGACATACCGCACATATCGCCCTCAACCACTTCTTTGACTGATTGTTTGTTCTTTTCTAAAGAACTAATCTTAAGCTCAGCTATTTGTTCTTTTTTTCGTTTAACTCGAACCATCAAATCAGGCACAATTTTACCCTCAGTCACCAACCCACCAACAACAGCCTTATTCTTGGTTATTTTGAACACTCCTTTGACTTTTAGTTTACCAACTTCGGTTTCCTTAATTTCTGGATCAAGCAACGCTTCCATTTCCAACTTACAATCATCTAACAATTCATAAATAACTTTATATATCTTGATTTTGACACCCATTCGAGCTGCCAATCTTTTGATTGATGATTTCAAATTGACATTAAAACCATAAATAATGGTCGAATCATTAGCCGCTAATTTAACATCATTTTCAGTTATATCACCGACCGATTGACTAACGATATTAACATCAATTGCATCTTCAGTGTCAATCATTTTTATATTATCTACTACTGAAGTTAGACTACCTTGAACATCAGACTTAACTATCACATTAAAACGTTTAGCAGTGTTTGACTTGTGAATTTTATTTAATAATTCCAAACCAGTAACGTTACTGCTTGGTAGATTATTAGCTATTTGACGACGATTTTTCTCAGTCAAAATTCTTGCTTCTTTTTCGTTTTTGACTTCTTTGCATAATTCACCAAATTGAGGTAACTTTTTAAAACCAGTTACCGTAACTGGGGTTGATGGTCCAGCTTGTTTTAATGGTTTACCCTTAAAATCAACAATTGTTCGAACTTTGCCATAAGCTTCGCCGGCCACTAAATAATCACCGACTGACAGCTCACCATGCTCAATTAACATTCTAACAACAGCGCCTTTACCTATTTCGGTTTTGGCCTCAATAATAAGACCTTCTGATATTACATCATAATCAGCTCGGTATTCTTCAACTTCAGCGATTAGTAAAATAGATTCTAATAATTTATCAATTCCTTCACCAGTCAAACCAGAAACTGGCACAAAAATAGTATCACCACCCCATTCTTCTGGGTTTAGATTGTATTCGCTAGCCAACTGACCTTTGACCATTTCCGGGTTTGCAATTGGTTTGTCCATCTTAGAAATAGCAACAATGATTTTGGCATTAGCTGATTTGGCAAATTTGATAGCTTCTACTGTCTGTGGCTTGACACCATCATCAGCTGCCACTACTATAACAACTATATCAGTCAACAAAGCACCGTGCTGACGAATCGCCGCAAAAGCTTCATGGCCTGGAGTATCAAGCAAAGTTATTTTTTTGTCATTATAGACAGTTTGATAAGCTGATATATGTTGAGTAATGCCACCTGATTCTTGTTCGACTGTTTTTGTTTGGAGAATATTGTCAAGCAAGGTTGTTTTACCATGGTCAACGTGCCCCATAACTGCAACCACTGGTGGTCGTTCAGTAGCTTGGTCGGAAGTTTGATGACGTTTTTCGGCTGTTTCTTGAGATTTGTCCATCTGTTTAATCTCAACATCAGTTCGACCTAATTCTTCTATAATAATCGATACGGTATCATAGTCTAATTTTTGGTTGATAGTCGCTACAATACCATTTTTAAATAATTCCTGGATTAAGCTAGCAACAGACACACTCAATTCATCAGCAAGTTCATTAACAGTGATTGTTAATCCCATTTTTATTATTTTTTTCTGACTCATATTGTTCCTTTCTGCTAGCTTAATTTTGTTTTAATCAATTAGACAAAGAGAGATCTTGCGATTGTTCTTATCAATATCTAAAATCTTAAATTTTTTCTTTTCGTTCAAAGTGAAAATGTTTTCTGGGTTAATATTATCGCCCTCACCTAGCTCTGATACATGAACTAGAGCTTCAACAGCTGGACTAATTTGAACAAAGGCACCAAAAGGAGTGATTCGAGTAATAGTTCCTTCTATTTCCACACCTTTTTTAATCTTTTCAACTTCTTTTGCCCAAGGGTCTTCAGTCAACTGTTTAATACTTAAGTTCAAGCGATCTTTATCAATATCGATAATTTTAGCTTCAACCATATCACCAACTTTGACATATTTGTTTGGATTTATTACCCGTTCCCAACTAATTTCTGAAATGTGAATCAACCCTTCAATTCCATCAACATTAACAAACACTCCAAAGTCAACTACTCCAGTAACTTGACCTTTGACCTTATCACCGATTGACAATTTGTCAAAAGTTTCTGCTAAAACATCTTTGATGGCTTCTTTTTCACTAAAAATCAATTTGTTAGCTCGACGGTCAACGTCAATAATTCGAGCTTTTATTTTAGTACCAATTAGAGAGTTCAGCCGTTGCAAAATTTCATCTTTATCATTAGAAGCTACTCTTGGATAATGTTCGGCTGACAATTGTGAAACCGGCATGAAACCTCGAATCCCTTCGTATTCAACCAACAAACCACCCCTGTTAGCGTCATAAGGCTCAACTTCAATAATTTGTTCATTATCCATGATTTTAACCACTTCTTCCCAGCCACGATCTTTAGCTGCTTTTCGTAGTGATAATAAGACCTTACCATCTTCCAACTCTTCATCCAAAACGCTAGCGTGAACTTCATCACCAACGTTAAGATCTTTTGAAAAACTAACTTCTCTTCTAGGCACAATTCCGACCCCCTGTGCACCTAAATCAATCAAAATTTCGTGTTTTCTGATTGATGCAACTTTTCCAGTTGCTATTTCGCCTTGCTGAACTGAGGCGATATCGTTCTGAGCTAATAGCTCATCCATTGTTAATTTGGCTTTTGCCATAAGTCTTTTTAGACTCCTTCCTTAAATTATATTTTCTATAGCAATGTTTAAACCACACCTAAAAACAGCTAATAGATTATCTCTATTTTAACTCTTTAGCGCTATAATTGCAAGTTTATTTTAATTTTTGACCGACAAAAACAGCTATGTATGAAGTGATCATTAATATCGCTGCTTTGACAAAGACTGATTGGTTACCAACTTTAGTTATCTGATCAACAGTTGAAGCGGATTGCTCTTTTGATTTGGTTAATTGATTTGCTTGCTCTTCAGATTGACTAGTTTGATTGTCTAAGATTTCTGGATTTTCTACATCCTCAATTATGACTTCTGACTGATCAGCTTGATCATTTTTTGCTATTTTGTCCGATTCATTAAAAAGACTTCTAATGCCGAACACTCCCACCACAATAATTATAACGAACACAACCAGACCTAAGATAAAATGTCTAAAAGTTGGATCTTTAGTAACATTATTGCTCATGTTTTCTCCCTTATTATATTAACATTTTAATAATATCATACTTTTATGATAAATAATATATGCTATAATTAAAATATGATCATAGCGATTGATATTGGAAGTAAAAATTTAAGTATTACCAAACTAAGTAACAAGAGCAAAATTTTAAAGCAAGTCGTTTTAGCAACCCCCGTTAAAGCCGACGATTGTATTAAAATAATCAAAGCTACTATTTTAGCTGAATTTGGTAACAAATTCGATCAAATAGTTGTAGCGATACCAGGAGTAGTTAAAAATAATATAGTTAGTTGGTGTAGTAATTTAGGAGACGATTGGATTAATTTAGATATTGCAAAACAACTTAAGCAACAATTTGATGTGACCATTTTAGTCGAAAATGATGCTAACTTAGCTGGCATATTTGAAACAAGAGTTCTAAAACCAATTCCTAAAAATGCTATTTATCTTAATATCGGAGCTGGAATCGGATCTAGTTTTGTGATTAATGGTCAATTAGTTCCCGAATTGCTCCACTCCGAAGCAGGCATGACCATGCTTGAATATGATGGAATTGTTCGAAAATGGGAAGATTTTTCTTCTGGAGCGGCTATTTCTGAAGCCTACAATTGTTTAGCTAAAGACATCAAAAAACCAGCCATGTGGGATGCTATTAGCGATCGGTTTTCTCGAGGCTTGTTGATGTTAATTCCGATCGTTCAACCAGATACTATCATTATTGGTGGAGTTATGGGTAATTATTTCAATCGCTACCAAAAACATTTATTCGATTTATTAGATGAACGACTTCCCGAGCAAATTGTTAGACCAAAAATAGTTGCCGCAACCGAACCAGATTTAGGAGTTACTTATGGCTGTCTCGCCTACTCAAAAGACCGTCAAACAGAAAAAACATCGATTAATTAATCAATTAGAGTCAGATTATCAAGTTAATTTAGTTGTAGCTGATGATTTTCATTACTCACATCAACAAAATAGCATTTTTTATGATCCAAAAGTTGACAATTGGCAACTTTTATTGATTCATGAGCTAGCTCATTTTTTACTAAAACATCAAAATTATCAATTTGATCGCCAATTATTAAAAATGGAAACTGATGCTTGGGAGCTGGTTAAAGACGAGTTAGCTACTAAATATCAAATAAAAATCGACTATGATTTGATAGAAAATACCTTAGATAGTTACCGAGATTGGCTTTATTCACGAAGCAGATGCCCAAAATGCAATTCTATTGGCAATCAATTTGACAAAAATAAATACAAATGTCTGAATTGTGATTCAATTTGGAAAGTCAATCAAGCAAAATTCGTTGGGCTAAAAAGATGCCAAATCAAAAATGACCTTAGCTAAGGTCATTTTTGATTATTTATAGCAATTAAGCAGCTTTTTTAGCAGGACCTCGTTTTGATTTTAGTCCACCGATTCGACCAGCCTTTTTTGCTAGTTCACGGTTAGCAGCAAAACCACCAGTAGTACCATTTTGACCACCCTTTTTACCGATTTTTGCATAAAAATCTTTACCGTGTCTTTGCTTATTAGTTAAGGCCGCTTTAATGCCTCCAGCTTTTGTTCCAGCCATTTTATCTCCTTATATAATTAATTCTATTTATTACACACATCTCCCAAGACATGCTAATACTTTAATTATATCATAGCTTAAGCTATTTGTCAATATTTACATAAGAGTTTTTTATGTTAAAATAATATTGCAAATATATCATCAATGATATATAATAAAAATACCCTGTTTGAATAAACAGCAACCATAATAAAATACGACCCCATCTGCGAGAAGGGTCGTGTTTTATTAAAATTAAACTTATTCTATTCTGATGTTTCTTCTGCGTTTTTAGACTCAACTGTTTTTGTATCTTTAGAACCAGATTTTTCTTTTTCTGAAGTGATAGCAATTGGACCACTATTTATTATCTTGTTTTCACTTTCTCGATAGATAATAGCCTTGCCTAATTCTGAAAATATTAAGTATTTGTCACCATCTTTAGCGTCTTTAAAGAAAGGGTTATTCTTTAGACTGCTTTTAGCATCATAAGTTCCAATAAAAGCTTGGGTGTCTTTTGGAATGTACATTATTTTAGCTACCTTTTGACGCAAAGCGTTGGTCTTTTTAACCGTTTTTACTTTTTGATAGGCTGGATCGTTTTTCAAATCGTCATTTTGTTTCTTCAAACTAATGGTCGTTGTTACTAAACCAACAATCACAATTAACATTAATATTGTTAAGGTATTAATTTTTTTAGACATATTCTCCTTTTCCCTTTTTAGTATTATTTCAATTATAACAAAAACATAAGCTTTTTCAATTATTTTTTATATTTTATTCTGATTTTTTATTTTATTTTGATTCAATTTTATCAGAAACAGATTTTTTAGGATTATTAGTATTAATTATCGGAGCAATATTAATAATCTTACCATTACCAACTGATCTAAAAATAATAGCTCGCTCTTTATAAACAACTATATAATCACCTTTTTTGGCATTTTTGTAAAAATCTAAATTATCTTTTTTGAGTTTCTCTGGATTATCGATTCTGGCTAAGGTAGGTTCAGATTCATCATTAATCAATAATATCGCCTTAAGCTTTGTTATAACTTGATTAGCCTCTTCATTCTTACGTTCACTAGTCACTTGATTATTCTGCATTTTTGCTTGCTGTGCTTCATTCCAAAAATAACCAGCTAATCCTGCCAAAGCCACAATCATTATCAATACTAAAAAATTTTTTATATTATTTTTTAATTTAGTAGAACCTCTTCTATTATTAATCACGTTGCTCCTTATTTTATTTATGTTTATTATAACATATTATTCAGTAGTAACAATCTGCCAATTAAACTTAACTTCTTTTGTCTGTTCTATCTGCAAATCCAAATTAAATCCTTTTTTAGTTACCTTGCTAATCTTCCAGCCTCGATTAACAAAACTCTTTGGAGTTATAACGACATTTGGTTTATTTGTAAACGGCTTTTCAAACTCTAAATGATAAATTATTTCACCAGCTGGAATAATAATTTCTCCAGCATAGTCTTTTGATAAATTCAGTTGATCTTCTATATTCACATTTTTAACAAATAAATTATCTACCAAAACCTTTAAATTATCATTATCTAAACTAAACATTTGTTTCAATTCTGAACTAGTTATTACTGCTAAATCTTCAGTTTCAGCTTCTATTTCAGAATTATCAACTGATTGTTGATTGTCAATATTAATTCGCCACTGTTCTAATTCTTTTATCCTCTGATCAACAGCTTTTATCCGATTATTTAGGGTTTTAAATCCTTGCTCGATTTGTTCAGCTAACTGATCAGAATCATCACCAGAAATTATTTCTAGAGGACTTTCATCTTCAATATCTATCTGATCATTAGCTATAGAAATCAATTGTTGATCTGAGTTTAGAATACTATTTAAATCAATTTGAACTGGCTCATACCAATAACCTAAATGAACAAAAACATCAATTTGCCCATCTTCAGTCGCTGCTTCCATTGCTTGACCAATCACTGGACCAGATTTAGTAGCTTTTTGAGCTTTACCATCAGGACCACTAGTCAAGAAATCACCTGGTTTAATTTCTCCTGCTACCATTGAAACGTTAGTTGGCAAACGACCGACTAACCCAACTGGTACGCCATTAACACTAGCGTCCAAAATTACGCCAGCTTGAGTTGAAACCACACCAGCTAAAGTTGGTTGAGCTACTTCTGAAGTTTTAGCTACAGTTCGATTATCAACAAAAGCTACCACATCACCAGGCTTAGCGTTATCATAATTTTTGTATTTTTCAGCCACATCAGCCCCAGCACCAATATGATTTGCACCATCCGAATAAACATCTCCATCACTATCAACCCGGAATTTAACATTACCATTTCCGCCTACATCACTTCTTAGAACCAGTAAATCAACATCTTCAATATCATTTTTATTGTAAGCTTCAAAAACATTATCGCCATATGTAGCTTTGCCCTCATTAATCAAACTAATTGTGTCTAAACCAAAATCATTATGCCAAACTGCTCCACTTCCTGGCATAGTAACCTGGAAACGAATTTGAGCCGAACTACTGCTAATTAACCCTTTTAAGTCTAAACTTTCGAAGTTCCATCTTTGAGTACCACCAGACGGCACATCGGGACCGTTTTGGCCATAAGTACCTCTCGTGATCCAACCACCTCCATTTTCGCTAGTTTGAACTCGAAGAATCGCTCGATTGTTATTACCTCTTTGATTCCAATAAAATTCTACTTTCCAATCATAGGTCGATGCATCTATCGAATCTACATGAGTCATGGTAAAGACATCATTACGTTGAGTAGGACTACTAGCTTCTGTATAAACATAGCCGTCAGGATTACCACCTTGCCCCGAAGTCGGTCCAACTCCACCCGATGATGTATTATTCGTGTCATGAGACCAACGACGACCGTTAGAAGGTGGATAAAGACCGTTGCCACCAGGAGCATTAAAACTCCAAGCTGCTTCATCAGGATCGTTATCGGCATCAAAAGTATAAGGTCCATAGCTAGCACCCGGAGGAGTGATTACGGTCGGAGATCCAATATCATCCTCAGCGTATAATTTTGAATTAACATTATTATTTTTGCCCGCAATAGCTACATCTCCATTAGTGTCAATAAACATTCGACTAGTTCCAGCAGTCTCAAATTCTAAATCTTGATTATCGTTAGTGCCAACGATCACCGTAGCACCAGTGGAATTTCCATCGTCCAAAATATCACCCGCTTCCGAACATTGCCATGATCCAGAAATCCATCTCAAAACTTGATTCTGAGGGCATTCTGTAGCCTCAACTGTGTCACCAACTCGTCTAAACATTCCCTTGCCAATAAAAGTCAATGCGTCTTCTTTATTATTAAAGATATTCCAATCATTGTTAGTTAACATCCCCGTTTCAGTGCTAGATGCTAAAGGAAGATCAATCGTGTTACCATTAGTAATTGTCAATCTGTGGGTTATCGGATTGTAAGATAAGGTTTGATTATCAGTGTTGACTAAGTTAGATAAATCTACCGTATTACCATCAGCAATGGTTAATTGGTTATTGCTTGGGTTATAGGTTAAGGTTTGGTCATCAGCAATGGTGGTATCGAT
>PDWI01002066.1_pt1 | contig 31248 bp, 24 predicted proteins | sample 1430891 | NCBI WGS metagenome assembly PDWI01 (sample SAMN01162508, study PRJNA174530) | Oral metagenome, whole genome shotgun sequencing project. | biome: Marine environment; feature: Marine mammal; material: Swab sample of the gingival sulcus; isolation source: swab sample of gingival sulcus... | reverse complement strand
AAAAGCTTACACTTCGGCGAAAATGAAGACTTCAACAGCTAGTTTTTTAAAAAGATTAAGAGACGAGAAACTTGAACTAGACTGGTTTTGTGATAAAAATTTTTCTCCTCTACCGGGTGGAGTTCCAATACACTCTGATAGTAAATGTATTGGCGCAGTTGGTATCAGTGGAAGGTCTCTTGATGAAGATGCCAAATTAGCCCAAATTTTTGCTGATATTTTAATTTCAATTTTAACAACGAAGAGTTAATCTTTGATAGGCTGATTTAATAGGTAAAAATTATTCTCTGGTTAAGAGAAGGTACAATATCGACTTCTCAATCTACAACAAGACGATTCCAAATTCATCATTGCCAACAAAGCAATTATACTCTTGGGGTGTCAATTGTTCAGTAACAATTATAATTTGTGAATCTTACGATTTTGGTTGACAGTTTTGTTTAGTAGCGTCAGCTAATCGTAAATCAGAAGAAAGTGCCCAGAATATTGAAGATATCATTTATGAAAGTATTTGGATAATAAGGCAGAAAAACGATGATATGGCTTTGTTGTACCAGGGAAAAATGATGATGTAACGTCCTCCCGGAATGGGGTTTTTTGAAAGAATGTAACCAGTTCCTCTCTATTATTGATAAATGTATAATAATCTGTATTTATTTTTTTTAGGGCCAGCTTGTATGACATGTTATCATCGCGACCCAGAATGTTGTGTACTATCTGCAAGAGTTCCTGAGAAAAGGAATCATCGACGAACATATCTTCGTAGTAAATAAAATGGGCGTTTTGGTAGTCTTTTAGAAAGGCATCAATCAACCTGTTTTCAGCCTGTATTTGCAACATTTTATCATAGAAGACTTCAGGTTTAATTGAAAACGGTTCAAGAGTTGGAATAACTGCATCGCTTGTAAAATGACGTTGTCTCATTTTTTGAGCTATATGTCTGGATAAAACCTGCTGAAAGATATTTTTTCTTTTTATCCTGATTATTTGAACTCTATTCTTTTGTAAAAGGCCAAGAAGAAAAGGCATGCCTGTTGGATCTTTCCAGATTTGGTCAAAATGATGCAGACTGTTTTGTTTGATGTCTATGATGTAGAAATTTTTGGAAAGAGAGCGTAGATGATCGAAATATTGTTCGAACAATAAGATCATATTATCTCTGGTCGGATATATTTTGAGAGAGGCCGCTTCCTTATTTGCTTGCAGGAAATGGAAAAAATTACTTTCTTCTTCAGCGGAGTGATAAAAGATTTCTCCAAATGTAGTTACCTTGTGATTACTTGATAAGGATCTTTGGAAGACTGTAGTTCCACTGCGCTGCGGAGCTATGATTGCTATACACTTTTTAAAGGAATCGCGCGGCATATTTCGTTACATGAAGAAAGTTTCTGAAGAGCACGTATATTTGGTGTCACAGGAAGATAACAGATCTGTGTTGTACGATGTAAGGGAACTGTTAAGCAGGGATTTGCAATAAAAAAGCGGCGATCATTTGATCACCGCTTTGATTAATCAGCCACTATGGCAAATGCAATTACTACAGCGGTCTTGTGGTGGTCATAATAGCCTCGGTTACAACATAACCATCACTATCTTTAACGGTCTTGTCATAATATACAGCAATATAGTTTTCAAGAGACATAGCGGTTAAAGTACAAGCGAGCATTTGATCGGTATTGCTGCTTGGGCTCATTGTCATCCAGCCACCTTTACCAGCGGAAGGATCAGGCTTTGAGCAACCAGTGACCTGAATACGAGTGAGGGATCCCCAAGGACCAGCTTTTATGGCTTTACAGCGAGCCCAGCCAGACGCAGCAAAAGAGGTACCTACTAAAAGAGTACAGGAAACAGCAATACCAGCGGCTGCAGCTACAATTTTTTTCATGTTCATTTTTTTCTCCTATTGTTGAACTTTAAAGTTTGATACTGCTAAATTACTATATCAATAATTATATGATAACCTAGCTTTTTGTGGATGACAAGTGTTTTATTATTTCTTTTTACTTTTTATCATGGTGTTCCATTTGAGGATAGTATTGTTTTCTTTAGCATTTAGCTTCTTTGAACTATTTATAATCAAAGGTTTACCAGCATAAAATGCCTGAGGGCACAGTAAAAGAAACCACATAAAAAAGCAGGAAATCAAAAAAAGGTACTATAAATCATTTATACTCGAGAAACTTTCTTCACTGAGCTTGGCCTTTGGTACCTTTGTGTTCCGAGAAATGGGTTCGGGGGGAAACTCCCAGTTCGTATCGCTTTCGGTAAATTCCTGTGGAGGAGAGGTGGTGGTATCGGGTACAGTCGAGGTATTATCTGGATTTATGGCAGGCGGCGCACTTGCCATAGTTCCTGTTTTTTTCCCGGAGTTGTCTAAAATAACTATCTGTAAGGTTTTTTGAGCTGTATCACAGATTACAGAATAATTAGCCTCTTTGAAAAGTCTGGTAAAACAGGTGGAAAGAGGTGTTTTATTGAGGTAGATTGTTTTTTTTGTTTTTAGAAAATCGGTATGTTTCATGTGAATATCATAATCTGCCTGTTCGCCTATTGCTTTTACTATTTGTTCAATATCCGTATTTTTTTTTGTAAGTGTGATAAATGTAGAATTCAAATCACATGTTGTTTTTGCCTGTGTGATTACTGGCGTTAAGAGAAAACTGATATACAGAAAAGAAAGTATTTTTGTCATTTCTTGATTATTGGTTTATTAAAATGGCCGTATAGGTTTAAAAGCAGAAGTATACAATCAGTATACCGGTTTTCATTATTGAGTGCTATACCTTATACATACAAATATTTATTTAAGCTGCATATATATTAAGAAAATAACCATTGGTATGATTAAAGCAATAAAAGCTGTTACTAGAAAATGGAGAGCAACGCTTCCTCCCGATCGTTTTTTGAAGGAAATGGTGGAGACTGATTGGCGCTGGCACGATTATCAGTCATGGCTTTATCGTTATGCCTATATTTCCCAGCAAAACTGGTTGTCCCAGAGGAAGAATATTGCCAGGTGGCCAAGGAGGCCTTGTTTCTCTGTCGTTACTCCTGTGTACAATGTCTCGGCAACTTTTTTATCTGAATGTGTGGAATCTGTATTGTTTCAGACCTACCCGCACTGGGAAATGCTTTTGGTAGATGATGGCTCTACTGCAGAAGAAACGTTGAAGCAACTACATCTTTTGAGAAAAATTGACTCGAGAATAAAGGTTTTTTTACAAGGTGAAAACAATGGTATATGTGAGACAACGAACTTTGCGATATCACAGGCAAAAGGTGAGTTTGTTGTCTTCTTGGATCATGATGATAAGATTTCTACAAATGCATTTTATGAATTTGCCTGCGCAGTGAACACTTCAGATAAACAAATAGATATCCTTTATTCTGATAGAGATATGCTGACTCCAGATACTGGTGTTCGCTTTATGTATCTTTTTAAGCCGGGTTGGGCTTCTGAAACTATTTTTTCTTCTAACTATCTCTGCCATCTCACTGCTTACAGACGGACATTGCTTGAGTCTTTGGGCGGTGTCGACAAAGAGACTGAAGGTTCCCAGGATCATGATTTGATTTTACGGGCTGCTGAGTATAATCCTCATGTTTATCATGTTCCCAAGGTACTGTACCAATGGCGACAGCATGAGGAATCTGTCTCATTGAATCCCGAATCGAAAAATTACGCCTTTAGAGCTGCAGAGCTATCCATTGAAAAGGCTATGAGAAGAAGGGGCTTACGTGGAGAGGTTACAGAGTTATCCTCGCTATGGCGTGGAAATTACAGAGTAAAATTGGAATTTTCTGCATGCGAAGAAATTGGAATATTCAGATGTGAGGATATACTGCATCAAATGACTGGTGCCTTGTTGAAAAAGGCACTTGAGAAACACAGGTCAAAAAAATATATAGTTTTTCTGGATGAATCCTTAACAGATACAGAGGAGAATAATCTGACACTGCTGGAGTTGGTGTCATGGTTTCAGATTGAGAATATTGGCATTGTTTCCGGCAAGATAGTTGACGAGCAGGATATGATTATCCATGCAGGGCTTATCTCCTCGGAACGTGGTGAAATTCTAAGTATATATCAAACAAAAGAAGATGATGTAACTGCCGGTTACATGGCATGGGCTAAGACCGTCCATAATGTCAGCATTCCTCACCCTGGCTGTTTTGCCATGAGAAACGATGATATCTCTTACTATGCAGATAACCTTCATGAAGATGAAGATCTCTTTACTCTCTCGTTAATGATGAGAAGAGATGAGCGAAGAATAGTTTTTACACCATTTGCAAGATTTTACACAGATGATGGAGCTGCCTTTACACGAAAATATAAGGAAATGAGGTATAGAAGACCGCTTAGGCCTGAGTTGGAGAAAATACTCGGGCAGGGGGATCCCTATTTCAGTCGAAACTTATCAGTTGTCGATAATGATATTGCGTTAAACTTTTCAAAAGATCCATTTAATGAGTGGGAGCTGTTTGAAAAAACAAACGATTAATTATTTGTTACATAAAAAACTATCCGCTTGCATAATAAACTGCATTGAATAATATACAAAATTCCCATAATTAATATGTGCGGACTTTTACACTATCAACTCTAGACTTGTAAAGTGATCTCTATGTTTGATGTTGTCATTGTTGGTGCCGGATTTGCTGGCTCTGTGTTAGCCAGGAAAATAGCCGAGGAAAGAAATGGCAGAGTTCTACTCATTGAAAAAAGGAATCATATTGGTGGAAATTGTTACGATGCCAGAAATGCTGATGGTATTTTAGTGCATAAATATGGTCCGCATCTCTTTCATACGTCAAATGAGGAGGTCTTTTCATTTTTAAGCAGGTTTACAACGTGGCGTGAGTATCAGCATCATGTTCATGCTGTCGTAGACGGTAAAGAAGTACCCATTCCATTCAATCTCAATACGTTGGAAAGGTTATTCCCGACAACTATGGCAGCCTCCCTTGAAAAAAAGCTCGTTGACAGTTTTGGTTTTGGCAAAAAAATCCCCATACTTGAACTTCGTAAAACAGATGACCAGGAATTAGAACTGTTAGCAGATTATATTTATCAAAATGTATTTGCTGGTTACACTGCGAAACAGTGGGGGTGTAAACCAGAAGAGATCTCTGATGAGGTTACAGGAAGAGTTCCTGTTTATGTGTCTCGTGATGACAGATATTTTCAGGATACGTATCAGGTGGTACCGGAAGATGGATACACCGCGTTATTTGAAAAACTGCTGGAACATGAAAATATCCACATTCTTTCAAATACCGATTATAAACAGGTTGTCGATATAAATATTCCGGATAAATCGATATGCGTTTTTGGCAAAAAATTTATCGGTCAACTTATTTTTACAGGGATGATTGATGAATTTTTTGAATTTTCCAAGGGACGATTGCCTTATCGAACCACGGATTTTTCTTTTCAGCGGATACAAAAAAAATATTATCAAAATGTAACCACTGTGAATTATCCCAATAATTATAATTTTACCCGTATTACAGAGTTTAAGCATATTCATCCGCAATTAACTGATAATACAATAATACTACGTGAGTTTCCAAGAAATTACCTGGGTGCTGAGCAGGAGAAGGATACGCCAAGTTATCCTGTGTTTAACAGTAACAATCAATCCCTTTTTGCAACCTATCAGGCAATGGCCAAGAGTTTTTCACAGGTGATCATGGTGGGAAGGCTGGCCGAATACAGATATTACGATATGGATGATATTGTTGCCAGAAGTCTGGAAGTTTTTAAAAATAATTTTTCAAGGGATGCTGTTTGATGCGTTGTAATATTACTCTCAGTATCGTTTTCTTGAATTTTAACAGAGTTGAAGAGACTAGAGTTACCACTGAGAAGCTGCTTGCAATGGTAGCACATCGTCCAGATATTGAAATCATTGCAGTGGACAACAACTCAACAGACGGTACTGCAGAGTACCTGAAGGCTCAGCAGGGAATTCAAACTGTTCTCCTTCCAACAAATGATGGAATTGCCGGATATAATGAAGGTTTTTCCCGCGCCGCTGGTGAGTATATTCTTGTTCTTGATGACGATTCATGTCCAGCGGATATGGCAAGTCTTGATGCTTTGATTAGCCGATTACATGGTAATCCTGAAATAGGAGTTGTTGCCTGCCACATTGAAACGCCAGATGGTGAACCTCAATGGAAATGGCATTTGCCTGCACCCTATTCAAGTGGTGAATCTCCATTTTTCATTGGTTGTGGCTTTGCGATACGCACTAAATTGTTCGAGGAAATTGGCTGGTATCCTGGCGATTTTTTCTTATATCAAAATGAAATAGACATTGCTTTCAAGGTGCGTAAAAGAGGCTTTGGTATCTATTATGATGCTGAAGTCAGAGTAATTCATCGAGGAATATTAAGCAGCAGACCTGGGTGGCGTTGTGTGTATTATCCTACCAGAAATACTATCTGGATAATTCGTAAATATTATCCCTTTCCCCAAGCAGGATATATGGTATGTTCACGTCTGCTCATTGGTCTTGGACGGGCTGTATATCTCTTGCAGATGAAGGCATATTTCAAGGCTCTTCGAGACGCTTTTGCCAGGAAAGTTGAACGGGAACCGCTTTCTCCTGAAATGAGAGAAATTTCAAATAAATTTTATCTGCAAAACAGTATAATTCATCAATTATTTCGGAAAATATGATGGAACATCGTGCTTCAATTCTTGTCATCATAGTAACATGGAATAAGCAATCCTATGTTGTTGATCTGCTCAATTCCTTAAAAAAAATTCATTATCATCAGGAATATCTTGATATTGTGGTTGTCGATAACGCAAGCACAGATGGTACTGTAGAATATCTGAAAACTCATTTCCCGGAAATCTTGCTCGTTGAAAACGAAGAAAATCTGGGCGGAACCGGTGGTTTTAATACTGGATTGTCCTATGCTTTTTCACAGCCTGAAAGCAGGTATGATTATTTATGGCTTCTGGATAATGATGTTATTGTTCATCCGGACACATTAAGTGAGCTTGTCCAGGTTTTGGAAGAAGAAAGAGATGTCGCTCTTGCTGGTTCTACCATGATGCAACTCACCGTACCTCATCGAATAAATGAGATGGGGGCATTTGTCGATATGGACAGAGGTTCTTTGTTACTCAATCGTCACCTGGAAGATGTAAAAGGGTTGCAGGGACAAAGTATAGCGGATATTCAAAAGAATCCTGTTGATTTAAGCAGATATTTAAAAAATTGTCAGAGCCGTATGGACGTCGAATATGTTGCAGCCGCATCCTTGCTGGTACGAGCTGAAGTTGCAAAAGCGGCTAAGGTGTGGGATGATTTTTTCATACATTTTGATGACGTGGAATGGTGTTTGAGAATTGCTAAATTGGGTTATCGCATAGTGGTCTCAGCAAAATCTCTTATATGGCATCTTCCTGCAGATCATAAGGTTCCCACCTGGATCTTGTATTACGACAATCGTAATGTCCTGTATATGCTTGAAAAACATGCTACGAATCAATCTGTTGAAATTACAAAAAAATGGATTAAAAAAAAGAGTCTGTATTATTATATTCTGGGTAAATCTGATCTTGCAGCCCTGCATCTGAAAGCACTTGATGATTATGGACAACAAAAAAAGGGCAAGAGTGAAACTGTACTGGATGATTGCTATTATCCTTTATCCGAGTTAGGAGAGGTTGTAAGAAAAGCAGGATTCCGAAGAATACTGGTACCGTGGACTGTTGATCTGCAAATGATTGATTTACAGAAATATCTTATCCATGAGAGGAAAAAGCAAAAGGGATTGGAAATAATATATCTAGCTCCCCCGCCAACATTGAAAGACGAGCTTGTCCGACAGATACCGCATGCTGGTATTCTCCATACACCTGCGAACAGAATCAAAAGACTCTTTTTTTATTTTCGATTACGGAACAGTTTTGATCTTATTCTTCAGTCTGATTACAAACAAAGTATACCGTTGAATTTGTTTAGCAAAGATGTTTTATATTGTAATATTGAAGGGATGAGTTTAAGAAAAAGACCTTCTTTCGTCTCTCTTCTCCGGTATATAAAAACATTATTTTTTTAATTTGAAATATCAACCTTTCAATGAATGATAAAGATCGAAAAGCTGTTATAGTCCTTGGAATGCACCGTTCTGGTACCTCTGCCCTGACTGCAGCCTTACAGTTTCTTGGGGTTTCTCTGGGCGATATCTCGGATAGACAAACAGAAGAAAATGAGCGTGGATATTATGAAAATGAGGAGATTCAGAAATTTAACGAAATGCTTTTATCTCGTTGTGGCGTGAGCTGGAATAACCCCTTCCTTCTCAACTTTACTGAGGATATTGAAGGAGTACTTTTACCCTATGTTGAGCAGGGCGTTGATTTGTTGCAAAAGCAATATGGTGATTACTCGGTCTGGGCGATGAAAGACCCAAGAAATTGCCTGCTTCTGCCATTTTGGCAGAAGGTGTTGGAAAATGCAGATGTCGGAGAAATATGGCATATTCACGCGATTCGTAATCCTTTAGAAGTATCAGAAAGTCTGAAAAGACGTTTTCAAAGAGATCCGTCTACTCTATGTGGTGAGCAAAACGCAAATATCCTCCTCTGGTTTATTCATCATTACCTCGCTGCCTGTAATAGTAATACTGATAATAATCTGGTGGTTGCCTATGATGATTTGCTGCATTCACCTGAGATTACTTTACAGCGTATCGCCAAATTTCTTGAACTTGCCCTGGAAGAGGAGCAGATTTGTCAGTATGCTAGGAATTTTTTACAACATGACTTGAAGCATCATAGTAAATCAGAGAGTGAATTGCTCGCAGCCTGTGAAGATGCACCGTATGTTTATGCGCTTTATAAGGCACTTATCTCCCATAGTTCCTGTGATATAACGTTAAAACGTGATCTTGATTCCATTATAAATGCATTGCCTGATATGCAGGATGTACAGTTCTGTTCGAAAGTTGCTGCTCCCTTTTTCGACCAAAGTTTCACATCCTATCCCATTGTTAAAAAGGTGAGAGCTCTGGACGATGAGCTGTTATTATTTAAAGAGAAATATACGTGGTGTGAAAAAGAGCTTGAAACTCGTACAGAGTGGGCGTTGTCGTGTGAAAAAGAGCTTGAAACTCGTACAGAGTGGGCGCGTTTTATAGAAAAAGACAACGAGTTTTTGCAGGGCAGGTGTGCAATGCTTTCAGCAAACGTAGCTGAAAGGAATTTGCGTTTACAACATATAAATAGTGGCTTTAGATTACTGAAGGATGAAAATCGTAATCTGCGAGAAGAAAAGAGAAGACTTTTAGAGTCAAATTCCTGGAAAATAACAAAACCGTTTCGTTTGTTACGTCGTATTGCAGGCGGGAAGCATACCGGTATTATTTGCTGGCTACGAAGAAAGATTGCAGAAAAAGAAAAAGCTCTATACAGTTTTTTGCCTGTAACTAATGAAAAGAGAGAGATACTTGCTGAAAAAATGTATCAAAAAGGCGCTTTTCTTTTTTGTGACAGCAAGTATTACAAAAGCTGGCAGAGATTACAGAACGTTTCTTTTTCTGAAGTATCCGAGCCAACTGTCTCAATAATTATCCCCACATATGGTCAAATTGCAAGTACCTCTCTATGCCTTCGCTCAATATATCAAAATCTCCCTCGGGTGAGCTTTGAGATAATAGTGGTGGATGATGCCTCGGATGACTTTGGTGTGGGATGGCTGGAAAAAGTTCCGGGTATAACCTGCTATGAAAATGATGAGAACCTTGGTTTCCTGCAATCTTGCAATTGTGCTGCAGAAAAAGCACGTGGGAAGTATTTGTATTTTTTGAATAATGATACTGAAGTTACAATGGGATGGCTGGATGCACTGGTGCAAGTGTTTACCCTTGATCCGCAGTGCGGCCTGGTTGGTTCGAAACTGATTTATCCTGGTGGTATGCTACAGGAAGCAGGCGGGATTGTCTGGAAAGATGGGTCAGCGTGGAATTTCGGAAATGGCGATGACCCTGCTAAAAGCGCATATAACTATCTTAAGGAAGCTGACTATGTTTCTGGGGCTTCACTTATGATCCCCAGGCATCTATTTTTTGAGCTTGATCGCTTTTCAGAAGAATACAAGCCTGCATATTATGAGGATACAGATCTTGCCTTTAAGGTTCGTGAAGCAGGGAAAAAAGTGTTATACCAGCCAGAATCAACGGTAATACATTATGAAGGTGTTTCCTGCGGTACAAATCTCTCTTCCGGGATCAAATTATATCAAAAGAAGAATGCAGCGAAATTTTTTGCAAAATGGAGGAATGTGTTAGAGCGTGACCATTTCAGCAATGGTGAAAATGTATTTATTGCAAAGGATAAAAGTAGAAATAAAAAGACAATTCTTGTTATAGATCATTACATACCACAACCGGACAGGGACGCGGGTTCAAAGAATATGTGGTGTTACCTTCAGGTTCTTGTTGAAATGGGATTCAATATAAAATTCTGGGCAGATAACCTTGCATATAACCAACATTATGGTCGGCCATTACAAGAACTGGGCATTGAAATTTTCTATGGCCCGGAATACCATGGGATGTTTGAAATCTGGATAAAAGAAAACAGTCGGTATATTGATTTTTTTCTTCTCAGTCGTCCCGATGTTGCGTGGAAGTATCTTCTGGCAATAAAAAGGCATTCTGACAAGAAAATAATATATTATGGTCATGATATTCATCATCATCGTATGCAGCTGGAAGCAGAGGTTTGTCCTGAGAAAAATATAGCTGAGACGATTGAAACTGTTACAACAACGGAGCAGAATCTGTGGCGGATGGTTGATGTCGTTCTCTATCCCAGCACCAAAGAGACGGCAGCTGTAAAAGAGTTTGATTCGTCTATAAGCGCATTTACAATTCCTTTATATTTTTATGAAAATATAGACAAATACAAGAAAAGAAAGGCTGTGTGTTCTAATAATATTGTATTTGTTGCAGGATTCAGACACTCCCCAAATGTTGATGCGGCAGTCTGGTTTGTTACAAAGATCTTTCCTCGAATACGTGCATGTAATGATACTGTCCACCTCTATCTCGTTGGTTCAAATCCTACTGAGCAGGTACTTTCGCTTCAATCTGATGATATTACCGTCACGGGTTATGTTACAGATGACGACTTGCGGGATTTTTATGCTCAAGCCCGTCTCGCGGTAGTGCCATTACGTTTTGGTGCAGGCACAAAGGGAAAAGTACTTGAGGCCATGGCATACGGTGTGCCCCTTGTTACAACTGATATTGGCATACAGGGTATGCCCGAGCTTGTGGATATTATCGCTGTGCAAAACGATGAAGAGCAATTTGCCGAAAGTGTGAAACGGCTGTTACACGATGATTCAGAATGGCAGAGAATAGCGCATGGAGGATGGGAATATATACAAACCAATTTCTCGAGAAAAAGTATACGAAATGTATTTGAATTCCATTTTCAGGATAAGGCCATATGCGATACATAATCCTGCATAACCATCTCTTTAAAAATGCCGGAACAACCTTTGACTGGGCATTGCAGCGATATTTTAAAGATGGATTCCTGGATCATAGAGATGACAAAAAGATGCGTTCAGGACGTTCATATTTGGAACCGTTTCTGACCGAGATGTCTCACATACAGGCTCTATCAACTTATCATCTTCAATTTCCTCTTCCTGATATTGCGGGCGTCAGGTTGCTGCATACAATGTTTTTACGCCACCCTCTTGACAGGATAGGTTCTGTGTACACCTTCGAAAGAAAACAGAATGCCGAAACACTGGGTGCGAAAATGGCCAAACAGCTTGGTTGTAATGAATATGTAAAATGGCGAATGAGAAAGGATATTCCCGCAACCATCCGTCATTTTCAAGTTTGTCGCTGTCTGGATGCACCACTTTCAGCGGAGACCTCAGGTTCCGAAGTTAGTGAAGATATTTACCGGATAGCCGAGCAGAGGGTGAGGGATACTGAACTGCTTGGAGTTGTAGATATGTTTGATGAAAAGTTGAATGACTTTAAAAGAAGGTGCGAGGCATTAAGTTCTTAGACATTATAATCATCACATAACTATACCTGAAAGTGTTGATTTCTTAACATAGATAAAAAAAGTGTGGAAAAACGGTGTTACAGTTAAAGGATGAATTGAAGGAAAATATATCTGTCTTGATTACCCTGGTAGATGCAAATCTTAAAACCACGATTGACAATACAAGACTTGGATGGGGGTGGCTGATAATAAATCCACTGATTATGATGGGGATTTATTATCTGTTTGTTCATATTATTCTGGGAAGAGGAGGGGATAACTATCATCTTTATATACTCACGGGAATCATAACCTGGAATTTGTTTAGTTCATCACTGCTGCAAGCAACCAATGTAATTGACAATAACTCCCAGCTTTTTAAACAGGTGCCTATACCGTTTTCCATAATTTTACTGGTTCCTATTATTGTGCAGATGTTGTTAGCGTTTATTGGTTGTAGTGTAATTATGGTTTGGAATATGTCAGCAATCGGAGTACAGACCTTATCAATTATAGTACTTATCATAATCACTGGAATGATCAGTTATGCTCTGGGATTATTTTTATCTGTTATCGCTTTGTATTTTAAAGATATGAAACTGGCTTTACATTATATTATTAGAGTTGGTTTTTTCCTGACCCCTGTTCTCTTTCCAGCAGAACGAGTGTTGTTGAGTGAAAAGATTCCTCAATTGTTGAAGGATATTTACTATCTAAATCCCCTGGTAACTTTATTACAAGCTTTTCGGCAGGTACTACTCAAAGGTGTCTGGTTTGATGTAGGGCGAATTGCAATTATTTTTCTTATCACCCTTTTCATTATTCAGGCAGGATTAATATGGTTGCGATTTCACACCCGGCAAATAATGAAGATGATTTAACTATTGAGCCGTAAATGGAAGAGTATAGAAGCAAAGATAAAAGAGAGCCTGAAACAGCTGTTCTACTGGAAAATGCAGGTATTTTCTATCGGAGAAATGCATCATTTTTCCTTTCAAAGAGTAAAAACCTGAGAAAGTCAAAAGATCACTGGGCGCTGCGTGGAATTAACCTACACATTTCTGAAGGTGAGACTGTGGCGTTTATAGGTCGTAATGGGTCCGGAAAAAGTACTATTTCCCGTTTAATAAGCGGATCCCTGTTGCCTGATGAGGGGCGGGTTGTTGTAAAGGGAAAGGTGCAGCTGTTAGCACTAGGCGTTGGTTTCAGGCCTAATATGACAGGCAGAGAAAATGTCATAATCAGTGGTACATTGTTGGGGATGACTCGTAGAGAAGTTTTTGAGAAACTAGATGAAATCATTGAGTTTACTGAACTTGATGATTTTATAGATGAGCCGGTTCGAACATATTCCGCCGGTATGAAAAGCCGACTGGGATTTGCTGTTTCCACAGTAGTTTGCCCTGATATTCTTATTCTTGATGAAGTTATGTCGACAGGAGATGCTTCCTTTCGTAAGAAAGCTCATGAACGGATGAATAAGATGCGGGATCGTACAAAGACAATTTTGATGGTCTCTCATAATCCTGCTCAACTACGGGAGTTTTGTTTACGCGTAATATGGTTTGATAAGGGACGAATTGTCCTGGATGGAGGAGTAGAGGATGTGCTTCCTTGTTATCAGGCATTTTGTAAAAACCCTGATCGTTGGATAGGGGAGAATAAAAAACTATTTTATGGCGACAATGATGGGACGAAATTTCTTCCAGGGCAGGCTCGTTGATGGTTGTATAATTTCAGCCTTTGTAAAGCCTGCCTCTCCTAGTCTGGATACAATGTCTTCCCCGTAATCTCTAAAAACAAGAATAGGAGCATGATTGCGTATTGGATCCTTATGATAAAGGGGCGGCAGAAGATGCTGAAGCTCGCCAGATGGGGTTCTTATAGCCCTTTGTGTGGTTATCTTCCCCCTGAAAATCGGCACAGTAAATATGAAGGTTCCCCCTGGCTTGAGTACCCTGCAGATTTCTCTAAAACCGGCAAGATCGTCTGGGACATGTTCAAAAACTTCTGTTGAAGTGCAAAGAGTAAAGCTTTCGTCAGTAAAGGTTAAACATTGAACATTCTGGCATAAAATACCGTTGTGTTTGCTGCCTGGTTCAACATTCGTGAGAAATTCTGAACAGGTAAGATGCTCGCAGTTTGCAGCAAGGTATGTCACAAGTGGCCCGCGGGATGAAAGCTCATATACGTATTGTTCTTCGAGATTTTTTAATGTTGATAAAACTGAAACAAGTGAGAGTGTCACCGTAGATGATTTACAGAAAAGGCATCGGATTCCTATTTCAGTGGAATTAAGCCGTACGAAGGGACGCATACCTTTACATACAGGGCACTTTCCAAAAGAAAAACGGAAATGTTTCCACTCAATAAATTCAATGATTCTTAAAAGTTGTACAATTTGCATTGTCGTTACTGTTCAGGGATGAGTAAAAGGGATTAACCGGTTTCTGTTCGAACAGATATTAAAAAGTAACTTTATAAAAAAGGATATGTCTTCTTGTGTTTCTGTAATAATTGTCAACTACAATGCTGGTGATGCATTGACCAGATGCCTATGTTCTCTAGCTGATTCAAGCTTTCCCGTTGACGTGGTTATTGTCGATAACAATTCAACAGATAATAGCCTTGAGCCAGTTAAAAAAGCAACCTTTGAAATTGATAATATTACAATCATTGAAAACAGCAGGAATGTTGGCTTTGCAACTGCATGTAACCAGGGGCTGAAACATGCAGCTGGAAAAGTGCTTCTTCTGCTCAATCCAGACTGTATTGTTAAAAAAGATACGATAGAGCTTCTTTTTAACCAGTTACAAAAAAATCCCGGGGTTGGGATGGTTGGTGGGTTGATATGTAATCATGATGGTACTGAACAGCGTGGTTGCAGGAGGAAAATACCCACACCGTGGACGTCATTGGTAAATTCATTTGGGTTGAAAGTTTTTTATCGTTTCAATAAAAAATACTTTTCTGATTTTAGATTGGATCAAACGCCTGTTCCCCGTGGCCCTGCTTCAGTAGAAGCTATTTCGGGTGCCTGCATGATGATTTCAAGGAAAGCTTATCAGGATGTTGGTCCAATGGATGAGAAGTATTTCCTCCACTGTGAGGATTTGGATTATTGTTTGCAATTTACTAGAAAAGAGTGGCAAATCCTTTTTATTCCCGATGCAATATTGTACCATACAAAAGGTGGTTGTTCCTCTGCCCGACCATATTTTGTGGAATGGTCAAAACATAAGGGTATGGTCCGTTTTTATTGTAAAAACTATCGCTCTCTGGCCTCTCGGTTGTTGATTCTCCCTGTCTTATTTGGTATCTGGCTCAGATTTGTTCTTATATCATTACAGATAGCCACACAACAAAATACGAGATAAACGTATGAAAGAACAGATAACAGGTGTCATTGGTGCAAGCAGTTTTGTGGGTGAGAGGATTTGTGCCCGTTTATTGGAACTGGGAATACATGCGCAACCATTTTCCCGAAAAAAGGAAAGTGGATTGTTAGATGTTACTGCTATTGAAGATCAGAGTTGTAGAACTATCAGGAACTGGATTTATGTTGCTCCTGTCTGGACCCTGAAAGAGTACTACTCTTTCTTGAAAAAATGCGGCTGCAAGCGACTTGTTGTTTTGAGTTCCACAAGCCGTTTTAGTAAAATCACATCGCATAACCCGATAGAACAGAAGATCGCCCGGGACTTGATTGATGGAGAAGAACAGGCCATAAGATGGGCTCAGGTTCACGATATTCACTTGATGATTTTACAGCCGACGCTGATTTATGGTTATGGTAAAGACAAAAATATAAGTAATATCGCAGCATTTATTCAAAAGTTTGGTTTTTTCCCTATCCTGGGACAAGGAAAAGGGTTACGACAGCCAATCCATGTTGATGATGTGGCAGCAGCTTGTGTGGCTGTGCTTAGAAGAAAACTGCATGGTCAGCGTCAATACATCATCACAGGCAAAGAGACTATGAGTTACCGGGAAATGGTAGTGCGAATTTTTCAGGCGCTCAAAAAGAAAGTAACAATAGTCAGGTGCCCAATGTGGTTGTTTACTCTTGCTGTAAATGTTTTAAAATATATGCCTCAATACAAGAGTGTTACCTTGGATATGGTTGCCCGGATGAATGTTGATCTTACTTTTTCATACGAACAGGCGCAAAAAGACTGGGGATTTGAGCCAACAAAATTTCTTGAAGTTGATGATGGCTATTTTACAGCTGAAAAACGTATATAATCAAGTAGCATCCAATCTCCCTTTCTCCTGTTTCCTCGTTGCAATACCTTGATGTTATATTCTCCTTTGGTAAGATAGATCTCTTTGCTGGAAACACGTTCTCTCCCTTCAAATTTCCCTCGTAACAGTCCATTGTACTTGTGGTGTTTGTCAATTTTTCGAGTTTTTGCAGTTGCTGTACCTGTGAGGGGAATAGTGAGCTTTTTTGTTGCATTGAAGACAATGTCTAGAACTGCCTTCTTTTGAGAGATATAAAATACTTCAAAAAGATAGGTGCCGTCATGAGGTATTTTTATAGTCGTTGTTGAAGTTGATTTGTGACGATAAGAGCGTCCCCGCATATGTAATGGATTGGTAGGAGACCATATCGAAGCAGTGCGTGAGAGCATATTTTCTGCTTCTATAATGTGTGCAGGTGACTGTCTAAATAGGAGTATTCCGATACATACCAGAAGAGGAAAAATTATGATAGCAGTGATTGCAGGTGAAGTATGATGAACATTTTTACCCGAAGTTGAAAAAGAATCCTGTTTTAAGGTGATATGAAGAATACAGGATAAAGTGATGCATAACCAGGTACTAAACCACATGTCAATATTTCCAATATGCATAAATGAACTTGGCAGAAAACTTTGGAAAGGGATATGCGTGTATTCTTGAATAAAAAGAAATAATCTGTTTGGTCCATACGGACGATTGGTTTGTAAATAAGGAAGAATAAGTCCCAGGGAAGTATATATCCCTCCCCAGGCGGCAAGTATTGCGAAAAGATATCTACGCCATGTATCAGTATTGGCCAACCAGAAAGTGAGTAGGGCTGTCCAGGCTGGAAGGGTAAACATAAGATATCTGAATGGTGGGGAGAATCCGCCATGCCAGGCAAACCAATTCATGCCGATAAAAAGGAAAAGTGGCATACTGATGGTGAAGAAACAAAGAATAAAAAAAGGTCTATTTTTTTGATATGCTTCAAAAAGTGAAATGAATGCCAGCATAAAAATTGGTGCACAGACAAACAGACCGAAATTCTGATCACCGAACAGTCCTTTCAGAGTAGAAGAAATGATGTCAAACCAATGATATTGTTTCCACAGCCCTGTTCTGTTGATGACCATTATGAGCAGAAGGAAAACGATAGTTGAAAACGTAATTCTTGCTATAAGTCTGTAGTATCTGTTGTTAAAAAACTGTCGTATATACAGGTAAAAAACTCCAAAAAAAATACCGGAAAATCCGATTATCAACCTATGTTTACAGTAATATGCAAGCGTAGTGATAACAGTGAGTAAAATCAACTTAGCCAATGGATGAAATCGTTTCAACGAACTGATATAAAAAGCACTGGAAAAGAAAAAAAGACCGATGATATCAGGATACTCAACCTGGGAAAGAAAGAACACCGGACAAGAGGTTAATCCAATAAAGGTTGATAGAATGGCAGTACCGGGCTTAGCCAGGGAAAAATTACATATGCATTTAGATGTTAATACAATTGAAGCTGATACTAAAAGACTGTAGAAGAGTAAAATGCCAAGCCTTCCAGAAAAAGCGTAGGGGAGATAGAGGAAAAATGGCAGTAGGGGAGCGTTAATTTCCTCGGGTGTTGTATGGACGAACTCTTTATGCCATCTACCCCAATAAAATTTACGATATTCCTTTTTTTCGACAGTTTCTGTGACATCCAGGGTGTGATGTTCAACCAGGCTGTGAGTGAACAATAAATATTTAATCGCGTCACTATAGGAGCTTGTTTGTGCTCCCCATGCCGCCATTCCTCCTAATAATGATCCGAAGAGGAGTAGTATACAGATCGAATTTGTTATATTAAGATTTTTGACATGCAATATTCTGGGAAGCACTACACAGCTTTTTGCTACAAACCATAGTACAAACAAAGCACCAATGTACGCTGCGGAAGCTTCAACTGAAGCCCAGAAGAAAGGGATAGAAAGCCAGGAGAGTGACGTAAGAAAGTTAGCTGCAATATCTCTTTTCAGCGTTTTTTGCCAGACAGAAAAATGGCAAGGAGAAAAACGTTGAAATATAAGAAGAAGTATACTTGGCAAAGTACAGATAACAGGTAATGTTGTAATGATAAAGTGTTGCCAGTTGCGTGGTTTGACGATATGTCCACCAAGAGAATTTGATGGATTATCAGGAAGTTGTAGAGGTTCCCAGAGCAGGGATATGACAATAGCAACACTAATAGAGAGGAAAATGGAAGAAATATGCCAAAATCTTATTGTTGTTTTTTTCGGTATATTTCCTTGAGTTGTCTTGTGATTATCGGACATCATTATTTTTAAAATAATAATCTTGCAAAGATTCAGGTCTCTAATTGTTGTTAATTGATTTACTTTGAAGTAATTCTTCTTGTTGATTTTTACAGCATCTGAATTTATGTTCAGAAAAAATTCTGCAAGAACTTACACTTTTTGCTGATGTATGGCGATTAAAATTCTTTACTTTTCATGAAACAGATTGCTTTTTACAAATCTGTGGAGCTGTTTTTTCCCTTGTAACCAGTAATTTTAGCTGGACAGCATTAGATACGGGATGAGCTTGCCCCTTTTCTTCTGGGAAAAATAACAGCGACAGACAGTATTATAAAATCGAATATAAAAGTACGATATGGGTACAGCAATAATGAAAAAAAAATCTGCACTGATTCTTGGCATTTCCGGTCAGGACGGTGGGTATCTGGCAAAGCTTCTGCTTGACAAAGGATATACTGTTACCGGTACATCGCGAGATGCTATGATGTCATCATTTAGTAATCTTGAAAAACTTGGTATACGAAATGATGTGGCAACAGAGTCTGTTTCACTTAACGATTTTCGTAGCGTTCTCCAGGTATTGAAAAAAGTCAAGCCGGATGAGATCTATAATCTTGCTGGGCAAAGTTCCGTCGGGTTATCTTTTTCTCAGCCTATTGAGACGTATGAAAGCATCAGCGTTGGTACATTGAACTTGCTGGAAGCTATTCGGATGTTAGAGCTGGATGTCAGGTTTTATAATGCCGGATCCAGTGAATGTTTTGGCAATACTGATGGGGCGCGAGCTACCGAAGAAACACCTTTTCGGCCGAGAAGTCCCTATGCTGTAGCTAAATCCGCAGCGTTTTGGCAATTGGCGAACTACAGGGAAGCGTATGGCCTGCATGCCAGTTCCGGGTTATTATTCAATCATGAATCACCTCTAAGACCATCGAGATTTGTTACCCAAAAGATAGTACGTGAGGCGTGTCGGATTAAAATGGGTATGCAAGAACAAATGAGGCTTGGTGACATCTCGGTTATCAGGGACTGGGGGTGGGCGCCAGAGTATGTTGAGGCAATGTGGCTGATTTTGCAGCAGGAAAAACCTGACGATTTTATCATTGCCACAGGAAAAAGTTACAGTCTGGAAGAGTTTGTAGATACAGTTTTTTCTCTGCTTGGTTTGAATTGGCAGGATCATGTTGAACATAATTCCATGTTGCTTCGTCCAACTGATATACGTGAGTCATTGGCAGATCCTGCAAAAGCTCATAAGCAACTGGGATGGAAGGCAGAGTATTCAATGGTTGATGTCGCTACTATGATGGTTGATGCCTGTATGGCTGAGATTCAGGTTGATAGAAAGGAGTAATTTTTTGTCTTACAAAGTTATTAAAGGCATTCAAGGAAAACTGATTGCCCTCTGGACCTACAGAGGCTTTATAATCAGTATGGTGTACAGGGAGTTTCGCAGTAAGTATTTGAATTCTCTTCTTGGAAGTATATGGTCTCTTATCAATCCAATTGCATTGATTACAATCTACACAGTGATTTTTTCCAAGGTGATGCGTGCTAAATTGCCCGGGATTGATGATACCATGGCGTACGGACTCTTTGTTTGTGCAGGGCTTTTACCCTGGATATATTATGTGGAGCTGCTGAACAGGTTTCCCACTATCTTTATCGAACAGTCAAATCTTATCAAGAAGGTCAGCTTTCCCCGTACGACGTTGCCTCTTATTGCTCTTTTTTCAGCGACTTTGAATTTTATTATAATTTTTTCTGTTTTCATGATTTTTCTTGTTGTTACACATCGCTTTCCTGGATGGGTAATCCTGGGTTTTATCCCTCTTTTGATTGTTCAACAGATGTTTGTTGTGGGTGTTGGCATCGTACTTGCCAGCTTGAATGTGTTCTTTAGAGATGTGGGGCAGATAACAGGAGTAATAACACAATTCTGGTTTTGGTTTACACCTATAGTCTATATGGCTTATATGTTGCCTGACAGTGCTCAGAAACTGCTCGTTTATAACCCCATGACCAGGTTTGTCCAGGCCTATCAGGGGATCATTCTCTATCACAGGTGGCCTGATTTCAGTGAATTTGGCATTCATGCGGCAGGGGCATTTATCTCTCTGTTGGGTGGATTCTTGATATTTCATTTTCTTTCTCATGATATGGTAGATGAGTTATGAGTTATCAAATTAAAGTAAGTGGTCTGGGAAAGAAATATAAGAGATATCAAAACCGCTGGGGACGATTGATTGAATGGTCGAGCCTGGGTAAAATTGTAACACATGAGTCAAGGTGGGTGCTGCGTGATATTAGTTTTGCCCTGAAAAGTGGTGAGTCTCTCGGTATTATTGGTGTAAATGGTGCAGGAAAGTCAACTCTTTTAAAGCTTTTGACAAAAACTTCGGTGCCTAATGAGGGACATATCGAAATGAATGGTAGTGTCGCTGCCCTTCTTGAGCTGGGTATGGGATTTCATCCGGATTTCACTGGAAAAGCTAATGCCATTATGACCTGCCAAATGATGGGATTCAGCAAGGAAGAGGCCTGTTCGTATATACCAGAAATAAAAGAATTTTCAGAGTTGGGTGATTATCTTGAGCAACCTGTCCGCATCTATTCCACGGGGATGCAGATACGATTGGCATTTAGCGCTGCAACAGTAATCCGGCCAGATATTTTAATCGTTGATGAGGCCTTATCTGTGGGCGATGCGTACTTTCAGCATAAGTGCATTAGTAAAATCAGAGACTACCGCGACAGTGGTACCACCTTACTCTTTGTCTCGCATGATCCGGGAGCTGTAAAAGCTCTGTGCAGTAGAGCAATTCTCCTCGACGAAGGATCAATACTTAAGGATGGTTCACCTGACAGTGTTCTTGATTATTACAATTCTGTCATTGCCAGAAAAAACAGTGAGGAAGAAATTCGTCAGGTAACCGGAAAAGATGGGCTTGTTTCGACCAGATCAGGCAGTGGTCGTGCCCGGATACAGGCAATTGATATGCTTGATGAACATGGTTCATCTATCCGGACATTACGGGTGGGGGAACAGGTTACAATTCATTGTCGGGTTGTCTTTAATACCGATATGAAGAACCCTGCTGTAGGTATTCTATTCAGGGATCGTATGGGCAACGATGTGTTTGGAACAAACAGTATTCATCTTGGATATTCGAATATGGCTGTAAAAAGAGGTGAACGTTACGATTATTTCTTTTCCATATCCATGAACGTTGGAGTGGGGAACTATTCGATGAGTGTTGCCGTCCATAGTGGAGATTCCCATCTTGATGAAAATTGTGACTGGTGGGACAGATGTTTGGCAATTCAGGTCATTGCTGGGGCAATGCCACAATTTGTCGGAGTTGCAGCATTGCCTGCTGCATTGGAAATTAAAAAATAATTGCATTGTAAGGGGAACCGATGCTGGAGAATCGTAATCCTGAACTGGAAATGAATCAGTTACAGGAGAAAATAGAAAAAGAACTGGAAAAAATTCAAAAACTGGATGCCCCTTCTGGAAAGCATGTCAACGATCCATATAGCTGGAGCATGATCAGTGAGACGTTACAAACTGCTGAAAAAAATGTAAATGCCGGTGCTGAAGGGATACCTGTTGGACATTATAGAGGTATTAAAAAGATTGCAGCACTCATTCTGGGAAAGGTTACCCATCTTGTGGGATGGGGCATGACCCTTTCTCAGAGAAAATTTAACAATGCGATGTTACATTCCATGCATATTATCCTTGATGGTATAAGAGACATGAATGTAAAAAACGCTGTACTTGAGTACCAGCTCGCAGAGAAATCGGCACTTGTAAATTATCTGAAAACAAGCTTTATTCTTCAGGAGAGACGGGTTGCAACACTTATCGAAGAGTTGCAACGCCAGAAGAAGGCAGGTGAAGAGCTTTCTGTTGATGTCTTGCTTGAGAGGAAAACCCCGGATCCGTTGGACGCTGTTTATCTCTCCTTTGAAAACCGTTTCAGGGGGACTCGTGAAGAGATAATCGAAAGACTCAGGGTGTATCTGCCAAAGATCCGGAAAGCTGACGCTGGTACAACTGACAGACCTGTGCTTGATATTGGTTGTGGCCGGGGTGAATGGTTGCAGATTCTTGCCGAAGAAAAGCTTATTGGCAAAGGTATTGATCTTAACCCTGCCCAGGTCAAGGAATCTATTGGGCTTGGTCTTGCTGTAGAGGAGAGAGAGGCAATTGAGTACCTGCGCTCCCTGCCGGATAACAGCGTTGGTGCGATCACATCGTTTCAGCTCATTGAGCATCTGGATTTTTCAACGCGGGTTGCACTGTTTGATGAATGCAATCGTGTGTTGCAGTCAGGCGGTATTGCCATTTTTGAAACACCTAATCCAGCCAATCTGCTGGTGGGAAGCTGTAATTTCTGGTCAGATCCTACCCATATTCGCCCATTGTTTCCTCAAACACATCAATTTGTAATGGAATTAAGAGGATTTATAGATGTTGAGCTGATGTTTTTGCATCCCCATGATGACCAGGACAGACTTCCTGAACATGAGGCTCCCAAACTGGCATCCCGCTTAAACGATCTTTTCTCCTGTGCAAGAGATTATGCTGTAATTGGATACAAGCCATGAAGCCTGTAGCATTTGTTACCCCATGGTATGGTAAGGCCCTTAAAGGTGGAGCCGAGCAACAGGTCTGGCAGATAGTAAACAGGCTTGTTGCACGAGGACATGCTGTTGAAGTGCTGACAACATGCTGTGAATCGTTTTTGAAAGACTGGGGAACGAACCATCTTCCTCCGGGAAAACAGCTGGAAGGTGATGTGGTGGTGAGGCGGTTCCGTGTTGATCGGAGAAAGGGCGAACGGTTTAACCTGGCAAATGAGCAGGCACTTTCTGTACCTCACAACTGGCTGAGAGCCGGTGTCAATCCTTTTTGTATCGGTAATGATAATCTCTTTGTTACTGAAAATATTAATTCTGGTGCGCTTGAACGTTATCTAAAGAAAAACAGGAAGAAATATCATTGTTTTGTCTTTATTCCCTATCTCTATGGAGTTGTCCTCAACGGTCTCTCCCTCGTTGCTGACCAAAGCTGGCTGCAGCCATGTTTGCATAATGAGGCGTATGCCTATCTTCCGGCTGTTGAAAAAATAGTGAGATCATGTAAAGGGCTTTTCTTTAACTCAGAAGGAGAAAAAGAGCTTGCCATACATCTCTATGGCCCCGGAATTTTAAGGAAATCGGTCGTTGTGGGAGAAGGTGTTGAGATCTTTGAACAAATCGATAATGAGGAAGAGGTTTCTTCAATTGAAAATATTGACCTTACTGAAATGGAATATGTTCTTTTCCTCGGGCGTCGTGACAGTACAAAAAATACCGATATGCTGGTGGAGGCATTCCAGAAGTATATCAGGAACTTTCCTCTGAGCAGACTGAAACTGATTCTCGCTGGACCTGGGGAGCTGGAATATGGCAAAAATATAGACGGTGTCATTGATTTTGGCCTCGTGTCACCGGCAGAAAAGAATGCACTTTTAAAAAACTGTGCAGCCCTTTTTCAACCAAGTAAAAATGAAAGCTTCTCACGGGTCATAATGGAAGCCTGGAATTTTGAAAAGGTGGTTTGTGTGCATGGTGATTGTCTTGCTACAGCTATTGCCGTCAGGAAATCTGAAGGCGGGCTGTGTGCTGATTCTGTGGAGAGCTGGAGTGCGTTGTTTCATACAATAGCTACGATGGATGAAGCAACGAGAAATGTTTACGGCAGAAACGGAAAAAACTATGCCCTTCACTATGCCAGATGGAATCAGGTTATCGACAGGTACGAGGATCTTCTTGGATTATCTGAGACTCATAAGCAGGAACATAGTCGTATAGAAAGAGTCGAAAGAGGTGTCATTCATCAGCTTTTACCCGGTTTTGCCTTTGGCGATGCTATCAGCAATCAGGCACTTGTCATACGGGATATATTAAGAAGAAATGGTTATCGCTCAGATATTTACACTGAACATCGAGATCCCATAATGGTCAACGAAGCTCTGGTGTTCTCCGATGGGGAAGGCATAAACTCGCAAGACGGTATTATTTATCATCACTCAATCGGCACAGGTTTAACGCAGTTTGTCGTTGAACATCCAGGTGAAAAAAGCCTTGTATACCATAACATTACTCCTCCTGAGCTGGTTCGTGAACATGATCCAGAGCTTGCAGAAATATTGGAAAATGGTCTGAAGGATCTTGGTGTTCTGGCCAGGCACTTTCCTGTAAGTGTTGGCGATTCGAGATTCAACTGTGACGATCTTGAGACTAACGGGTTTACTGATACTGAGGTCTTGCCCATCTGTATTGCCCCCGAAAAGTGGAATATGCCAGCCAACCCTGATTTGATGTCGAGATTCCAGGATGGAAAGATTAATATACTTTTTGTGGGAAGGGTCATTTCAAACAAGTGCCAGCATGACCTTATTGATGCCTTTGCCGTCTTTAAAAACATACATAAAAACAGCAGACTGCTGGTTGTTGGAGGATACAGAAAAGAAGAAAAATATTTTCAGTATCTGAAAAAAAAGACGGTTGAGATGGGGCTTGAATGGGATGTACTCTTTTTAGGCAAGGTGCATGACGATGCTCTGCATGCATGTTATCGCTGCGCACATCTATTTTGGTCCATGAGCGAACATGAAGGTTTTGGAGTACCACTCATTGAGGCAATGTGGTTTGATATCCCTGTTTTTGCCTACAAGAGTTCAGCTGTCCCTGAAACCATGGGCAGTGGGGGATTGCTGTTTACTGATAAGAATGATTTGGAAAGACTGGCAGTTACAGCAAAACTCCTTATCGAGGATCAGGATGTGCGCAAAAGTGTGGTTACTGCTCAGAAAAAAAGGATACAGGCATTTCTTCCTGAGGCTTTTGAAATGAAAGTTAAGCGGCTTGTACAGAGGATGTATGCGGATAAAATGGCTTGAAATAGCTGGTGTTTGTCTGTTGATGGTGATACTGGCCGTTATTTCCACCTATCCCATCATCAACTACTTTGATATGGCTGTGCCTTTCGGTTCTTTTCTCGGCGAGATAAACTGGAACAGGAGCGGTGACCATATGCAGCTTCTCTATTGGTTCTGGCTGGTTAAAGAGAACCTTCTCGGGCATGTACCTTTTGGCACTAATCCTTTCGAATTCAACATGCTGGTAGCTAACCCTCTGCCTGGCATTAACTCTTTTCCCATGTCTCTCGTCTATGTCCTCTTCAGTCCATTGGGCATAGTGGCTGCTTATAACTGCACCATCTTAAGCACATATGTGCTCACAGGGGTGTTTATGTACCTCCTTGTCAAACAGTATGGGGGAAGTAAAACAGGAGCACTGTTTGCCGCTGTCATTTTCACCCTGGCACCAGCCAGGATTAACGGCCTTACCGGCGGAAATATTTATGCCTATCTCTTCTTCTGTTTTCCATTAACTCTATATTTTCTGGAAAGAGGAATACGGTCAAAAAAGAGTATATATGGTATTCTTTCCGGCTGTGGTGTACTTATGCTCTCGCGCATGGAGCCACACCTGACCTACTATTTCCTGCTCTTTCTAGCCGCATACATTCCTTTTCGTCTCCTTCTTTTTCTTCCTCAGCCCGGACAATGCCTGGCTCGGGAACAAGTTGAAAATAGAAAATGGTCATGGCCAGTTTCCCTGTCATTATTTCTTGGGTGGAGTGGAGGAGTTGCCGGTGTTTTGTACAGTCAACTGTTCTTTTTCTTCCGGGACAGCGAACCGTTCATTCATCATTTTACTCCCTTGATTTTTACCCTTTATCCGGTACTGCTTCTTCTTTTTACAATTTTTATTGCGGCAGTATACCGGAGACTTTTTCATTTGAAATATAAAGAATGTCTGACAGTTACAAGTGCGAGCCTTCTTCCTTTTTTCCTCCTTGTACCTCTGGGGCTTCTTTTGCCAGTGGGAATAGTTGTTCCCACTGAATACCTGTTGGTGTTTTTGCTCGTAAGTGTAGTGTTTTGTAATTGTTTTTTACTGAGAACGCATTGTAACATTTTGATATCCCGTATCTATGATAATGTTGTTGCCATTAAAAACCAGTTCCTTCCTGTGATTCCGCTCTTACTGGTTTGTGTTTATGTTGTTATATGGAGTGTTACAAGCAAGGCAAAAAGATTTTCAGATACCCTTGTTGAAGGTGGAAGAAGTCTCTATGATGTCAGACTCTATTCTGCTCATCTTGGTGATGTTTTTTCTTCTACCACAAATGTTTTTGCGGGTACATTTCCTATACTGTTTGTAACTGGTTTTATTCTTGTTTTGCTCTTTGTTATCCTGGTTAAAAGAAGGATGATTCAGATAGAAAATGGTATCCTTCTCTTATTTTTCAGCCTTGTCTCAACGTTGAGTTATCTGCTGGCCTTGGGGCTTGCCTTTGGAAAATCATCTCTCTATCTGCTGCTTTATACTTACTTTCCTTACTTTAATTACCCGCGTGTCAGTGATCGAATCGTAGTCCTCGCCTTGTTCTCAATGGCAATTGTCTCCGGTTTAGTGATCAGGGAGTTACAGCAAAAATGGAAGGCAACTCTGGTTATTTCTTTGCTCTGTGTTGGTGTAACTCTCTATCAATTGAAGGAATACAATATAGATCAACATCCTGGAATCACTATTCTTGACAGAGGACAGGATATTTATCGCTATCTGAAAAAAAATATGCATAAAGGAGAACTGTTGCTTGAATTACCCTTGTGGCGGGGAGATGCACACCAGTCATCATTATATCAGCATTATACAATGTATGACAGTCTACCACGTGTCAATGGATATAGCGCCTTGGTGAAAAAAGAGTATATCGATACAGTCTTTTTGCCCCTCGTTGGAATGAATAGGGGCGAGTTAAACGAAAAACAGTTCGATCTGTTACACGAGCTCGGCGTTACATATATAACAGTACATGATAATAGAGATGTCTTTCCTGAAAGTGTCAGTCCCTTTTCACCGACTACCACAGTGCGCAGACTTGCTGATTCGCCATATCTCGAGAAGATTGTCTTTGAAAATTACATGCATTTTAAACATGAAAGTTTACGACGTGATAATCTCCATCTTTTCAGGGTGAAAGAGAAAGAAGACGTTGACCGGAAGGCATCTCCTCCTTTTTATTATCAGATGCCAACTATTTATGACCATATTTCACCTGTAACCCCTTATATTGGTTATATAGATGCTGCTGAAAGAACTGATAGACGTGAATTGCCTGGTACAGAAAAAAAATATACGGCTGGATATGTAATACGAGGACCTGTCTCATATGTTACTCCTGGACAATATCGATGCTATTTTTCGTTGAAAAACGGTGCCGCTGATACTGGAAAAAATCATGAAACAGTAGCAACGCTGCAGGTGGTAAAGCCAGAGAAACAAGGTGGTGAACATGTGCTTGCCACAAAAGATATTAGCCTGTTTGCAGCCCTGAATGATTATAAAAAGCTATCTCTTGATTTTACTCTGAACGAGTTTTCTCCCCTGTATTTTAAAGTCCTTTATGATAACAGAGATGAGCTTTCTGTAGACAAGGTTTCCGTTTACAGGTCCGGATATGTTGCAGCGATTTATGAAATGGATGCCCATAAAATGGCAGGGAACACAGGAGCGCTTGTAAAACTTCAGGATGGTTCGCATCGACTGGTTGTAGAAGCTGTTGCTGAAAAAGAAAAGACAGCCGGGCAGGATCTTGTATTTGGTCCAAACAGAATAGTTGCCAAAGGGAATTACCTGGCTCGTTTCTTTGTTCGTAAAAAGGATGAAGATTCTCGTAAGAAATTGGAAGAAGGGGAGATCGCCCTGATTGTCAGTGTCACAGATGGAACAAACAGCAGAATATATTCGAGAAAAGAACTGCTTTTAGACGAACTTGATACCGAATTTTCAGCCAGTGAATTGCTCTTTAGCCTGACAGAAGAGGATGAGTTGAGCTTTCATGTTGCAACAACTTCAGTTACAACCATACAGGTTGATGCAATATCTCTTCATAAATTAGATACAAACGTCCAGCAGGTACAAGGCGAGATACAATGATTTTATCTGATACCCATGTTCATATTTACAGCTGTTATCCCTTAGACCGGTTTTTTGACGCAGCGTTACAGAATTTATCGGCCGTTGCAACTAAAACGAATAATACAGAACATACTACCTACGCATTACTGCTTGCAGAAACAAGGGCTGACACCTGGTTTCAGAATGCACGTGACCAGAAGGCAGAAAGCACTGAATGGCAGATAATCTCACACAGGGATGACCCCGCCACGGTCATCGCAGAAAAGAGGAATGCTGCAATTTATATCGTTGCCGGAAGACAGGTTATTACCCGGGAACGACTGGAAGTGCTCATGCTTTGCAGTAATCGTATGGTCAACGATGGTCTCTCTCTCAGAGAGACTGTGTATACAATTTCTAAAGCTGGCGGAGTTCCTGTTATCCCCTGGGGTTTTGGAAAATGGTCAGGGAAAAGAAGTGAGACGCTGGACGCATTCCTTGCAGATGATGTCCAAATCCCCTTTTTTCTTGGAGACAATGGTGGCAGACCGGGAATCCTGTCTGAACCACGTCAGTTTCAATGTATGAAAAAGAGGGGACTTCCTGTATTACCAGGATCAGATACACTGCCCTTGCCCCATGATCTCCACAGGGTGGGATGCAGTGGCGTCCAGCTGCCTGGTGATTTTAGCGATGCGGAAAACCCCTCTGAACGTATAAAACAGATGCTTATGAAAAAGCCTGCTGTGATTAAACCTTTTGATCGAAGACTTCCCTTTGCGGCGTTTATGAAAAATCAGTTGTTACTGCGATTGAAAAGGCATTGAAAATAAGGTTTGCTGTTAATAATTGTGAGTGGCTTCTAGAGTAACCATATAGAAAAGACAGAATGTTAAGATAGAAAGTAACGCACTGTTTTTGAAAGGTAATTCCCAAGAGAAAAGGATATTAGAGAAGGTAGTGAATCAGCGATCTTGCTGTATTAAAAAATTATTGTCTTGACAACGGGGCTCACCTCTTTCAATATGTTATAAATACGAAATTTCTGCTGCAATAATGTTATGTACTTTTCTGAAAGGAGGGTAGCATGTTTATTCCATTATTTGAGAGAAGGATTTCTATTTTTCAATGTTTTGTCGTTCTTGGTTATATTATCACCTGCTTTTACGCTGCTGCAGATGAGATAACTGGCCCTTGTGCTGATGACACCATAGTTGACCCCGGTCAGGTCACGTTTAGAGAGCCAGTCAAAATGCAAAATGAGGAAATTGACCCTTATACCGGAAACCTCACTATTACCAATGTTGATCTTGAGCTCCCTGGAGATGGCGGGTTATCTGCATCAGTTATTCGAACGTATAAATCTAACCGTCTTATAGACACGTTTCCTAGAGATTGTCTCCTTGGTCATGGATGGACTATTCATTATGGCATATTAACAGAAAAAGGCGGTTCCGTAATTATTGAGCTGCAAGATGGTACCCAAAGCGTAGCTGTAAAAGAACCAGAAGGCGGTGGCCATTTCATCACCAAAGATTTTTGGAAACTATATTACCCACCTTCCAGTCCACCCATTCTTACAATGACTGATGGTACAATAATTACTTTTGGTAAAAAAAAGGTATTAAGCGTTATGCCACTCAGATTAAAAGAAATAATAATGTTATAAATATTACGTATATAGGGCAACGTATAAACACAGTCACCTATTATAATGAGGGAACTGAAAAAACAATTTATTTCAACTACAATAAAACCTCCAGGCACCTTCAATCTATTTCCTGGGGTCCGGCAAACAACCAGATATCCTATGATTTTTCTAATGAGGGTAAAACCCTGGCAACTGTCACTTTTCCAGAGGGTGACCAATGGTCTTACCAATACCATTATGGATCCATAAGCGACCAAACATCCGCCTACAAACTACAAGATGTTCACACCCCCACAGGTGGGACAATTTCATATACCCTTCATCTCTTTAGCAAGGGATGTTATATAGATGACAATAGATGGCAGCTTAGTGTATCAGAAAAAACCGTAACGGACGGCAATTTCACTGAAACTTGGAATTATAATTACGGAATTACGGGAGATCTTCAGCTGTTAATGGTGATTACACCACAATCGTCGAACAAAATTCTGGACGGATAACAAATTATATCTTTTATGGTCATGGAACCAAGTACAATGGAGATTGCTATAAGTATGGACTTCCACAGTTAAAAACAGTTACTGAAGCTGGATTGACAAAAACAACTCAATATACGTGGGATAAACTTCCAAATGTTCTCAAAATGAAACCTATGTACCTGTGCTCACCTCAAAAATTACAAACGTTGATGGTACTTCTTACACAACTTCATATCCTGTCGAAAGTTATGATTATTATGGTAATCCCCAGACAATAATAGAGTCAGGTAATACAACAAGGACAACAAGAAAAACATATTGGTATAATACTGATAGGAATATGGTCAAAGGTTTCGAAAAAAGGGTAACCATTGAAGGGGACTCTGATATGCCTGGCACATTTTCATCCAGTTATGAATATCATACAGCAAATGAAAATTACTTCGGCAAGTTAAAGAAAGCAACTGAGTTTGGTGTTGTAACTCAGTATGGCTATGACCAATACGGGAACCTTGATTGGATAAAAGA
>PDWI01002029.1_pt1 | contig 31248 bp, 27 predicted proteins | sample 1430891 | NCBI WGS metagenome assembly PDWI01 (sample SAMN01162508, study PRJNA174530) | Oral metagenome, whole genome shotgun sequencing project. | biome: Marine environment; feature: Marine mammal; material: Swab sample of the gingival sulcus; isolation source: swab sample of gingival sulcus... | reverse complement strand
AAAGATTGCCGTTGCCCATGGACAGATGGATGGGAAACAGCTTGAAGAGATTATGGTGGACTTTGCCTGTGGCAAGATTGATGTGCTGGTGGCAACCACCATTATTGAATCGGGCCTTGATATCCCCGCTGCCAACACCATGATTATCAATAGGGCCGATATGCTCGGGCTGGCAGAAATCTATCAGCTACGCGGACGAGTGGGCCGCTCTGCTACCCAGGCCTTTGCCTATCTGCTGGTCCCCTCGCTGGAACATCTCAGTAAAGACAGCAAAGACCGGCTGCAGGCACTCATCGATGCTGGAGAACTCGGCGGCGGCTTCAAACTGGCAATGAGTGATCTACAGATACGGGGCGGCGGGAACCTCCTTGGTGTTTCACAAAGCGGCAATATTGCTGCCATTGGCTACGATCTTTACTTTGATCTGCTGCAGAAAACAGTTGCCGACCTCAAGATGCGCCAAAATAACGGAGACGGCCTGCAAGAAGAGATTGACCCTGAGGTTAAACTGCAGATATCGGCCTATATCCCGGAAAACTATATCCCTGCCATCAATCAGCGTTATCTCTGCTACCGCCGTATTGCCGCTCTGGTACGGGAAGATGAACAGCAAAAAGAGGAACTCATTGATGAGCTGCGCGACAGATATGGCAAAATTCCTGAAGAACTCACCTCTCTGCTGCGCATTATTGATCTTAAAAAGGAGCTGGCGGCCCTGCGTATCAGCAAACTGGAGCAAGGGCCCAATTTTCTGGTATTTACTTTTGTTGACGATACTCCCATAAGCCCGGAAAACATGCTGCAGTTTCTGCAAAAATACGGTGCCACCAAAAAACGCAAGGCAGATAAACTCACTCCAGACAAACGCTTAATCCATTTCACGCAGCCAATGAGCTCAATGGAACATATCTTTGCTGCTGTCAATGATACGGTTGCCGAGTTACAGCAACTGCAGGAGAAGCAGAGATGAGTCTGCAGTTCCCCTGGCAGCAGATAGAACAGGTTTTTCTGGATATGGATGGCGTGCTGCTTGATTTACACTTTGATAACTGGTTCTGGAAAGAGTTTGTTCCCCGCCGGTACAGCACGGTGCATAAAACAAGCTTTACTGCGGCACAGGAGAAACTTCTTAGTGCCTATACCGCGGTGGAAGGAACTCTTGCATGGTACGATCTCAACTATTGGTCTGAACAGCTGCAGCTCGATATTGCAGCAATGAAAGAAGAAGGTGCACAGCATATCGCTCTACGCCCTGGGGCCATTGATTTTCTTGACTATATGCAGCAACAGGGGATTCCTGTTTTTCTAGTCACCAATGCTCACCCAAAAACCCTTGCCGTTAAGCTGAAAAAATATGATCTCCGGCCATGGATAAAAGAGATTATCTCCTCCAGCACACTGGGAATTGCCAAAGAAGATCCTCATTTCTGGCAAAGATTACATAGCAGGATTTCCTATCGCAATGAGACAACATTCTTTGCCGATGATACTGAGAGGGTGCTGCTCTCCGCCCGGCAGCAGGGGCCGGAGCATCTGCTCCACATTGCCAAGCCAAGTTCAAAAGAAGCGGCTGTTTTTTCCACTCACTTCCCCTCAACCCCCTATCTTTTTGATAGTATTCGCTCAATAGTACAAGACTACGCATAGAAATATCTAAGGCCCTCGCTGCTTTTAGGAAGAGGCGTAGGAAATTAACTTGAAAAATTGCCAGATGGTAGTATCGTCCTGTAGGAAAACATTTTAAGGCTCTCTTTTTCTACCAGTTCTCCCCTTCAGGCGGTGACTTGCATTAAAGGGAAGAGGAGAGCTGTTTTTATTCCAGCCTGATACGTTCATCTATCAACAAAAGGAGATTTACGATGAAAGAGATACAACAACTGATAAGCTTTTCCCTTATTGTAGCTCTGCTTCTGGCACTTGTTGCATGTACGAGTAATCAACAGCTCACTCGAGGTGGTCAGGCTGCCGGTATGGGAGCCATTGGCGGTGCAATTCTAGGGCAGGCTATCGGCCATGATACCGAAGCGACGCTAATTGGTACCGCAATCGGCACCATTCTTGGCTATATTGTCGCCAATGAGATGGATAAAATGGATCGCCAGATGCTCAATCAAGTTTATGAAATGACTCCCTCCGGCCGCCCGGTTTCATGGGTCAATCCCGATAACGGCAATAACTATGAAGTCATTGCTCAACCGGCATACCCCAATCCTCAAAACAGCAGCCAATTCTGTAGAAAGGCAGAAATTATCGCGACTATTGACGGACAACCGCAAAGAACCTATACAACGGCCTGCCGCAATAATCGAGGGGAATGGGTGCTAAGAAACTAGCAGAAACGGTCGAATTGGTTGCCTGCTCTGCTGCTGGATAATTATCAGGAGGAGACATAAGGCTCAAAAAAATACCCCATAAGGCGGGATATCACTTCGAAGAGGAAGAATATATGGCAAAAAAGATTTTCATTTCTGCACCGGCTCTACCGACGGTAACTCTTATTATCGCCATTCTTCTCTGGTCGAGCTCTTTTATTGCCTTAAAGCTCTCTTTTACCTCCTTTTCTCCCTTTGTGGTTATCTTCGGGCGGATGATTATTGCCACCTGCTGTCTTCTCCCTCTCCTTGCGGTAAAAAAGAGCTTTTTCTCTTTTAGGGGCTATATGAAGGGGGACTGGAAGCTGATATTTTTTATGGCCTTCTCCGAACCCTGCCTCTACTTCTTCTTCGAAGCACAGGCTGTGGTCAATACAACCGCTTCCCAGGCAGGAATTATCACCGCCATTCTGCCGCTATTGGTGATGTTTGCTGCCTCCTTTTTTCTCAAGGAGAAGATCCAGCGGCGGATGTGGATAGGTGCTGTTATTGCTTTACTGGGGGTTATCTGGCTTACCGCCGCAAACTCGGCAACAGAGAATGCCCCCAATCCGGTATTGGGTAATTTTCTGGAGTTGATCGCTATGGTCTGTGCCACCGGCTATACCATCGCCATGAAAAAACTCACTGTCCGCTACTCGCCCCTGCTTCTTACCGGTATTCAGGCTGCCGCCGGCTCTCTGTTCTTCTTTTTTCTTCTTTTTCTGCCCGATGTTGAGCTGCCGCAAACCTTTGAACCCAAGGCAACGCTTGCCATTGTGTACCTCGGCGCAGTCATCACCCTTGGGGCATATGGATTGTATAACTATTCGCTAAAGTATGTTTCTGCCAGCTATGCAGGGGCCTGTATCAACCTGATCCCTGCCGGTGCCCTCTTTTTAGGCTGGCTGGTTCTTGACGAACACCTGACATTCTGGCAACTGCTGGCGGCAGGACTTATTCTGCTTGGAGTATATCTCTCCAGAGGAGAAAATAAACAGTAAGCCCATTTTCTCCCGCTAATTGCCATATCCTTTGCTATTGGTTTATAACGACAACAACGGCACCTTTAGATTAAAGCTCTTGTAGACAACAAAGGTCTCTACTGAACGAATACTATCTATTTTTGCCATCTCTTCAGTGTAAAAGCGCACCAAGGTAAATTCAGGATTAAGCATTACCGTAAGGAAGATATCGAAACGACCAGTCACCACGCAAACGTTAATAACGCCCTTCAATTTGCTAAGCTGCTCCGCCTGGTGGGTAAGATGCATATCTTTCAACCGAATACCAATCAGAGCAAGAGAGCAAGAGGGCATCGCCTCAGGATTAACCAATGCAGTGATATCAAGTACCCCCTCATCCTTTAATTTTTTCACCCGTGCCCGTACCGTACCCTCAGCCACACCCAAATTCTCTGCAATCTTTTTGAAAGGGATCCTTCCATCTGCCAAATAGCCGATAATTGCAAGATTTATCTTATCAAGTTCCATAGCACATGCCCTATCCGAAACAGATATCCCGAAACCAGAACCCCATTTTCAGAGCACGACACCGAGCCTATCCTTTATTTATCTCTTACCCATCAACCACAAAAAGCGGCTGTAGATGCCCGTAACGAACCCCTGACTCCAACTCAAGGGTCTTTGCCTTTAGCTGCCCATAGTGCCTGGCAGTTTGTGAAAAGACACCATGATCAACGGCTGCGCTGCCTTCCAGCCTCCCTGAGCAGCAGAGACGCTCACAGACCAGCTCACCACGAAATTCTCCGCCAGCCAGCAGACGAACCTCCTTTGCCTGCAGCTCACCCTCTACTCTCCCGGCAATAACCAGATTTCCCTGACATTTAAGCTGCCCGCAGATGGTCATTTCTCCACTAATAAAAGAGTCCTCCCCATTTTTCTCAACCATATTCGCTGCCTTTTCCCTGCATTCTTTAAACTATCTACGCCGCAAAACTACTAAAAAAGAGAACAAGGGATCATCTACAGGCATCTTAACGACTGCTTCCCCTTGCACCAAAACAGTTTCCGAGATAAAAGAGAGGGCTGAATGCTACCTCGGACCCTCCCCGAAAGAGGGGCCCGCATTATCTTCAATCAAATGGAAAAAGTCAATAGAGCAACTATTTCAGCAATGAACAGGGAAAAGTAATGACAACAGAAACAAACGAAACAGAACTGGCACTAGAACTGCTGCGGACAGCATTCCCCGGAAGAAGCGACAGACAACTCATGCCCCTTGGCATGGTCTACTGCGGGACACGCTGGGGGCGGGATTTCCGTTTCCATGAGGTGCCGCTGGTCAATGGCCAGCCTCTTCTTGCCTGTAATAATGAAGAGGAAGCCGGAATCTACTTTGCGTGGCTGGCAGAACATCTCGGCGAACTCAACGCAGAGCCTAACGAGAAACAGAGCCAACTCTGTATGCTGGTAAAGAAAATGCGCCCCACCGATGCGGCCCTTCTACTGGGAATGCATGCCGCCTTCTATTTACGGGAAACAGAGTCTATGGAGCTTCATATTCAGGAAGGTCATAGCTTCGAACAATACTTTAAAGAGGTTGAAACCCTTGCAACCGCTGAAGAACTGGCAGAAATAGACAAGAAAAAAGAACGGCACCGCTATGAGCAGGTGGAAGAGGAGCTGATGGAGTGGCTGGAACTGGCACCAACCGTAGGCCATGTTGATGCCGCCTGGCGGGCACCTCTTGCCGTCGTTATACAGAAGGCCGAAAAGGAGCAGCGTGTTGAGTTGCTCAATGTCTTCTACGGCGCATTTTTCCGCTATCTGGAAGAGGAAGAAGAAAACGACCAACAAAAGGAGTAGCCCTGTTCAGACTACTCCCTATAACCGTCAATGCCGGATTCCTGGAGCATTTGAACCACCAGGAATCCGGCCCTATTCAGTATTCTCTTTCCATATTTTTACTCCATTCAAAAGAAAAGACTCTATTCAACATCTACACTTATCCCTCAGCGACCGACCAATGCCCAGCTCGGCACCACGCCAATATCGACACCAAAAGAGGGAATAACAACAAACCAGGTAATAGAAACGGCAAGTGCAATCCCTATCAGATTCAGCCCAACACCACTTTTAACCATCTGGGGAATAGAGATATAGCCGGAACCAAAAACAATGGCATTCGGAGGAGTAGCCGCCGGTAACATAAAAGCACAAGAGGCTACCAATGCGGCAGGAACGACAAGAATAAGAGGATTTTGCCCAATACCGATGGCAACTGCTGCCAGGATAGGAATTACCGTTGCAGCTGTTGCTGTATTAGACGTAAGCTCGGTGAGAAAAATTGTCAGTACAGCAACCGCAATAAGCAAAACAAGAATAGGTGCCTCTTCAAGCAGGCTCACCTGGCTGCCGATCCATGCTGCCAGCCCGGTGCTTTTCACCCCACCTGCCATTGCTAATCCTCCGCCAAAAAGCAACAAGACACCCCAGGGAAGTTTTGAGGCCCATTGCCAGTTCATAACGAAAATATTACGTTTGATATCAATCGGAATTAAAAACAGCGACAAGCCGCCGATCATCGCAATCACAGCATCGTTAACCAATCCGGAATCGAAAAAGAGAAAACCAATCTTCTGCCGGAAAACCCAACCAAAGGCAGTAAGCAGGAAAACCAATCCCGTCCACCGTTCTCCAGGGCTCATTTTGCCCATTTCCTCCAGTTCCTGATTGATCAAATCCCGTCCGCCTGGAACCCGCTTCAATTTCATCGGGTTTGCCAGCCTTGTCAACCAAAACCAGCAGAGAGGTAAAAATATGGCAACAAATGGAATACCTATTTTTAACCAACTAAGAAAAGAAATCTCGAAATTATAGGTCTTCTCCAGATAAGCGGCAAGAACAGTGTTAGGAGGAGTGCCAATAAGAGTGGCAATCCCGCCAATACTGGCACCATAGGCAATCCCCAGCATCAAATTGATACCAAAGGCAAAATTCTCCGGTGAAAAATCAATAACATCATCAAGCCCCTCTTTTTTTCCTTCGGCAATAACATGGGTTATGATAGCTAAACCGATAGGCATCATCATAACGGTCGTGGCAGTATTAGAAACAAAGGCAGAGAGCACCGCCGTCGCCAGCATAAAACCGAAAATCAATCGCCCTGGTGAAAAACCTGCAACACGAACAATATTCATTGCCACTCGACGATGCAGGTTCCAACGCTGCATTGAAAGTGCAATAATAAAACCGCCCATAAAAAGAAAGATCAAGTCAGAGGCATAAGGAGATGCTGCTTGCTTTACATGCATAATTCCCAATAGCGGGAAAAGAATAATAGGCAGCAAACTGGTTGCCGGGATAGGAATAGATTCTGTCATCCACCATGTTGCCATCAGACAAACGACTGCTGCCATACGTTTGGCAACCGGCTCCATACCAAAAGGTGCGGGTAAAAAAAGAATAAGAAAAAAGACACTTGGGCCAAGAATAAGACCAATTTTCTGCCGGAGAGTATATTCGTGAGGATCATCTTCATTAACCCCTCCCGGAGTTGTCTTCAGCCGATGCTGATGCTCAGCTGGCGCATCACTAAGTGCATCAGCCAGTTGAACCTCCTTTTCGTCCATCTCCGAATAGACAATATGTTTTCGTAAGTAGGACTGAATAGCAGAGCGAGGACGAAAAAAAAGCAACGATTTCGTTTCATCATGCATCTGCCACAAAGAACACCAGATAGACTGCACCATAACACTTCCTCCTTCTGAACAAATGATTAGGGAATATGCCCTACCTGACCAATAATTAATTGGTACTCAGGTAAGACCAGACAAGAAAGCATAGTTATCTAACTGATTTTCCATCAAAATAACATAAATTCCTTGTTATGGCAACGAATGTTTACTGGAACTCTATTGCAATTTATCAGAGCATCCAGTAAAAGGAAGCCCTTGCCTGCAATCACCAAATTTCATTTTTCTACTACATATTATTGTTATGTCCACCTTTAGTGCTGCTATAACCTCCCCGGCTTTTATACAATTTATTAAATATGCTCTCGCCGGGGTCCTGGCCACTGTTGTTCATATCTCTATTTTTCATCTGGTCTGCTGGAGAATTTTTCCTGCTCTGCAAGAAAAAGATACCATCGTCCGCTTTCTTCGCCTGACACCGGTTATTGTCGATCCTGCCACCCGAGCCAAGAACTCCATTTATGGTAATATTATTGCCTTTCTTATCGCCAATGTAGTTGCCTATGTCACCAATATTCTCTGGGTATTCGAGGCCGGACGGTATAGTTTTACCGTAGAATTTCTCCTTTTTTGTGCCGTTTCCGGCTTCTCCACTTTCGTGGGAACTGCACTTATGGGAACTCTTATCTACCGCTTCCATATTTTGACAACATGGGCCCTCTGCGTCAATATCTTTTGTTCAGTGATGATAAACTATGCCATTCGCAAATTTTTTATCTTTGCGGGATAGGGCAACCTCTGCAACACCGTCAATATTCGGGGAAAAATATGGCACAGGATAAACAAAAAAAGTATAGTGAATTCGTGGTAGCTTTTTATGTTTTTCTGCCGTAATAGAAAATACCCCCACAGCCGGTAATAACAGATTTCTTATGCAAAAACTCTGCTCTCTTCTTATCGTTGTTCTCCTTGTCAGTTGTTCGGCACAGACACCCACAACTCCGCCTTTTGAACTGCCGAACGCCTTTACCTGGTCAGGGCAGGAGACTGTGCAGAAAATGTGGTGGCGCCATTTTGACACTCCGCAGCTCAACACCATAGTAGAAGACGCGCTGAGTAATAATTTCAGCATCAAAGCGGCAATGGAGCGTTTTGAGGAGCTTGCAGCGGCCGCCCGGAAAACAGAAGCAACGCTGCTTCCTGGGGTAAAACTTAACGGAGACAATGCTCTACAGCAAAAAAAGGGTGAAGACAGTAGCAAAAAGTTTTCTCTCGGACTGGCAGCCTCTTATGAAATTGATCTCTGGGGGCGTCTACGGGCAATGCGCCAGGCAGCAGAGGCAGATCTTCTCGGCAGCCGTGAAGCACTCAACATCACCGCATTAAGTGTGGCAGCAGAAACAGCAACAACCTGGCTCTCCTATATAGAAAACACCCTCCAGATGGGTCTGGTACAAAAGCAGCAGGAACTTAACCGCAAAAAAGAGGCCATCATTGACCTTAAAGTGCGCACGGGACAGAGCGAAATTGCAGATCTGCTGCAGCAGCGCCAACTCGTACAACAAGATGAGTCTACCCTCGCAGTTCTCGCCGCCCGGAAAATCCGGCTTGCTCACCGCTTGAATATCCTTCGGGGCCGTCCGCCGCAACATACCGACATTGACAGCCTTACGATAAAAGATCTGCCTAAGCTCCCGCCCCTGCCCGCGACAGGAGTACCGCTGTCGCTGTTACAGCGCCGGCCGGATGTTTATCAGGCCTGGCTTGCCCTGACTGCTGCCGATCACCGTACTGCAGCGGCAGTGGCCAGCCGTTTACCAGCCCTATCACTACGGGGAAACATTGAAACCAACGGCACCAGCAGCAGCCAGCTCTTCTCCAACTGGGTATCAACTTTTGCTGCGAACCTTCTCGCACCAATCTTTGACGGCGGCAGCCGTAAGGCTGAGGTACGGCGCAGAGAGGCGGTTGCCAGACAACGCTACAATATATGGGCAGAGACAATGCTTACAGCCCTGCAGGAAGTAGAGGATGCGCTGATAGAAGAGCACGCCCTCTTGCAACAGCTTGACAGCGGCAAACGGCAGCTCCAGCTTGCCCGCGACACAGTACACACCCTTAACCGCCGTTATCGCCAGGGAGCAACCAATTATCAACGGGTTCTTCAGGCAACACTCTCCGCCCAACGCCTGGAGAGAAGCCTGCTTACCATCCGACTGCAGCTTCTTATTGAGCGCATAGCCCTCTACCGTGCATTAAGCGGCGGGCTGCCAAATACACTTTTTCAACCCACACCACACAATGGACAATAGCAAGATAACAGACCAACTGGACAATCTAAAAAAGCAGCGGCTGCCCAAACGACCTCTGCTCTTCACCCTCATCTCTGCCATCGTAATTATCGGTGTTGCAGGTGGAATATCGTGGTATTATCTGGCACACCCTCTACAAACCCCGCAAATAAAAAAACATCCCATTCACCCCTTAATTGAAGTTCAACGGGCAGTACCCACCTCTGCTCCTTATAATTTCTACGCTATGGGAGAGGTGGAAGCGGACAAATTTATTGAACTGAAACCAAAAGTAACAGGACCCCTTCTCTCGGTTAACCCCCAATTCACTCCCGGCGGTTTCCTGCAGCAAGGAGAGATCGCTGCCGCCATTGATGCTGAAGACTATCAGCTTGCCCTTGACCGAATACAGGGGGAGGAAGCTCAGGCAGAGGCACAGCTCAGTCTTGAAATAGGCAAAGGGATGGTCGCTCAAAAAGAGTTTGAACTCCTTGGTCAAGAAGTGAGTCCCCAGGAAAAGGCACTTATGCTTCGTACTCCGCAAAAAAACGCAGCAAAGGCAGTGCTGCAATCGGTACGGGCAAAAAAGAGACTTGCCGAAGAAGATCTGGCTCATACAGAAATACACACCCCTTTTACCGCTTTTGTGCTGAACAAATCTGCCGATATCGGCAGCCGGGTAACCCCTGCCGCCGCCATTGGCACTCTGGTAGGAGCAGAGAGTTTCCGCATTCGTCTCGCTATCCCGCAACAGCAGCTGCACTGGATTCGTACCACAGAATCCAATCCTTCCACCGTTCGGATCATCATCGGCAAAAAGGAGCGATACGGCACCATTACGCATATCTCTTCCGAGCTTGAAAAGGGAAGCCGCCTGGCTCTCGTGTACGCAAAAGTAGATGATCCCCTCTCTCTTAAACCAGAAAACAGAGATAAGCCGCAATTACTGCTCGGCAGCATGGTTCGGGTGGAGATTATCGGTGCACAACTTGATAATATCATCGTTCTTGAACGAAACCAAATGGTGGGAGAAAACAGTGTTTTTATACTGGACGAAAACGCTCACCCCACACTACGCAGGGTAACAATCGCTGCCCGCAGTAAGGATAGGGTCTTTATCAGTGAAGGTATCGAGAACGGCGAGTTTATTGTTGTCGCAGGACTTGCCTCTCTGAAAGAAAATACGCAATAAAAACAGATGAATAATAGACAGGAAAACGAGAGAGAGGGAAGGGATAAAGGCTTTATCCACTGGATGGTGCATAACCGGGTCGCCCCGAATCTGCTGATGTTCATTTTTATTATTGGCGGACTGCTGCTCTCTTTTCAAATAAAACAGGAAATTTACCCTGCTTTTGAAAGGGGCCAGGTAACGATTACCGTACCCTACCCGGGTGCCAGCCCGGAAGAGGTTGAACAAGGGATTCTGCTTGCCATAGAGGAGAGTCTGAGCGGCATTGAAGCCATTGATAAAATAAAGGCTATTGCCCGTGAAGGGGTGGCAAGAGTTGTTCTCTACTTACGGGAGAGTGCAGATTCCCGCAAGGCTTTTCAGGATATTGAAGCGGAAATAAACCGCATAACCACCTTTCCCAAAGATGCAGAAGAACCGGTAATCAATCTTGATATATTAAAGTGGAAGGTACTGCATCTTCATCTCTACGGTCAACTCCCCTACCACACCCTGCGAACAGCAGCCGAAGAGGTGAAAGCACGGCTGCTGCAAACCAGAGGAATCAACCAGGTAGAATTGGTCTCCCCTCGGGCACATGAGATAGAGGTGGCTGTCCCTCTCGCAAACCTCCGCCGCTATAACCTCAGTCATGAACAGATCGCCCAGGCGATCAGAGCAGCCTCGGTAGAACTCCCCGGTGGTTCCCTTAACGGCAAGCAGGGAGAGATTCTGCTCCGGCTTACCGACCGCAGCAGAACAGCGGCAGAGTTCGCAGCCATTCCTGTTATCAACGGAAAGAGCGGTGCAACAGTCAGCCTGGGGGAGGTTGCTGAAGTACGGGAGAGTTTTGAAGATATCACCCGCTTCACCAGTTTTAACGGTGAGCCATCCATTGAAATAGTCGTCTATCGTACCGGCCGGGAAACACCTGTCAGCGTTGCCGATAAAACCAAAAAAACGATGGCCGCTATAAGCGGAGATTTGCCGTCAGGACTCCACTGGGCAATCAGCGGCGACAGCTCAGAGATGTACCGCGCCCGTCTCAGCCTGTTATTGAAAAATGCCTTTATGGGCCTGATACTGGTACTGGTTGTATTGGGGCTTTTTCTGGAGATCCGACTAGCATTCTGGGTAACAATGGGAATCCCTGTCTCCTTTCTCGGAGCGATGCTTTTTTTGCCATTCTTTGATGTTTCCATCAATATGGTCTCCATGTTTGCCTTCATTATTGCCTTGGGGATTGTGGTCGATGATGCCATTATCGCCGGAGAAAATATTTATGAACATCGTCAGCGGGGAATGAATGCACTGGATGCGGCTATCCTTGGCGCCAGGGAAGTGGCAGTCCCCATCACCTTCTCCATTCTCACCAATGTAACCGCCTTTCTGCCGCTCGCTTTTGTTCCGGGGATTGTGGGCAAGATGTGGGGAGTAATTCCCATTGTTGTTATTACCGTTTTTGCCATATCCTGGTTTGAATCCCTCTTTATTCTGCCCGTCCATTTGGGGCATCTTCAAGCGGAAAAGAGAGGAGTTCTCTCTTTTCTCACCAAAAATATACGCCGTAAGGTAAGCAACGGACTCTACCAGTTCCTCCATCGCTGCTACCTGCCTCTTCTGCAGTTTATCCTCTCCTTTCGTTACCTTTTCATCCTCTTGATGGTGGCAATACTATTGGTAACACTGATATATGTAAAGAGTGGACGCATACCGGTAACTCCTATTCCCCGTGTAGAATCAGACAACACTGTCGTTACTGCGACACTCCCCTGGGGGAGCTCAAATAGCCGACTCTATGAGGTGCAGAAACAACTTCTTGCTTCCCTGAAAAAAGTTGCCGCCGAATACGGCGATAAAGAGCTTATTGCCAATACCTCAACCTCTATTGATGGCAATGTCGTCCGTATTCGGGCAGAATTAACCCCTCTCGGAGTTCGGCCAATAAGTACCAGCGAAGCAACTCGTCTATGGAGAGAGCTGACCGCACCAATTCAAGATCTGCAGTCTCTGCTGTTTGAAGCAGATCAGGGCGGTCCCGGCGGAGGAGCGGCAATTTCCATAGAACTCAGTCACCGCAGCATTGCGACCTTGAATGCAGCAAGCACAATCCTCGCTGAAAAGCTGGCAGAGTTTCCCAAGGTAAAAGACATTGACCAGGGGCATGCCAAAGGGAAGCGGCAGTATAGCTATAAAATAAATGATAAGGGAAAAGCCCTGGGATTGAACTCAGCCATTATCGGTCAGCAAATCAGGGGAAATTGGCAGGGAGTTGTCGCCTTGCGTCAACAACAGGGAGAAAATGAGGTAGCAGTACGTGTACGGCTGCCCAAAGAAGAGCGCAGTGACGAAAACAGCCTTGAGGAGATGCTTATCAGGACACCGGGAAAACAATGGGTTCCTCTCTCTGAAGTCACAGATGTCAGCAAAGCCGCAGCCTATACAAGTATCACCAGAAGAGACAGACGCAGAACAGTGACGGTGGAAGCAAATGTTGAGCCGCTTTCTGAAGCACAGATTATTCTCTCCTCGCTGGAAAAAGAGATACTGCCGAAACTCATACAACAATTCCCCGGGCTGCAATGGAGCTTCCAGGGGCGGCAAGCTGATGGACGGGAAAGTACTGCCAGTCTTGCCCTTGGTTTTCTCTTTGCCCTTGGCGGCATCTATATCCTGCTCGCCATCCCATTTCGCAGCTACAGCCAGCCTCTTATTGTAATGACGGCAATCCCTTTTGGTATTGTCGGCGCCATTTACGGCCATATGCTGCTGGAATATAACCTCAGCCTGATGAGTATTATGGGAATGATAGCACTCTCAGGAGTAGTGGTAAATGACTCTCTTATTCTGGTGCATTATGCCAATGAGAAAAAAAGCGTAGGTGTAGAGGTACGGGAAGCGGTTATCCTTGCCGGCTTGCGCCGATTTCGCCCTGTATTACTAACAACAGTAACAACCTTCTGCGGCTTGGCGCCAATGATTTTTGAGACCTCCCGGCAGGCACGATTTATGATCCCGATGGCGATATCTCTTGGTTTCGGTATTGTCTTTGCTACAGTAATTACCCTGATGCTTATTCCCTCTTTTTATCTCTCCATTCATGATATTTATGCTCTTTTCGGCAAAGAAAAAAAGGGGGCAATAAAACAGGATAGCAAAAGTGAGAGAATTGAGGAGCTTGTCCGCGATATAAACAGCAAAAAAAGCTGAATTCACCAAACTCTCTCTTTTACTCCATTATACCGAATGTATAGCAATACATTTTCCCATAAACAGGAGAGGGCATGGTATCTACAATTCACAATTAATGAGGTAGGACATAAAAGAATACTGACATAAAATGACAACCACTTCCCACTAAAACTAATATATGAAAAAGAGCATGGTTGAATTTTATTTTTTTAATACTATATAAAACTGCACCAATGGTATAAACCATTCCACCAGTAACGAGCCAGATTAAGCCATATAAAGATAAATTATTAACTAATGGTTTTATAGCGAAAACAATCATCCAGCCCATAAAGACATACATTAACGTCGAAAGTAATTTGTATCTTCCCGTAAAAAATAGCTTCAGGATTATTCCAGTGAAGGCAAGTCCCCAAGAGATAGTAAAAATTGCCCATCCTGTTATCCCTTTAAGGGTAATCAGGGTAAATGGGGTATAGGTACCGGCAATAAGGAGGTAAATAGATGCGTGGTCAACAATTCGTAGTTTTTTTCTTAACCTTGGTTTCCTGGCACTGTGGTAAAGGCTAGAGGCTGCATATAAAGCGATTAAACTCACCCCATAAATACCAGAACTTATAATATGCCAAATATTTCCATGTTGTGTCGCATGTTTTAGTAAAAGAGCGAGGGCAATACTACTTAAAACAACACCAACAGCATGAGAAATAATATTGATTTTCTCTTCTTTCGGTGAGTAATATTTTATTCCTTCTATTTCTTCCATTTGAGCAAAAATATTTTTCGTATATTTTTTTAAGAATACTACCCTAAAAGATAATTCCCCAAGGTCTCTTGAGAAAACTATCTGTTCTATAAAGAACATTTCATCGAACTCATACCAGCAGTCCTGAATTAAACCAATAAAATACAATATACCCGCCAGCAATAATCAGCAGCAGGGCAGAGATCTTCTGCACCCAGGGTATACAACGTCGAATAACGCCTTCAACAGCCCCATCCCGCAGCAAAGCAATACCAAGGGTAAGAGTGAAAATAACACTCCCCATCCCCAGGATATAACTGATAAAATGGAGTAAGCCCAAGGCAAAATCACCACTGGCAAGAGAGGCGCCAACGACCATAAGGAAAACGGGCAGAGTGCAGCTAAGGGAGGCTCCTCCAAAAGCCAGCCCAAACAGAAAAAAACCCTTGGTGCTTATGTTACGTGGGTCGCCAATTTTCGCGGAGATATTCTGAAAGACGGGGAAAGAGAGCGTTCTGCCGAGAAGCATCATTCCGCCAAGTAACACCAGCAGCACTCCAACCAGAACAGCCACCCAGGGGGTATAACGCATTAAGACATTTCCCCCTGCCGAAACAAGGGTTCCAACCGCTCCAAAAAGCAGCCCAAATCCGGCAGTAACCATAAGAGCAATCCATAATGCCTTCTGTAAGCGATACATCAGAGATCGATTACGAAATTCATCACCTCTTGCGCCAAGATAGAGGCTTAAATAGATAGGAAGCATGGTAAATCCACAAGGATTCACCGCAGAAACCATACCGGCACCAAAGGCATAACCAAAGGGCAACAACTCTGCTGTCTGAGACAGCCACTGACTTATCTCTACTTGAAATTGCATAGCGTATCTCTCATTAAACAAAACACTCGGTACCGCCAAATATCCCAGGAAAAACAACTGCCACCATAAACCAATACCTGAGCTGCAAGGCAGAAATACTATAAACAACAGATAGGACAAAAACAATCAATCACCAGTAAAATTAAAGAAATATTTCGCCCCCGAAAAACAATAAAGCGGCTTGCAAAAAAAAAAGGAACAACATATAATACGGGCGTAACCTGCGGTTCTCTAGAGATTTTTATAGTATGGATAATCCATAAGACCTTCAAAAAGATGCGAAAAAAGATCATTCCACTTTCCGTTGTTCTTGCCCTCCATTTCTCTGCGGGGAATTGTTTTGCTCGGGCGGCAGCGTTTTCCGTACCAATTGATGCACTCGGCTTCAGCGGGGATCAACTCCTCGTTACTGATAGTCTGAGGCTTCGTGCAGGGAATGCTCATTTTAGCTACAGCGGAGGACAGGCGGAAAATGTGTTCTTCACCAGAGAGGAGAATAACCTTACCAGTTCAGCTATCGCCGACTACCACCCCTGGACAGATGGAGGTTTCCGTATCAGTGCAGGTTTTTTCTATAACGATGAAAGAACAACTGCCGAGCTCCATTCGGTTGGCACTAACAATATACTCCCCTATACAGATGAGATACGACAGCAGTCAGTAGCACCCTATCTTGGTCTTGGTTGGGGAATGGCGCCAACAAATAAAAGGGACTGGATTTTTACTCTTGATGTTGGATTCGTTTATCAGGGACAGGATGCAGCGTCCGCTGCGCAATGCAGGGCAGGCTCCTTTTCGCCTGCCTGTATGGGGTATTCTGATGATCAATCCAGTATGGAAGAGTTGCAGTATACCATTGAACGTTATGGATTATACCCGGTGCTTTCTGCTGGGGTAACATTCAAATTTTGAAAGATGATGAGATGGGGTAATAGATAATAATTCCTCTCTTGCTCAATACTAACGAGAACTCTTGCTCTCCAGCTTAACACCAACAGTTGTTTCCCCTAAAAACCAATATGGACCGAGTAAAAAGAGTTAACGATTTTGTCGTCCGTTTTGCAGATATCGGGTATTTGGCTGAAACGAACGATGTCTGCAGTCTCTTCGCAATGGCGGTCTTCCGCTCTGGAGTACCTGTTAGTAGCAAAAGAGTCGTTCCTCCATATACAGAGAAAACTCCTCCATGTTGTGAGATACGTGTCAGCGACCGCTGCTACCTGGGCAGACGCGGGGGCTGCGATTTTATGGTAGCACTTACCGCCAAGGCCCTGCAGGATGACTCGGAAATAACACGAGGCGGTTATCTGCTTTACAACAGTGACCATCCTCTGCCGAAACAGTGGCAGCAGCAAGAGGTAACCCTGCTGGACATTCCCTTAACTTCTCTTGCCATAGGCCATTTTGGTGAGGCGGGAAGAGAAAAAGAGATCGCTTTAGGTGTTCTTACCCGTCTATTTTCAATAGAACTCTCCATCGTCACCGACGCTATTACTCGCACCTTTGCCCACCAACCACAAATAGCGGCACAAAAAAACAAGGCACTTACCCTGGGATATGACTACAGCACAAAACACTTTTCTCCAGGAATGTGCTTACTTTCCATCGAAAAAAGCAGAGCTGCCAGAGATTCCATTCTACTAGACGGTGACTCTGCTGCCGGACTTGGGGCGCTCTATGGAGGGGCGACGGTTGCTGCCTGGCACCCAACACCTGACACCTCTTCTGCTGTAGAACAATTCCATAAATATAGTAATCAGTATAAAGGTAAAGAGAATCCCCAAAGCCCCTTTACGGTTATCCGTGCAGAAAACGAGCTGGCGGCAATAGGAATGATAATCGGGGCGGCCTGGAATGGGGCACGTGCATTCTCTTCTCTCTCCAGTGCGGGATTATCGGTTGCCAGCGGACTTTTAGGTCTTGCCCAAAACAAGGAGATCCCACTGGTACTTGTTGATATGCAGCAACCCGATGGCCAACAGGCCGATATCCTTGCTGCAGCCTACACCTCCCATAGAGAAACGGGTAATATTCTGCTTTTCCCCTGCAATCCTGCAGAATGTTTTACAATGACTGCCCAGGCCTTTGAACTGGCACAACAACTGCGAGCTCTCGTTTTTATTATGAATAACCCCGATCTTGGGGGGAATATTCAAACGGGAGATCCTTTATCGTGGGATGACACTGACCATCAGCATATCGATATTAATAATAAAATATCATCAACATCACATTCACGATTAACAGAAACACAGGATGAGACCTGGCAACGCCTGATACATACATGGGATGCAGCAAAACAGTTTACACCAGAACCTCACAGTGCATTCCGCGATCCGGAAAATCAGCTCGGCATCCTCTTTTACGGCACAACAACTCATGCCGCATATGAAGCCATTGGCCGTTTTGCGGCAAAAGGCATCAAAATAAATACAATGCGGCTGCGCGGATTCCCTTTTTCGCGCGAGGTGCATGACTTTATTAGGGACCATCAACGAATCTTTCTTATTGAGCAAAATAGAGACGCCCAGATGAAAACCCTGCTTATAAAGGAAACAGATATTGCTCCTCAAAAAATAGAGTCTATTCTCAGCTATGATGGAACACCTGTCAGTGTCGCCTTCCTTGAAAAACAGCTGGCGAGGATATTATGAACCACCCCCCTGCCTCATCTCATGCCGCAATTAAAGAGTGTAACGGAAAAAGTTTATGGGAAACAATACTCTGGGCAATACCCCAGGCATATACAGAAATGGGCATTGCCTCCCAGCAAATAGCACTCTTGCCGGGGATCAGTTTCAGCAAAGAACATTTAAACGAAAAGCAAAGAGATATACTCAATACTCACCACTGTTTCCCTCATTTCCATACGGCAATGTTCGGTCAACTCCCATCCATTGCCACAGGGGCTGCGATAGCCGATAAAGAGCTGCTCTATATCTGTATTGCAGAACCAGCAGATACCACAGCCGGACTGGGGCATTTCATCTATGCTCTACAGCGCAAAATTAACATAAACTATCTCTCCATCAATACAGATACCCTGCACAAGAACTCTCCCTCTACAGATCTCTGTTCTCTGGCGATAGAGTTTGGGGCGGGCTATGTAGCACGGGGATGTGCCAAAGAAAAAACGCAGCTCACCTCTCTGCTCAAAGGAGCTTTTGCTCATAACGGTTTCAGCTTTATTGATATTATTCCCGCAGCTCTCCCCTCTCCTCAGCAGGAAGAAAATAAAACAGAGACGGATAAATATACAGCCAGCCGCCGATTTAAAGAATATCAACAAAGAGGGGCGTTACCAGCAGGTGGACTTGTCTATAGAGAAACGAATAACAGCGAAGAAAAGAGTGCCGTACAATCAGTAAATACACCAAGGGGAAAACAGCTATTCTCCAAAAGCGATCTACTGCAACAAATCAATGAAGAGATGCGCTAAAAAAGAGAAACCGCCAGGCCTCCTGTTTAGCCATAAAAAGTCGAGCTTTCCACTCTTTTTATTAAGGAGAGAACATCCTTAACAACCTCTTCCACCTCTTTTCCATCAGTTGCCACCTGAGGGAAAGCAGCATAAGCGGTGTGGCGTTCCTTCAACAGCGTTTTAATTCTACCTAAAGGATTCTCTCCCACAAGCAGTGGCCGGAAATCCTCTCCATCCTGCAAGACTCTACGCAGGATTTCCTGAGGTTCTGCACAAAGGCAGACAACAATACCATTCTGCTCCACCAGACCGACACCCGCAGGATCAAGCAGCATCTTTCCACCGGTAGCAATGACCATCCCCTCTTTCGCCGCCAACTCCCGCAGTAATTGCTGCTCCATAGTACGAAAAGCAGCCTCTCCCTCAACAGCAAATATTTCTGCAATAGAGATTCCTTTTGCTGCGCTAATATATTGATCCGTATCAATAAAAGTACGCCTCAGCCTGGCCGCAAGCAACCTGCCAACCGTTGTTTTGCCGCAACCCATAAATCCTGTTAAAAAAATATTTTTTACTGAATACATCTCGTTCGCATAAGCAGGGTGTTTTCTTCTCAACAGAAAAGACCCTTTTGGAACAATTGCTCCAAAAGGGTCTTCCATCGTTCAATCGCCAACCAACTTTATAAAAAAATACAGGACAGGGGAAAAACCTCCTGTCCTGCAAGGATCTATGGTACGCCCGACAGGATTCGAACCTGTGACCCACGGCTTAGAAGGCCGTTGCTCTATCCAGCTGAGCCACGGGCGCAAAAGACACTACATATATTCCAGACAGGAAACAAGCCTACCCGTCTGCAGCGACAAAACAATAATACCCGACAACTAACAAAAATCAACCTCCATTTTTATAAAAAAGAAAAGAGACCTCTCTATTGTATCACGTCTCCTTACTTCTACCGTTATCTCCAACGTGCACTTCCAGTAACATCTTTACAAATAACACTTTTCAAGCAAGACAAGGATGTCTTCTCAAATATTACCAACATACAGAGAAAACACCCTTTACACAAATAGACTACACGATTAACCCAATCGGGCTTTTCTACTGGCAGAGATATAAAAACGCACCTTCTCCCCATCTTCAGCAGCTGCAGCCTGATCATAAAGAGCTGTTCCCCACGACTTATCAGCAAAACGATCAATCACGCTTTCAGCCAGATAGAGCAGATCCGCCGCTTGAGAGAGATGAGCTGCAACCACCTTATGCAGCTCCTGCATCAACTCTTTATCACCACTCTGCTGCTCAACAACTGCAAAAAGGTGTTCTGCCATAAAACGATTGCCGCACTCACCAGCAACCTTAAGATAAATATCTCTTGCCCAACTGCTATCTTTCACATCCTGCAGGATCTTACCGGCAACAGTCAGCAGGCAGAAATTATCCTTACAATCAGTCTGCGCAGACTGATAAAGAGTGCGAGTCCAGGCATCATCTCCAAGAATACGATGGATAGCAGTACCAACTTTCAGAAAATCACCGGCATTTTCGGCCTCGGCCTCCAGCCCGGAGAAGATCTCCTTGACCTTATCATCATCGCCGATCTGCTCTTTTATCGCCACTGCCACATTTTTTTTCGCCACAAATCCATCGGCTTTGCTCAACATCTCGTCATAGACGTGAGCCGCCCACTCCTTATCACCAAGATCGGCGGCAATACAGGTAGCAAACTCCATATACTCACCGAAATAATTGGTTAATTTTTCTGATTTTACCAGTAGCTTACGGGCATAGGGATGATCACCGGTAGATGCCATAACCTCTTTTGCCAGTTTACGCAGGGCGGCAGCACTTACAGCATCGCTCTCTTTCTTGATAAACTCTTCATACAGCTTGGCATTCTCAGCCCGTTTGGTCTTTTGCAGGGCGATATCTTCCTTCCACTTTTCATCCGTTGCATACTGCAAAATGGCATCTGCAACCTTGGCAAATTCAGCATTATTTTTTACCGCGCTCTCAGCCAGATGCAGAACTTTGACTGCTCCCTCGATATCACCGAGTTCATCAGCCATTTTAGCAGCGACACCAACAATTTTTCCGGCATCTTTCTCATAACCAACAGCCTGCTGATAGATAGAAGCAACCAAAGCCTTATCACCAAGACTTTCCTGAACAAGAACGGCAAGTTTGGTTAACTCATCACCACTCTTCATCATAGACTGCGCTTTGGCAAAGAGTTCCTTACCATACTCTTTATCCCCAAGCGTCGTTACCGCAGCCTTGGCCAGACCACCCATATCAAGGCCGGAAGCGATCTTCTCTTCTGCATTCTTGAAAAGCTGCCCTCCCAGATCACTCTCCGGGAAAAGCTCGGCAGCAATAGCAGCCACTGCTGCAAAGTCATCACCGGTCTTGCACACTTCAACCGCAGAACCCAATACCTCCTGCGCCTGCGCCTCATCTCCGAAATCCTTGGCCAAACCTCTGGCAAGCTCGGCAAAATCAGCAGGTGTCTTACATTGAGACTTTCCTTTAGCACTAATCCCCGCAGCAAAATCCTTATCACCAAGAACATCATTAACTTTTTGCGCAAGAGCCAAAAATTGCGCTGCTTTCTGTACTTTCTCTGCTGCACTTTGAAAAAGTTCCTTAGCGGTCTCTTTATCATCTGCTGCAGCACAGGCCTCGGCCAGGGCAATCATATCATCTGCGCTATTACATGCCCCTTTCGCCTGCTCAAAATACTCGCCAGCTTTCGCCTCATCCTCCAGAATCTTCTTTGCTCCTTCAGAAAGAGCAAGAAAGTCCTGAGCAGTAGCCGCCCAGTCAGCCCCCTCTTCAAAAAGCTCCTCTGCCCACTCCTTGTCGCCAATTTCCAGAGCACCAAGAGCAACCTTTACATAATCAGGGGTTTCCTGACAATCATCATACAGATCTTCCAACTCCTCTTTTGTCGCCATTTGCCACCTCATAGAAAAATTTTAACAGAAAAAACATCCCAAAAATGAACCGCACCTCATTTTACACCCCTTTGATTAGAATAACAACGCGGGTTTGTCAAGCTTCTATCCGGCAAAAATAAAAAAGCGGTTTGCTGGACACTATCCAGCAAACCGCTTCTTCCCGACAAATGAAATAATCTGTCAACTATTTCAGCAAACCAACCTCTTTGTAGTATTTTACTGCACCCGGATGCAGAGGAGCAGTCAATCCCTGGTTGACCATGTCTTCTTTTTTCAGGTTGGACAGGGCAGGATGCATCTTTTTGAATTTATCAAAATTCTCAAACACCGCTTTAACAACCTGATACGCAACTTCATCCGGCAGCTTAGTGGTTGTTACGATAGTGGCAAGAACCCCAAAGCTCTCGGTATCAGTATCTGTTCCACGATACATCCCAGCGGGAATAATCGCTTTGGCATAATATGGATACTTCTCTAACATCTTCTCCACCAATGGGCCGTTAACATTAACGATAACCGCATCACACGCCGTAGTTGCCTCCTTGATAGTTCCATTAGGTTGACCAACGGTAAAGGACATAGCATCAATCTTGTTATCGCACAGAGCAGAAGGCTGCTCGGCGGATTTCAACTCAGAGGCGAGGGAGAAATCATCTGTTGTCCAGCCAAAGAAGCTATCAACCATATCAACATTACCACGGGTTCCTGAACCTGGGGAACCGATATTAAAACGCTTGTTTTTCAACTGTTCATAATTAGTGATTCCAGAGTCTTTTCTGGCAACGACAGTAAAGACCTCAGGATACAGGGAAAACAGAGAACGCAGCTCCTTATTTGGTCCTGCATCTGTGAATTGATGGGTTCCATTATAGGCAAAATCCTGACCATCAGACTGGGCAACACCCATGTCAAGCTCACCCGCTGCAATAGAATTCAAATTATACTGCGTACCGCCGGTACTCTCTACAGAGCAACGGATACCAGTCTCTTTCTTCTTTTTATTGACTAACCGGCAAATGGCTCCCCCCATAGGATAGTAGACACCAGTAACACCACCAGTTCCAATGGTGATAAAAGTTTGATCTGCAGCAAAAGCCGATCCGGCAAATGACGTAGCAGCAACAGCAAAACAGGAAAGTACTGCAATGGCAAGCTTGCGTGTTTTCATGGTATAAGACTCCTCTTTAAAGTTACGGAAAGAGTATCCCCTTTCCAGCAGTTACCCCACTCGAACAGCCAGGGTTTTTGTACAACCAAAAACATCTCTACTCTACACAATTTTGAGAAAAATCGCAAAAAGAAGCAAAAAACAGTAGTAGAAGAGATCTTTCATCCCCCTTATTCTTAAAAAGGAAAAAAATTTTACTTTTTGTAAAAAAACAGATAAAATCTTTGTAAAACAACGACTTCTGCAAGAAAAACACCCGGTGCATACTCAGCTTTTCTCTATTTTGCTATGAACAAACCAGCATACCTCACCTCCTTTCAATTTCGTATCTTTCTTGCCATGATCTTTATCACGGTAATTTTTGTTCCCGCCACGGGCTATATTGGCTATCGCCAGGCATCCAGAGTCATACAGGAACAGATGACCCAATATGCCAACAGAACCGCCCGCCAACTAGAGCTTCGCTACTCCACCTTCTCCTCAACTCAAGAAAAAAATCATCAACTTGAGCAGACAGGACACAACAAGACGCTCTTTTTTTCCATAATGACGCCATCTTCCCGGCAAAAGGAGATCCCTCTTATCAGCCAGAGCAGAGAGCTGCTTCAGCAAAAAAAGAGCGAAGCAGGAATAGTCCAGATTGCGGGAAAGCAGTATTTTGCCCTTACCCGCAGCATGGAAAATCATTCTGGTACAATCACCCTCGTTTTCCTTACCAATAACTATCTTGAACAACTCCAGCTTATCAGAAAAGCAACGCTAAGCTTTATTATCGCTGCAATTATCCTGGCTGCCGTTTTAAGCCACCTCCTTTCCAAAAGCATTATGCGCCCTTTGCTCAAGCTGCAGCAGGGTATTGACCGCATCGGTGTTGGCGATTTGGAACATCGGGTCATCATCGATGAACCCGATATTGCCAATGCTCTCGCCCATTCTTTCAACACCATGGCAGGTTCCCTGCAAAAGAGCTTGACCGAACTAAAAACCACCTATGCAGAACTGCAGGAAAAAGAGAAGCTGGCAGTTGTGGGCAAGATGACGGCGGGAATTGCCCATGAAATAAAAAATCCGCTGGGGATCATCCTCGGTTCAACCCAAGTTGTCCTTGACCGGCAACGCCCATGGGAGATGCGGGAAAAGGCCGCCAGTTTTATTATGGATGAAGTTATGCGCCTTGATACAACCCTGAAGGCCTTTCTTGATTTCGCCCGCCCGGCAGCTCCTGCACTGGTGGAGACGGATGTTGCTGAAACTTTTGAAGAGACCTTAAGTGCCATTGAAGAGCGTTATCAACAAGAGGGTTATATAATTCGCCGTAATTTTCAGCCGCAACTCCCGCTAATGGAGGCCGACCCCGCACAGCTACGTCAAATTTTAATGAATATTCTGCTTAACGCCTTTACCGCCATGCCCCAGGGAGGAGAAGTTATCATCACTCTCCGCTCAGAAAAAGAGCCGGAAATGAAAAAAATAGCCCCTTCAAAAAGAGATAAACGCTTTATCTCCACCCGTAACCCCTTTACCGTTCCTCGTGATTGGCTTATTATCACCATTGCGGACCAAGGGCACGGCATAAAAAAAGAGCAGCTCGGCAAGATCCTTGATCCATTTATCTCCTTTCGTAATGACGGTATTGGGCTGGGACTATCCATTGTGTCTCAGTTAATCAAGCTGCACAGGGGATATATGGAGATCGACAGCATAGAAGGTACAGGAACCACGTTCACCATCTTCTTCCCCTGTCTACTAAAGAAAACAACGGCGGAAAAATCCCTATAATTATTAAAGGATAGCAAAAAATTATGTCCAATCTACTGCTGGTTGAAGATGAGAGCCGTATGCGGGAGGTAATAAAAATGCTCCTCTCCGATCTTCCCCTCACTATTTTCGAAGCAGAAGACGGAGAGGAGGCACTGGAAATTTTTGCCAATGAAACCATCCAGATGGTTATTACCGACCGCAAGTTACCAAAGATCGGCGGCATGCAGCTCCTCTCCCAGATAAAGGAGAGCCACCCGGAGGTGCCGGTCATCGTCATCACCGCTTTTGGCTCCATTGATAATGCGGTTGAGGCCATCCATCAGGGTGCCTTTGACTATGTTACCAAACCCTTTACCGAGGACAAGCTGCGCTCCTCTGTGGAAAAAGCGATGCAGATCTCCCGGCTTACCAGTGAGGTGCAATATCTCCGTCAGGAGATCGCCGGAAAATATACCTTTGACAATATTGTCGGCAACTCCAGTGAAATTTGTGAAATTCTGCGGCTTGCTGGAGAAGTCGCCCCCACCGACACCACCGTACTGCTGCGGGGAGAATCCGGTACCGGTAAAGAGCTGCTCAGCCGTGCCACCCACTTAAACAGCCCCCGCGCAAAACATCCATTTCTGCCGGTAAACTGTGCAGCCATCCCCACCGCGTTATTGGAGGCAGAACTCTTTGGTTATGAAAAAGGCGCCTTTACCGGTGCCTCCCAAATGAAAAAGGGGAAATTTGAGCAGGCAGCCGGCGGCACCCTCTTTCTTGATGAGATCGGTGATATGGAGCTTGATGTTCAGGCAAAACTGCTCCGGGTGCTGGAGCAGAAAAGCATTGAGCGGCTCGGCGGCAATAGAACCATCCCCACAGATATCCGTATTATTGCTGCTACCAATAAGAATCTCGAGGAGATGGTAGAGGAAAAAACTTTTCGCGAAGATCTCTATTACCGAATAAGTGTCTTCCCTATCCATATACCTCCTCTGCGGGAACGCAGGGATGATATTGAACCGCTGTGCAACTATTTTATTCAGGAGTTCTCCCAGACCTTCGGCCGCCGTCCACCCCAGCTTTCCGATAAGGTGCTGGAGATGTTTCATAGCCACCCCTGGAAGGGTAATGTACGCGAACTGCACAATGTGCTGGAGCGGGCAATGATTCTTAGCAAAGGAGAGAGAATCACCTCAAGACATGTGATTCTTGGTGATACAGGCAACGGCAGGCCGCTTAACCAGATGGGCATCGATCAGATTATTGAACTGTTACTACGTAAACACAGGGTGGGCCTGGAAACACTGGAACAGACCTATATCCGACACGCGATGGAGGAGGCTGGCCATAATGTTTCACGAGCGGCCCGTCTGCTGGGACTCTCCAGAGCAACCCTGCGCTATCGACTGGACAAAATGGAGGAGTAGGCATGCAGGATTATTATGCTGTTCTCGAACTTTCCGCCACCTGTACCGAGCAGGAAATTCGCAAAAAATACCGTCAGCTTGCTCTACGCTACCATCCAGATCATAATGCCGGAGATACAGCAGCGGAGATGCGTTTCAAGGAGATCGCTGAAGCCTACAGGGTGTTGAGTGATAAGAAGAAACGCCGGGAATTTGATCTCCTATACCGAAAAAAAGCAAAAGCCTCCACCTCTACCAGAAGAACGGCATCTTCCACCGCATCATCAGGCAGGACAACCACCGCAAAAGCAGCCCCGCTCCCCCCTTTTATGCAACGGCTTTTCTCCGCACTGAAACAACACCCCCTCAAAAAGGTCAGTAGCAAACTCACTCGAAAAGGTGTTCTTTTTTTTCAACATTACCGCCAACAAGTAGACAGTTATGCTCTATCCATTCACAACAACGCTAAAAAAACAGTGCAACGGTGGAGAGATGAACTCCGGCGGGGAATTCATCTCCGCCGCCGTTCTTTCCGCAGAGGTGCCGGCCAACGCACCTGCCATCAACGACAAAATCAGACACGGTCATTCTTTGAAAGAAAGCAACAGCAAAGACATCAAGAGAAGAAGGGCCCTATGGAGTACCGATCAGGCGAGCTTGATATCGTCTACACCACTTCCCTTAGCACAAGAGAATTAAAAAAAGGAAAAAAGATCACGGTACGGGTTCCAGCCGCCTCTGGGCAAAAAAGAGATGAATTTCTTGAGATAACCATCCCCGCACAGAGCAGAGACGGACAACGGCTGCGCATCCGGGGCAAGGGACATCACAGTACATCAGGCAGCAAGAGAGGAGATCTCTATCTGCACCTTGTTCAGGAATAAAGAGAAGAGATGCAATACTATTGCTTATTTTTCATCAAAAGCCCCATCGAAAGGCAAATAATCCCCACTCCGGGTAGAACTTCTGTCGGCGGTAATCCATGCCCGCAACAGAATTCGATTGCCAAAACCAGTGCCGGATAAGAGTAGGAAAAAGCGATAACCCTGGTTGGTCCCAGGACAGGAATGGCGATCTGGGTAAAATAAAAAGAAACAATTGTTGAGAAGACAGCAAGATAAACAATTCCACCCCACACATAGAGAGGAACTGCGGTAAAACTGGACAGTACAGCAAAAGAGAACCCATTCTCACACTCTCTCCCCCCAACATACAACAATAACCATAGGCTGCCGGAGACAAGAATCCAGTAGGTAATCTCCTCCATCTCTTCACCGCGATAGAAATATTTCAACAGCGGAGTATAAAACGACATCACCACACAGGCTGCAGCAAAAACCATATCACCATAGCCCCACTGCAAAGTCCATAACAGTGACACATCACCCTGAAAAATCACCCATACCGCTCCAAGCAATCCAATGGTAAGGGCAAAAATAAATCGACGGGAAAAGCGTTCTTTCACCAGGAAAAATGAAAACAAGGCAGACATCGCCGGCACCAGCGTATAGATAACGCTGGTGTTAAGCGCAGTGGTAAAACGTAAGGCATAGAACATACCGATAAAAAACGTCACCAGACAAAAACTGATACCGCTGCACCGCAAAAAAAGCGGCCGGGAGCAACAAAAGACCCGCTGCCAACCAAAACGCACGCCTATCCAAGGGGCAAAAATTGCAACTGCCAGCAGAAACCGCACCAGCGTCAACAGAGCCGGGTCCAACCCATCAGTTATTGCTGCTCCCACGGTAAAACTGCTGGCAATAATCAAAGAGGTAAGCAGCATCAGAAGAAAAACCAGCCCAAAATGCCTTCTACTGACAGCTGCCCCCTCTCTCATCCTCTTTTTTATATTCATCTATAAAATACGTGACACACTACTTTGCCTGCTCTTCCCTATTTTCAGGCTGCTGAACCTTCTGTACAGTGGCCATCGCCGTAGCTACCATTGAGCTGATATCACTTACATTCCCGGGAATGATCATGGTGTTATTCTCTTTAGCCAGCTTGCCAAACTCACCAATATAGCTTTTCGCCACCTCCAGATTGGCCGCCTCCATTCCCCCGGGAGCTGCCAGAGCCTCGGCCACTTTACGAATCCCCTGTGCTGTAGCTTCGGCCACCATCAAGATCTCCTGCGCCTTTCCTTCCGCTTCATTAATACGCTTTGCCTTCTCCCCTTCAGAAAGGAAAATAGCCTCTCCCCGATCTCCTTCCGCCCGGTTAAGAATCGCCTGTTTCTCTCCTTCAGAACGGGCTATTTCTGCCCGCTTCTCCCGCTCCGCCTTCATCTGCTTCTCCATCGCTTCAAGCACGGTGCGCGGCGGTTGAATATCTTTTATCTCATAGCGTAAAACCTTTACCCCCCAGTTTTCAGCCGCTTCATCCAGTGCCATCACTACCTGGCCATTAAGATTTTCTCTTGCTTCGAAGGTATTATCAAGCGAGATTTTTCCAATGGCGGAACGCAGGCTTGTCTGTGCCAACTGGGCAGCAGCAAAATGGAAATTATCAATACCATAAGCCGATTTTTTCGGATCTATCACCTGCAGATAAAGAATACCATCCACCTCCAGGGTAACATTATCGGCAGTAATACATGTCTGAGCGGGAATATCAATGGGCTCCTCTTTTAAGCTTCGGCGATAGGCCACTCGATCAAAAAAGGGCAAGAGAAGGTGAAACCCAGCCTCAAGGGTTACACGATATTTCCCCAGCCGTTCAATAACATAAGCCGAACGCTGCGGAACCACTACTGCCGTTTTCAACAGCAGGATAACAATAAAAGCAATAATAATAAGCAGTGCAATAATTCCAGGTGTCATATTTTTCTCCTTTGAGTAATGAACAAATAACAGAAACGGGAAAAGATGTTCTTCTTATTCCTCCCATCTCTTCACATGAATAACCAATTCACGCTGACACACCACAGCAACAATCTCTCCGGCCTCAACCGGTTCATCAGCAGTCGCCCGCCAGAAAGTCCCGCCAAACTTTACCTGCCCTTCCGCAGGCGGAGCAATAGCAGCAGTGATAATACCCTTCTCCCCCGGTCTGGCATGAACAATATCTTCTCCTCTCTCTCCCGAACCGGCAGCCTTATCCACTTCCGGCGGAGTAAAAAATCTACGCATAATCATTCCTCGCAAAACACCTAAAGAGAGGAGAGATACGGTAAGAAAAAGAACAAGTTGCCAAACAATAGGCATACTGCCTGCGGGGAGAAGCCATAACACAGCGGAAACAACCAATGCCCCCAGCCCGAAAAAAAACAGCACAAAACCAGGCAGTGCCATTTCCAACAGTAGCATTAATACGCCAATAATAAGCCAATAAAGTTGAGATGGCAGCAGACTCATATCACTTCCTCTCTTTCTCCACCCTCTTTATCTTCTTCCTGCGAAGTAAATATTCCCCCATAGATCACCCCAAAACTGGCGAAAAAACAAGGCAATAAAAACATCCACAGGGCAAAAATTGCCGCTACACAGAGAGCAAGAAGATGAACATCAGACGAGAATTGAGCATAAACTTCTCCCCAACCAGCAGTAACATCACTCAATTTGCCAAAATCCATTCCCTGCGCATCCATCTTCTGCAGCAATCCACCCAACACTTGACCACAAATCATGGCGGGAGGAATAAAAGGCAGTACCGCTATTATGGTATAGACCCCGGCAACCTTAAACCAGACCTTGGTTACCGCCTTACGCGATACCTCCAGAGCCTGCCAGGGCAAAAGTCCGCGATCAAGAATAAGAGGCAGGGCAAACCAGTAAGCAATACTTAAATAGATTCCAGGGACCACCAGTAGAACAAAACCCATCATAGTTACAACGGTCTTCATAATTCCGGCAATAAAAAGTGCTTTAAAATGCTGCGGCCGGAAGCCCCGAAAACATGTCTGTAAACCTACCCTGTATCCCTTGCTGTGACGAATACCAACAAAAGGCATTCCTGCCTTGGTATTACCGCTCAACCCCATGGAGATAACCGTCAGTATCGCTCCGATAAAACTTAACAATGCCCCCGAAATACCAGCTCCCTTAAACAGCGACATTAACAATCCATCTTCCCCGTCAAACAGCAGAGTTACAACCAGCATCGCAGCAAACAACAGCAGTGTACCTACACGGCAAATAACGGCAAAACGGCGCTCACGACCTAACTGCCATGACGTACGCACAATATCCATAACCGCCATCTCTTTAGGAGCGGGAAGAATGATATCTTCATTTCTCTCCATTCCTGCCTTACCTTTTGCCGTTTTTTCTTCACTGTAGAAATGCACTTTCGGCTCACGGTCAGCTTCACGGGCAGTCTCCGGGGCCATAAATCTTTTTCCACATTCAGGGCAGCAAACCTCCCGCCCAGCCAGGGAATCTTCTCCCTTACCACCAGTTCCGCAATGGGGACAAATAATATCCATACGCTCCTCTTTTACTCCCTTTCGTAAAATTTTTAAAATATGGTAAAAACCAATTCTATTTTCAATGCATTACAAATTTTGCTATAATAACGAGCATACTCACTCTTTATACTCCTACTAAACAATGTGCACATCATTTTCGGAGAGAGTATACCATAAAAAAAGGATAACAAACTGACAAAACAGTTATCAACAGATAGCGAAACAATCTCACCAAAATCGTATTTCCCCGCTCCGATAGAGTATTTATGGAAAAAATAATTATAGCCGCAATGGCAAAAAATCGAACTATTGGCAAAAATAACAGCCTACCCTGGCATATTCCAGAAGAGCTGCGTCTCTTTAAGGAGAAAACGATGGGATACCCAATGATTATGGGAAGAAACACCTTTGAGTCCCTGCCCGGACTCCTCCCTGGCAGGCGCCATATTGTTCTTACCTCCAATCCCCTCTATAGAGCAGAGGGCGCCGAGATAGCTCACTCCTGGGAAGAGGCCTTCTCCCTTTGTATACAGACAGAAAAGGTATTTATTATTGGCGGGGAAAAAATCTTTATTCAAGCTCTCGACAAAGCAGATCAACTACAACTTACAGTTCTCCATCGTGAGGTAACAGGAGACCGTTTCTTTCCGGAATTTGAGGATAAATTCCACGAAACAACAAGAAAAGAGTATGTTGGAGGCAGTGAAGACTTCTCAACGATATATTACGTCAGTAAAAAATAAGTACATTTTTTTTAGGGGATACAGAACATCTGCTATAGTGTTTCCGCCAACTCTATGTCCGGCAGATGAAGACGGCAACTGACCAGCAACCTATTTTTTATTC
>PDWI01002028.1_pt1 | contig 31249 bp, 23 predicted proteins | sample 1430891 | NCBI WGS metagenome assembly PDWI01 (sample SAMN01162508, study PRJNA174530) | Oral metagenome, whole genome shotgun sequencing project. | biome: Marine environment; feature: Marine mammal; material: Swab sample of the gingival sulcus; isolation source: swab sample of gingival sulcus... | reverse complement strand
ATCTTGGCGGAATTCGTCCGTCCGTTTCAGTCCCATAGTCAGTCTCCTTTGTTGCAGTAAATGCTATCAAAGGAGCGGCATCAAACCGCGACAGGTCCATTCCCAATTTCGGCGAGCGATCCGACGGTCGCCCTTATCGTGTTCGCACCACCATGTGAGCGCCCCAAGTCGAGATCAATCAGCGTTGCATGCGGTATCTTCAGCGCGTCTAGAAGCCGCCAAAAGTGATCGACATGGCGACCGCCGAGCGGCACAACAGGCACGAACGAAGGATCAAGAGGGACGTCCATCGCCTCTGCGAGCAGAGGCAACACAATGCGTTCGGAGTCCCCCTCGCCGAGGATGACGAACCGCGCGAAGTAGAGCTCTGGATACGCCCGCACGGCGAGCCGAACATACTTACCCGCCTCGGTCGCATCGTCAGGTAGCGTCAAAGATTTCACCGATGAGGCCCTGCTGGTAGTATCGAGCCGGAAGTAGCGCACCTCGTCCGGCTCGATACGGCTCAAAATGCTGGCGCTGTGGCTAGAGATCAGTACTTGCGCCGAGCTGAGCGCTCCGATGTCGCGCGCTTGGTTCATAATGCGAGAGAGGAAGAACGGCGACAGGCTGTTTTCCGGTTCTTCGATGGCCAGAATCGTAAGATGAGCACGCCGCAGCTTTTCTTGATCGAACGGGCTATCGGCAGCGGCCAGACGCAGAGCATCTTTTTCGGTTTCAAGCGTCGCCGCAGTTAGAGCTATATGAAAGAGAGAGCGTTGACCGTCGCTTAGGTCGGCAAGCGCCCGCTCGCGACCGGCCTCATCGGGATGGAATGCAAATTCGACGTGCCTGACCAGTTCCTCGAGCCGACTTTCCACAAGTCTGAGCACCGGCGTCGTATCTGTGTCGGCTTCGTGGACCTGCCGCCAGCGCTTCGAAAGCCGCTCGACGATGAATTCTGCGGGTGCTTCGCGCTCAAAACGCTTCTGGATCAGCTTGGCTCCGCGCTCGGTCGTCCTGGACAGGCGATCCGACCATTTCGCAGCCCGCCACAAACGCCCCTTAAGCAAATCGGTGACACGATCCGCCGGATTACGGGTTGCAGGCACATAAACAAGTTGGATGGTGCCACGATCAACGGCGGCGACCCTTTGGCACTCATCCCAATCGTAATCATCACCGAGCGTACCAATCCAACGAATATCCTCTTCCACCGTCCCATCGGGCGTTCCGTCATCCGTCCAGACTGCCTGCAGGCGTATGCGCGCTTTAAGCGGTTCTCCAAGGCCGGTTGCTGCCATATGGTTGAAATAATCCGGCACGGCGTCGGCCGCCACCGCCTCATCAAGACCGTCTAGTTCTGGGAAGGACAGGATACACTCGATCGACAGCGTCGCTCCAGAAACGAGCTCGGTTTGATCAGGCCTAAGATGAAAATCGCGTGTCTGGATCTGTCTTTCTCCACTTGAGACACCAAAAAGCCGTGCTAACGCCTGAAGCGCCGCCGTTTTTCCGGCTCCGTTTCCGCCAACCAATGCCGTAACCCCGTTTTCAAACCTGAGAGTTTCAGCCTCTGCGCCGAAGCATCGGAAGTTCCGTATAATAAGTGTGTCAATCTTCATCCGAGTTCCCTATAGTTCCATTTCTTCAAATCGGTTTTCTGCAAATTCCCAACGGCCCAAGACGCTCTAGATGTATTTACGATAGTCGCTACTTACTCTTTGGCCCGCAGGAACATACTTCAGCACATCACCAACTTTCCGTGCCGCCCGTATCGGAATAGGCAGCCTTTGGTTCATTTGCGTTGAGTTCCAGTTAACCTTCGTGAGGCTGAAGACCTCTTTCGCGATCTGTTCGATGGTACTCTCGCTTTGCGGGTGCGGGCAGAGCAATAGAGGGTTCGGGACATAGAGGCCGGGATAGGTCCCATAGTAGGGAATGCTGCCGTTGGTATAGAGCAGCCCATTTCCATCCAACTCAACGAAGGTGCCGCGGAGGACAGGGAAGTCGCCGTCGCGCAGCACCTTGACCGAATAACTCTCGTGAACCCAAACGAGATCGCGCAGTTCCACACCTGCCTCGTCGAGCGCCTTGCCAACACCCTCGGCCTCGTCTTCACGAAAGCGCGATGTCTTCATGACGATCACGCGTGCCGGCATCGTTCTATGGACCGACTTGTAGGCGGCCAGGGCGTTCTCAGTGAGCTTGTGAGCCTCATCGATAGTGAGAAACGGGTGTCGACCCCGCGACTCTGACTGCGCAGGGCCACCTCTAAGAATGAACCCTCTGCCGCGCTCATCGAACATTTGTGCAGCGCTGGTCCATATCTCGTCGGTTTCGGCATCCTTGAAAAAGCTGATCCCAATGTAACAGGCGGTGAACTCACCTTCTTCCGGCAATCGGCGCCAAGGCACCTTGCCGCTGCCCTTATAATAGAGCGTCGTCATAAGGTTCCATGCGAGATCAGCTCGATCTTGGGTTTGGCGGTCAGAGTTCTCCTTGATCTTGCGAGGGATCTTGGCATCGGGGTTGATGACATCCTCCCAGACAATCTGAATTGAGAATCTCAGGTCCATCGCTCTGGCCTTGAGCAAGCCGCGGAAGTTTGGAGAGGTTTCTTTGCCAGCTTTCGCGTCGGCCGCTTCGTCCTCGATAATTTCGTCATCGCGCGCCCGCTCGTTTCTCCAGACCCGTTCGATCAGCTTGACCGGGAGCGAAACCATGACGACGTCCGGCCGTTCATGATGCGCCTCCAACTTTTCCAGTTGCGCCATAACTGCGTCGACCGCCATTTCCACAGCACGCACATCGCTTGGTTCCTTGGCAATCTTCTCGATCTGACCTTTCGTCAGCACACCGTCTTCGGCAGCCACCATCTCAAACCGGCACCGATAGGGGTTCTGGTTTCTCAACCCGGGAAAGTCTGGGTGCAGGTTCGGGTGTCTTTCGGTCTTACCCTCGAACCCGTCTTCAATCGCATTTAGAAACTCGCCTGATTTTTCGACGGTTAGAGCACTGCCAACAACGCCGACTTTGATGGTGTCGCCCAGGTTGGTTTGCAGCGGACCCGCTTGTAGCAACCCCAATCGCGGATCAGGATGATGATGCTGGTCGCCAAACTCCAGTTCTGGCTCCGGGAAGATTTTTGTCTTGAAGTCGCTCATAGGTCGAAGCTGCCTTGTTCATTCGAGACGGACGGCTTCCTTAACTTCTGCGCCTTAGCGCCCCACACATCCTCGGGCACGCTCTTTGGCAGTTCGATGGAAGGCGGGTCACCAAACTTGATGATGCGATCCGTCTTGGTGTCGGGTGCCAGCAGTTCGCCGGCATCTTCAAATTCCATACCCGACAGCAATCGATGCCACATGATCACCTGGCCTCGAACTGCGCTGTTTGTGTCGAGGCGCTTCTTCCCGGATAACAAGGCATCCGGATAGTTGAGCGCGCGTTCTCCATCAGAAGTGAAATAGTAGGATGGGTTGACGATCAGGTACCATTGGTCCGCCAAGCGCTCGAACCGGGGATGGAATGAATGGTGCCTTACATAGTCGATGGGCCCCTCCCCCTTCGACTTCTTATAGACGCTGACAACGTCGGCCTGTGTCTTCTGCTTTGCACCAAGATAGCGAAACTTGCGCGCCACGACTCTAGGTGTTGGCAAGAAGTAGAATTGTTTTTTCTTTCGGTCCCACCCAAGCAAATCCCGAAAGTCATAGCCCAGAGTATGTCGCAACAGACCCGCAAATTTGTATTGCTGATCCACTGCGTCGTGTTGTGCCAGAAAGTCGGTTTCGATCCTTTCGACCTGATCCCGTTCGATCAGGTCACGGACGGGTGTGGTTAGTGGGTCGCAGAATGTCCAAAGCGAGGTTTCATCGATCATCCAATCGTACCGTTGGCCTTTCCGGACCTTTTTCATCCGGGCGAGCGCCTTCTGGGTGGAGAGCTGTGTCTGTGCGACGAAGATTTCCTCAGGAAGCTGCAATGGCACCATGTTGATGATCGCTTCCTCCCCTCCCCCAAGTGGCGGGACGTAGTAACCATGTCCTTGCTTGGCGACGGTCAGGGCAGCGAGGCGATCTTTCGCACGTCCGTCCAAGACGTCGCGCTCCTTGTCGAACCGCAATGTGCGTTCGGCCTCGCCAACGAGGTTTTCTAGTGACTTCCAAAAGAACGTGTCATCCGAGAGCCTGTAGAGAACCAGAATCACGGGAAGGTTGGAACCACGCCAGTAGTCGAAGTCCGTAGCGCGGACTCGATAGGTGAAACCGGAATCCGTCTCACTCACATAGGTGCCACTCTCAGTAGCCTTGACCTGAACGGCGATCATTTTTGCCGTCGGCTGATCGTCGTCCATCACCTCAGCGATGCCGTCTATCCCTGCTTCAAGCCGTGACCGCCCATCAAATTGGAATCCAATTCGCAAGAATTGAAGGTTAGCTGCCTTCTCCCCGATTTCGCCAATTCGCTGGCTGGTTGTAACTTTCTTATTCACATCTCGCTTCCCGAAAACAGGCTTTTCGAGATGTAACACTTTATTTGGAGTAACATAAGGGCGGAGCAACAAGATATGGAAGTTGCCCTTGCAAAGGGTCAAACCTGATAGAGAGCGAAATCTCAGACACCTAGAACGCGGCTGGTGACCACCTCTTGCTGCGTCAACTTCTGGATGCAACAACCCATCAAGTTAGAGCCCCTGTGTCAGGGCTGTCTCCAACTCGCCCAAATCATGTACGGCCGTTCGTACCTGCTCGACATCCGCATCTTCCAACGAACCAAGAGCAGCCACTTCCCCCCCAAAATCCATCTCCATCTGCTGCTGCTCCTCGGCGACAACAGCTTGAACGACGGGCGCAGTCTTCTTTGGGGCGACATCGGTTCGCCCTGACGATTGGCCATCAGCAGCCTGGCGCGCGGCCTCAACTTCGGACTCGGATCCGCCTGAACCGTCAGCTGGCGGCGTCATCGGCATGGCGCGCATACTCAACGGCAAATTGCCCTGCGACCCCCCGCCCCCCGGCTCCGGAAACGGAAACTCGCCCGTCTGTGCCGCGTGGATCGCCTTGAACAGCCGATCGTCGAAGTACTGGATCCGTTTGGCCCGGACCGGCATTTGCGCGTCGATGACCATGACGATTTCATCGAGCGGTAGGCGGCGCGCCTCATCCTCGGGCAGGAGAGAGCTTTCTTCGGTCCGGGTGGACTGGCTACGGCCCTCGAAGGGGTTTTTGCCGATGGACTGGGATCGCGTGATGACGGTCTTCGTGGTCTTGCCAACCGCCTTGCTCAGCTCCTCGACGGTCTTCTCATCCGAGGGCGTGAGATAGAGTTTCACGCCCGCGTTGCCCTGCAGCGCACGGCGGGTGTTTTCGCCATAGATTTCATCGAGGGCGGGGATGGTTTGTGTCACGACGGCCAGGTGGCCGCGATAGGTCCGCAGGGTCTCGATGCTCTCGACCACGATGGGCATCTTGCCGAGACGGTTGAACTCGTCGAGCATGATCATCACGGGCCACGGCTCGTCTGGCCCGGGATCCTTTTCCTGCATGGCCGAGAGCAGGTCGGAGAAAAACAGCCGGATCAGCGGCGCGAGCGGCTTCACCATCAGCGGCTGGACCACGAGATAGACCGAAAAGGGCTTCTTGCGGATCGTCCGGAAATCAAAGTCCGACACCGCCGTCGCCTCATCGATGGCCGGGTTCTGCCATTGGTCGAGCCCCGAGGTCATAAGGAGCGAGACGTAGGAGGTGAGCGTATCGTTGTTGGTCGAGGCCAGCCGCGTGAAGATCAGTTTGGCGGCCCTGTTGTCGACCTCGTGGCCGCGAGCGAAGTATTCCTTCTGCTTGTTCCCGCCCGAGGCCGCGATGCGGTAGATCTCGCCCAAGGTGGGGCGCTTGCGCTGGAAGGCCAAGAGCCCTGCCGCCACGAAGAGATCGATCCCGCCTTTGAGGAGGCCCTGCACCCGGTCGTTGTCGCTCTGCAGGAACAGCGTCGCCAGGAGCTGCAATTCCATCTGCTGGCGCGCGGGATCGTTCAGTTCGAAGATGCGCAGGAGCGGGTTGTAGCGATGCGTGCGCTTACCCTCCCAATCGGTGGGGGCAAAGCGATAGACCTTGTCGCCCTGGGCTGCGCGGTGCCGGGCCGTGGCCTCGAAACACTCTCCCTTCACATCGAGCGTCACGGCGGAGCCTTGCCAGGTCAACAGGTTCGGAATGACGAAGCCCGTGGTCTTGCCACGGCCCGTGGGCGCCACGATCAGCGCATGTGGAAAAACCTTCGAGCATATGTAATTGGCACGGGAGCCCGGCGGTCCCAGCTTGCCGAGGATGAACCCGGTCCCGGGTGCCCCGAAGAACCCATTGGCCTTCATCTCGCGCGCACTCTGCCAATGGGTCTGGCCAAAGCGTGTCAGGGCGGAGCCCGAGAGGGCGAGGCTCAGCATCAGGCCGGCGGCGGCGAAGCTGCCGATGATCAGGTGAATAAGTTGGGCGTCCTCGGGGCGGCGATCGAGGATCGCCAGATAGTTCTGCGCGATATAGGCAAAGTCGATCTCTGCCCCGAAGCCGAGATCCTGATAGGTCAGCACCGCCGAGGCGATGGTATAGCCCATGGCCCCGGTCACCAGCGTCACCAGAAAGACCCCTGTGGCGATCCGCGCTTTTCCCATGGAGGCGCTCAATGGACCTGACCCCGCACGGTCTCGCCATCCACGTCTGTCGCGCGGTGTTTTTCGTATTCGGTGTCGGCAAGATCATCGACCACCTGGCGCAAGGCTTCTGTATTGGCCGTCGCGGCATCCGATTGCAGGTAGACCTTGGCGACATAGAGCCGGTCGAGGCGGTCCTCGAGAACCTTTTCCAGCGCATCGGCATCGCCGGATGTGAGCCGGTCGAGTTGGCGAACGTCCAGCATCCGCGCGATCTCGCCGCGGAAGGCGTCCCGTTCCACCTCGGTCTCGAAGGGCGCGGACAACTCCCCCGCCCGCTCATGCTCCAAAACACACGCAATCTCGTCTGCAAGGCGGTCGGCACGGTCAGACTGCGAAGCAGTTTCACTGCGGGCTGCGAGGAGTGCGTCGCGCGTGCCAGAACCGAGCCCGTCGCGCATCTCGGTTTCGCGGCGGACTTGATTGATGACCTCCGTGTCGCGTATCTCGACGACGGCCGCATAGGTCGCGCCGAGCCCACGGGCGAGATGGGACGGCATGTCCGGATAGCGCGCGCGCAAGTCATCCGTGACAGCATCTGCAACAGGCGTGCGGAGGTCGCGTCCTTCCATGATCCGGTCGACCTCGCGGGTGATCTCGCTGGCGCGGGCCGCATCGGTGATGGTCTCCCTGTAGGGCTCAGACCGGTCGATCACATCGCCTGGGCGTGCAAGCAAGTCCGGGTGTGTTGCGAGATACGTGCGCTGCTCGGTCTCGATACGGCGCTCCGCCCGTGAGACAACCTCCCAGTCCCGGTCCTCCACCTGCTGCGCTGTCAGGCCCTCTGCGCGCATCTCCTGACGGATTGTCCCTTCCATCGCCCGCACCGCGCCCTCATGATAATGGAACCGCTCGCTGATCGGTTCCGCTTCCATGACGCCATCCCGGCGCAATACGTTCTCCCGTTCCAACAGCGTGCCGAGTTCAACATGCACATCGTTGAGAATGTCACGCGCCTGTTCCAGATCGGCGCGGCGTTCGAGGTTCAGATCGCGCGCCTCAGCCACTTTGGAGAGATCATTGGCGATCCATTGATGCTCGAGCGCTGCATTTGAGGCGCCCGTCTCGATCCGGGCCACCACTTCCGATGTGCTGATCCCCGTGCCGCGCAGGGCCGCGTCGATCCGTGAGCGCAGGCCTGGCTCGGCAAGACGTTCTAGCTGGTTGGTGTCGATATTCGCCTCTGAGTAGACCCCGCCCTCCGACGGCACCTCAGACAGCGTGCTCGAACGCAATCCGAGCGGCTGCATGTGTTGGACCTGCGTCTGGATCTCGATAAGGCGTTTTTCCAGCACGGGACGTTCGGCGTCAGACTTCTCTGCGATCATGCCCTGCACCCGCGCGAGCTTCTCTGCATAGAGGCTTCTCAGATCCTCGAAACTCTGATCCTCTGCCATATACACATCTCCTGTTCGGTCCACCTGCCCGCCATGCGCCAGCACCTCGCCCGCGCGGAAGAGTGCCGCGGCAATATCCTCGCGGGCCTCCCGGGAGGCCTCTGCGGCAAGCGAATGGTAGACGGTTCTGGTGTTGGCGATCTCTGCCAGCGTCCGGGTCAAGTCGGCCCCTACACGTTCCCGCTCGCGGGGCGCGCGACCCTCTTCTTTCGCCGCATAAACCTCGCTGGTGCGGGCTGGGTAATGTACCACGCCGCGATCCACCCGGCGCGTGGCTTCCAGCCGCACGCCGTACTTCTCGGCCTCCTCGACCATGGCGAGGCGGAAATCGTCATAGTTGAAGCGGTGGTTGCGCCCGAGGAAGAAGAACTCGCCTTCTTGAGACCGCCTGTTCAGCACCAGATGCGCATGCGGATGATCGCGGTCCTCATGCACTGCGATGATGTAATCGAAATGCCCCGCGTCGGTCTGAAAGAACCGCTCGGCCACGTCCGTCGCGATGTCGCGCACATCCTCCCCGCGCGTGCCGATAGGGAAGGACATGAGCATATGGGTGGTCTGGCCAAGCTTGGGTTTGAAGCCCGCGTCCCACCGCTTGGCAAAGCGCTCGGTCAGATCCTTGATGTCACGCGCCTCGAGCTTCGCCTTGCCATCGAGGAACCCGCTACTGTCCACGATATGGGTGGACTTGGTGGTGAGGTACTCGAGCTGGTTTGCGAGCTGCGACTTTGTATGTGTACCCCCGCCCCGGATCGCCTTGAAGACCGCCTGACGGTGCCCTGCTGCCGCGCGCACAAGCTGGCTTTGCTTGGCGACATGCAGCCCCTGCATTGAGCCCCGGATCCGGCTCCAACCATCCCGGAACACCTCGCCCGTAACTGCATCAACAGCATCATTCAGCCGCATGGGCAAACTCCTTCAGCGCGACCGTCGCCTGCAGCTGCATCGCGTCGCGGCGGCGGCGCAGGAGCAGATCGATCTCGTCAGCAGAGTCCAAGATGAACCGCGCCAGCCCGCGCATCTGCGCGAGACGCAATTCGGAGAACTCGGCACTCGTGCCACCATCAACACCCTGCCCCATCCGGTTGGCCTTCGTCATCTGCTTGGCGATCTGCGCGACCCCATTGCCAACCTCGTGCAGAGAGGCACGGTAGCGCGCCATCTCGGCTGCCATCTGCGCGTCCGGAACGAACACCCCGCCTGCCGCCTGAATGAGCCGCCGCAGCCCTTCGGCCCGGCTTTCGATCCCGGCTGCGGCTAGCACCGCGTCGAGCGCCTCAAGCTCCGCAGCCGTAACCTTCACACTGACCGCCGAGACCGGGATCGCGGCATCCATCTGGCGCTCGGCATCGGCTTTCAAGACGTAGCGCACGGCGCGCGATGTGACCTCGAAACGCTCAGCCAGCTCAGACGTCGACACACCCTCCACGGCCTCGCGGACGATCTTCATCTTCTCGATCTCTGTCAGGCGTTTTGTTCGGGACATGCGGAAGAAAGACCCCCTATTTCCTGCCACCTTCCACCAAGGCTGCCCCCACCTTACGATAATATACCGAGCTGTCAATTATATACTTACGTTGCGTTCAGGCTCAGGCAGCCTTGGTGTCCGCTTCCCCCGCGGCCCGCAGGGACGCGGCTCTGCCGCCCTCACCACCGGGCGACCCACATGTCCAATGGGTCCCTTTCCCCAGCACCGCCCGAGGGTCTGGCCGAACACGCATGTGTTCGGACGGAACCGCGGGCGGGCGCAACCCCTCCGACAGGGCGGACAGGCAGCCTCAAGGAGGGCCAGATTTGGCTTGCCAAATCTCTGCCGCAAAAACCGGGAGGCCCTGGCCGATAGGTTTTTGTGGATGGCCCCCTTGAGGCTGCCTGTCCGCCCTGTCGCGGCCTGACCCTTCCGGTCGGCGATCGTCCTTTGAGCGCGCGACGACCGGCACCAAGAGGAGGTCGCTGTCGGCGATCACCCGCGCCGGTGACGGCATCCCTGGAACAGGGATCGGGCCGCCCAAAGATCGTCCTGGGGCGGCCCATCCTCGTCAGAGGATTTAGTCCTGGGGGTCCTTTGCGCTCGGCGGGAACATCACCAGCTCCGAGACCGCGACCGGGAAGTCGAGCTTGAGGCTGAAGAACTCCGAACCATCCCCGTTGCGGGTGTTGCGGAACATCGCGCCAACGCGTTGGAAGCGGGTGCGCTCCTGGCCATCGGTGTCGGTGAACTTGACGGGGACGGTGGCGACGTAGTGGTTGGTCATTTGGGTATCTCCTTGTTGCGATGGGGATCACCCGGCACGGGGGCAAGAGGCCCGGTCGCAAGCGCAAATGCGGAGGGTCCGCGGCCCGCCGTGGAAGCCGTATTTGTGCTTGCCGGAGCGAAGCGGAGGGCACGAACGGGCCGACCCCGTGCGATCCACATGCATAGCAAAAAGGAGAGACCCGAATGTGTGCCACCACTTTGAAGCCGCCATCGAACCCGTCGATCGTGATCGAAGATGGCTAGGTTCGTTCTGATCCAAAGTAACTGCACAATGCTCCGTCACGCTCACCGCATGACAGGTCAGCGCTCAGCCGCGTGCGAAGATCCGTCGTCTGTGTCGGATGGGGGTTCCTGTTATCGGCACCAGGGTTGAGGGCGTGAGGGACAGCTGGTGCGGCCACATCGATATGGCACGGCCAAACCTTCAGCAATGAGTGTGTTGCCAACATCCCGACCGTCAACGAACAACGAGCCACAAAAGCGTCCAAAGTTGCATTGATCCGTGCCTTCGGTCCCAGGCCGACAGGAACAGGCCACGCGCTCAAATTCAATTGACGCGGCACCCAGCACCAATTGATGTAGACGCGCTGTCGCGCGTTCCCCGAGTTGCCGCTCCGCAGTGCAAGACGGTCTCCATGTCTCTGGCGTGTTAAACCCGACGAGACGCACGTTCGCTGTCATACCTCGAACATTGATCGTATCACCATCAATGATCCGTATATCGCTGGCACGAAGCGACCGGCCCTCTGAGACGGTCCGATTTGCAATTGGTCCAACCGGCGACAGGAAACTGGAAGACATCCAGCCCGTTCCAAAGCTGGACCGAATTTGTGTCCACTGCCCTTCTTCGCGAAGCTTTTGGACGCGGGCCCCCTCGCTCAAGACACCCATCACGGCATTCGAAGTAGACGGTCCAGCACGTTGATTGACACGTGTCCCTGTCACATAGACGTAAGCGGTGTCGGCAGTTTGCGATGAGGGAACCGCTGACGGACTGTAGGGTGTGGATCGCGAGTTCGATGATTCAAACAATGATCCAACCAATGCGAAGAATCCGACAGCGATCACCAACGGCACCATGATTTGGCGTTGAGCCTTGCGCACGGCACGCCGAGGTGCATTGATCGCGCGCGTCACGGAGACCGGACGGGGTCTCGCCTCACCGGTTCCGGTACTATGCTTTGGTGCTGGTTGAGAAGTCCTGTCGTCGGCCGAAGCCCTTGTCTGTGACGGTTTTTCCCGTTCCAGTTTCAGGACTTTGTGCAGGCTGGCGTACTGCGCTTTGCTCAGGCGCGTCTCCGTCCCATACCGCTGAAATCGTTCAGCCAAATTTGTGAGAAAAGACCTTTCCCAATCGTTTGCCTGCCCGGATCGCAATCGCGCTTCAATGCGCGATTGGATTTCTTTGGTGCGTTCCGGAGAAAAAGGCATTGAGGAAAAACCTGGTCGGGTGTTGAGCTGCGCAACAAATGTCTTCTGCCGCACGGCCACATTAAACTGTGATTGCATCAAGATACCATCCAGCCGTTCCCAAAACCACATTGGCCGTTTTGCAGTCATCAAGGCTTTCGCTACCCATTGCTGGAGCTAGCTGCGACACCCCTGAGGTTCGCAAACATTTGAGAAACGACGAAAGGGCCGCCCGAAGGCGGCCCTCTCAATTCACTTCTCCGCAGACTTCTTCGCCGGGTCCGCAACCCGCATGACCGTCAGGCCTTTCGCTTCCGCCTTCTGCCCGAGGTTCAGCGCGACCCCGTTGCCGCCGAAGAGTACAACCCCCGTCGCCGCGAACTTGTCGTCCAGCATTTCGTCGTTGCACTTGAACGGTGCCGCCCGCCCGTGCGCGGACCAGCGCGGATCGAAGCGCGCCTGTGCTATCCCGCGTGCCCGGGCCCACCGAGCCGCGATCATCTCGGCCCCGTGCTTGCCGCCCTTGTGGCAGAGGAAGATCTCTTGGTTGCGGTTCTGCCTGATGCGCTCCCGAACCTTGTCGAGCGTGTTGAAGATCACATCGATGTCGGTCCAGTCAGTGGCGCCCGAAACGATCAGGGGAACCCCCTCGACTTTCGACTTCGCTGCCGTCTCGCGATCATGCTGCTCCAACAGCTGCCGGGCCTCGAAGACGGCCCCCGTCTCCCGCGCCCGGACGCTGGCCCGAGAGCCTGCTGCCGGGATGAAGGCATGGCCCGTCTCGATCTCGTAGCACTCCGCCGCCGCCTCGCTCATCACCTCGATGGCGCTGACGATCTCGCGCAGCTGCAGGAAGCGGGCCTGCGCCTCTTCGAGCGCGGTCTCAGCAATTTCCGATCCGTCGTGGGATTTTGCCAGCGCGCCGATCTTGTCCGCGGTGCGGTCGACCTCCTTGCCAAGTGCCACCTTGCGGCGCTGCAGGATCGTGGCGAACCCATGGGCCAGCGGTTCGATTTCTGCTTCAAGCCCGGTCCCGCGCAGGGGCCCGAGCAGAGCCTCGAAGCCCTCGCGGATGATATGGTCGGTCAGGATTTGATCCTCCGGGATCGGAAGTTCTGCGTCTTTTTCCGTCAGCCCGAAAAGCTCGATGGTCTCGTAGGTGTTCGCTTGATCGTAAGCCATGTTCATTCTCCAGATATTGGGTTCGACCACCACGTGAGTGTGGGGGCATGGCCGAATGTCTGGTTTCCGAATCTGCCCGGGTCAGGGACGGCGCAGCCGCCGGCTTGCCGGGCGCAAAAGTTTTCTGTGCGCAGCACCCGACACATGCGCGCACTCACGCATGGGACCGCCCCACGCCACAGGTCCTGCCCTCGCCAAAAAGTTTTGCGATCCTTGACGCGGGCTGATTTGGGGGCCATCCGGAGGATATGCTTCCGCGCTCATGTGTGTGTGTTTTGACGGTAGGTTTGCCCGACCCGAGCAGGCAAACGGCCCGACCGGACGCGGGAGACGGATGGAGCGGCGGGATCGTTTTGCCCCGCAAAACAGACCAGAGCGCAATCCGGCGGAGCGGCCGGGGAGGAACGTGCTCGCGAGGCGGACAAACCGGGGGCCTGGGTGCAACGCCGCGGTGAGGCCGCATGGCCGAATACGCGACGGACCGAAGGGCCGTTCTCCCCTGCGACACGCGAAGCCGAGCCGGGGAGGCTACTGGGGCTAACTTGAAGCGCTTATGCGCGGCTTTCTTTGACAACAAAACATGTGTTATCTGCCGTAATGCGCCGTCGAAGGAGGACAGCCCTTTCCAGACAGATTTCGTTCTGGCATTGTTCTTTTTTGAAATCGTATTCCAGTTTCCAGGCGTAGTGCAAATGTGCAACCTCTATTCCCAGACCAAGAGCCAGGACGCGATGCGTCACCTGTTCAACGACATGCTCAAAGACGATGAGGAACTGGTAGACAGCACCGGGAACTTGCCCACCCTGTCCGGTATCTGGCCTGATTATCCGGCTCCGATCATCCGCCATGGCCAAGACACGACCTGGCAGCTTAAGATGGCCCGCTGGGGCATGCCGACCCCCGCGAAATTCCTCGAAGGCAAGCGCACCGACAAGGGCGTAACCAACATCCGCAATGTCGCCTCACCGCATTGGCGGCGCTGGCTCGGTGTCGAGCATCGCTGTCTGGTGCCCTTCACCAGTTTTTCGGAGATCGATGGGCGCTGCGGTGCGCCGCGCAACTCGCCGGTCTGGTTCGCTTTGGGCAAGGATCGGCCGCTTGCCTTCTTCGCCGGGCTGCGAACGACTTGGACCTCGGTGCGCAAGCTGAAGGAAGGCGAGGTCACGATGGAAATCTTCGGCTTCCTGACCTGCCCGCCCAATGCCGAGGTGGCACCGATCCACCCTAAGGCCATGCCTGTCATCCTTACCCGGCCCGACGAATGGCGGCGCTGGCTGACCGCGCCAGCCGGGGACGCACTGAAGCTCCAGCGCCCCCTGCCGGACGGGATGTTGAAGATCGTTGCCGAGGGGGTGCGCGAAGATGCAGCTTGATCCTGTCCCGAGCGCGCCCTTCGCACTGGCCGGGCATCGGGTCCATGAGGCCGAAGGGCAGGGCCGGCGCAGCTTCGCATTGCTCCAGGCCACCCGACATACAGGCGCCCTGATCTGGATCATTCCCGGGCACGCCCCGCACCAGCCGATGCTCCGGGGTCTGCCCGAAGGCGTCGGGGAGCGGCTACATCTCATCCGCCCCTTGAGCGAGACCGATCTGCTCTGGGCGTCGGAGGAAGCACTGCGCTCTGAAGGCGTCGGACTGGTCATCGCTGAGCCGGAAAAGCCCCTGTCGCTCATCGCCGGGCGCCGCCTGCAACTTGCCGCAGAGGCGGGCCGGACCACAGGGCTGATGCTGATCCGCGAAGGTCAGGGCAGCAATGCTGCCGAGACGCGGTGGAATTGTGCGCCGATCGCGGCGGAACGGCGGGACTCGACTCTGCATCAATGTGCCCTTAATAAGAACAAAAAGGGAACGCTAGGAACATGGACTGTGCATTGGAATGGCAAGACGGCTGCTGTCCATCCAGTTTCCGCGGTTGGCAAGCGATGCGAGCCTGCGGAGACGTCCCGTTGAGGGGCCATTCGCTCTGATCCACAGGTCAGGGAATGCCGATCATGTGCATTGTCTGAACCCGGCGGCCGAGACCCGCGGATTGCATGCCGGCATGGCAGCAGCCGACGCCCGTGCCATCTGTCCCGAGCTGATCACCCGGCCCGCCGATCTGGCGCGGGAAGCCGCCGCACTGGCAAGCCTCAGACGGTGGGCGGGGCGCTATTCGCCGATGGTGGCGCGGGACGGGCCCGACGGGCTAATTGCCGATATCTCCGGTGTTCCGCATCTTTTCGGGGGCGAAGCCGAAATGCGGGCCGACCTTCATGCGCGGCTGGAACGGATCGGCCTGAGCCTCTCGAGTGCCATCGCCGAAACCCGCGGCGCAGCCCAGGCGCTGGCTCGCCACGGTGGCGGCATCCTGCCTGAAGGCGCGGTGAAGGAGGGTATCGCCGGCCTGCCGGTTTGCGCTCTCAGGATCGGGAGCGATGTGGCCGAAGGGCTCGCCCGGATGGGGCTGAACAGGATCGGCGATCTCACCGATCTGCCGCGCGCGCCGCTCGCGCGCCGGTTCGGCCAGGGGCTTGTGCTGCGGCTCGACCAGGCGCTCGGCCTTCAGCCAGAGCCGGTCTCTCCGGAGGCGGACGCGCCGTATTTCGGGGTGCGGATGACCATGCCTGAACCCATTGGTCTTGAGGCCGATGTCATGTCGGGTCTCGCACGCCTGCTCGACCGGCTCTGCAGTACACTGGCCCAACATCATCGCGGTGCACGGCGGCTGCGGCTCGAGCTGCACCGCGTCGACCGGGAAACGGCGCGGATCGAGATCGGGCTGGCCCGGCCGATGCGTGATCCGGAGCGCATTGCGGCGCTCTTCGCAAAAGGCGTGTCGGAGGTCGAAGCCGGGTTCGGGATCGAGGCGATGCGCCTCGTCGCCCATGTGACCGAGGACTTACAACCCCAGCAAGTCGGCGGACCCCGCACGATTGCCCGCGAAGACGCGCTGGCGGATCTCTTCTCCCGGCTCGGTAACCGGCTGGGCTTCGATCGGGTGCTGCGGCTCCTGCCTGCTGCCAGCAAGATCCCCGAGCGGAGCTTTCTGGTGGCACCGGCTGCCTACAGCGCAGCGGAATCTCCGCCGCCGCAGCGCGGGCCAGATCGCCCGATCATCATCTTTCCGCCTGAACCAGTCATCACGAAAGGGCTGGCTCAGCCCGGCCATCCACCGGCCCGCTTCGCCTGGCGGCGTATGTCTTTCACCACCCTGCGTGCGGACGGGCCGGAGCGGATCGCGCCGGAATGGTGGTTCGACGATCCGGCCTGGCGTTCGGGCCTGCGCGATTACTGGCGGGTTGAGACCAAAGAGGGCGCACGGCTTTGGCTCTACCACACGCCACAGGCAGCGGCCCGGTCCACACAGACCTGGTTCGCGCAGGGAGAGTTCGCATGACCGGCTATGCGGAGCTCTGCGTAACGAGCAATTTCACCTTTCTGACCGGGGCCTCGCATCCCGAAGAATTGGTCACGCGGGCCGCCGAACTGGGTCTGAAGGCCATCGCCATCACCGACCGCAACTCGGTGGCGGGCGTGGTGCGGGCCTTCTCGGCCCTGAAGGAGCTGTCCCGACTGCGCGAGGAGGCGCGCGCAGCGAGCGACGAGGCCGAGACCGGTCCCGCGATCCGGTCCCGACAGGTGACCGATCATTCCAGCCGCCAGACGATGCGGCACATGCTGGCAGGCGATGCCCCCAGGATTCCGTCGGACATGGTATTGCCGAAGCTGATCCCCGGCACCCGGATCGTACTGACCGACAGCCCGCTCGACTGGCTCGCCCTGCCCGTGGACATCGCAGCCTGGTCGCGGCTGACCCGCCTCCTGTCCCTCGGCAAGCGGCGGGCCACGAAAGGCGAATGCCATCTGACGCGCAAGGATCTGCTGGATTGGGGTCAGGGCATGGTGCTGATCGCGTTGCCGCCCGACCCGATGGAGCACCCGGCCCGGACGTCCGCCAGCGACCTGCGGCATATGTTGCGCACCTTCCCCGGCCAGTGCTTTCTCGGTGCGGCCCCGCGCTATGACGGACGAGACCCTTTTCGCCTCGAACGGCTGGCCCGGATCGCCCACGACACCGGCCTGCCGCTCGTGGCCCTCGGCGAGGTGATGATGCACCGCTCATCCAGGCGTCCGCTGGCAGATGTTCTGACCTGCCTGCGTGAGGGCTGCACGATCGACACGATCGGGGAGCGCCGGCTGACCAATGGCGAACACCGGCTCAAATCCCCGAGCGAGATGGCGCGCATGTTCCATCACTATCCGGCGGCGATCCGGCGCACGCTGGAGATCGCCGACCGCTGCGCCTTTCGGCTGGACGATCTGCAGTATCAATATCCCGACGAGGCGCGGGACGGCGAGTCCGCCCAGGCACGGCTCGAACGGTTGTCGCGGGAAGGGCTGCATTGGCGCTATCCAAAGGGGCCGCCCACCCGCATTGTCAGCCGGGTCGACAAGGAACTGAAGCTCATCGGCGAGATGGGCTATGCCCCGTATTTCCTGACGGTGCATGACATCGTGGCATTCGCGCGCTCAAAGAGCATTCTCTGTCAGGGCCGCGGGTCGGCCGCCAATTCGGTCGTCTGCTACCTGCTCGGTGTGACCGAAGTGCCCCCCGAAAGCATCACCCTTATCTTTGAGCGCTTCATCTCGAAGGAACGCGGCGAGCCGCCGGATATCGATGTCGATTTCGAGCACGAGCGACGTGAGGAGGTGATCCAATGGATCTACGAGAAATATGGACGCCATCGCGCCGGGCTGACCGCAACCGTGATCCATTTCCGTTCGCGAGCCGCAATTCGCGAGGTCGGCAAGGTGATGGGATTGAGCCAGGACGTGATTGCCCGGCTCTCGGGCCAGTTCCGGGGCTGGTCGTCCAGCGCACCGGGGGAAGATCGGATGCGCGACGCCGGGATTGATCCGGCAGACGGGCGCGTGGCGCTGGCGGCAAAGCTGATCGGCGAGATCATCGGCTTCCCCCGGCATCTGAGCCAGCATGTCGGCGGCTTCGTGATCACCCATGGCCGTCTCGACGCGCTCTGCCCAATCGAGAACGCCGCGATGGAGGAACGCACAGTCATCGAATGGGACAAGGACGATATCAGCGCGCTTGGACTCCTGAAGGTCGATGTCCTGGCGCTTGGCATGCTGACCTGCATCCGCAAGGCTTTCGGGCTGCTTGAGGATCACCGCCACTTGCAGTTGACCCTCGCCAATGTGCCGCCCGAGGATCCTGTGGTCTATGACATGCTTTGCAAGGCCGATGCAGTCGGGGTCTTCCAGGTCGAGAGCCGGGCACAGCTCAACTTCCTGCCTCGCATGCGGCCACGTAAGTTTTACGATCTGGTCTGCGAGGTCGCGATTATCCGCCCCGGCCCAATCCAGGGCGGCATGGTTCATCCTTTCATCAACCGCCGCCAGGGCAAGGAGAAAGTCGAAGACCTCGGTCCTGCGATGATGGAGGTGCTGGGGCGCACTTACGGCGTCCCCCTCTTCCAGGAACAGGCCATGCAGATCGCCGTGGTTGCTGCCGGGTTCTCTGCGGCAGAAGCGGATCGGCTGCGACGCTCTCTTGCGACCTTCAAGCGGATGGGTACCATCGGCGCGTTCCGTGAGCGGTTCATTTCCGGGATGCTGGCCCGTGGCTACGAGGCAGGGTTCGCGGAGCGATGCTTCGCCCAGATCGAAGGCTTCGGCAGTTATGGCTTCCCCGAAAGCCATGCAGCAAGCTTCGCGCGACTGGTCTATATCTCGGCCTGGCTGAAGCGCCACCATCCGGCAGTCTTCACCTGTGCCCTGCTGAACAGCCAGCCGATGGGCTTTTACGCCCCGGCCCAGCTGATCCGCGACGCGCGTGAGCATGGTGTCGAAATCCGGGCCGTCTCGGTCAATCATTCGGCCTGGGACTGCACCCTGGAACCACGCGGCGACGGGGCGCTGGCGCTGCGGCTCGGGTTTCGTCAGATCAAAGGGATGCGCGAGGAGGATGCGGTCTGGATCGAGGCCGCCCGCGGCAACGGGTATCCCGATGTTGAGAGCCTCTGGCGCCGGGCCGGCGTCAGGCCCGATGCACTGAAACGGCTCGCCGAAGGGGATGCCTTTGCCGCGCTCGGTCTCAATCGGCGCGATGCGCTATGGGCCGCGCGGGCGCTGCGAGGGCCGCAACCGCTGCCCCTTTTCGGGGCCGCCGGTGAGGGCGAAGTGGAGCCAGACGTTGCCTTGCCGGCAATGACACTCGGGCAGGAGGTGATCGAGGACTACCTGGCGCTGCGACTTTCCCTCCGCGCCCATCCGATGGAACTGCTCCGACCGCGCCTGCGGGAAAGCCAGCCCCATGAACAGCTGGAGCGAGCCACCGGACGCATCACGGTGACAGGTCTCGTGATCACACGACAACGGCCCGGCACAGCCTCGGGCGTGATCTTCCTGACGCTCGAGGACGAGACCGGCATTTCGAACGTGGTGGTTTGGAGACGGGTTTACAAAACCTTCCGGAAGGCGGTGATCGCCGGGCGACTCCTGCGCGTCACCGGCCGGATCGAACGCGAAGGACAGGTCGTGCACGTAATTGCGGAAAAGATTGAAGATATCTCGCCGATGCTATCGAGCCTCGGACGGCCAGCGGCGGACGCCAGTGATCGTCAGGCGGGACCGGCACAGCACCCCACCCGCGGCGGCGCAGACTCGACCGCCCGGCATCCGCGCGAACAGGCCAAGAAGCTGTTTCCAAGCCGGGATTTTCACTGACAGATCGGTCCATGGAGGATCGCAAATACACAGAGACAAAAAAGGGGGACCGTGGTCCCACGGCTCCCCTTTCGGTGCAGTTCATCTGGTCTCACGCGCTGTTCACGCGACCAGAGACAGTCCCGCGCCTGCATCTTGCGGATGCTCGCCACTGTCGATGAACGGGATGATCGAGAAGGTCTGCCCGCCGCGCTGTTCGTCGTTCTGCACGGCGTTGACACGCAGGTCGCCATCGGGCGTGTTGATCAGCAGCGACAGGTAGTCGTTGCCCGTGCGGCTGCTCTTGGCCATCCAGGCCGAGCCGACGCGGATCGGCGTGCCCCGGGGCGAGCTGACCTCGACCCGGTAGTCAGGGTGGGTCTCCTCGGTCTTGTAGCTGTTCTCGATCAGCATGAACTCCAGATCGAACATCATGTTGGCGATGTAGCCGGTGAAGGCGTTGTCGGCGTCCATGGCGGTGAGCTCGCCTGAGATCGAGCCGGATTTCATCAGGCCGTTCGAGACCAGTGGGATGATCTCGAATTCGCCGCTTTGGGCCGCACGCGCTTCTTTCGTCTGCACCGCGTTGACCCGGAAAGGGCCGACGCCGACATCGATCTGCATAGAGATGTAGGGGTTGCCGCTGGTGTTGCCCGTCTCGTTCCAGGCCGTGCCGATGCGCACCTTGCGGCCCGATTTGTTGATCGCCGTGACGTCGTAATCCGGGCTGCGCGCAGACATCTTCGGGCGGTTCTCGAGCTGGATGGCGATGTCAAAGCGCGTCGAGTGGATCATGCCGGTGTACTGAGCGGCTGCGGTCTCGACGTTGCGGGTAAGGGTTCCTGCGAACATGGGATAGTTCCTTTTGGATTGGCCGGTGTCTGACGTCCTTGCCAGCACATCCGGGATTGCTTTCTCGACCCCTCCTAGGGTCACAAACCAGAAAGCCTGCTTTCCTTTCAGCCCCGCCCACGGGTCAGAGCTGCTGTCCGAGTGGGAATGCCCCCGCGCCTCCGGGTGCTACGCCCCTCCCCTGCCCGTCTGGTGTTGATTGGCTGCCCGGATTTTCTGCGGCGTCCTCCGATCGCGCGACGAAGAACTCCGCCTCTTTGCCGTTCAACCGGTGCCCGCTTCGGTCGGTCAGGCCAATGCAGCTATCATTCGGCACATAGGTGATCAGGTACTGACCGAGCCGGTCCTTGTGCACAACGTAGCCGATATTGGCCCAATGCACGGTCTGGCCGGCATCGACCGCAGCTCTAATTTCTTCGAGTGTCATGCGAACCTCCTCAAGAGAATGGTGGGGAAACGGCGCAAGAAGCCCGATCCTCCAACCGGGCTTCTACGCATCATTCGTTCGGCAAGCGGCCAAGAGCTGTCAGGCATTTTGAGTGGCTTGCGTCGCGCGCGCCGCCATCCAATCCTTCAGGCCGAGAACCGTTCGTCCGGCGGCGACCTCGGAGGCCCAGGCGGCCCTTGGGTCGCCACAAGGCTCATCGCCGGGATGCCGGTCAATGTGGCCATTGGCCATCCACGGCTCGGGCTGGATCCGACGTAGCCAGTCCGCCATGCTCGGGATTCGGCCCTGACAGTCTTCGCGGACGTGTTGCTCACCGATCCAACGCACGGGAATGTCGCGACCTACGCTATTGGTCAGGGTCAAGCCGAAGACACGTTCGGCCTCGAACACGCCTTGAGCATGATGACGCAAGGCGCGGTGCGTGAAGAACGCGAGGTGCTCTTTTGAGGCGTCAAACCAATCGTGCACAGCCTGATAGTCAGACGGCACCCCGCCGAATTTCCGGGCCGAGCTTTCGGCATGATGAAGTGGATGCGCCATCTCACAGCCCCTCGTCATAGCTGTGCGCGCATTCGACGTAGCGGTCCGCATGATCGAGCGTGATACTGTCGTTGCGCAAGTCCCAGGTCAGCGTGCCATAGCCGCCCTCGTTGTTCTCGAACCCCGGGTGATGGTGATAGGCGAGCGACCAGGCGAAATTACCGACCTCGGCAATTTGCTCCTCGGTTAATTTGACGCCTGCAGGCTGCACCATCACATCCTCGACATTGCCGGAGTCGCCATAGCCTTCGTATTCAGCAGTGACCTCGCTGATGCCAAGGGCGCGCAATTGCGCGATCAGTTCCGTTCGGGATGCCTTCAAGGTGGTTTCGCGTTCCGCGCGCCACTGAGCCGCCATTGCGGCGTAATCGATCTGGGGATTGGTCATGGGTCTGTCCTCTTGTCTGAAATTGGGGGGCACGCGGGCGTGCCATTGGCCTGCCCGCGCGCCCGGAACGCGCAGACCGGTCAAATCCCGATCCGCGACGCCCGTCCCAAAGCCCGCTTTGACTTTTCAGGCGGCTTGGTCTGCCGTGATGGCATTCCCCTGCCCCACGATCCGGGCCAAAATGCTTCCCGTGTCGATTCCGTCTCCATGCGGAAGGAACACCCTCAGCTGGAAGGCGATGATCTCTGTGAAACACCCCATTGCCTTGAGGCTTTCGATCATGCTCCGATCCGCACCGCAGAGTTCTAAGCGCATCTCGCTTGCAATGCGGCGACGGGTCAGGGTGAGACCCCGGCCAAGATCGACCGGCGCAGTGGTGCCGAGCGCAGCGGTCAGCATCTCCTGCGGCGTTTGCGGATTGGAGACGAGGAAGCGGGCGCGCAGCGCGGCCGCACCTTCCTCGCTTAGCGTTCGCCCGATCATGGCGGGCGCCCCGCTCGGCGTAACCCGGTAGATGCGCTCATTGGTGGCCGGGATGTCCTTCCAGATTGGCAGCAGCAGTCCGGTCAGCAGGTAGAGCTTGGTCGTGGTAGTTTTTGGCAGGGACGCAGCTTCGGCATCCCAAAGCCGTGCGAACTCGGGCTTGCCGATCTCTTCCCAAGCCGAGGACTCGAACCGCGTCTCCTCCAAGTAGCTCGACCCGTTTGGCCGCACCGCCTTGCGCATCAGCGTGATCATGTCCTCGTCATACATCTGCATGGGGCGCGCCGAGATGAGCGCCGCGCGACCGGAGGCGCGATTGATCATCGGCAGCTTATCGGGATTGCGCGAGAGGGCGTCATCCGCCGACAGCACATGGTCCGGGTCGGTCACTTCGAGCCCAATGATCCGCGTCACCGCGCCGGATTTCGGGCAGGTCCAGAGGTCTTCGGTGGAAACCTGCTCGATCCTTTCGCCGCGCAGGGTTTCCACGCCGAGATCGAGCGTGCCCGCCGCGCGCGCGCGTTCCGTCTGATCGGCGATCCGGCGCATGAATTCGGCAAAGAGCGCGTTCTGCATGTGGATGGGCAGCGCCAGCACCCGGTTCAGAAACCGCTGGATCGGGGGAAGCTCTTCGAGCAGCACCCCGTCCTTGTCGATCAGCCGCAGGGCGGTCCAGTCGGTGAAGCGCTCGTAGCTCATCGCATCGGCGCGCCCGGCGGCAAGATCGGCGAAATACCCACGCAGGGCCGCCCGCGCGATCGGGCTTTCAAGATTGTCCTCCTCGCGGAACATGCCTTGCGAGCCGGTCTCGCGTTGGCCCTTGGTCAAGGCCCCCAGCTGGTCGAGGCGCTTGGCAATCGTCGAGGTGAAGCGCTTCTCGCCATGCACATCCGAGGTGCAGACCCGGAAGAAGGGCGCGCTGACCTGGGCCGAGCGATGCGTGCGGCCGAGCCCCTGAATGGCCGCATCGGCGCGCCAGCCGGGCTCCAGAAGATAGTGCCGCCGCCGCTTCTGGTTCTTGGCCGTTTGCGCCGCGTGATAGGACCGGCCCGTGCCGCCCGCGTCAGAAAAGATCAGGATATCCTTCTCGCCGTCCATGAAGGCTTGGGTCTCCGACGTATTACTGCTGGCGGCGCGCTTCTCGATGAAAAGATGACCATCCTCGACCTTGAGGGGCCGGATGGACCGCCCCGTGACTTCTGCCACGGCCTCGTCGCCAAAGGCCCAGAGGATCTGGTCCAGCGCCGAGGGGATCGGAGCCAGCGTCATCAGCTCCATCATGGCCGCATCGCGCAGGACGAGCGCCTCGCGCGAGACAACGAGCGCCCCGGTCTCATCGCGCAAGGGTTCCGCGACCATATTGCCGTCGATCTCGACCAACTTTTGCGCATGGATCGGGAAAGCCTGCTCAAGGTAGCCCAGAACGTAGTCGCGCGGCGTCAAGGCACCCTCGACGAGCTCGTCTTCTGCGTCCATCGTCTCAAGCCGGCGTTTCAGCAGGCTCTCACCCGTCGAGACCACCTGGATGACGCAAGCCTTGCCTGCCGCGAGGTCATCCTCGATGGCGCGGATGATGGTCGGGGCTTTCATGCCCATCAGGAGATGGTTGAAGAAGCGCTGCTTCGTGCTCTCGAAGCGGGACTTGGCCGAGGCGCGTGCGGCAGAGGCATTGGTCTCGCCAGAGGCGTTCGTGACGCCGGTCGCGGTCAGTGCCGCCTCGAGATTATGGTGGATCGTCCGAAACGCGCTCGCATAGGCGTCGTAGATCTCGATCTGAGCCGGGGTCAGCGCGTGTTCGAGCACGTCATACTCCACCCCATCGAAGCTGAGGGCACGGGCCGTGTAGAGCCCGAGCGTCTTGAGATCACGGGCGACTACCTCCATGGCAGCAACGCCGCCGGCTTCCATCGCCGACACGAAGCTCTCGCGGCTCGGGAAGGGGTATTCCGGTCCCTGTCCCCAGAGACCGAGACGCGCGGCATAGGCGAGGTTGTGCACGCTCGTGGCGCCCGTGGCCGAGATGTAGAACACGCGGGCGCGCGGGGCGGCCAGTTGCAGACGCAGGCCCGCAAGGCCCTGCTGCGAGGGTTTGACGCCCCTGCCCTGCTCGGACCCTGCCGCGTTCTGCATGGCATGGGCCTCATCAAAAGCGAGGACGCCGTCGAAATCTTCGCCCATCCAGTCAAGGATCTGCCTTAGCCGCGTGGTGCCGCATTTGCCCGCGGACCGCAGCGTGGCATAGGTGACGAAGAGGATACCGTCGCCCATCGGGATGGGCTGGTCCGGTTTCCATTTGGAGAGCGGCTGAATGTCGGCGGGCGAGCCGCCAAGATCGGTCCAGTCGCGGATCGCGTCCTCGATAAGCGTGGCGGATTTGGAGACCCAGATCGCCTTCCTGCGCCCGGCCAGCCAGTTCACGAGAATGAGCCCTGCGCATTCGCGCCCCTTGCCGCAGCCGGTACCGTCACCGAGGAAGTAGCCGAGGCGATAAGCATTGGCGTCCGGGTCATCATCGGCCCGGGTGAGCTTGGTCTGGTCGTCGTCGATGGTGAACCGCCCCGGCAGGTCACGCCCATGGGCATCATGCGCCATGATGATCGTCTCGAGCTGCGCCTCGGAGAGATGTCCCTCCTCGATCAGCCTGGCAGGCAGGCGCAATTCTGAACTGGCCGCGCCAGAGGGCATGGGCGGCGCGACAGAGGCCATGGCGATACTCTCGACAAGCGGCGTTGGATGTTCCTGCGCACCCGGGATCTCGATCCGCTGCGGACGGTAGCGCGCATAGATGTCCGAGACGGGCGTGTTGTCGCGCGGAGCCTCAAGGCTTGTGAAAGTGAGCGGTATGGCGGCGTTGGTCTGAGCGTTGGACGCCGCAACTCTGGCAACTGGGCGCTTGCGCGTGACAGGTACTGGACCGACCGATCGCGCATGAAGGTTTTTCGCCGCCTGTTGTACGGGGCGCGCCTCGGGCCGGGTTGCGGCCACGGCGTCGACAAAAGGAAGGGCTTCATCCAAGTCCCTGACGCTGGCGCGGATCATCTCGCCGTCCTCCTGCACCTTGTCGAAGACCATCAGCTGGGTTTCCACAGAGGTGCCGAGCTTGCGGTAAACCTGTCCGGACATCGTGAGGGCCAAGCGCGGCGTCAGGAGACCGCAAGCGCGGGACCAATGCGCGGCATCGCGTTCGGGCGTGAATCCCGGCGGCATGATCGCCACCAGCCGCCCGCCATGCGCGAGACGCTTTGCAGCCGCAATGAAATGTTTGGCGGCGATGTGCTTGTCGCGGGAGCGATCGACCGAGGAGGCGAAAGGCGGGTTCATCACCACGATGTCGGGTAGAACCGGCGTCTGCAGCAGATCGTCGATATGCTCGCCGTCATGGCTCGTCACCTCGCCACCGAAGACAGCGCGCAATAGGCTCTGGCGAAAGGGGTCGATTTCATTGAGCAAAAATGTGGCACCGGCCCGGGCGGCGAAAACGGCCAGGGAACCAGTGCCAGCCGAGGGCTCCAGCACAGTCTCGCCCTTGCGGGTCGCCGCCGCCCGCACCGCGAGGGCGGCAAATGCCAATGGCGTGGAAAACTGCTGCAGCCGGATCTGCTGTTCCGACCGGCGGGTTTCCGTGAGGAGCCTTGAGGCAAGCAGCTTTGCGGTGGCGACGTCACCCGCTGCACCGTCCCCACGCAGCAGCACCTGGATGGCTGCGGCCTGCATCAGGTCATAGGCCATGCGCCAGTCCCATGCGCCGCCGGCGTCGCTACCATGAAACGTCTCGCGCATGATGCGCGCAAGCGCCGAGCTGCGCAGAGGTTGGCTATCGATTTCCGCGCCGATTTGCGCCAGCGCAGAGGCGAGATCAGCGTCGGAGATTGAGAGAGTCGGGTTCGCCGGATTGGGCTTGGACATGGGATTTTCCTTTGGATCAGGGTCTGAGTTCCAAAGGACAAAAAGCCCGCTTTCTCTTTTGGGGTAATAAGGTCAGATAACACGTCCCACCAAGACCAACCCTGCAAGCAGGTCCGCATATCCACCCATGACGACCTATGGTGCCAGCATATCTGAACTCAGATTCATTCGGTCAGAATGACCAAACAGCCGGGGCACTGAGTTTGCTCAGGAGCCGTCGCAGGATCCAGATTGACCCTCATGCTTCGCGTCGATGATAGCCTGCGCGGCCTGCATTGCTCTCGTCCAACCCTATGTCATCACGAACCACAATGCGGTCATTCATCCTCAGGCGATAGAGGCACATCTGGATCGACATCAACGTTTGCGACCAGCATCGCTAGACGATCATGCAAAGCCCCATCAAAGGCCCGAATACGGTCAGGATGCGCTTTGATGTCGGCTTCAACAAAATCGAGAAACGCCCCGAGTGCGGGCAAATTGCCAATTTCAACATCACTCATCATGCCGCTTCACCAAATTCAATCGGCCTTCCTTCCCGATCTCGATCAACAAGCTTAGGGCTTTGTTGGTAAAGGCTGCGCTGAACGCACCACGATAGCCGTTAGGATCGATATAGAATGAGGTCTCCAGAAACTCGTGATTATACTCATCCACGATCACCCAAAGCCGTATGTCTGCCGACAGGCCCGCGCGTCGGCGCTCGATCTGCGGCACCTCAATCGCAAATCGATCCTCTTGAGGTTCTTTGCTCGTGATCGGCAACCAGAACAGGTTGGTGCGCCCGTCCTCGTCAACAAAGGTGGTTACAAGTGCTGTTGGGCGGGATTTGCGGGCATTTTCGCTACCAGCCTCATATTCGCGATACCAAAGATATTCGTATTGCCAGACATCGCCTTTCTGAGGGCGCTTCATTCCTCCGCCTCACCTTCATGACCTGAAAGGCTGGCTTCAAGCATCGTCAGATGCTTAGGTGGCATATCCGCCGCAGCGAAAGACCTGCGTTCATCTTTCTGAAACCGCTGCTCGTAGTCATGAATGCTCATCAATACAAAACGCGGTTTCTTATGTCTGGTGATAGCGATAGGTTCCTGACTGGCTGCATCAAGAACATCACCCAGAGTTTGTTTGAGGTCCGTAGAAGGAAAAGATCGCATGGGGCCACTCCTTTTGTCCAAAATAGACAAAACGAACCGTTTGGACAAGAGCGCGTCTGCGCCATGGGTAAATTACGCAATAGAGCGACGCCTAGCACGGCCACCGCTCTATTGATCCGGAGATGTCACTCCCTCGCCTGCCCCGCCAAAAACTCCGCCAATACCGGGCTCGCCGCACCTTTTGCGGAGCTAAGCCGCTCCGATCCCGCAAGCCTGGCTTTCGAGAGCCTGACGAGGCCACCGGTTTCCTCGATGCGGTAGCAGCGGCGTTTTTGCCGCCCCCGCCTGTAGTGGGTCGCGGTGACAATCTGGCAAGTGCTGCCATCGGTGAGCGTCACAGGGGTCGCGAGCTTGATCTTGTCGCCTTCCTCGTAGTCCGGGATCGCAGCCCAGTCCCGGCAGCGCAGGCGCCAGTCCTGGGCGTAGCTGTCCGGGTCTTTCAGGTCGGAGAGAAGTTCGATCAGCGCAAGGGGAGCACGAGACTCGTTCGGGCCAGCACTTTCCTCCCTGTCCTTGTAGCCCCAGCAGCCGTCATCGTAGGCGGTGAGGAAGACGGCGGCGAAGGTGATGGAGCCATCCGCATCGGTGACATAGGTCGCATCCTTGACTGGGGTGCCGTCACGATTGGTGACCCTTGCCGCCGCATACCAGGTGGAGCCAACCTTGCAGGCTTTCACCAGTTCGGTTTTGCGCGTGTTGCCCTCGAAAGTACAGAGCCGGGCGATTTCCGCTTTCTGATCCGCGTAGGTCTTGACGCGGCCGTCGGTGTAGAAGAGCCAACCCATCTCATAGTCCTTTCTCTCATTGGGGAAATCATTGTCGCCAATGTCCCGAGAGGGCCGCAGGCCCGGCAGGGTATTGGCGATGCTTGTTTGTGAAAGGGCGCGTTATGCCACCCTCCGGTCATCGATTTCCATCAGGGCATCGAGCGGCACGCGGTATGGCTGCATGGCGTCGAAATCCTCGCAATTGCCGCAGTTCTGCACGATCGCGAAGGTGTCGCAGGCATCCTTGAGGATGACCCGGAAGGTGCCGCCAAGGCCAGACGGCACCTCGTAGGTTCCACCGATGAGATAGTCGGACGCCCGGCGCACGAAGACACGGATGCTGTGACCATCGGTAGCGAGCCGGATCGCACCCCGCCCCCGGTCGATGAGCACCTGCACATCGTCAAGGATGTCGGTGTAGAACTGGCCGGTCAGATCGCGAAACGCCATGCGGCGCTGCGCCATCCAGTCGGTGTCCCGAAACGGGTTCATGCCATCGGCGAAGGCGAAGGAGGGATCCGCCTGTTCGGTCGTGACGATGCGGGTGGTTGTGCCGTCGATGCCGTTCGAGCGCAGATGCACGCCGTTGCCGACGATGAGGATCAGGGCCGGCCTGTCCACGGGCCCGTTCCAGTTGGGCAGGAAGGTTTTACAAGCGCGCGCATGGGCGATCTGCGCCGCAACGGCTGAGGCAGAGAACTTGAGAATAGCCATGGGGATGTCTTTCCGTTGGGTGTGGGAGGGTCGACCCGCGCGGGCGGCATGGCCCATGCGCGGGTCGCGTGATGGCTCAAGCCGCTTGCGCGACTTCACTGTCAGGCTCCGGGGTTTTCGCAGCGGGTTCCGCCTCATCACAGGCGACACCGGCGGTCTGCATCATGGGCGGGCACCAGGCGGCCACGGCAGCGCGCTGCGCGTCCGTGAGGGTGGCGAAGGGCTCGGCGAAGAGCTTGTCGCAGAAGGCGACTATCTCTTTCTTACTCGACGAGGCCAGCGTCACCGCCTCCTGGGCCAGACCCAGTTCCTCGCCGAGGATCTTCAGGAGCCAGGCCTTCTTGAAGCGGTTGAAGAGCGCTGCGTTCGGCGTCCAATGGGCGCGAATATCGGGCATGATCTCGATCTCGAAGTCATGCATCAGGTTGTCGCGCCGTGGGTCCCGCGCGAAGCAGGGCTGCGTCGTGCTTGCCGTCGCATAGGCGACGAGCTTGGCCTTCTCGCCCGGCTTCAGCGCGCGAAACGCCGCGAATTGATCGGCGGGCGGGCGGGCGTCATCGAGCCAGGAGAGGTCAAGCGCATCATACGCTACCGCCACCTGCTCGAGCGAGGTCTCGTCGATCTCGTCCATCTTGGCATGGCTGCGGTATTCCTTGCGGGCCTCGATCTTGATTGCCTGCGTGACGCTCATGCCGCTGACCAGAACGTCACTCACCAGTTTGAAGAGCGTCAGATCGAGCGTGGCCTCGGGATGCAGCGCCATCGCAGCGCCAAGCGCCATAGCCCGCTCGGTCTTGAGATCCTCGGCCAGTGAGGCCGGGTAGGTGATTTTGCCGGCGTCCGGGGCCTCATCTCCGGTGGTGTTGGCCGAGGAACCGCGCGTGTTCTCCGCTTTGACGCTGTCCTCAGGGCGCACGAGGCCCATATGAAGCGTGATCTGCCCACCCTGCCACGATGCGATCACCCCAGACCGCGCCAGATCCTCGGCACTGTAGGCCTCCTGCAGATCTCGGGCTTCCTCTTCCAAGGCGTCGACGCGGTTGTAAAGGGCGTTGTAGGCACCATCCTCAAGCCCCTCATCCTCCATCTCGAGCTGGAGTTGCTCGAGCTCAGCGGTGATCTCATCGATGCGCTTTTGGGTGGCTTCATCGGGCTCGATCGGGCCGGGATAGACGCGACCGTAGTCGGCCATGGTCGCGTAATCATAGCGCACCATCGCATCCGCCCAGGCAAAGCCCAGTTTTCCGCGGGCCTCTTCGGCGGCGGCCCCGAGCTTCTCGAGCAGGATGGTCTCGACCAACGCGGCGTCCTCGAGCACGGAATGCTCTTCCAGCAGATCGGCCGCGATGGCCCCACCGCGGGCCTCATACTCCTCGCGCACGAAAGCCCCGATATCGTCGCTGACCTGCACACCGCGGGATTTGAGCGCATGGCGGACGGTATAGGCCTGCAGATAGCTGTCTTCCTTGGTCAGCGCCTCGTAGACCTCGCGCTGCACCTCCTGGCTCGGATGCTCGGCAAAGGCCTTCATTGTATCGAGCGTGATCGTCTTGGCCCGGGCCGCCGCGCGGATATCTGGGTGGATCAGGCCATAGCGCAGACGCCCCTTCACGGCGGCAACGGTGGTGCCGAAGGTCTTGGCGATCGTCTCGGGCGTCTGGCCGTCGACCTCCATCATCCGGGCGAATGCCTCGAACTCGTCGATGGCGTGCATCGGGGCTTGCGTAATGTTCTCGGCAAGCGACAGCGCCGTGGTGACGTCGCAATCCTCAGGGACAAGGCGGCAGTCGATCTTGGTCTTCGTCATGAAGCCCTTGGCGGCCTTGTCTGCGGCCAGCTCCTTCAGCGCGGCATGGCGTCGGCCACCGGCCAGCACTGCGTACTTGCCATCGAGCTTCTGGACCAAGAGCGGCTGCAAGAGACCCAGCACGGCGATGCTGGCCTTCAGATGCGCGATGTTCTCCGGGTCATACGTTTCCGGGGAGTTGCTGCGCACGTTGGCGGGGTGAGCTGTCAGATCGCCAATAGCGACGGAGACGGGTTTGAAACTTGCAGTCATGGGATGTCCTTCTCGGTGGGTGAGGTGTGGCCGACGCGCTCACGCGCGTGACCAATCCCCGGGTTCGGGGATCACAACGACAGAAGGCCCGCTTTGCCTTTTGGGGGCAGCGGGCCTTCATTGTCTGGGATGTCAGGGGGGAGGAGTCCCCTGCCTTTCTACCAGTCGCGCGCCAGCATGATGGTCAGCACGCGCATGGTGGTCGCGGGATTGTCCGGGGTCTCGGCGCCGTAGCGAAAATCGGAGTCTGCTTCATAAAGATCGATTTTCCAGAACACGGTCTCGCCCCGGATCTCGAC
>PDWI01002027.1_pt1 | contig 31249 bp, 26 predicted proteins | sample 1430891 | NCBI WGS metagenome assembly PDWI01 (sample SAMN01162508, study PRJNA174530) | Oral metagenome, whole genome shotgun sequencing project. | biome: Marine environment; feature: Marine mammal; material: Swab sample of the gingival sulcus; isolation source: swab sample of gingival sulcus... | reverse complement strand
AACCTTTTGGATTGCTAACTAATTTAACTTGTATGTTCTCAACATCTATTGCTTGCTTTAATTTAATTTGAACAACTACATTTATATCAGCTTTATGTCCATTTATAACTGTCGCTTTAACATATTCGATTTCATCTAACTTATAATTCATTATTATGAGCCACTTCTTAGCTTCTTCATCAGTGTGCCAATTATTAAATTTATTTACTACATCTTTTTCATTTTTAAAACCGTTCTTAGCAGTTTGAGAACCTAATTTTACTAAATCACTCATCTTTCTAGTTTTCTCCTTTTTCTAAATCTAATGAATTTATCATACTTTTCACAATTTCTTCAATTACATTTACTGTCATTGCATTACCAGCTTGTGATAATATTCTGTTATTATTAAAATCTGCATTATTCTTTATTTTTTTAGATATTTCCTTAGGAAAACCTTGTAAAAGCAAACTTTCATATCCATTTAGTTTTTTTATCACACCATCTTTAACATATAATAAACCATGCCTGCCTGTCCTAAGTGTTGGAAAAATTCTTTCATAAGTTCTAAGGTCAGATTGCCTTGTGTCAATTACAATATTATCCCAACTTAAAATTTCATCAACTGTATATTTATCTTTATTATATTTATTATTTAAGTATCTTTGAAAAGTTGCATTATTCTCATCAAAAATATATGAATTATCTTCATCAATAAAATCTTCAAAATCATAATTATAAAGTTTACCTTTTGGAAACTCAAATTTATGATTATCTAAGTCTTTTCTAATCCCAACTAAATATATTCTTTCCCTTTTCTGCGGTACTCCAAAATTACAACTATTAAGGACTTTACTATACACATTATATCCAGAATTTTCTAGTTTATTTTGAATAATCTTAAAAGTTCTTCCCTTATCGTGATTAACAAGACCTTTTACATTCTCCAATAAAAAATATTTAATATTTTTTTTGACTAATATATCAATTAGTCCATAGATAATATTGCCCCTATCATCATTAAATCCCTCTCTTTTACCAACAATAGAAAATGTTTGACAAGGAAATCCACCAACCATAAAATCAAAATCAGGTAATTTTTTGGTATCTATTTTCATCAAATCACCATAATTATTATAATCATTAAAAAATAAATTATATGTTTTATCTGACTTATCATCTATTTCAGAATGACCTACACATTCAAATCCATTTCTTTCAAGCCCTAATCTACCTCCACCTATGCCTGAGCAAAAATCCATAAATTTAATATTTTCATTTGTTTTAATCTCTTTAGTATTTAACATCAGTATTATCTCCGTAATTATATCTTTGTTTACAAGTTAAACCACAAAGGCGTATAATTAAGCGCCATAATCTTCACTCCATTGTTTTGAACGTTATTATTATACCATTAAAATTTATTTTACTCGATTACTACTTAATTATTATTTACGATGATTTTAGATTTCGCCTAAGTTATTATAAGATGAGTTGTTGTATGACTAATTATGAACCATCAAAATATGCTTTTGCATTGTTACAATATTGTTAAAAAAATATTTATTAATTGACTATACCACCATCGACACTCATTATATAATGTTTGAGGGGTTAATGAGAATATTTATTGTTGTATGAATAAAAGAGGTGATATTATGTCAAAAAAGGCAACAAATGCTCCAAAAAAGAAAAAACGTGAATTTCCTAATGCATTTACAGTCTTATTTATTGTTTTAATACTGGCATCTGTTTTAACTTATATCGTTCCAGCCGGCTTATATTCACGTCTGTATTTTAATGCAGATGAAAATATCTTTGAAATCACAAATCATGCTGGCGAAGTAAGAACAGTACCAGCAACTCCTGAAGCATTAAAAGCAGAAGGTGTGTCTATTCCATTTGATAAATTTATCAATGGTGATATCTACAAACCTATTGCAATCCCTAACACATATCAACAAATCAAACAAAATCCACAAGGAATTATTGAATTTTTAAAATCTCCAATTGAAGGTGTTTTGGATACCGTAGATATTATTATATTTGTTTTAATAATCGGCGGAAATATTGGACTAGTTAATAAAACTGGTGCTTTTGAAGCAGGTATGGCAGCGCTGTCTCGCAAAACAAAAGGCAAGGAATTTTTATTAATTATTATCGTATTTTCAGTGATTACACTCGGAGGTACTACATTCGGTTTAGCGGAAGAAACTATTGCATTTTATCCCATATTATTACCAATATTTATAGCGAGTGGATATGATGCTATGGTCGCCATTGCTACTATTTACATGGCATCTTCACTGGGAACAATGATTTCAACAGTAAATCCATTTTGTACTATTATAGCATCCACAGCAGCGGGAATTAACTTTAAGTCAGGACTTCCCATTCGAATTTTTGCCCTTACACTGGCGACTGTTTTAACTTTAATGTACATCTACCGATATGCTAAAAAGGTTCAAAATGATCCCAGTAAGTCCATTATCGCTGATCAAATGCCTGCGATAAGGGATAAATTTGATTTAGATAATATGGCTAATCGTGATGTGCCAGAATTTACATTAAGAAGAAAATTAATTCTTATCGTGTTTGCACTAGGTTTTCCTGTTATGATTTATGGCGATTATAATTTGGGTTGGTGGTTTGTCGAAATGAGTATGGTATTTTTAGTGACAGGTATTATCAATATGTTTATCGCTGATATGTCAGAAAATGAAGCAGTTGATGCATTTATGGTAGGGGCTGCCGACTTAATTCAAGTAGCACTAGTAGTAGGTGTTGCAAGAGCAATTAATATCATTATGGATAATGGTCTTATTTCTGATACTATGTTATATTATACTTCTAGTTTAATTAACGGAATGAACGGCATCATCTTCTCTTGGGTTCAAATGGTATTATTTACATTCCTAGGTTTCTTTATTCCATCATCATCAGGACTGGCCGTGTTATCCATGCCAATCTTTGCACCACTTGCCGACACTGTAAATCTAGGTCGTGATGTAGTAGTTTCTGCTTATAATTATGGACAAGGTTGGATGTCATTCTTAACACCTACTGGACTTATTTTACCAACATTACAAATGGTAGGTGTAACCTATGATAAATGGATTAAATGGGTAATCCCATATATGATTTATCTAGCTGTTTTTGCCGCAACTATGCTAGCAATTCAAACTGTTATATAAATATAACTCAAACCCCATAAAATATTTACTCGAATAATTAATAAAGAAGCTATCATAAAGTATGTTGTGATAGCTTCTTTAATGGATAAAGTTTATATAATTCTATACTTCTTTCTAACATTTTATTTTTTCCTATATTATCTATTTTATTATAATGTTTCATTATTTCAAAAAAAGTTTTGTCTTGAAGTATATTCTTTAATTCTATGCCATATTCAAAATCATTATATAATAGTTCAATTATGAATAATAAATCATTTCTTTTTTCTGATGGTAAATTAGAAATTTCATAAAATAATTCACTTGTTTTATCTTTATCACTAGAAACACTATTACAGGCTTCCTTATTTTGAGCAACAGAAATATTGCCTAAAATATAATTAGCCGACACATTAAAAAATTTTTCCATTTTGGCTATTATTTCGGCATTAGGTGTCCTTTTGCCCCGTTCATAATTAGTAATACTTGATTTGCTAATATTAAGTATTTTTGCTAATTCATTTTGAGTTAAATTTTTATCTATTCGTAATTTTTTTATTGCATTTGGAGATTTACTAGCCATTTTAATATTATGGTATTCAACAACACCATACTCCCTAAAGTTAAACTTAGTGACAATGTATATAATTTATCTTTTCTTATATTATGCCACATATATCGGTATTTTAATCATACGAATAAATTACGTATTTTTTTAGTAAGTAAAATACCACATTATACAATTGTCTAATTTTTTTGAAATAAGTATTGACATATTCAAAATTATAACATAAACTTAATATAAAGATATACAAATGTGCAACTTTAGCTATATCCTTCGCATATATCAAGAGATAATAAAAAGGAGAATACTGGTATGTTTATAAATAATGTAGAAAATGTATTATTTGAAAGTGCTAAGAACGATTTAAAGAATAATTCTAGTAGCAAAGTTGAAATTAATAAGACGTTGTTTATAAATGAGAAATGTATTATTTGTCAAAAAAATAAAGGCGCCTTATCCTATAAAAATAAAAAACTTTGTCAAAACTGTTTAGAACTTATCAAGCAAATGTAATATACATTGAATGCAATTTGATATACAATCAAAATCCGACATCTAAATATGTGAAGGTTTATAGCAATAATAGCAATGGGGAGAACCTCATTGCTATTTAAAAATTAAAGACAATAAAAAGGACGTCCATATAAACGTCCTTTTTAATATTAAGCTTCATAAATACTTACTTGTTTTCTGCTTTTTCCAAGTCGTTCAAATCTAACAATACCTTCCATTTTTGCAAATAATGTATCATCGCCACCACGTCCTACATTAGCACCTGGATGTATTTTAGTACCTCGTTGTCTCACTAGAATAGTACCAGCGTTTACTCGCTGACCATCACCACGTTTTACACCAAGTCGTTTAGCATTAGAATCACGACCGTTTTTAGAAGAACCTACTCCCTTTTTACTCGAAAATAGTTGTAGATTTACCTTTAACATATGGCTACACCTCCTCTATATAAATCTTTATATACTCACTATAAGTATCATAAATTCCTTGAAATCCAACATATGCTGTTTCAAATATAATTTGAGATACAGCATCTTGATACTCATCAAGTATATTTGGTAAAGCACAAGATAATTTACCATTATCATCGACCATATAATATAAATTAGGAATATCCGCTACCATCATCAGTGCATTAACGGCAGTATATGCAATAGCAGATACACCAGCACATACTATATCTTTACCACTCTCGTCATATTCGGCATGACCGCTTATAATGAAGCTAACATATTGGTCATGTTTTCGTTGAAATAGAATATCAATCATTACAATACGATGTCTTCAATTTGTACTTTTGTATAAGGTTGTCTATGACCTTGTTTTTTACGATAATCTTTTTTAGCTTTGTATTTGTAAATAATTACTTTTTTACTTTTGCCATTTTTAAGAACTTTTGCAGAAACTTTAGCACCAGCAACATAAGGAGTTCCAACTTTTAAACCTTCTTCATTAGAAACTGCAAGAACTTCTGTAAAATCAATCATCTGTTCTGCTTCTACTTCAAGTTTTTCAATAAAAAGGATATCACCTTTTTGAACTCTATACTGCTTTCCGCCAGTTTTAATAATCGCATACATATTATACACACCTCCTCTATCCAAACTCGCCAATCTAGGTAGTTATAATAACATTTAAACCCTTTTTGTGCGGATACAAGCCTACATAAATAGGCAACAATTTGATTATATATCATTTCACTAAATTATACTAGTATTTTTTATGAATAATTCTATTTTTTTCATTCATTATATGGATTAATCATTGATATGATAGGTGACTGTAATTTTAGACTAGTATTAAAAATTACTCTCCGTAAATGCTTCATCCAAAATACCTTGATTAATTAACTTTCTTTTAAATTTTGTATTCGATGGAAGGATGCCATTAGACGATGCGATATTAGCATTCTTAATAAAATCATAGATAATAACCGCTGTATCACCTCTATTCATTCCTTGAATATTAATCATCTGCTGAATACTAGGTCCATCCAATCCAGCAATCACGGATTTATCATAGGTGTTATTCATCGTCATATTGGTATATCCCATTGATTTTAACAACATAATAGCAAAAACTTTTCCATCTACTAATCCATTAGGAGCGATTTTAATCATGCCGGGTTTAGTGCTACCTACCCCACCTGTTAATCCTTTTCTAATAGAATATGCTATAAACCTACGTCCCCAATTAGGAATTTCTGATATATCTTCTACCACACTTAGTGTAGAAGTTATCTCGCTCTCCGTTAACGCCTCTGCATATTTTCCCTCGCCTTGTAATTTAATAATAAGGGTGAGTGCCTGAACTCTAGTTAATTTATTACTCATGCTCACCTTTGATGGCGGACTCATAATATGAGCATTTACGATAACATCTTGTTTCTGTTTTGGTGTTAACTTTCTATTCGATTTTCTAGGCTTCACATTGACTGATGAATTATTTGATAGGGTATCATTACCCATTTCTAATGTTTCATAATTTGTATTATTTACAGGATTGTTAGAACCTGTATAAGATATGTTCGTTAAGTTAGTTGAATTATTTACAGTTGATGTATCAGTCATCATCATTTGATAATTTGTGCCTACCACGATAATCTTATTTACTGGCTCTGTAACATCCTCCTTAATGACTTTTCTATTCACTTCTTCACCATTTTTATATTCCACTTCATAGGTAATAGTTTTAACACCCTTAACACCTTCTTGTGTCGTAATTTGTTCTCCCGCTTTATACTTATCAGAAGTTTCATATTTTGTCTGAAAATCGATTTCTTCTTCTTTCACTTCATTAATCGTATAGATGTCATCGACCTTTGTTCCTACCACGATAATCTTATCTACTGGTTCTGTAATATCTTCACTGATTATATCTCTACTTGTTTCTTCACCATTAGTATAAGTGACTTCATATGTTATGAGTTTAAAGCCTTTAACCCCTTCTTGCTGAACGATTTCTTCGCCTTTCATATACTTATCACTCTCTTGACGAATGATCGTATAATCTAGCTCTACTTTGTCTTCTTGGCTAATCGTGTAGATATCATCTTCCCTCGTTCCAACTAAAATAATCTCATCTGTCGGTTCATATTTTGTAGATTCAATCACTTTTCTATCGACTTCCTCACCATTTTTATAAGTGATTTCTACCATATCTACAATAGAACCATTAACACCCTGTTGTTGAACGATTTCTTCGCCTTTCATATACTCATCGCTCTCTTGGCGAACCGTTCGATAAGGAAGTTCTACCACTTCTTGCTTTGTCATCGTTTGTACTGTATCTTCTGGTGGTGCTGGATCTAATTCTAACCAATCAGCAGATGACCAACCAGTTACACCATTATATTCCACAGGATAAAATCCACTGCGTAAATCATTAACATTTGTTACTGTAAATCGACCATTTTCTGGTATCTTTCCCACTATCGAATTACTCTTACTGGGACCACTTCTGATAAATAGATACCATCCCTCGGTAGTAAGCGATCTAGCACCTCTAGATTCACCAGTATTAGATGGCACTTTACTAACGCTTTGAGAGCCTTTCATCTTACTAGCCTTTGGTCGTAGCCAACCAACCACCTCTCCAGATATATTCGTACCATATCCAATGGTATCAATCTTCGTGAGTGAATTAATAAATCCATCTTGATTTAACACTGTAATATTAGTGCCTGTAGCAGATAAAACGACCCCAACATGACCAAATTCTGTCGTTCTCCTCGGTGAATTACCCCAAACTACCACATCACCACGTATAGGCATAGAGTTTAAATCGCCCCATATATTCGGAATTTTTTCCCAATAATCGCCATTTGCATTATTATATATATCCTTAGCATGACCATATCGTAATGTAGTCGTCCAATCTTCATTAAAAATGTAATTAGCATATGCCTTAGCTACATCCACACATTGTCTTCCGTTTGCTGCCACAAAACAATAGCTTTGTCCCTCTGCTTGATTTAAAAATTCTTCCATTCTTGGCGTGGTACTGGCAAATGATAATTGTGCAAATACTAATAATAAAACTGCTACCAATAATACTACTTTTTTCATATTCACCTTATCCTCCTTTGTCTACTGCCCTAAAAAAATGGATAGATATTTAACAAAATATTTCATTAAATAATCTATCCATTCATCACTAGCAATCTAATGGTCAATAGATATCTTATAAAACCTATTTCACCAATTGCTCTATCATCTTATGCATAATAACTGCCACTTCACCACGGCTCACTTGTTTTTTAGGATCTAGCCTATTATTATCACTAGCGATACCCAAATCCGTTGCCCAACGCATTGCTTCTGTTGCATAATCAGATACATTATCATAATCTAAATATCCATTAAGATCAGAAACTGGATTGGTGGCTATGGCATTATTCTGTGCAAATTTATATAAAATGGTAAATAACTGCTCTTTTGTAATAGAGTCATCTACACCAAATCGCTTATCCAAATACCCTGATACCAGACCTTTTTTATTGGCCCATACCACGGCATCAGAATACCACTGTCCTGCTGGAACATCGGTAAACACGGATGCAAAACCAGCATCTGGCTTATCATCTAATCCATATAGTACCATAGCTATCATGGCACGACTCATCGGTAATTCCGTACCAAACTCATTATCGCCAATACCAGCAAATAATTCATGACTGCTCACAAACATCACTGAATCATAGAATTTATTGACTCTAGAAACATCACCAAATGCCTTCTTATTTGGTATAACTTTTACCGTACCCGAACCTTTTAATAAGGCATATACATCACCATTTTGTACCAATGATTTCTTTACAATTTCTTCCTTGCCATTAGAGCGAACTAAAACGATAACATCACCCTTTGCCAGCTTAGGAATCGACACTTTAATATTACCTCTAATAGTATCAATTCTTTTACCACCCACGGATACATCAAAATCAACCATATTTTTTGTTCTATTCATGGATAATGTTAACTCACCATCATATTTTGCCAAATCGACGAGGGCATTATGACTTAATTTAATCTCTGCTAAACCATCCACACCCGCTGATAATGTCAAATCTGGATCCGTTGCCATTTTTCTCAGGCTATCCTTAGAGAGCGTAACCGCTACTTTTTTGGCATTTTTTGATGCCCCAACTGGCACTAATTTAATCGTTCGCTCCACATTTTTATTTCGATTTAATTTACTAGCTAGTGCATCATTAATCAACTGATCAGAAACTTTAATCTGTACAGTATCTCCTTCCTTAGTAGAATCTACTTGAACCACTAAATGAGACACAGTAGGTTGAACCACCACTGGCTTTTTCACTGTTCTATTGATGGATGTAGTATTAGTGGCATTACTTGTACTACCAGATGACGATGATTTCTTCTTCTTTTTTCTTTTGTTACGAGAACTACTCTGTTCCGTAGTATTATTAGAAGAATTATCATTTGATCCATTATTATTAGAGATATTATCCCCCGAACCACTTTGATTAGAATTTCCTTCACCAGAGCTATTACCATTTGAGGTATTACCATTTGAGGTATTATCATTTGACCCACTTTGATTAGAATTATTATTTGAGGTATTATTATTGGAGCCATCACCATTATTTTTGATTTCTAATACAAAGTTCTGAGCAGTACGTTTTAATTCATGCTTATCATTTCTAAATTCAGCTGCGATAGTATTTCTACCACTAACATTTGCTTTATTTTTAAATGTTTGACTTAAAATCGTAATTTTGGTACTTCCTTCTTCTTTTGTATAATCTGTACCGTCTACTAATTTTTCGCCATTTAACCAAAAATCGACAAACTGACTAAATTCACCTTCCGATACAAATAATTCATCTTTCGTTTTATCCACATATCGATCACCATTAATATCCTGACCGATAGCTTCCTTTAAAATATAACCTGTATCTGATGAGCCATTAACATTCGCATTCGTATTATCCTTTACGATAAGCGTATATTCTTGCTCATCACTACCAAATTCATCATAACTATTTTTCATTTTAACCGTAAATGTAAACTCTCCAGTTTCACGAGGCACACCGTAAATTTCACCATCTTCTTTTAATGTCATACCTTCTGGTAATTTGCCCTCCGTCATCTTAATAGAAGTCTTATTCCATGGATATTTATTATTATTCATTAACTGAACAGCATATGGAACATATTTAACAGCTTCAGGTATCGTATCTGTCGTTAGATGCGGATCACCAGAAGCACCTATTAATTCTATTCGCATATCTGGTTGCCCATCAGCACTCAGTACTAATGTACCAGACACTTCACCCTCACCATCAGGCAGTAGACGAATCTTAGCGATATTTACTAATTCACCATTTTTAACCCATTTACCGTCTAAATGCTGACGTTCTGTCGTCACAAAGGCAGATAATTTATCATTATGCTCGCCACCGACCGTCCAAAATTCATCTAATTTTACATGCTGTGGATTTTCTAATCTTGCATTAAGACCTGTTAACTCTTTATCACCGATATTAGCAATAAAAATATTGTGCATATTATCCAGTGTATTGATGAGATACACTTCTCTTTGTAATCCCGCATCTGTATTTATGCCATTTACAAATAATTTAGCACCGCCTATATGCTTTTTAATCACAGATACCCAATAATTTCTAGGATTTTTACCTTCACTATTATTAGCGGTATACTGCACTGCACCCTTTGAAAAATCTTGTACCGTTTCGCCAGATTTTTGTGGTGCCCCTGCATTCGGAGCATGTCCAGCATAGACCTTCGCATCATCACGAACGCTATATCTAGCTTTTAACTGACTAAGATCCACATCATCCGTCGTTAATAATGTCTGATAGCCAAATGCGGAGTAACTATCGTCTTCTTGACCTACTTGATATGTGTCCACATCATTGTCATAATTATTATTATTTTTTAACACATCATAAACATTGAAATAGTGCCCATATCTATGGGGTGTTCCTAACACCTCTTCTGGTTCTTCTGGTTCTTCTTCACTTTCTTTTACCTTAACGATTACTTTTACAGTACCATTATCTGCAAATATGGTAAATTTCTGACCTTCGCCATCATAGCGTGCCTTATAGCCTATCCACTTATTCGTCTCCTCACTTCTATAAAATAATTTATCTTTAATGTCTATTTCATTTTTAGCTGCCTCTAAACTATCAAACAATCCAACGACCGCTTTTTGAACATATACTCTATTAACATATAAATATTTTGCATTATAGTACAACTGTGCTGTAAGGTCATATGGCACATCTGCTCTTAATCCTGGCCTCAGAGTATATGTTACTATCTGACAGTCATTTTCATCGTCCCAGTCCCAATCTGTATCATTATGAGCAGTTTTATCTCGATTACCTACCGAATAGATATCAAAGTCAACATCAGCATCATTCTCGTATACACCTAAATGTAAAATCACTAGATATTTCTTACCTTTTTTCTCATATAATATAGTAAAATACTTATTTACATGTAGCTCACTATCTGATTTATCCTGCTCTAATAAATTTACCGTATAGCTATTATCGATAATTGCAGCGGTTTTTTTATCCGCAATAGCCTTATCCAGTTTTTCTACCGTTTCATATGAATCTGGATAAATACTAACAGTAGCATCTTTTAGCATAATAGGATTTATGGTAAATTTAACAGTGGCACTATCTGCCTGTAAATATTCCTTATCAAAATATCCTTTTATATGTTCTAAAATCAAGTGAGTACGATTAGGACTCTCACTATTCATAATAATAGAACCCTCATCATGTTTTACATATAAAGGAACTTCCGTTTCTACGCCTTGATACTTTTTCGTTACACTAATATCATCAATAATAAAATCAAATTCATCATCTATTCGCACATACACCTTATATAAGGTATTATTTTCATCCAGTTGTTTTGCCGAACCAACGATTAAATCCAGACTCGTCCCATCATAAAATCTAGACATATCAAGCTCATCTGCTGGAGCGACAACTGTATAATCATCAGCATAAGTTCTTGCCCATGCTACTTTGATAGCACCATCAGAGGTATAATTCACCCCATTTAATATCGTTTCCACACCAACATTTTTTAACTGAAATCTATGATAAGCTCTTAAATCTAAGGTAACTTCTTCATAATTTTCCAGTGGTATCATTGCATATCGCATAACACCGCTACCATCAGTAAATTCCTTTTCCTTAGGATAGGCAGGTATATAATGACCATCCACCGTCACACCTATCTGCGACAGCGTACCATCATCCTGTTGCGGACGACTAACACGAAATTCATGCTCACCCACTGTCACCGTACTATTTGGCGTTTCAAACCATTCTGTAAATACATCGCCATCATAAGTGAATTGAACTTCATATGGGAAAAAAGCATTAGTTTCTAACTGAATATTATAATTCCCATCCTTATCAAATAACTTATACTGCCAGCTTTTATCTCTTGCCTGTTTTTCATCCGTCCCAACGGTAATCGGGTAATTGCCCAGATTATACACCACTTCATCTACCTCAGCTGACGAAGTATCAGACTGCTGTGCAAAAGCTGGCACACTCGTCAAAATCATTACCATTGCCATCATAATGGCTAATGTACTTCTAAATCTACTCATGTTCCCTCCTCTGTTTTGCCATCTGTACTAGCTTATCCAACTCATAAATCTTAGTCTTGCGTAAATCCCCCGTTGGATAATCTAATACCACCCATTTTGTTGATACATCACTTAAATAATCTAATCTGGCAAGTTGCTCAAAATTCTTATCTAACAACAAGCCATAACGAAATCCTTCCGATGTAACATATTCAGTGATAAGATACTCATCCATCTGTGTCACATAGGTCAGATAATCATCCGCTTTTAATGTCGTTACTTCCATCATGGTATCATTATCATAGACGGTAGGCTGTCCATGAAGTGGTGACTTTATAATAAATCCATCTATTGTAAATACTTCCTCTAAACTCTTAGATGGTTTATCTTTTTGATATGTTTTTATAAGAGAGCCATCTTTGGAGGAATATTCATGCACTGTACCATCGTTGTATACTACTTCCAAATACGATGTATTGCCTTTTTTTATAAATTGTTGATCATATACCTCATCCGCATTTGGAATATCTTGGTTCGCTATGACTTTTTCTGTTTGGATATCATACACTCGAAACTTATCATAGGAATATAACATCGCTGTTTTTTCATCGGCACTGATTCTAGCTTCATCATGCTCATAACCAGAGTCATAATGCATTAATTGTGTATCCTTATGATGTTCATAATGTAAAATCCGTATTTTCGGGCTGTCTAAACTAGCAATCAATGCGATATCTTGCTCTATGGCAATATGATGTCCGCCATCTTCCTTTTTTCTAGTTTCTATTAATAAGGCATTATCATCAAAAAATAAATATTCATTATCCGTACTAATCATTCGATGATGAACATCCCTTGCAAATGTTACGATATTATCGGTCATATTCACTAATGGCATCTGTGAGCCATCATAGGGATCGATACTCACCAGTAGATTTTGATTTTGCACATAAATACCAGTATCATCTACCTTTACGCCAAAGTAGCTATCTGACTCAAAACCAACCGTCTGTACTCCTTTTTCTACATCTAATATCACAAAAACAGAAGTCCCATTTTTACCATTTAAAAAACTCGATGCCGAAAACGCAAAATATTTATGATGAAATCCTCCTTCAAAATGGCTATATTCGGATGTATCATCTAATAATTCATAACTAATGGTATTATCTATCAGATTATAAATCGATAATGAACCATCTGAAAAACTCACTGCCATCTGCGTTCCATCATCATTTAATGCCAATAAATTATCATGCGGATTCGCAAAAACATCATTTGGCACCACCTGCTGAACCTTTCCATTAAATGAGATGGTATTTATTTGTTGACCAGTTTCTAAATCATATATTCGTGCCACATCTTCATCACGATATATGGTAGCAACGGTTTTTAAATCCGTCGATACTGCGATATTGGTAGCATCATCACCTGTAAAAATAATTTGCTGATGCTCAATATCATATAGAGTCAGTCCATCCTCCCCACCAAATATAATATGACTGTCATTAATATATTGTACTTGAGTTAAGGCTGAACCATTCGTTTTTAGACTATCGAGTATTTGTGTACTCTCCGTATCAAAAATAATAACTTTATCAATACATAGTGCTACTGCGGTTTTAGCATTAGGCGATAGCTGTACATCTAACATCTCACTATCTAATACCAAGGTCTTAAAATCTTTAAATCCATCCGATAAATCATAAACACCGAGCGCTGAAGTAAGCGCCTCCTGCACCTGTGGTATAGGTTGTGTATCAAATAGGTCTTTATCCTCTGGTAATGCCTTCATTGCAAAGTCAATTGCTGAATTAACATTGCCCTCTCTTAATGCATTTTTGGAATTTTGTGCCAATACACGATAATTTGATAATCGTTCCATTTGTTTTAATCCCACAAATGACGTGCTAATCCCAACCATAAATAATAATGCGATAATAGAAGCTACAATATTCCTTCTTCTCTTATATCTTTTGACTCGAATATCATTATTTCTAATATTTTTAATAGCATACAGCATTTCTTCAGCCGATTGATATCTTCTATCGGGATTAGCATTCATCGCTTTTTTCACGATATTAACAAATGCTAGACTAAATTTATTCGTGACAATAGGTATAATCTCATCGACTTTTTCAGCTGGTTTTATCCCCGTTATCATATGGTATAAACTCGCACCTAAACTATATATATCGGAGCGAGCATCTATCATGATATTTTTGGTATCACCGCTAGAACTAGAATTTTCCCTATAAGATGGCTCTAAATCTGTTCCAAGATAAGAATATTTATCAATATCAGTACCAGCAGAAGACATATCTGTGTCCAAATCCACATGAATCCCCTCTGTCTTAGGGGACTCCCGCATATCGATACCATAATGCTCTGGCGATGCATATCCACGACTTCTACCTACCGATACCGCACCATCGGCACGAAGTGCCAATGCGATATTAAAATCTATTAACCTGATATCTCCTTGTGAAGTTAGCATAATATTTGCTGGTTTAATATCAGAATGAAGTATGCCATATGGTGGTAAACTATGCAAATAGACAAGAGCTTCTAGTAATTGTATAGACCACTTCATAATATCTCGTTGTAAAAATGTCCGCTGTTGTGATAATAATTGATCAAAACTCTGCCCATCAATATAATCCATAACAGCATAAAACATCTCATCTTCTATCACAAAATCATAAACCTGTGGAATATAACTATGGCTTAAATTTTTTAGAGCATCCACCTCACGACGAAGTGAACTTAATTTTAATTTGTCTGTATTGGTATATTGTTTTAGAACAACCTTTTTGCCCAGTCTTAAATGTTCTGCCAGATAGATAATACCGCCACCACCAGAACCAATTTTTCCAATAACTTTATATATTTGTGCGATAGTCTTATGATTTTCCATAATCTAAGTCCAACTTTTTCTCTAATTTATTTTTATATAACTTAAATACAATAAAAAACACTATCAAAAGAACCGTTGATACAATACAGATACCAATCCCTACATTAAAAATCATATTCGGTTGCATAATTCCCCCTGTGATGTGGCATGATACAAGTTCAGCATTACGCCTCCCAAATATAATCTGCCCCTGCATAACCAAAAGAAACCCGAGTGCCATTATGTAATGGCATAGCCACGTTAGATACTATTTTTTCACCGTTCACAAATGTCCCCGCCGATGATGATAAATCGACAATAACATATCCATTGGCATTACGTTCTATCACAGCATGTCGACGACTAACCGCCTTTGTTTTTTTATCAAATTCAAAACTAGACTGTTTTCTACCAACTGATACATCAAATCGACCAATCGAAAAATTCTGTCCTACCTCAATACGAACTTCTATGGTTCTTGGGTAATTACCCATGCCGACATATCGTAATTTTGTTCCATTATCGTCATCACCATCTAGTTGTGTACTACCATCATCGCTATCGAGCGAAGGGGCAGAGGGTGAAGGTGATGAAGGTGAGGCACTATACCCATTTCCATGATAATTATCTGAACTATATGGTATATTACGGTTCTGTTCTTCTCTATATTTATGCTCTACTTTAAACAAATCGACATGCCCACAATTAATCATAGAATCTCGCTGTGCTGCCCCTTGCATAATTTCATTCACCGAATTTACCGAATGATTAGAATGATTAGAATAATTAGAATTTTCTGGTTCATTTTTTTTCCAAGAAAATATAGATGCCAGACTATCTTTTTTATTATTTTTTGCTTTTTCTTTTTTCTTACTAGCCTTTTCCTTTTTACCACCCAGTCCAAATATGCTTTTTTTAGCACTGTTCTTTGATTTTTTATTTGATTTCTTTTTATTTCCATCTAAATTAATGACGATATCATCACCACGAGACATATTTCGATTACTACTATCATTACTATCTTTTCTCACCATATTACTCATTGCTGGAATATCTATTGCTGGAGGAACCAAGTTTATATTATCTACATCCATACTTTTACTGCCTAAATTTTTATTAGCTGAACTAATTCTATCAACTTGATTTCTTACATTCATCGCCTTTTGTATATTATTTTTCGCTTCCTGCATATTATGGACAATATTACTCGCCATATTATCTGATTTATTTTTATCAACTACAGGTCTATGTTTATCATGAGTTTTTGACTTAACTTTATTCCCTTTTATCATCTTTACAAATTCTATCGGATTAAAATCTTCTATCCCCCAAATAACTTTATTTGCCAGTTCTAAATCATCAATAGAATTATGCTTAGCGATTTGTTTCATCATACGCTTTAAGTATTCAATACTAGATATATCAACACATGATGGAATATAAATATACTGAACCTTATTCGTATCCTTATCAAAATATAAATAATCATAATCAAACATAAAAGAATATGGTTTCATAAACCAATCATCACATTCCATCAGAGGATTCACCACATCTAACCAAAGATTTCTATATTCATCATTGGTTCTAAAACCTGATAAATACGATAATTTATTTCTATGTCCAATCTTATACGTTAGTTCAAATTCATTTTCAATAATTCGATATTTAAAAGGAACAATAAAGTCTGGTGTATCCCCTAAAATAGTACGAAAAGCTTTTACATCAATATCGTTTTTGGGAATTTTTACCACCAATGTAGCACCATTTTGAAAATCAGTATTAGTATCAATTGTATACATTAATTTAATCCCCCATCCCTATATTCACGCAAGGTTAAAATCTTCCACCCTTCGGGTGTTAGCACTGGTGCATGTCCACGATCAAAACTTTTCGCCTGTGTAAACTCTGCATTTATCGCCATCTTGTTATAATCCGTAATATATCCCCATAAACCATTTATTTTCACTGCCCCTAAATGATTTCCAAATGATAATGCATCGTCGTACTGATAATCTATGATTAATTCACCATTAATATCGATATAACCCCATTTATCGCCTTTTTTAACAGCTGCCAAATCACCATCTGAAAAAGGTCTAGCATCATCATATGTATCACCAACTGGTTCTTTATCTACCAATAATGTAACCTTATCCCCTGTTTTCACAAATACAGCATTTTTATAATATGCCCGTCCCAGTTCATCGGTAATAATATCATCAAAACTATCATCCAATAAATACTCGCCCTTTGAATCAACGAGTCTCCATCTTCCATTTTCTTTTACCGATATATATCCATCAGAATACATGCCCATATCTTCATATAGCGTACTTCCTACTTCTAAATCAGCAGTAGCATTTTTCCAACCTTCTGATGTTTGAATCGGAATTCTATTACTGGATAAATTACCAAAATTTAATGCTTTTTCTTTTAATAAAGCCGTTCGATTATTATTGTCATCCACCGCATACACTTCATTATCTTTTAATACGACCGTTCTATCATCATCATATGTACTAATCTGCGTATATTCACATGGTAAAATTAATTCTCCATTTGACAGTGCTACTCCCCAATAATCATGTAGCATTACACCTAGGCTTCCTTTATAAATAGCGGTCATATCTTGATATTTATCAAATGATAAAATATACTCATATCGATTATTTTCATATAACTCTTTTAAACTATTATCCTCTGTTTTTTTTATGCCATCTCTAAAAACTTCCATTGCTTTATTATACTTATCATCTGCCAAATAATAATTAGCCGCCTCTATAAATACATCTACACTCGCATCATCTCGTGCCATCTGTGCATCTAATAAGTCTTGATATCTATTCTTATATTTTCTTTGTTCTATCAGATTGATATAGCAAGTTTTTAACCTTTGTTCAGCCTCCGCATTATGTTTACCATTATATGAAATAGCCTCCTCTAAAAGCGGTATAGAAGTTACATAAATTTTATCTGCCATATAATCATCCGCTTTATAGATTAAGTTAAGCTGTTTCTCTGAATCTGACTTGCTCGTAAAAGTTGTAAACCAAGCAATGACGATTAGTCCGATGCATAATAATGCAACAAATAGTCGAGTTATAATTTTCATACTTTCACCTCATATAAATTTACACTATCCTACGAACATATTTATCAAAATTCCTATATATAAAAATGGTATAAATGGTAAAGAGTCTTTTTTATCCATCTTTTTTGCCACGATTAAAATACCAGCTGTTAATGCTACTAATATAGAAGCGTATAAAACAGCAGATAAGGCATTGGCATATCCTATGTAAAGCGATGCCACAGACATAAATTTTACATCTGCCCCACCGAGACCTTGTTTGGTAACTAAGTACACTGTTCCAAATAACGCAGACGCCACCAAAAAACCTAATCCAGAAAATATCAAATCGTTCATCATGCATTTTGGTAGTATCCACCATAACAAAATGGAGATTACCATTCTAAAAATTAACATATTTCTGATGAGTTTATTTTTGACAATTTTATATTGAATATCACTCACTGTTGCTAAATATGAAAATATCACCAATGCTAATTGACGTATCAGTACATATGATTTAATAATCACTAACTGTAACATTGGTTGGACGTTTATAATTCCAAAACTTGACGGTGTAATTTCGTGATTATATTTATTGATACTATCACTAGATAATGTTGTAATGTATTTTAAACTCCAATGATTCAAATAGTTATTTATAGTTAGCTTATTATCAAAAAATACAATAGAATACAAAATATACATTACCGTTAATACTGTTATAACCATAAATATTCGGCGATATATGTTATTGTTCTTCACTAAATCCATTATATAAACCTTCCATGAAATGATTATTCTGGTATAAAATCGCTACCACTTCTCCAAGCTTTCGTCTTTACCACTTGCACTATATGAATTTTGTCATAGGGAAATTTTATTTTGGTAAACTTATTTTCAATATCATATTCGGCAACAATTTTAATATTATCATTTTCATCTAACAGCGTGGTGTCATTATTACCAATAACACCTACATTAAATGTACTAAAATCATAAAATCTTATACCACTTAAACCGCCAACAACGCCATATGTCTTTAAATATTCATCCCCACTCTGGTTTCCTATTGCTAAATACCTACCTATAAGCGGTCTTACCAGCTCAGAAAATCCCCATTTAAGTCCTTCATTTATTCCATAATTTGCAACATTCTGAGCTGTACCTTTCGGATCATTTTTTACTTTTTTACCAATACCTACAACATCCGTTGCCGTATTTTTTCCACCTTGATAAACTTGATTCGCAGATTTTTTAATATTTTGTATATTTTTTGTAAAACTAGATGCACTATCTTTTAAATTCATCAGTTGCGATATACCTGCCACTGGATTATCTATAATACTACTCGTCGCATTATGTGCATCGCCAGAAATGGACTGTACATCACCCGAAATATCTGATGTTTTTAGACTTTGAATTCCAGATATCACTTCATTGACATCCTTTTTTAATGTATCCTCATCTTTTTGAACTTCACTTGCCTTAGAACCAATTGTATTTAATGTACCCGCTATTCCTGTAACTTCCAATGTATAACTATACATAGATATCGCTGTAGCAGCTTGAGTCATAGCATTATGAACTCTAGCTTGAATTACAACCACATTAATAAGGCTTAAAATACATATAATACATATAGTAAATGGTATAAATGCTAATATTGTTTCTATTACAATATATCCGCCATTCTGTTTTCGCATACTAATACCCTCTACAATCTGTAACTGAAATATGATAGGTCTTAGGAGGTCTCACCCCGATATTTTTTTGTACAAAAGATTGCGATAAAAACAGCATCTTCATATCAGCAGAAGTCGTTATAGTGAAACTAGTCTGCACCTTTGACATATCATATAATGTTGCACTAGCCATAGCTTTTTCATTTGCATTAATATTATCTTTTCTATTAGTAAGATTTAGTTCTATTAAATCGACAGTTCTATCCGCTAAGTCGTCACTTCCCACTAATAATAAAAACAATCTAAGATAATCTTTATAGAACATTTTAGGAGAATGATCTTCTATCTTTTGACCTGATGTTTCGTTCATTTTATCTTTTATGATGGAGCCTCCAAGTCCGCCAATCGAAAATTTCCACTGTAATAGCTTTGTCTTCATAATAGGCACTGGCTTACCATTAACTAGATTCCCCACATCAATGACAGATTCTCCGAGTGCATACCCTAATCTTGCTAATTCTCGCACTATGGGAGCAAAAATACCCGCAGGAGCAGAAATAGCTGTCAATTCTACACCTATTTCTGGTATTATAAATGTCGATATATAATTAAATACAAATCTAACCAAGAGTAGTAAGGATGACACACTCCCAATATTTGCTATCGCATTAGAATGTCCAGCGTATAGATACTCTAATTCAGACTGATAAAAATAATTATTTGCTGTCGATAATTCTTCGCCCGTCATCGTTAATTCTACTTTTTTAACGTTATTTCCATTTTCATCTTTTTCATCTATTTTACCAGTGCTTATGTCAGAAAACATTTCTGAATCATAGGTAAGCAATAGTATCTTATTTCCAGCAGCATTAAGTCCATCACCAATCATCTGAGGTATGCCACCATTTAAAAAACCTTTTACATCGCTCCTAGCACGTCCCTTATCCCCCCAATCACTATTTTCATCAAATTCCGTATTTCCTAAATCATTATCGATATTTGCTAAATCAAGCCAAAACTTTGTATGTTTTTTAACCGTATCAAAATATGACTTACCTAAATTTTCAACTCCACCAACTACAAACTTTCTTACCCCTTCAACACCATTTCCTATTCTTTGTAGCAAATCTGGATTAAATGTTTTGTCATAAGTCGACTTATCCATATAAAATTTTGCACCTTCTGGAATAAATCCAGCTATAATATTTGTAAAGTCATCTTGTGCGTCTGATAAAGCTGTTAAAATATTTTTCTCTCTTTTATTTTTTTCATCATTTTCAGCTTTTTTTGAATATCTATCTACTAACACTTTATAAAACTTAGCATTTTTTCCATTGTTAAATGAGGAATCTTGGAATTTCTTAAATTGTAAAGTATATATATATTTCAACCGTTCATTAGAAATATCACATAATTGACCAAGCCATAAATCCATAAACAAATAATCATCGCCACCTTTTACTCGCATATCTAAACTACCCATATCTATATAAGAAGGTGGATTTTTCATATCCTCAACAGATAATCTAGGATCCTTAGATGGTGGAATATTATTTCTTATTTCACCATAGTATATATTTTCTAACGTATCCAAATAATATTTTGCTATTTCATTATTATAATCAAACATGGCATCTCCCATAGGAGATAAACTGAATTTTAGCAATCTCTTATACTCAGCGATTAAATTAGGATTATCACTTCCTACCCCTTTAATTCCATTTGATAATTCTTTAGAACATTTATTACCTTTCACATCTAACTCTAATTTATTAACTAATCCTTTTAATCGTTGTTTTTCACCATCCACCTTTACACATAAATCTTGTATTTTTTTCACATTATTTATATAATCGTTCAATCTTGATTTTTGCTTCTTAATCTGACTTTCTATACCTTCTTCAATTATTTCGTTTTCAAATTTTCCATCTATCCATTCACCATCTTCTTGATGTCTTGGAAGCCATCCAATCCCAAACTTACCTCCAGTAGCTAGTATTTTTAGATTATCTAACTGCGCTTGATAAGTCTGCCTAAATACTTCTCCCCACTCCTCATTCTTATTATTTTCATCCTTCATATGAATTTCATAATACATATCTGCTTCGGACATTTCATCTAATACTCGTTTAACCTTAGCTAAACTTCCATTTATATTATCAAAAATATCATTTGGAATTTTTGCCGTTGATGAAATCAAAGAATATATTTCCTTATACAACTTATCGATTTCTTCAATACCTTCATCAATTTTCATTTTTGTTTCAATCACTTCAGAATCTGCTTTTATTTTTTTGAAGCTATCTATTCTATCCCAAATTTCATCAATAATAATAACAGGTGCCCTATATTTTACATATTCCTCGATTTGTCTTCTTACTACTTCAGGATTTCGCAAACTCTTATCCTTATTAAAAGTAGTCTTAGAGGTTAACCCTGAACCCTCAAATAATTTAAAAATAGAAGAATCTTGCCAATCTTCTCCTAATATGCTCACTTGAATATACTCATCTAACAGTTTACCTAAAATAGGGTCTTCTTCCATAATTCCATAAAGTCCATAGACATCTTGTAACATTTCTTGGTACTGAGTTAATAAAGCATTAGCTGCTAATTGATTAGCATCTTGGAAAATACTTTGCATAGTATATATGCGGGATAAATCCACTGCCATCCCACTAACAATAATGGACGGAATAAGCAATATCGTTACAAATATGGTAACTGCACCTTTATTATCATTAATAAATTTCATCGTAAATCACCTACTACCATCCCAAAGCACTACCAAATTTTTTGCCTAAGTCAGTAACTTTTGAAAAACATTCACTAATTTTATATTTTTTATCTACTTCTCTTGCTATATCTACCGCAATATCTATATTCCTAACAAATTCATCACCATTTTGTACCACAGAAACAGAAGTCACAGTAATAGGTATTTCATTAGGAAAGCCTATGTATGATAAATCAATTGGTAAAGGAATAGTTCTTGTAGCTTTTACAATAAGTTCTTGATAAATAACTTTATTATCCATATAACAACTAACATCTAAATACCCAGCTTTAATAGAAAACGATTGTCTTTCTATTGACGACACTATTCTATATGCTTTATTACCAGCATCATATCCACCAACAAAAGAATTGATAGCACTCTTATAGACATTTGGTAACTCCGATTTACTACCAATCCATCGATAAGGATTAATTATTTGATGATTCTTTGAATTATAGTCATAGCCATAATCATAGGTAACCCATGTGTCACTCTTATCAACAGCTATAGCAATAGCTGCCTGCTGAGTTGCTCTTTGAAGCACCGCACGTGTAGGCAAATACATAGAAAGTAAAATGAGAGCAAAAAACATCATAAGTACAATAGGCAATATAATCGTAGCTTCTACTATTACTCCTGCATATTCATCATCTATGACTTTTTTTATCGCTCTCATTTTTCAGTCCTTTATGTTTTATTTTTTAAATGCCCCAATATCTAACGATTTCTAAATTAACTAAATATATTACAGACTTATCCCTAATCAAACCAATAATTATTAAATTCCTAGTGGGTCTAATATACCATTTATATATTTGGTTAATCTACCAGATAACATCAAAGCAGTAGTCACAGCAAACGCTACTAACAACACAGCAACAATAATGCCATTAACTCCTCTCTCATCATTTAAAAAATCGCTCTTAAAATTTTTCAATTTCATACAAGCCTTTAACGATAATTCATTCATTTTACTTAACATTTTATCCCCTTTCATACAGTAACACTTATAACTAGTTAATTACTAAAAATTCATCAGCATTGGTACTATAATCATCATAATTATAGACGTGAAAAGTAGCATAGTCGGTATCATCAACTTAGTATTAGCAGCTTCCGAATCCCTTTTTGCCATATGTCGTCTTTCTAACCACGCTTCTTTTGCCATATTTTTTAACAATTGATGCACTCTAGGATTTCCTTTTGAAATACTTTGAATAATACTAGATGCTAGTTTAGTGGTTTCTTTACTATTACATCTATCGATAAATGTACCATAGGCAATCTCTGGTGGCACCAGATTATCCAGTTCTTTAGATGTAACCTGCATTTCGATATATAATTCCCCCGACTGACTATATGCGACCTCCTTCCATGCTTCTTGCATATTCATGCCCCCAGTTACTAAAAGTGCTAACTTAGACACTACATTTGGAAACTGTCTTGAAATATTTTTTTTCCTTTTTTCTATTTTTTCATTCAATTCATCATAAAGAACATAGGTTAGCGTTAATACTATAATGGATCCCATAACAATAAATATTAACCCTTTTTTCAAACCATCTAATTTAACAAATAAAACCCCAACAGTAATAATAACACCTAGCCCTATTAACCCATACGATAGCATCCTTGCAAATAAATGCTTGGTCGTATTTTCAGCACGCTTTTTACCATAAAGCTCAAAATTTTTCTTTAACACTCTCATATATATATCTGATTGTTTTATAAAATTAAATTTCTCTAATAAGACATATCCAGCTATAGGAAATATACTAAGCGGTCTTAAATCGCCTTCTTGTACTCGTTCATTTTCAACTTCTAATTTATTAATTTTTTTAGAATTATCTCCACCTAAAACAATTTTCATAAAAATATATGCAATACCATAATAAGTACTTAATTTTTCTAACCGTTTTTTATTTTTTTGCTTTAATTCATTTATCTTAAAAATATTATGTAACACATGATTATATGCTGCTATAGACCATTCATCATTCGTAGCGATATTTAATAAAAATAACCAAAACACAATCATCGCCGTAGATAGTATTAATATAATCATCACTGTCTCCTCATATATTATCCATACAATACTTATAAATTAATATCTGAAAACTTTTTAGCTAAATAATAACTAACAAAGAACATAATGAGACCAAAAGTTGCTATTAAACGTCCAGAAGCAGTAGTATAAATAACATCCATAAAACCCGCCCCCATATGATTGATGATTTGTAAGATAATTAGGGGCATAAACAGCATAATAGTTACTTCGGATTTAGCCGCTGTCATTAGCGTTTCTATTTCCATTTCAATCTGCATCTTATCCATAATTATTTCCTGTGTATCTTTAATTATTTCATCCGCACGACTGGATTTACCTTCTATCGTTGCATAGACAGATGCAAAACTATAAACATCTTCTAACCCGCTTCTATTTGCAAAATTATTAAATAATTCAGAAAGTGGTATCGAATGATGAAAACTTCTAATAATAATATCCAACTCCCTCATAATATCGCTATCATCAGAATAAATTAACGATAAATCATTTCTAGCACTTTCTAGAGCTTTAATAGGAGGATTACCCGCACGCATGGCAACTAGCATAGCCTCTAATAAATCAAAAAACTGTAATCGTAATTTCAGTAGTCTTTTCTTAATAGCACGTTGGGAAGATACAAATATATTGACAACACCTACCAAAACCCCACCAATAATAGCAACGATAAAAACTTGATAAAAGGTATATAGAATAATAAATCCTGCCACTACACCAATGACAAATGCAATGATATGGTCTAATAACCGAGCTGGCGATTTTGTATAATTAGGTTTTAAACTTGGAGCAACTCTGCCATTATGTCTAGATGATTGGGAAGATGCAAATCTATTATCCATCATAAACTCCTATTAAATAACTCTACTAATCCCTGCATGACGTAATTTTCTCGTATTAAGCATAGGATTATCCGTACGTGTCAGCGTTCCATAAACTTTTGTTGACGTGCTTTTTTCATCTTCTATAAATTGGTAAATCGGATTAAGCCGTATCTGTTTTTTATCCATGTCATATCCATTAACTTCAACAATTTCCATCACTTTACGGCTTTTATCTCGAAGTCTAGAAAGATGAATAATGATATCCACAGCGGAAGCTATCTGTTGCCTGATAGCCTCTAACGGCAATCCATCGGCACCTTGTAACACCATCGTTTCCAAACGACTTAACATATCGTATGTCGAGTTCGCATGTCCTGTTGATAAAGAGCCATCATGACCCGTATTCATCGCTTGTAACATATCCAGTGCTTCCGAACCCCTAACTTCACCTACTACAATACGTTCTGGTCGCATACGCAGAGCTGATTTAATAAGGTCTTTTATGGTGATAGCACCCGTTCCATCCGCACCTGCATTTTTTGTTTCAAGGCATACTAAGTTATCAATATTCTTAATCTGTAATTCCGCTGAATCTTCTATGGTTATAATTCTTTCATCACTAGGTATGAAATTAGATAAAGCATTCAAAAATGTCGTTTTACCACTACCAGTACCACCACAGACAAAAATATTAAATTTAGCTTTTACCAGTATTTCTAATACATCAGCAATTTCTGGCGTAATAGAACCATAATTAATTAATTTTTGAACCGTCATGGCTTCTTTTGGAAATCGACGAACAGTCACTATGGGACCATTCAATGCCACAGGCTTCATCACAACATTCACACGTGAACCATCTTCTAATCTAGTGTCAACAATCGGTTCACTTTCATTGACCACCCTACCCGCTTGTGATACAAATTTAGTAATGATTATCTCTAGTTCTCGTTGACTTTCAAACTGTTTATCTAATTTAAATAGGCGACCGGCTTTTTCAACAAAGATGTTTTTATAGCCATTAATCATTACTTCTGTCACATCTTCATCAGCAATAATTTCTCCAAGAACACCTAGACCCCTAATAGATTCAAATACCGCCCCAATAATAAATCGTTTTTGTTTAAAATTCATCGAGGACAATTGCATATACGCTTGCGGATTATAATCTTTTGCCCATAAAATAGTAGCATTCAACTGATTCGATACAATCTCTCGTAATTCTTCATCCTCCATATTAGTTAAATCAGCATGATTTTGGATGTTTTGTTTTAATTGTGATATTAAATTATTTCTAAACTCATCATTCATAATGTCCTACCAATCAAAACTATCTGCCGACAAAGTTTTATATACAGAAACCGCATTAATCGAAGAAATCAACGGAAGCTTTACCACTCTATCAAAGCCTTGAACATCATATCGTACATCTTTATTCTTTACCAATATGCTTTTATGCATAAAATGACCTGCTACATTATTTTGAGTTAAATATTGCCTAATTTTATTTTTAGAATTTTCCGTAGCATCTACAACAATTAAAACAGTATCTGCCATATCAAATATTTTCTGAACTTTTTCATCGCATACAGATGATAAATCAATAATAAGTTCATCTTCCTCCGTAGCACATGATTCAACTAATGTTTCGATATCATCAATACTTAAAATATTGATATCATCATAATTATTTGGTTCAGCAAAATAATAAATTCCCGATGAATCTTTTTGCTTAATACTCTGTAATAATAATTGTAGATTGGAATCTAATTTTTCAAACGCAAGGCTAATACTTTTATCACCATTAGGAAAATAAGTAGAGACGCTAGAGAATTTTTCTAGATTCAGATATAGCACCGATTTATCATGAAATTGTCTATTAGCAGCATAAGCAAGGGCAACCGTAGTTTTTCCTACACCACCACATGGCGACCACACTGCCACTATGTGTGATTTCCTACTTTTTATACCTGTGACACTCACTATCTCTGAATACTTTTGTAAAATTTCACTAACAATTTTTGATATCCTTTGATATTTTGCGACTATTTGATACGCTTTATAATCTTCTTTAATTTCAGTTAGTTCTTGATATAGTATAATTGGCATTTTAACAGCATCCATATTAACAGAATTAGTATCAATCATATCTACATCCATCAACGCTACATCAAAACTGGTCTCATGAAGTATTTTATTCATGCTATCATCAGTAGCAACAACCGTAACATCAAAAGTTTTCTCATACTGTTCGGATAGCACTTTGGAGATATGTTCTAAATAATCTTCTTCCTTTGTTCCTATTAGTAATTTAATCTTCATACAAACCCCTAATCATTATAAGTTGCTAATAAGCCTTAATAATCGCCACCGATATATTATCTTCTTCGTTATTTTGTATTGCTGTATTAACTAACTGTTGAATGGCATCTTTTATATCCTGTTGATCGTTAATAATTAACATGTATTGTAAAAACTGTTCATCTAATTTCTTATAAAGACCGTCCGAACAAAGCAAAAATACTGCTTCATCAAAGGTATCTTCCATATAATGAATAAAAATATCTTCATTTTTTCCAATATAACCCTTTAATTTTCCAGAATCAGACACATCATCAAAACTTATTAAACTCAGCTCATCACATGCATATTTATAGATACGGCTATCCCCCAAATGAGCTACATAATAATAATTTTTACATATGATAAGTGCTGATAATGTACTAGCAGTGACTATATTATTTTCTTGACTTTGTTCAATAATATATTGATTAATATCGATAATCTTATTTCTAAGTTGTAACCCAATATTTTCTAAGCTGGATAAACTGCTAAACCACTCATTAAGCATAGTGACAGAAACTTTTGATGCAATATCACCTTCGTTTAAGCTTCCAACACCATCACAAACAACTGCTAAGAGTACCTCTTGCCCATTGAGGTCTATTTTCTTTATTAACAAACTATCCATATTATTTTTTCGTTTATTTTGTAAGCTGACACCATCGAATATATATGCCATAGACACCTCTAGAAATAAATTAATTCAACTATCAATACGCTTATATCGATACTCTACTAACAAATGATAACAATAAACAAATGATAATCATTACCACTAATAGTTATCTAATTACGATAAAATGATGAGTAATATATGCAATTTTGACAATTCTATTATATATATATATATATATATGCAAGGTTTTTTGACTATTTTTAATTTTATTTTATTATGTTAATCTCAAATTAAAGTTACCTATAATCAGGTTAGACAAAAAACATTATGCCTATGCGTAATGAAACATGAGTGCGAAAAATGAAAATGGTGCAATTATGTAAGCTTGTTTATAATAATTGCTAACATTTTTATTTTTCATAAGAGTGTCAAACAATTTTATAAGCAATTTTTTAATCAGCGCATGGGATTGTTTAAACTGATTATAATAAATACATTTTATTTTAGATTAGTATTATCCCCAACAATATACAAAAACAAAAAAATACAGATTTATAAAATCCGTACAGCATATAACAGTCGAAAAACTGGGAATTATTAACAAAAATCATCCTCCTAAAATTTTATTATAATAATTAAAGGAGGATGATACTTTTTAATTAAATGTAAAATATTGCACTATCCCAAAATATATTAGCCTATTTTGTTATAAATTTTATTTACATTAATTTGATGTGAACTACTCATCGTCTAGAGTAGATAGGATTACGGTAGACTTATTTCAATTCCATTCCTCCCCATTCGACAACAGTAAATCCTTTTCGTTCAAATGTATTAAGCTGTTGTTCTTCGATATCAATTGGCACATTGAGCTTTTGATAAACCATCATTATTCTAAGTACGCTATCAGGCTTTGGATTGATATCTAGTTTCACTCTATCTGTATAATCCTCATTTTGGAAAGAAATTAGATTATAATTATTAATTTCCATCCTTGGTAGCCAATAAACAATAAAATCATTATATTCTTTTGGTGTTAGACCCATATAACTGAGTTTTTCTCGTAAAAATTTTTCTGTATCTCTGCCTTTCACAATAAAACCTTTGTACATATCAAAATCTGTATTAAGATTTGCTTCCCAAAATAAATAATAATATGTATTATTATCCTCTTTATTTATCATACTACCATCAGGCTGTACTATCACATGCCACCCATGGTTATACTTTGGATAACTAGTGATAATTTTTCCATCACATATCACTTTTACCGTTACATCTCTTTCTTCTTCTGGATATAAATACAGTACAGGTTTTTCGAATGTCTGCCATGGAATATCTGTGTCCAACCAATTTTTCAACGAGTAAAATCCTATCAAAAGCAACATCAATATAGCGATAATTAATACTATTTTCATTTTTTTCTTTTTTTTTTCATAGTAAATCTCCTCCTTTTTCAATAAAAATTAAAGCATTTCTCTTGAGTTCTTGTTTGTATTTTTCCTAATTAATTTCTCCTAATTGTAATCTAGCCCTCTTTTTCAAAAATTAATTCTACTGTGTCTATATTCCCATAGCCAAATATCTTAGTAGGTATCCAACCTACATATCGATACCCTTTATCAGACATTTCATTTATAATATCTCTATGTTCACTTATGTTTGCACCAAACATCCCTTTTTGAAACTTTACCTTTCTATATTCATATCTCATTTCTTTTTTCCTCATATAGTAATTGTATTTTCAAACTCTTTATACTAAATTATCATCCTAACTCATACTCTCTAATCAGTTAAGATAATTAGCCAACTTCTTCCATTAAAAAATTAAAATTCATAATATATTTTACTTATACCAATCTGTATTGTTATAAAAATTTTTACCCACTTTTGATATTTAGAAAGTATTATTTTTTCTTTTTCATAAAATATTTCATAATATAAGCAAATACAACGCCACCTATCGTCCATTTTACAAGTCTCATTACTATAGTTTTTAAACTTATTTCTGTTCCATATCTTTATTTTTTTAAAAACCCATTTTAATATTCCATCTTTGCATTCGTTCTTTGCATTATATACATATACTACAGCATAAATTTCTTTATTGTATTCAATTTATATCTAAATTATACCACTTTTTACCTTGTTTTTAGCACTTCTAAATAAAACATCTCTAAAAATTGATAAAAACGATGTTCTTTTTATCGTGGCTATCTTCTTTCAAATGAATTAAAACCGCTACAACTATTGTATTATAAATAATCACAGCGGTTTTTACTAACACATTTTATCCTATAACTCTAGATGAAGAAAAATATAAAGATACTATTTTAAAAAAACAAAAAAAAATAAGACCAACCACGATTATCGTAACCAGTCCTATATGGTGCCAAGAGGCGGAATCGAATCGGTACGATACTAGGTATCACGGGATTTTAAGTCCCGAGCGTCTACCAATTCCGCCACTCCGGCATTGGCTCCAAGGGTGAGACTCGAACACACAACCTACCGGTTAACAGCCGATTGTTCCACCATTGAGCTACCTTGGATAATGTAACTGGCGATGACCTACTCTCCCAGACAGCTGCCCATCAAGTACCATCGGCGCTGGAGTGCTTAACTTCTG
>PDWI01006144.1_pt1 | contig 31290 bp, 30 predicted proteins | sample 1430891 | NCBI WGS metagenome assembly PDWI01 (sample SAMN01162508, study PRJNA174530) | Oral metagenome, whole genome shotgun sequencing project. | biome: Marine environment; feature: Marine mammal; material: Swab sample of the gingival sulcus; isolation source: swab sample of gingival sulcus... | reverse complement strand
TTGAGTAATTTTGAAGTGGAAATGGTATTATCCTTATTTTTACAAAAAATATGCCTTTTTTATGATCCAGCCATTTGACCATAACTATTTTATGAAAAAAGCCTTGCAGGAAGCCGAAGTTGCTTTTCAAAAAAATGAGGTGCCTGTTGGAGCCGTTATTACCATACAAAACAAGATTATAGCCCGGGCTCACAACCTTACCGAAACCCTCCATGATGCTACGGCTCATGCAGAGATGCAAGCTTTTACGGCAGCAGCAGATTTTCTGGGTGGTAAATACCTACGTAATTGTACGCTTTATGTTACTTTAGAACCTTGCCAAATGTGTGCCGGAGCCAGTTATTGGACACAGATAGGAAAAATAGTATTTGGTACTGCCGACCCCAACCGTGGTTATCTTAGATACAACACCCGGTTACATCCCAAAACCGAAGTTGTAAAAGGAATTTTGGAAGAAGAATGTGCACAACTCCTTACCCGGTTTTTTGTGGAAAAGCGAAACTTGAATTAATCCTATTCATAGAAATCATCTTAACTTTTTGTTTTCAACCGAAAAATCCGGCTATCCGCCTTCTATCGATTAGCGTAGGCCTCGGGCAGGTTTATTTTAACAAAACATTTACATCCTAAGTGTAAAAACCAAGTAAGTTCTTAACAAAATGTTATATTAATTAACAATTATACAATTTAGCTTAATTTATGCGTTGTAGATGCAGTAGGTATGTTTAAATTTATCGGCAAAAAGCTAACAACTATTACTATTCATGAAAACCTCTGTAAAAGTATTGGTAATTGTACTGTTTTGTATAATTACTGCTCCTGCATTTTCCCAGCAAACCGCCATTTTTACACATTGGCTCAAAGATTACGACCATGCTGTATCACTGTATAACAACAGAGACTACGTAGCAGCAAAACATCTTTTTGAGGAACTGCAAAACCAATTTGAAGCCGGCTCGGAATTGCAAGCCAATTGTGCCTATTACGCTGCTTTTTCTGCTATAAAAACTGGAGACCGGGAAGGGGATGCCATGATGCGAGATTTTGTAGAGCGATATCCTACCAGCCTTAAACAGAACAAAGCCTTTTTGGAAGTTGGCGACTATTATTTTAAAAATGGAAAGTATCCTTATGCCCTTAAATGGTATAAAAATGTAGAAACCCGCAATTTATCGATAAAACAGGAAGAAGATCATAACTTTAAGTATGCCTACTCTCTATTCTCCGTGCGGAGTTATGTGCAGGCTAAGAAATATTTCCAAAAACTGCTCAATTCTCAGGAATATGGCTCACAGGCTAAGTATTATTACGGATTTATCGCCTACCAGGGAGACGATTTTGAAAATGCAGACCGTTACCTTAGTGAAGTATCTGATGATACGGAACTGGGTAAAGACGTGCCGTATTATATGGCCAATATTAAATTTAAAACCGGCAAGTTTAAAGAGGCCATTGAAATAGCCGAACCATTTTTGCAAAATGCAAATAGGTTACAGCGTTCTGAAATATCAAAAATTATTGGCGAAAGCTATTTTAACCTTGGCCAATATGCAGAGGCCATTCCACACCTAAAAAACTACAAAGGCAAACGCCGAAGGTGGAATAACACAGATTATTACATGCTCGGTTATGCTTATTACAAGCAAAACGATTTTGAAAATGCCATTGCCAATTTTAACAAAATCATAGGTGGCGAAAATGCTGTAGCTCAAAATGCCTATTATCATTTGGCTGAATGTTATCTGAAAACCGATTTAAAAACCGAAGCTCTAAATGCCTTTAGAAATGCTTCACAAATGGAATACAACAATGATATTACCAAGGACGCATGGTTGAATTACGCTAAATTAAGCTATGAAATAGGCAATCCGTACAAAAGTGTACCGGATGTGTTGCAAGAATATCTGGATAAATATCCTAATGCTGCCTCCAAAGACGAAATAAATGATTTACTCATCAGTGCCTACATCACTTCCAAAGATTACAAAGGGGCTTTGGCATCCTTAAAAGGTAAAAAAGAAGCCAAATATAAAGATTTGTATCAGGAAGTGGCTCTTTACCGGGGTATTCAATTGTTTAATGACAATAATCTAAGTGAGGCCGGAGATTATTTTACCATTGCATTAGAGCAAGCCAGACAACCTGCAGTTACTGCCAAGGCGGCTTTTTGGAAAGCAGAAACGGATTATCTCAACAATCAATTTAGTAAAGCACTGTCAGGTTATACTCAATTTAAAAATAACTCGTCCGCAACCGGTTTACCCGAATATAAAGATATAGATTACAATATTGCCTATGCCAATTTTAAATTAAAAGATTACAACAAGGCAGGCAACCTATTTCAGGAGTATATTAATCGTAATCCTGACAATGATGATAAACTTATAGACAGTTATTTACGTCTGGCAGATACCTACTATGTATCCAGTAATTATGCCAAGGCTATAGCAGCTTATAACCGGGTAATAGATAATAATAAAGCAGATACGGACTATGCCCATTTTCAGCGAGCTATGAGTTATGGTTTTTCCGGAAAAAATTCAGCAAAAATCAAAGATTTGCAGTTGTTTTTAAAAAACTATAACCGTTCTACCTATCGCGATGATGCCTTGTATGAATTGGGCAATTCTTATCTTACAGCAAATGATAATGCCAATGCTCTGGCCACTTATGATAAATTAATTGCGGAATACAAACGCAGTTCTTATGTGCCAAAAGCATTGCTCAAACAAGGGTTAATTTATTATAATATAGAAAGAGACAACGAAGCTTTGGATAAATACCGGGCTGTAGTAACCCGTTATCCCAATACCGCCGAAGCCAAACAGGCCGTGGCAAGTGCCAGAGAAGTATATGTAGATTTAGGTAGGGTAGATGAATATGCAGATTGGGTAAAAAACCTCAACTTTGTTAATGTTACCGATGCAGACCTCGATAACGATATGTACGAGTCTGCCGAAAAACAGTACTTGCAAAACAACCGTAAAAAAGCAATTTCCGGATTTAAAAATTACCTGAATGATTTTCCCAATGGCGTTCATGCCTTGCAGGCTCATTACTATTTGGCAGAAGCCTTTATTTCCGAAAAACAGCCGGTAGAAGCCGAAAAACATTTTAAATACGTTACAGATAAGGAACGTAACGAATACACAGAACAAGCTTTGTCTCGCTTGGCTCAGATTTATCTGGAAGCTGGCAATTGGAACAAATCCATGCCTGTACTAAAAAGATTAGAAGAACAGGCAGATTTTCCACAAAACATCACCTTTGCCCAAAGCAATCTGATGAAAGGTTATTATCAACAGGAGGATTACGATAAAGCCGTAACCTATGCCGAAAAAGTTTTGGATAGGCCAAAATTGGAAGACCGGGTAAAATCTGATGCCAAAGTAATCATAGCTCGTGCCGCTTTTGAAACCGGAGATGAGATAAAAGCCGAGGAAGCCTATGCAGAGGTGAATAAAATAGCCAAAGGTGAATTAAAAGCCGAAGCCCTTTATTATGATGCGTATTTTAAACATCAGGAAGGAAATTATAAGTTGTCTAATGAGGTAGTGCAGACTTTGGTGGCAGATTATTCTGCATATAAGTATTTTGGAGCCAAAGGTTTAATAGTAATGGCAAAGAATTTTTACCAATTGCAAGATGCCTATCAGGCAACATATATATTAGAAAGTGTTATTAAAAATTTTAAAGATTACGAAGACGTACAAGAAGAAGCCAAAGCTGCATTGCGAACCATAAAATCTGAAGAAGCAAAGACGAATGAATCGGTTAATCCTAATAATTAGTACTCGAAGAATAACTTTTCAGTAAGTTAAATGTTATATAAAATCAATATTTATAAGCTCTTAGGTTATATTTTTTATCGAATTCGTAAATTTTTGGTTTCTATCTGACAATAAAAAAATGATAAAATATAATAAACAGATGAAAAAACATATTTTAACCTTTATATTATCACTCGTGGCCATTACGGCTTTTTCCCAGAAAAAACAACGGGATACATTGGGTACAGAGGTGATTAATGTGGTTAAATCGTATTCGCCTACCGTGTCAGATGCGTTTAAAATAAAATCGTCTCCAATAATAGACACTACGGCATTAAACGTTAAAAAGAATATTAGTTATAACATAAATTCTGTGCCGGTAGCCTCCACGTTTACCCCTGCTAAAGGAAAAGCAAAGGTTTTACGTGTAAATCCCAGCCCGCCGGTGTATGACAATTATTTTTCTGTCGGTTTTGGCAATTTTAAAACGCCGGGCGTAGAATTTTTTGCCCATGGCAGTAGTAACCGTTATAATGACTTTGGGCTGTTTATAGACTATATTTCGTCCAAGGGAGGACGCGATTTTTATTGGCAGGTAGATGGCGGAGCTAATCTGAGTAAAAACAATTGGTACGGATTGTCTGATTTTATTACCTATAACAAAAACGTAATTAAAGCCATTGAAGAAAGGCAGGATTTTACCAATGTCTATGTAAACGGCCGTATAGATTACAAAGAAAGTTTTTTTAAAGGTGCTTCGGTAAAAGCCAACAGGTTTACAGACAATGCCGGAACGGCAGAAATACACTTTTTGGCCAGGCCCAAGATAGAGTTCCCCATAACCTCAGAACTTATAAATGTTGATGCCCGTGTGGAGTTTCTAAGAGGAGAATTCTCTAGAAATTATGAAAACACAGACGACCTGAGCTATACTTTTTTTAACGTTGGATTAAATCCAAACTTGGAAATATTACAAAATAATTTAACTGTAAATCTCGGTGTTAAGTTGCTCTACAGTGCAGGTAAGGGTAGTGGTAATGAAAATAAAGGGTATTACTACCCAAATGTTTGGGCATCTTACAAACTTATAGATGAAGTAGTAACTGTATATGCTGGCGTAACCGGAGATTTACACCAAAATAGTTTTAAGTCTTACACTAATAAAAACCCTTACGTCTCTCCCACACTGCTTATGCGTAATACCGATGAACAGTACAACATTTTTTTGGGCGTAAAAGGTAAGTTAGCCAGCAATATTTTTTACAACTTAAAAGGGTTTTACAAAAACGAAAAAGACAAACCTATGTATCTGCTCAATCCCTCTATGACCGATGGTAATAATATAGTGGCATTTGGTTATCAGGCGGGCAACTCATTTAATGTGGTTTATGATACTGTAAAAACAGCCGGAGCTTCCGGTGAAATAAGTATTGATCTTTCCAAACAATTAAAAATAGGTGGAGCGGGAACACTTAATGTTTATGATGTAAAAACCGAAAAAAGGCCATGGAATTTGCCAGCCTTAGAGGTCAGTGCTTTTGCAAATTATAACAATCAAAACTGGTTTGCCGGTGCCAATGTATTTTACGTGGGTAGCCGAAAAGACCGGTTTAGTGTAGTAGATGGTTTTGGCATCCCGGATAGAGAAATTCAATTGGGCGATTATATAGATTTAAATTTAAACGGCGGGTATAGATTCAATGAAAAACTTACCGTTTTTGCCCGAGCCAATAATATTTTAAGCAGTGATTATCAAAAATATGCTAATTTTTATGTTCAGGGCCTACAGATTTTTGGAGGCTTAACGTATAAATTTGATTTATAAAGGGCTTAATGGTTTAAGCTTTATATGTTTTAAAAAATGGGTTAGGTTTAAATTCTAAAATTTCTACTTTGCAATTCATGTCAAATTTATTCACTTTAATTTTCTTAGTACTCTCGGTAACCCAAGTGTATTCTCAGGATGATTGGTTTAGCTACATTACCGAAAAAGATAAAGAGTTTATGGCCGTTACCACTAATTTGAGGTATGACAATGCCAAACCTAACTATAAAAATTTACTCATAGTTGGAAAAACCACGCAAAAATGTCACAAAAACGGGTATCCCACAGAATTGGGATTAGAAGAATTATTCACTTTTTCTGATACTACTGCACAGGTTTTAAACAGAACGGTTAAAAAAAACCGCTTAGTTGGGGTTTTAACCTATCAGTGCAATGGTTTTGACGTGTTTTATATAAAAGACACCGTAGGCGTTAGAGCCGCTTTAGAAAAAGTGTATGGCAATTATTTTAACAACGAAAAATATTATATTTTTTTAAAGCAAGATAAACGTTGGCAGTACTATAAGGATATACTTTTTCCAAAACGGTTTACCGATGATTTTTTTATCAATCAGGAATTATTGACCGCTTTGTTCTATGACGGTTATAACCTGAATGACGAGTATAACCTTATTCATTGGTTTTATTTTAAAAAAGAAAAATACAGGAAAAAGTTTCTGGAAAAGCTAAAAGTCATTAATGTAACTGTACATTCCTTAAAAACGATTGAAGGCAAAAACCATCCTTATGAACTACAACTCGTTCGAAAAGACCAGTTACAACCGGCTTTTATAGATGAACTCACCCGGACTTTCGGCATATTCGCAGAAAGCTATGGCGGATTTTATGACGGCTGGGGGATTAAACTAAACTATAGCTACGGCTATACTTAATTTTTACGCCTTATCTATCACAAAAATTCATCATTTTATTTTTTGAGTATTTTTAAAGCAGAACTGGTATAAAGAGTATGCAGAGCCGCTCTGTAAATTTGTGATTATAAAAAAATAGGACAAACCGTTACAGAATGTAGATTTTTCGTCAATCCCATCTTAGTTATTTTTATAAAGCTGCCGTAATTTGTCTATTTTAATGGTATGGATAAGATTTTGAGATTTAATTTTTTTAACTAACTTTAGTTGGTTTAAAACAACAACCTATACACCTCTTCAATTTTTGACACCATTATCAGTTTAATCTTGTAGCTCTTTTTAGGAACCTTGTTAAATTTTGAAATGATGATTTGTTTAAAACCCAGTTTTTCGGCTTCTAAGATTCGTTGGTTAATACGGTTTACCGGCCGTATTTCTCCGGAGAGGCCTACTTCTGCGGCAAAACAGAGATCCAGAGCGATAGCATCATCTTCATTTGAAGACAAAATAGCGGCAACTACTGCCAAATCTATGGCCGGATCATCTACCGTAATGCCACCGGCAATATTTAAAAATACATCCTTGGCACCTAACTTAAAACCGGCTCGTTTTTCTAATACCGCCAAAAGCATGTTTAAGCGTTTTGTGTTATAACCCGTGGCTGACCGCTGTGGAGTACCGTAAACTGCCGTGCTTACCAAAGCCTGAACCTCTATAAGCAAAGGCCGCATACCTTCTAAAGTAGCTCCGATGGCAATTCCACTAAGTGATTCTTCCTTTTCTGATATTAACACCTCCGAGGGGTTTTCTATTTGTCGCAGACCATTGTGTTGCATTTCGTAAATGCCCAGTTCTGCGGTAGAACCAAATCGGTTTTTTTGTGCCCTTAGGATGCGATAAGAATGATTTCTATCTCCCTCAAACTGTAATACTACGTCAACCATATGTTCCAGAATTTTTGGCCCGGCAATGGCTCCTTCTTTGGTAATATGGCCAATAAGGACTACAGGGGTATCGGTTTCTTTGGCAAATTTTATAAGTTCTGCCGTAGTCTCACGAATTTGTGAAATACTTCCGGCAGCTGAATCTACATAATCTGTATGTAAGGTTTGAATAGAGTCTATGACTACAATCTCCGGTGCTGTTTCCGTAATGTTTTTAAAGATATTTTGTGTGTTGGTTTCAGTTAAAATAAGGCAATTTTCATTTGTATGCTTTAAACGCTCGGCTCGCATTTTTATCTGAGATTGGCTTTCTTCCCCGGATATATACAACACTTTTTGATTTATATTCAAAGCTATTTGTAAGAGCAAGGTAGATTTACCTATTCCCGGTTCGCCACCTAATAAGGTCATGGAACCTTTGACCAATCCACCGCCTAAAACCCGGTTTAGTTCGGTATTATTTGTAGAAATTCTGTCTTCAGTATTGGTTTGTATGTCTTTTATGGCTAATGGTTTTGGCACACGTTTTACTCCGGATTGCGGTTTCCATTGCCGTTTTTCGGTAGTTTGCAGGCGTTCTTCAACAATGGTATTCCACTTGCCGCAGGACTTACATTTGCCTACCCACTGGGCGTATTGCGTACCACAATTTTGACAAAAAAATGAAGTTTTGGTTTTGGGCATTAGTTATTGGTTGAATTGTTTAATTACGGATTTGTTGAGTGGGATATTGGTTTATAATTATCTAAAACTAATTTCTCCCCATTAAAAACACCATAGGTAAAATGGCTTATCCAATCGCCTAAGTTAATGTATTTACTATTGTCTTTCAATTTAATTTCCAGAGGCAAATGCCTGTGGCCAAATACAAAATAATCATAGTGTTCTTGCTCTAATTTTCGTTTGCAATAATGCACCAACCACTCCATATCTTCTCCTAGAAATACTACATCTTCTTTGCCCGAAATCATTTTGTTTTTGGTAGAGAGATAAGTGCCCAGCCACATACCGATATCTGGATGTAACCAGCGGTAAAGCCATTTGGAAACCGGATTGGTAAACACCTTTTTCATCCTTTTATAACCTTTGTCACCGGGGCCTAAGCCGTCTCCATGGCCTATTAAAAATTTCTTATTGTGAATTGTAAAAACTTTGGGATGGTGATATACGGGAATGTTCAATTCCTCTTCAAAATAATTATACATCCACAAGTCGTGATTGCCTACAAAAAAGTGAATCTGGATGCTTAGATTCCTTAATTCTGCCAGTTGTGTCTAACCATTGTACAAACCGTTTTTCGCGTACTAAACTCTCCTGATGATTGGGCAATCCAAAATGTTGGTCAGATGCAAAATAAACTTTTTTGTTATTGGGTAAGTGAATTTTCATTGAGGTATTAGTAGTAAAAGTTGGTTCAAAAATAGGGAAAATAGTATTAACCCGTATTGTTTACCAAATCTTAGTTGTAAGGATTGAATAAAAAATGAAGATGGGTTCAGATATGGCGATTGAGCAAAATAAAAACAAAAGGGCTTATTTTAAAGTAGATTTAGCCCGGAATGGATTATCCTATAGAATTATAAATTCAAGATTTAAAACTAAGTAGAGCAACCGTAAGTAAAAAATAACTGACCTGTTAATTTATTTGTACTTTTGTGTTTTTTAAAAAGGTAATGGAAGATTTTTTATTGTATATAAAGCTGGGGCTAACACACGTACTCGATTTTAACGGTTATGACCATGTTCTGTTTCTAATGGTATTGGCCGTAGTTTATATGTTTAAAGATTTTAAAATGGTATTCTGGCTGGTTACTTTTTTTACCATTGGGCATACCCTCACCTTGGTTTTAGCTGCTTATAAATTGCTGTTTGTTTCCATTTCGGTAGTGGAATTTCTCATTCCGCTTACTATCTTTATTACCGCTTTAGCGAATTTACTTACACTAAAAAAGAATCTTACTACCCATAGTTATACCAATTTGTTCTTTGCTCTGGTTTTTGGGCTAATACACGGCTTGGGTTTTTCCAATTACTTTAGAATGCGGGTAGATAGTACAGAATCTAAGTTGTTGCCATTGGTAAGTTTTGCTATTGGTATAGAAATTGCACAAGTAATTGTTGTATTGGGTATTTTGACATTGGGTTATGTTGCCCAACATATTATAAAAATCACCCGGAGGGATTGGATTTTCTTTATCTCGGCTTTGGTTATGGGAATGGTTATTCCTATGCTCATAGACCGTAAATTTTGGTAAATATTTAACAATTATCACATATTTTTATCGGAAATTTGCCACTAAACGTATTGAACTCATCTTGATTTTTTGTTTTTAACCGAGATCAAAGAGTTACAAACTTCTTACTAAAAGATCAAAGAGTTGTGAGCTAAAATTTGTTCAGATGAGGCACTTTTTGAAAGTTATAGCCATAGCCACGCGTAAAAAGGTAACGAAATATGAACAAATTTGAGCCGTTTTTTAGGAAATAGAAAAAGTCAAAGTGAGTTCATTATAAGGGAGTATTGATTAAACCTTAAGCCAAATATTTATAATGACATCCGAAAAACAAAGAAAATACGATATTGCCTATTTAAAAATGGCCAAAGAATGGTCTAAACTCTCATATTGTAAACGCAGGCAGGTAGGGGCACTTATCGTAAAAGATAAAATGATTATTTCCGATGGGTATAATGGTACGCCGTCCGGGTTTGAGAATATTTGTGAAGATGAAGAAAACCAAACCAAATGGTATGTGCTGCACGCAGAAGCCAATGCTATTTTAAAAGTGGCTTCATCTACGCAAAGTTGCCGGGGAGCCACCTTGTACATTACCATGTCGCCCTGTAAAGATTGCAGTAAACTCATTCATCAATCCGGCATTAAGAGGATGGTATATGGCAGGGCATATAAAGATGATAGCGGATTACAGTTTTTACAAAAAGCCGGTGTAGAATTAGTGTATTTAGAAAATTATGAGCAAGAATAAAACCTTTTTGCCCTTGTGGATTGCCATAGCTATGGCTTTGGGTATTTTTATTGGCAGTTTGCTCAATTACCCCAAAAGCTCATCAAGATTGTTTTTTAATACCAATTCGCAAGAAGCGAAAATAAAAAGGCTTATAGATTATATTCAATACGATTATGTAGATAAAGTAAACACCGATAGCCTTTTAGACGGTACCATTAAACAAATCCTTAGCAAACTAGACCCGCATTCCATTTACATTCCTGCTGCTGAACACGATGCCGTTGCCGAAAGTATGAACGGTGAGTTTGTGGGTATTGGCATTCAGTTTAGAATGTTTAATGATTCGCTCACGGTTCTAAAAGCTTTAAATGACGGCCCTAGTAAAAAAGCCGGAATAAAAGCCGGCGACCGTATTTTAATGGCCGATGGTGACACTTTGTTTAACAAAAACATCAGTACGGATTATATCCTAAAAACCTTAAAAGGAGAGGAATTTACTCCGGTAGAACTCACTGTTTACAGAAAAGGGAATGACTCGCTGTTTACAGTTACTATGAAGCGAGACCATATTCCGGTAAAAAGTGTAAATGCCTATTATATGCTTAAAAACGGCTTGGGATACATAAAAATTGATAAATTTTCCAATAACACCTACGATGAATTTAAGTTGGCATTAAACCATTTACAAAATTCCGGTTTAGAACATCTTGTATTAGATTTACGTGGCAATCCCGGTGGATATATGGACCAAGCCATAGCTATTGCCGATGAATTTCTTAGCGATGGAAAACTCATCGTTTTTACGAAAAATAAAGGTGGAAGAATTGATAAAAGCTATGCGACGGATGAGGGAAGTTTTGAAAAAGGCAAAGTCTATGTGCTTATAGATGAAACTTCGGCCTCTGCCAGTGAGATTATTGCTGGTGCCCTTCAGGATAATGACAAAGGCACCATTGTAGGCCGAAGGTCTTTTGGAAAAGGTTTGGTACAGCAAGAAATGGAACTGGGAGATGGCTCGGCAGTGAGATTAACGGTAGCTAGATACTATACGCCAACTGGTAGGTCTATCCAAAAACCTTATAAAAACGGAAATGAAAATGCCTATTTTCACGATAGGTCGGCTCGGTATTACAGTGGCGAACTTACAAATAAAGACAGTATAAAAGTGATAGATTCTCTCAAATATACTACTCCGGAAGGAAAAGTGGTCTATGGCGGCGGCGGCATAGTCCCGGATATTTTTGTAGGTATAGACACCACGGCTTTTTTGGGCAGGTATCATGTAAATATGTTAAATGATTTTGCTTTTGAATACATAGATAAACACAGAGAAGAATTATCTTTATGGAATCCGACTGAATTTATGCAGAATTTTGATGCAGATAACAAGATTTTTAAAGCCTATTTGTCCAATTTTGACAATACATCCAAAATAGTTCCTGAAAGTATCCCCTATATAAAAATATACCTGAAAGCCTTATTTGCCCGATATTTATTTGACGATAATTTGTTTTATGAAATTATTAATCAAAAAGACGCGATGATAGAGAAAGTGTTGCTTTTGGATAAGGATTAGTGTATCGTACCGGTAAAATACATGCTTAAATAACATTGATGCAAGGTTCAATGTTAAATACAAGAATTTAAACGTATAAATAATTGGGGTTAGCTCAATAAATATTCCTTACCCTTTTCTAACGCTGTTTCCAGCCCTTTAACATTTTTGCCGCCGGCGGTGGCAAAAAACGGTTGGCCTCCGCCTCCGCCTTGGATGTATTTTCCTAACTCCCGTACTATTTTACCCGCATTTAGTTGCTCTGAGGTTAAATTTTTTGAAATATAAAGTGTAAGTACGGCTTTACCGTCTAATGCTGTACCTACTAACATAAAGAGATTTTCTATTTCATTGCCCAATTGAAAAGCAAGGTCTTTTAAAGCTGCCGGTTCTAAATCCAGTTTTGCGTTTATATAATTGATGCCATTTACGGTCTCAACCTTGTTTTTTAAACTTTCTTTGGTTTGTTTTATATTGTTTTTGGCTAGCCTGTCTATTTTTTGCTGCAATTGAGTATTATGGTGTTGTAATTGCTCCACTGATTTTAAAGGGTCTTGTGGAGATTTTAGCAATTGTTTTAAGGCATCAAATTTTTTGTCCAAGTCTATAAAATAATCCCCTACAGCACGGTTAGTAATAGCTTCTATTCGTCGTATTCCGGCTGCTACTGCACTTTCGGAAGTTATTTTAAAATACCAAATATCGCCGGTTTGCGGCACATGTGTTCCACCGCATAACTCCATGGATTTGCCGTATTTTACTGTTCTTACGCTATCGCCGTATTTTTCGCCAAACAGAGCTAAAGCTCCAGCTTTTTTAGCTTTCTCAATAGGCATATTTCGGTGTTCTTCCAGCGGAATATTCTCTTTAATTCTGGCATTTACAAAACTTTCTATTTCTTCCAGTTCTTCTTTGCTCACTTTAGAAAAATGAGAAAAATCAAACCGCAAATGCTTGTCGTTTACCAAAGAGCCGCGTTGTTCTACATGGTTGCCTAATACATTTCGCAAGGCCTGATGCAATAGATGGGTAGCCGTGTGGTTACACGCCGTTAAATCTCTTAATTCTTTACTAACAACAGCTTTAAAGCGGCTCTCAACATTTATAGGCAAATTTTTAGTGTAATGTACTATCAGGCTATTCTCTTTCTTTGTATTAAGGATATACACAATATCGCCGTTTTCTGCTTCTATATGCCCCCTGTCTCCTACTTGACCGCCACCTTCAGGGTAAAATGGAGTAAGGTTAAACACCAATTGGTATTTATCTCCGGTTTTATCGGTTATTTTTCTGTATTTTGTAATCTTTACCGTGGTGGACAGGTAGTCATACCCTACAAATTCTTCCTCATCGTCATTCCGAAGTACTATCCAATCGGATGTTTCCATTTTTGCAGCTTTTTTAGAGCGTTGTTTCTGTTTTTGCATCTCTCTTTCAAAACCTTCTTCGTCAATGGTAAACCCTTTCTCTTTGGCAATCAATTGTGTTAAATCAAATGGAAATCCAAATGTATCATATAATTCAAAGGCTTTAGCCCCTGCAATGGCTTTTCCCTTAGTGGCTCCCATAATTTGGTCTAACAGTACCAGCCCTTGTTCCAGAGTCTTTAAAAAAGAGTCTTCTTCTTCCCTGATTACATTTTCTATAAGTTTTTGTTGTGTGTTTAACTCCGGAAACACGCTACCCAATTGGTTTACTAAAGTATTGGCCAGTTTATAGATAAAAGGCTCTTTCTGTTTTAAAAAAGTGTAGCCATATCTTACGGCACGCCTTAGAATACGCCGTACTACATAGCCTGCTCCTGTATTGCCCGGCAGTTGCCCATCTGCAATAGAAAAACTTACGGCTCGTATATGGTCAACTATTACTCTAATGGCAATGTCCACTTCAGGATTTTTACCATAAACACTTTGGGTAATGGTCTCTAATTCACTTATTAACGGTTTAAAAACATCTGTATCGTAGTTAGATTTTACCCCTTGTAATACCATACACAAACGTTCAAAACCCATGCCGGTATCTACGTGCTTGGCAGGCAGATTTTCTAAGCTGCCATCTGCTTTTCGGTTATATTGGATAAATACTAAATTCCATATTTCTATCACCTGCGGATGGTCTTTGTTTATCAATGCTGCTCCGGGTGTTTTCGCTTTTTCTTCATCAGAACGTATGTCAACATGGATTTCCGAACATGGCCCGCAGGGTCCCTGAGCTCCCATTTCCCAGAAATTGTCTTTCTTATTGCCATTGAGAATTCTATCGGGCTTGACCCATTTTTTCCAATGGTCATACGCCTCTTGGTCAAACTTTAAACCGTCTTCTTTATCACCTTCAAAAACGGTTACATAAAGGCTTTCTTTATCTATTTTATATACTTTGGTGAGTAGTTCCCAAGCATAAGCAATGGCACCTTCTTTAAAATATCCGTCTCGTTCGGTTTGGGCAGGATCTCCAAAACTCCAATTGCCTAGCATTTCAAACATTGTATGGTGATAAGTGTCTATGCCCACTTCTTCCAAATCATTGTGTTTGCCTGATACGCGTAAACATTTTTGGGTATCTGCCACACGTGGGTGTGTAATCTTTTTTTGGCCGAGAAAATATTCCTTAAACTGTACCATTCCTGCATTGGTAAACAGCAGGGTAGGGTCATTTTTTAGCACCATGGGAGCAGAAGGAACTATTTTATGGCCTTTGTCTTTAAAAAAATCTAAGAAGTGTTTTCGTATCTGTGCTGATTTCATAGTTTAGTTAATAAAAATATAAAATAATTGCATTTTCAAAACATTTTGTAAATTTGTCTCTTAGCAATTGTATTACCTGATTTGTTTTACGCTTATTTTGCTGACAAAAGTAACTAAATTAAACTTATGGCTAAGGTAAAATATTATTATGATTCTGATACTTTATCTTACAGGAAGATAGAACTTAGAAAACGTGACAAGTTAAAACGTTTTTTGGTATTCTTCTTGGGAGCTGTGTCTTTTGGTATATTATTTATGTTTACCGCCTTGCAGTTTATTGAGTCGCCCAAGGAAAAAGCCTTAAATCGCGAGTTAGAAAATATGAAATTGCGGTATGAATTGTTAGACAAAAAAATGAATCAGGCATCTCAAGTTCTTGAGGGCTTACAGCATAGAGATAATGAAATATACCGGTTATATTTTGAGGCCAGTCCTATCCCCGAAGAACAACGAAAAGCTGGTTTTGGCGGGGTAAACCGTTATAAATCACTGGAAGGTTTCCAAAATTCCGATATGATAATTGACGCTTCTAAAAAGATGGATATTCTGGCAAAACAACTGTATGTTCAATCCAAATCATTAGATGAAATTATTGCTTTGGCCGAAGACAAAGAAGAGCTGCTGGCAGCTATTCCGGCTATCCAACCGGTGAGAAATGAAGATTTAACCAGAGTGGCTTCGGGTTATGGATGGCGGTCAGACCCTTTTACTAAAGCCAGAAAAATGCACAAAGGCATGGATTTTACTGCTCCTACCGGCACACCTATTTACGCTACCGGAAATGGCATTGTGGACAGGGCAGATAACCGTGCAACAGGTTTTGGAGAACACGTAGAGATAGACCATGGTTTTGGGTACAAAACCATTTATGCCCACATGAGCAAATATGCAGTTAAAAAAGGCCAAAAAGTATCCAGAGGAGATTTAATCGGATATGTGGGAAACACAGGAAGATCCAGCGGGCCACACTTACACTATGAAGTTCACAAAAACGGAAAAGCAATAAATCCTATTAATTTCTATTACGGCAATTTAACACCAGATGAATTTGAAGAAATGCTGAGAATTGCCTCACAAGAAGGCCAATCTTTTGACTAATGTATATAAACCTACCGGACAAACGTTACTATAAAATAGGCGAAGTAGCCAAAGCATTTGATGTAAACGCTTCACTAATACGCTTTTGGGATAAAGAATTTGATGCTATTAAGCCCAAAAAAAATAATAAGGGCAATAGAATGTTTACCCCAGAAGATATAAAAACTATTCAAATGATTTACCACCTGGTAAAAGAAAAGGGATATACTCTGGATGGTGCTAAACAAAAACTCAAAGAAAAACCGGAAGAAGTAAAAGACAATTTTAATATTATTGCCAAATTAGAAGCCGTAAAAAAAGAGTCTTGTTTTCACAGAACGTATAGAATACTTTAGATTTGTACTTAAAAGCATGAAGAAATATCAAAATATTTCAAAGGTTTTTAAGTGCAAAGATGAGGTGGAAATGGTATTACTGGTCTTTCGCAAGATTTAGAGTGTTTTAAAAAAAACTATACCGAAGGTTTAAAGAAGGGTATTTTAGAAACCGGTAAAAAATTAGTGCAGTATTTTCCTAACCAACCTGACGATAAAAACGAATTGCCGGATTCCATATCCTTGGGGTAGGTTTTTATCTTATACCAAATCTAATATATAATGCTATATTGGATTTGGGTGAAAATCTATCCAATTATATGTAGCATTATATATTAGATTTGGTATTAATAAAGGGTTCTGTTCTTTTTTCGGGTTAAACAGGAACATGGTTTTTAACTCTTTTGTGATTAAATTCGTGTCTGATACGGATAAAAATTACTTTAGTTATTTTTTACTTTCCACCCTTGATTTATTAATTTTGCAAGTTATAAATACCTTACATGATTACATTTCATAAACTGGCTATAAAAGAAATATCAAAAGAAGGCGAAAATGCAGTAGCTATTCTGTTTGATATACCGGAAAACCTACAAGAAACGTACAAATTTATTCCCGGACAATACATTACCATAAAAAAAGAACTCAATGGTAAAAAACTTCGCCGTGCCTATTCTATTTCTTCCTTACCATCCGCCAAAAACCTGAGAATTGGTGTAAAGGCAGTGGATAAAGGCCAGTTTTCTACATACGCAACCCGTGAACTTAAAGTAGGTGATATTCTGGAGGTTTCGGAACCCGAAGGCAGATTCACACTACAGCCAAATCCCCAAAATTCAAAATCTTATTTGGCATTTGTAGCCGGCAGTGGCATAACGCCCATTCTGTCTATGATAAAATCTGTTTTGGAGATAGAAAAAAATAGTCGGTTTGTATTGGTTTTTGGGAATAGAAGTGTATCAGAAACTATGTTTTTTGATGAAATAACGAAGTTGTTAGAAGCATATCCAAAAAATTTCTTTGTACAATTCGTGTTTAGTAGAAAAGCTGAGGAAGAAGCTCTATTTGGCCGGATTGATACCGCGGTTATAAATTTTATATGGAATAAAAAATTTAAAGATTTTAATTTTGACCAGATATTTCTCTGTGGCCCCGAACCTTTAATTAATTTGGCCAAAGAAGTACTTGCATCCAAGGGTGTTGATCCTCAAAATGTTCACTTTGAGCTATTTACGTCTGAATTGGGTGAAAAAGTAAACGAAGAAATGTTAGATGGAAAAACAAAAGTTACCGTTATTTTGGATGATGAAACCACTACGTTTATTATGGATAAAGAACAGACTATTTTAAATGTAGCGTTAGAAGAAGGTTTAGACCCACCGTATTCCTGCCAAGGCGGTGTGTGTAGTACTTGTCTGGCCCAGATAAAAGACGGCCATGCAAAAATGGATAAGAATTCCATTCTTACAGATGACGAAATTGAAGAGGGGCTCATACTCACCTGTAGAGCCCATCCTACTACAGATAGTATTACTATTGATTATGACGAAGTGTAGGAATATAATATGTTGAGGTTGTTATTTTATAAACGTAAATTTTTTTTAAACAATAGATTATTTCCATGCAAGATATTTTAAACGCTATACCCATTGGAATAGGCCTTGCATTTATGATTGGCCCGGTGTTTTTTGTCTTATTGGAAACTGGTGCTACCAAAGGGTTTAGAGCAGCTCTGATATTGGATCTTGGTGTTATTATGGCAGATGTACTTTTTCTATATTTTGCTTATTATGGCAGTAGGACACTATTGGAAAAAATAAAAGACGACCCCAGATTATTTATTCTTGGCGGTGGTATTCTTTTTCTCTACGGTATGGTTATGTTTTATAAACGAAGAAAACCAATAATACAGGATGAAGAATTGGTGGTAACGGAAAAAAACAACTATTTACAATTATTTATAAAAGGTTTTTTTCTCAACTTTATTAATATCGGGGTTTTGGCTTTTTGGCTGGGCATGATTGTAGTGATAAGCCCTAATCTGGAAATGGATGACCAGCGTATCTTTACCTATTTTGCTACGGTTTTACTCTCTTATTTTGTTACTGATTTGCTTAAAATACTGTTGGCTAAACAACTCAAAAGTAAATTAACACCTACTATAGTAAGAAAAATAAAACGCGGCATGGGAATAACCCTAATGATTTTTGGGCTTATTTTGGTGATTCAAGGTGTTGTTCCAAATAAGAATATAGACCGTTTTGATTATGTTATCGAAAAACAGGTAGAGGAGGAATAGGCGTTGTTTTATTCCTATATGGTTTTAAAAAACCTTGGAATTTATCCTCCTTTTTAGGTCCGCTGTTCTGTATTATCCCTAAAATTTTATATCCAACATTTGTTTTACACTCCTGTACTGCCAAATCCTCCGGCTCCACGTTCCGTTGTTTCCAGTACTTCTGTCAATTCCCAATTGGCTTGTTCGTGTTTGGCGATTACCATTTGAGCAATTCTTTCGCCGTGTTCTATAGTGAAGGCTTCGTTAGAGAGATTAACCAAAATAATCCCAATCTCGCCACGATAATCGGCATCAATAGTTCCGGGTGAATTCAACACGGTGATGCCTTTCTTTGCTGCAAGGCCACTTCTGGGGCGTACTTGTGCTTCATAACCACGTGGTAAAGCCATAAATAAACCTGTTTTTATAATGGCTCTTTCCAGAGGTTGTAAAGTTATGGGTTCGGTTAAATTGGCTCGTAAATCCATTCCGGCAGAAGATTTAGTCTCGTAATTGGGTAATGGATTGGTTGATTTATTAATGATTTTTATGGTCATAGGTATATTTATTTTCTATTTAGAATTATATTTATTTGTTGTTTTTCATTAATGCCGATAAAGATAATAAACATAATTACCATAAGTGTGGAAACTAGATAGTTATCTTTAAAATAATAAAAAGACAAGACGGATAAGCCAAAGGCAACACCAATGTATAATATCACTTTTTTAACTTGATAGGGAACATGATAGTACTTTTTTCCAAAAAAATACGAAATCATCGTCATGGAAGCGTACGCCACTAAAGTAGCCCATGCCGAAGCCATAAACCCAATTCTGGGGATAAAAATAAGATTTAAAATAATGGTAATAACTGCACCAAATATAGAAAAATACATGCCGTACCTTGTTCTGTCGGTTAATTTATACCAAACAGATAAGTTGTTGTAAACCCCAAGAAACAAATTTGCCAGCAAAATAATCGGTACTATAGCCAGAGCTCCAAAATAAGCATCATCAATAATAAAACCGGCTAAAAAATTGATATAAGCCACCACAATCAACATAAATAAAGATCCAAAAATGGTAAACCAATTAAGGATAGTGGCGTAGGTTTGTTTGGCGTTGGCCTTGTCTGCATGGTTAAAAAAGAAGGGTTCGGCACCCAGCCTAAAAGCAGTAATATACAAAGTCATAAAAACGCCCAATTTATAACATGCGGCATAAACACCCATTTCATCTTTTCCCAGCATACTGCCAAGTAATAATTTGTCCAGATTTTCATTAGTTACATATGCCAGAGTGCCTATCATTATCGGGATACCGTATCGTAACATACTACTCAGTATTTTTTTGTCAAAATCAAAACCAAATTTAAACATATACGGTATCAGCAAAAGGAACGTAAAGCAACTGGCTATGAGATTGGCTATAAAAATAAAAACTACTGTAGGTGTGGTATGATAATACGATTTTAAAAAAGCAGGTAAGCTAATATCATTTTTAATTGCATAGGGAATAAACCATAAGAAGAACACGTTAAAAAAGGCATAAATGAGGATGTTTATTATTTTGTAAACAGCAAATTTTATCGGTCTGTTCGTTACGCGTAAATATGCATATGGTATAACCACCATAAGGTCAAAAGCGGTTACAAAGGTGAGTATTCTTAAATGTTGCGGATTGTTAAAACCAAACAACGCAGATAAAGGGTTGTTAAAAATGAGTAAAACACTAATAAAAACAACGGTAGAGCCTATTAGTGTTAAAAAAGAGGTAGAAACCACCTTGCCTTTTTCTTTCTCTTTGGTAAAAAATCTAAAAAATGCAGTTTCTAAGCCAAATGTAAGTAAGGCAATAAAGTAAGCGGCATAAACAAAATACCAAGTGTTCTCGGCATATTTATCAGAATCTAATTTTGTGGTGTGTAGTTTGGTGAGCAGGATGTTTACGGCTCTGGGCAATACTGCCGCAATGCCATAGATAACCGTATCTTTAAAAAATTTGTTTAAAGAGCTCAAGCAAGTTTACTTTAGAAAGAATTATGGGCGAAAGTAAAAAAGTTAATTCAAATTTCTTTGATAATGGCCGGAAACTTGTTAGCAATTCATAAAAAAACCCTTGTAAATCAATTAGTACAAGGGTTTTTGAAATATCTAAATCTAAATCTTATGCTTCTATAGGGTCTATGGAAACATAAGATTTATTGTTTTTCCTTTTGTTGAATCTGACAATTCCGTCCACTTGTGCATGTAGTGTATGGTCTTTGCCCATATATACATTTTTGCCGGGATGGTGTTTAGTACCACGCTGACGGACAATTATATTTCCGGCAATAGCCCCTTGGCCACCGTATATTTTTACGCCCAAGCGTTTCGATTCTGATTCTCTACCGTTTTTAGAGCTACCAACTCCTTTTTTATGAGCCATAACTAAATTTTTTACTTATTAAACTTTATTTTTCTATCCCGCCTTTGGTTTCGTCTTGCCATTTTTGTAATTCTTCCCATTTTCCTTCAGCAGCCATCTTTGCTTGTTTTGGCCATGAAGATGGATTATGGACAGCATATCTGGGGCCGGCTTTTTCTAAGATGCCTTTCAATTCTTTTTCAGATGCTTTGGCCAGTTTTGCAAAGGTGTCTATACCTGCTTCGGCAAAAATATCGGCAATTTTTGGGCCTATACCTTCTATTTTCTTTAGGTCGTCTCCTTTGGCGGTTTTAGCCGGAGCTTTCTTAGTCGGCTTTTTAGCCGTTGCCACTTTTTTCTCTACAGGTGATTCCGTTTTGGGCTTTGGAGCCTCCTTTTTTGGGGCTGCTTTTTCCTGAACTGCTTTTTTTGTAGTCTCTTTTTTCTTGGTTTTTTTGGCACCGCTGGCTACAATACTTTCTATCTCTATTTGCGATAAATATTGTCTATGACCATTTTTTACCCTGTAACCTTTTCTGCGTTTTTTCTTAAAGACAATAACTTTATCGCCTTTTAGGTGCTTTAAAACTTTGGCAGTAACTGCCGCACCTTCTATAACCGGGGCACCTATGTTTACCTTGCCGTCATCCAGTAAAAGAACTTTGTCAAAACTTACTTTTGAACCTTCTTTTTCCGGTAAACGATGTACGAAAACTTTTTGGTTTTTAGCAACCTTAAATTGCTGCCCTGCTATCTCTACAATTGCGTACATAATTTAATTTTTTCGTGTGTTATTCACTAATATTTTTATGCCTTATTTTTAAGGCGGGTGCAAATATACGTTATTTCTATAAATTTACAAGTCTAATATACACTATTTCTATAAAAGTTAGATTCAACAAGCAAATGCAATACTTTAATAAAATTAGCTTTATTTTTTCTCGTTGATAAAAAACGAACTAAGAATGATTAGGGTAAAATTGAAAAAAATCTAAACAAAATGTTAATTAACAAAATTCTAAAGATTATGTTTTAGAGTAATGTTTAAATTTGCTTTCAACTAATCATAATTTACATTTATAATGAACTTCAAATCATTTTTAGCAGGTTTTATTGTAGTGTTTATCATAATTGTTTCTTGTAAAAATAAAGAAAGTGAGGCAACAGTTAATTCTAATTCTAATGCAGTAACTGTTGCTGATGACAGCCCTATAGACCCTGCCAACCTTAAAAAAGTTTCCTTTAATATAGAAGGTATGACCTGTGAAATAGGCTGTGCAAAAACCATACAATCTAAATTGGCTAAGAGCAAAGGCGTACAAAATGCAGTGGTTAATTTTGATGAAAAACTGGGCAATGTTACTTATGACAGCAGTAAAATTTCTGTAGAATCTATTGTAGAAATTGTGGAAAAAATTGGCGGAGGTGATTTATATTCTGTCTCCGAAGTACAACAGGCTGATTAAAAAAGATTAAAAATATTTTGTTGGTATAAAATATATATAGTTATTTTGCGTTTTAAAAAACGTATTAAAAACTAAAATTTTCAAACAAATGAAAGTATTAAAAGGATTATTAGCAATAGCTTTAGTTAGCGTTATTGCCGTTTCTTGTAAAGAAGCAAAAGAAAAAGCAGATGAAGCTGCTGACCAAATTGAACAAGTTACAGACGAAACCAAAGAATCTGTTAAAGAAAAAGTAGAAGAGGTAAAAAACACTGCTGAAGAAGTAGTTGACTCTGCAAAAGCTAAGGCAGAAGATGTTAAAGAAAACATTGATGCTGCTGCTGAGGATGCTAAAAACAAAGTTGAAGAGGTAAAAGAAGCAGTTAAGAAACACTAATTCTTTCCTTTAAAAAAGTTCTAAAAAAACCGCTGTTATTTTACAACAGCGGTTTTTTTATTTTCTTGATATTGAAAAATAAAACAGCCATAACGCTATAAAGTACAATAACCCCACCAACTGATGCAGTACTCCGTAAGTTAATGGGATACCCGGACTGATGGAAACAACGGTCAAAATTCCAAGAATAAGTTGTAAAAAAATTAGAAATAAAATACTCTGTAACCAAAATTTTGAAACTCCGGATATTTTATTTCTATAAACGACAAAAAGATAAATGGTAATAATTAATAATATGTAAGCCAGTAACCTATGGATAAACTGTACCAAAGCAGGAGCAAACAAAAATGTGTCGTAGTTTGTAAGGTTGGCCGGTAAAAAATTAGAAGTATCTTTTAAAACCTGCGGAATAAGATTCCCGTTCATAGAAGGCCAGGTTTTATAGTACAATCCCGCTTTCATTCCGGCCATTAATCCGGCAAAAATCATTTGAATAAACAAAAGTACTATGGTAAATACAATTGGTTTTTTGTTTAATATTTTTCCGGAAATGCCAAAATTATATACATAAGCAAGAATTTTTACCATAAACGTAATACTGATAAGAGCCAGCATAAAATGCAAACTGAGTTTATAAGCATTTACCCATGGTCTGTTTACCAATCCGCTTTTTACCATAATCCAACCCGCTGAAGCTGTTAAACCGGCAAATAATATGACCATGGCCAGTTTTTTTATCAATATGGCATCTACTTTCTTTTTAATCAGGAAAAATACGAATGGAATAACAAACATAAAGCCAAGTATTCTGGCCCATAATCTGTGAAAATACTCCCAGAAGTAGATAAATTTAAAATCTTTTAGTTCAAAATGAGTGTTTATTTTATGGTATTGCGGGGTTTGTTTGTAGAGTTCAAACTCGGCTTGCCATTCTGATGCGTTTAGTGGTGGAATGGTTCCGCTTATAATCTCCCATTTTGTAATGGACAACCCAGACCCAGTAAGTCGGGTAATACCACCCAATATTACTTGCCCGATAAGCATTACTAAACCAATGACTAACCAAACTCTTACAATTTTTGAATATTTATAATCTTGCTTAAATCCCATTTTAATCTTGCCACCTTAGGGTTTCCATTAAGTGTTTAATATCTTTTTCAATGTATCTAGCGGCCGGCAATACGGAATCATAATTGGGTTGTACCTTAAAATATAATGCACCGGTAATAAAATGCCGTACACTATCGGTAAGGTGAAATTGAATGGGCGATGCTGCATTCCCCGTTACTTCCAGCAAGGCTCCGTATTTTTTATTTTCTGTATTTTCATAAGGCTGGCCACTTATGCCATCGGCTTTTATGGCATGGTTATAGGTTAATTTTTCGGCCTCTTGCAACAGGGTGGTAATGTTGTTTTCTACAGGGCGGTAGGTAATGTCTATAGAGGCATTGAGCTGAGGGTAGGCAATGTTTGCCCAGCAATTTTCTTTAAAATTTACTATCGCTTTATCAGAAATTTCAAAGGTATAAGGACAATCACTGTGTAATGCCTCGTAATTTGCAGGCTCGTAGGTTAATCTCAAGAAGGCTTTTGGCTTTGGTAATAGATCTTCGTTGGTACAGGAAGTAAGTACGGCAAGGATTAAAAAAAACAATAAATTATTCGTTGATAATAGTTTCATTGGGCTTAGTCACTTTAATTAGTTTTATCCGTTTGTTATCCAGCACTTCTATCTTAAAAGTATAACCGTGAAATACAATAACTTCATTTTTCTTTGGAAATTTTTCGTTTATTTCCAATACAAAACCAGCCAACGTTTCGGCTTCTCCTTTGTGTTCTTCAAAAATATCATTGTCTATTTTTAAAATTTTGTAAAAATCTTTTAAGACAATTTTTCCGTCAAAAACATAATTGTTTTCGTCTAATTTAGAATAGATGAGTTCGTCATCGTCAAATTCATCGCTAATGTCTCCTACTATTTCTTCAATTACATCTTCTAGAGTAACCAGCCCACTGGTACCACCATATTCATCTACCACAATAGCCAAATGGTTTTTCATTTCTTGAAATTCTCTCAATAGGTCGTCTAGCTTTTTGTTTTCCGGTACAAAAAACGGTTCTCTAAGAATGCTTGTCCATTTAAATTTTTTCTTGTTAAGATGCGGTAGCAAATCTTTGGCGTATAAAATTCCGGTAATCTTATCTATGTTTTCTTTGTAAACCGGAATTCTGGAATGTCCCTTTTCTACAATTAATTTTACTACCTCTAAAAACGGCTGCTCTTCGGATAATCCAAAAATATCCATTCTGGGGCACATTACTTGTATGGTATCTGTATTACCAAACGAAACAATACCTTGCAGGATGCGTTTTTCGTCTTTGGTGGTATCTTCATTGGAAGTCAGTTCCAGAGCTTGCGAAAGAGTCTCTACATTAAGTTCTTTTGGTTTGTCATCTAGATTTTCGGCAATTTTTGTCAATTTCATCAATGGAACACTCACCGGAGTAAGCAATACATTTAAAGCCCTTATAGGATATACCATTATAGATGCAAAACTAAAAGCATTTCTGTTGGCATAAATTTTTGGCAGCACTTCTCCAAATAGCAATATTAAAAAAGTAATAAGTACTACTTCTATAAAAAACCTTAGCGTGGAAGAAAAGGTTTCGCTAAAAAAATATTCGCCGAGAAACGCAAAGAGCAACACGATTAAAATATTGACAAAATTATTAGCGATAAGAATAGTGACCAAAAGTTTTTTGGGCTGCTCTAATTGACTGATAATCAAACTTTTTTTAGAAGAATTTGGTTTGTCATTTAAAATGGTTTTTGTCAATGAAAAAAAAGCCACTTCTGCTCCGGAAATTAATGCAGAACAGATTAAAAGCAGTAACAAAGCAATAATGCCTGCTAAAAAAGGCCAGTTAAAAGTGGATGTTAAGAATAAACTGACAGGTTCGGTGTCCAATTAGGGTAAATTTAATTCAATTTTAAAACGGTAAGTCGTCAACATCATTCGCCATAGAATTTTCGCTATCAGAAGGCTCATTTACAATAGATTGCGGTTCGGTTTTTGGCGTGTTTACATTTTGCGGGTTGTTTAAATCCCTGCTTGTTTTTAAGAAGTTCATTTCATCGGCTTGAATTTCTGTCATGTATCGTTTTTGGCCTTCCTGAGTTTCCCATTGGCGGGTTTTTATACGGCCTTCTACATAAACTAAATCGCCTTTGTTTAGATATTTTTCACAAATTTCGGCCAATTTATTCCGTACCACTATATTGTGCCATTCCGTGTTAGTAATACGCTCTCCGGTTTGTTTATTGGTAAAAGCTTCATTGGTAGCTATTGGAAAACGGCCTATGGAATTTCCACCTTCAAAATAGTGCATTTTAACCACATCACCTAAATGCCCTATGAGTATTACTTTATTTAATGTTTTTGCCATTTTTTCTTTTTAAAATGCAAAGATACAATATTTTTTAGTGTGATTTTTGCCAATTTTTTCTAAAATATCTTTTATCCGATAAGGCTTTTAACAAAACCCGCTGTTAGTACAGACACTGGCTTTTCTTTTATAGGGCTAAAATCAAGATTAGAGATGTTCTTTTTAAGTTTTGAATCTATCCAAAAACTGGCGTAAATATGCTGATGTGTGAGTTTGTGAATAACCGGTTCTTTGTTGAGCAAAACAAAATCTTTTATAGCTTTAAAGTGTCCATTGAGTTTGTCTTTATCAGCTAAAAGAGATTTTTTAGTCATTTTACCTGATGATTCAATTACCGGAAATTCGTATAAACCACGCCAGATGTCATTTTTTGTTCGTTTATGAAGGGCTATTTGTCGGCTATCAGCATAATAAATCAGGTAATTAAAATACCTTTTTTTAACCGTTTTTGTTTTTGATTTTACTGGTAACTGGATTGTTGCATTATTGGTATGGGCAAAACAATTAACATTTAAAGGGCACTTGTGGCAATCGGGTTGTTTTGGTTTACAGACTACGGCTCCCAAATCCATCATGGACTGGTTAAAGGCAGCCGGATTATCTTTGTCTAATAATCTATTGGCCAATAAGTCAAATTCCCTCTTTCCTGCTCCGGTATCTACGGGCGTATAAATTCCATAAACCCTTGATAATAATCTAAATACATTGCCGTCAACTACTGCATTAGCCTTGTTAAAAGAAATAGAGGAAATAGCTGCTGCGGTGTAGGATCCTACACCTTTTAGTTGTAATAGTTCATCATAAGTATTTGGAAATTTTCCATTGTACTTTTCTACAATTTCCTTAGCAGTAAAATGTAAGTTTCTGGCACGGGAATAGTAGCCTAGCCCCTGCCAGAGTTTTAAAACCTTATCTTGACTGGCTTTGGCCAATTCATAAACAGTAGGAAAAGCATTGATAAATTTGAGATAATATGGCAACCCTTGATTTACCCTTGTCTGTTGAAGCATTATTTCCGACAGCCATATACGATAAGCGTCAGTGGTATTTCGCCATGGTAAGTCCCGTTTGTTTTCTAAATACCAGTTAATGATTGTTTTACTAAAATTCATTTTAAACAAAAATTATTGGGCAAAGCCGCTTTTATCTCATTAAATTTTAACATTTTAGATAGTAGTTGTAGATTAAAAGTTATATATTTGCCCCCTTGTAATTTGTAATAATACTAAAATATAAATAATAAAATGACAAAAGCAGAAATTGTAGCTAATATTTCCGAGAAATCTGGAATTGAAAAAGCTGATGTTTTAAGAGTTGTAGAAGACTTTATGAAAGAAGTAAAGGGTTCTTTAGAGAATAATGAAAACGTGTATCTACGAGGGTTTGGCAGTTTTATTGTAAAAACCAGAGCAGCAAAAACAGGTAGAAATATCTCCAAAAATACCACTATAAGAATTCCTGCTCACAACATTCCTTCGTTTAAACCTTCAAAAGTATTTGTAGAAGGTGTAAAAAAGCATGTTCCTGTAAAATAATTTAATCACTGAAAACCAGAAAGTGTATGCCAAGTGGAAAAAAGAGAAAACGCAGTAAAATTTCTACTCACAAGCGTAAAAAAAGGAGTAGGCAAAACAGACATAAAAAGAAAAAATAGTTAAGGCTATTTTTTTTATACCATATAGACTTACAAATTTAACCCAATATTTTAAGGTGTAAATTTTCTATTTTTTTGTTAAAAAATACTGGTTATAGCAATGGTTATACCTTTGTTTTTTTGCCTTGTAAATCTTTAACCTGATTTATAAGTCTATATTTGGTGTAAGTTCTTTGAAAAATAAATTTGTTAACGCAAATTTTAACGGGTTAAATACCTGTAAAACAAAATTTTAATCAATCCTTACTTGAAAAATTTAAGTACGGATACAAAACCTATGCAGAGTGAAAACAGAATTAATTATTAGATCAAATTCCTCTGATATAGATTTTGCCTTATTAAAAAATGGACGGCTTAATGAGTTGCACCGGGACAGAATAGAAAATGATTTTAATGTGGGCGATATTTTTCTCGCCAGAATTAAAAAGACACTTTCGGGATTAAATGCGGCTTTTGTTGATGTAGGTAGTGAAAAAGATGCCTTTTTACACTATCACGATTTAGGCCCGCAACTTTTGTCTCTCACCAAGTACATTAAGCAGGTAAGCACAGGTAAGCTAAAACAATTCACTTTAAAAAATTTCCGTTTTGAAAAAGATATTGACAAAAACGGAAAAATTGACCAGGTTATAAAAGCCGGTCAGCATTTATTAGTACAAGTTGTAAAAGAACCTATATCTACCAAAGGCCCAAGGATAAGCTCAGAGCTTTCTATTGCCGGCAGGTATATGGTTTTGGTTCCTTTTTCTAATCGGGTATCGGTGTCGCAAAAAATATCGAGCAAGAAAGAAAAAGACCGTCTTATACGACTTGCAAAAAGTATTAAACCTCCGGGTTTTGGAGTTATTCTAAGAACCGTTGCACAAGGTGTAAAAGTAGCTGAATTAGACCAAGACTTGCAAAACTCTTTGCAACGTTGGGTAAATTTAAGCAAGCACATTCCAAATGCTGTTGTACCTTCAAAAGTCTTGTCTGAACTTAATAGAGTTTCATCTATTTTAAGAGATATTTTTGATAACTCTTTTACCAATATAGTTACGGATGACAAAGAGTTATACGAAGATATTAGAGATTATTTAAAACGGATAGCTCCGGATAAGGTTTCCATAGTAAAATTATACCGGTCAAAAATTCCAATTTTTGAGCGTTATAATATAGAAAAGCAGATAAAAACCTCGTTTGGAAGAACGGTTTCCATGCCCAAAGGAGCGTATTTGGTTATAGAACATACCGAAGCTTTGCACGTAATAGACGTGAATAGCGGTAATAGATCCAATAAAGCAGATTCCCAGGCAGATACTGCCTTAGAAGTAAATATGATAGCGGCAACAGAAATTGCCAGACAATTGCAACTTCGTGATATGGGAGGAATTATAGTAGTGGATTTTATAGATATGCACAAACCAGCTCATAGAAAAAAGCTGTTTGCACATCTAAAAGAAGAAATGAAATCTAACCGCACTAAGCACAAAGTACTACCGCCCAGTAAATTTGGGCTGGTACAAATAACCAGACAACGCGTAAGGCCTGAGAGAGTTATTAAAACAAAGGAAAAAAACCCGAACAAAAATGGCGAAGTAGAAGCCCCTATTGTTCTGATTGAAAAAATTGAAAATCATTTAGTCAGAATAATGGGTAAGCCCCCAAAAGGAGGTATTACATTACATACACATTCTTTTGTAGAGTCTTACCTAAAGAAAGGGATGCCTTCTATTCAGCAAAAATGGTTTTTTAAACACAAAAAGTGGATTAAAATAATACCAAGAGACGCTTACCAATATCTGGAGTATCATTTTTTTGATGCAAAAGATAACGAAATAAGGTAGAAATTATATCTATAAACCCACTTGTAAAATTTACAAGTGGGTTTTTTTTATGGTGTTTGACTGATGTAAAACATATTTAGAATTAATATTTTTATTGAGTAATTTTAAAGTAGAAATGTATAACGTATAACAGAGTATATATTAACCTGAGTTCGATTAATCTTGTTGAGTGTAGTGAATTATGGTGGGGGCTAAAAATTCAAATCTTATTCTAAAACTACAAATAGCCAAAAATTCCTAATATTGCAACTGTTTTACAAACCAATGGTTTACCAAGATACTTATAACATAAAACAAATTTTACAAAAGATGCAACGCTATTGTGCTTATCAAGAGCGATGTCATCAGGAAGTGGAGCATAAACTACGTAGTTATCCGTTAACAAAAAATGCCAGAGATGAGATATTGTTAAAACTACTTGAAGATAATTTCCTTAATGAAGAACGGTATGCCAAAGCCTATGTAAGCGGAAAGTTTAAAATTAAAAAATGGGGTAAAAACCGATTAAAAGCCGAACTAAAAAAACGAAACATCTCCAGTTATAATATAAAGAATGCACTTAGTCAAATTGATCAGACAACATACGAAACGTCTTTTTATCAATTGGCCTTAAAAAGATATAAGCAACTGGAAAATATTAAGGCTGTTTCTGAGAAAAAGAAAAAGTTTGCAGATTATCTCTTCTATCGCGGATGGGAAAGCCAACTGGTTGGCGATGCTATACGAAAGCTGTTTAAACCTTAACGCAGTAGAAGTGAAAATTTATCCAATTATATATAGCATTATACATTAGATTTGGTATAATTATGCACTTGAGGCATATTCCCCATTAGGCAAATAATCATAATTGAATTATATGCTTTATTTTGAAGTAAATTCCGCCAACAATAGATTATAGTGGTGAATAATGCCGGGTTAATTAAAATTAAAAACGGTTCCAAACGAAATTGTAAATTGGTTGTGCAATTTCTCGGAAGGGGTAAGGTCGCCGGGTTTGTATCTGGCCAGAGGAAAATTAGCTTCGGAATATATTCCAAAACCGTCTGTAAAAAAATATCTGGCTCCTACATGGCCGCCAAAGTTTTTTAAACTAAAACTCAGCCCGGGGTAAAAACCAAAGTTGTTATCTATATTTAAGACATTGCCAATATTGGCGTTAAAGCGGGCTTTTAGGTCTAATCTATCGCTAAAATCTGCAGATAAATCTTCTGGAAGGCCTATAGCGTAAGCCGTTCCTATGCCCAAAGAAATATTTTCACCCAAGCCGTAATCGTAGCTTACATGTAATGAAGTAGCATTATGTTGAAGATTTACTCCAACCTGTAATTTTTTATCCTCTTTACCGTAAAACGCCTGAGCTTCTATCAGCATTATACTGAATAAAGCTATTGGCAATAATATTTTTTTCATAGTTCTGATATATAAAATGCTTCTACAAACTTATCAATAATATTGGTCTAAAGGAAATTAATCCGTACTATTCATGTGGAGTTTAACTAAATTTTTTGATTTTAATGATGTTGGGTTACTTAAAATTAAGTTTGTCGTTTTGTAAATAGTTTAGGCTTGAGCCCATTCTGTATTCTGCAAAATCAGAAACCTTGCTAATAACTAAATAATGAGGATTAATCGTAAAAATAGGCAGTAGTAAATTGCCGGAAATAAGAAAACTTATTCAGTTTCTAAGAAAAGTATTACGGATAGATTGAATTGGTGATTAATTTTTATTTATAACACGCTCGGTAT
>PDWI01002116.1_pt1 | contig 31300 bp, 19 predicted proteins | sample 1430891 | NCBI WGS metagenome assembly PDWI01 (sample SAMN01162508, study PRJNA174530) | Oral metagenome, whole genome shotgun sequencing project. | biome: Marine environment; feature: Marine mammal; material: Swab sample of the gingival sulcus; isolation source: swab sample of gingival sulcus... | reverse complement strand
CGCTGTCGACGCGGGGGTAGACCTCGAGGTGGGGGTAGGCGGTGACCTGATACGCCTTGCCCGTGGCCATGTTCTTGGCCCAGATGTCGATCTCCTTGCCGCTGATGCCGTCGGGGGCGCCGCGGTAGTCTTGCCAGATCACCCAGTCGCCGTGGACGTCGGCCTCCTCTTGGCGAGCGGGGTGGGTGGTGACGGCCCTGGTCTCGCCGGTGCTCAGATCGTGGAGGTAGATGTCGGAGTTTTTCGGGTTGAGCCGATAGCCGCTGGGGTCGTTGCGGTGATCGACCCAGACGATCTTGTCGCCCGCGACCTGGGGCAGCCACTGGTCGTTGTTCGAGGGGTCGAGGCGCCAGCGCTTGCCCGTGTCGAGGTCGTAGGCCACCACCTGGTAGTGCTTCCACTCCTTGCGGCCCTCCGTCCAGACCACGATCTGGCCGTCGCCCCGCACGTGCCCGATTTGGCTGTTGTCGTGGGGCTCGGCCGCGCTGCCGAAGGCCAGGTGCCAGGGCCTGGTGTTGATGCACCGGGTCGCGTGGGCGAGGTTGATCGTGATCCCGGTGGTGTTGAACACGATCAGGTCGGGAAAGCAGGACTTGTCGCTGAGCTTGCGCTCGATGCAGAGGAGGTCGGTCTCGAGGTGGGTCTTGGGGTCGTAGGTCGTCAGCGAGCGCAGCCACTGCGGCTGCCAGTTGGGGTCTGTCAGCCCAGCGCGGACACAGGACATCGCGATGCGCTGGCCGTCGGTGGCGACAACGCCGCACCCCTCGCCCAGCTCGGGCCAATCCGGATGCAGCTGGTACTCCGTGCGACTCGCGAGGTCGACGTAGTAGACGCGGTTGCCGCCGGGGCTGCCGGTGACGTTGCGGTAGACCAGCAGAGCCGGCGCCGCAGTCGCTGGCCGGGCCCGGGGGGACCACGGTGGGCGCGAGCTTGCGCTGCCCACCGCAGGCCCCGGTGGGATAGAGATCCCCACCCGGGCCGTCGGCGCCGCGGTCGACGCGGCTGTCGACGCCGCGATCAGGGAGGCCGTGATCAGGGCCCGCGTCACCTCCGACGTCGCTCGCGCCCGCGCCGCGGCCACAGGTGCAGCCCGCGCTCAGGAGCGCCAGCGAGGGCCCGAAGGCGAGGAGCAGCGACCACGCTCGGCGTCGCTGCGATGACGAGGAGACGACGCGGGTCATGGGCTACTCCCCGACCTGGCGTTCGACCTGCCAGCGGCCGTTGGTCCAGCGCCAGAACGCGGCCTCCTGCCCCTCGACGCGATTCCCTGCGACGAGGAGCAGGCTGCCGTCCATCGGCGCCACGAGCAGGCCGGCCGCCAAGGCCGCCGCCGGGGCGCCCTGCTCTTCGCCGCTGGTGAGCCGTGTCCAGAGGCCGCTCCTACGCGAGAAGACCCAGAGGTCGTTTTTCGGCGTGCCGTTCTCGTCGGTGCCCCCGAAGAGGTAGACGAGGCGGCTCTGGGCGTCGTAGGCCAGCGTGGCGTGGGCCCGCGGACCGGGCGTGAGCTCGCGGGCCACCGAGTCCGCGTCGAGCTGGGTCACGTCGCTGCCGTCGAAGAGCGACGCCGCATCGAGCGACTTGAGGTAGAGCCCATCGACGACGGCGCCATCGACCTTGCCGCCGTAAAACAGGAGCGCCCGATCGTCGCTGGGCGTGACGGTGTAGCCGACCGCGTAGCGCGGGCCGCAGGACCAGTCGACCTCGCCGACGATCCACTCCGAGCTCACGAGGTCCCAGACCGCCACCGGCGTCGGCTCCCCCGCGCTCCGCGGCTGCTGGAGCTCTCCGAAGAGCACGGTGATCGAGCGCTCGCTGCGATGCCCTACGACGGCCGGGGAGAGCTGCGGCGCCGGGCTGCCGGAGCGGAAGCTCAGCGGCGCGACGAGGGAGGGCTGGCTGCTGGCCGGGTTGCTCGAGCCAAGCGACGAGCTGCCTCGTGCCTGCGTCGCCGCGTCGAAGGCGCTCCTCTTCTGAGTGGCGAGCGTCGAGAGCGGCGCGCGGGTCGTCGGGGCCGAGGCGAGGAGCTTGGCCAGCCAGGAGGCGTAGTCTTTGCCCTTGGGGGGCTTGGTCACCGTCTTCGATGAGCTCTGGGAGGTGGTCGCGGTCATCCCGCCCTCGACGGGCTGCCAGGCGTAGCGATCACCCTCGGGCGTGCCGAGCCAGAACCCGGCCGAGAGGGCGCCGTCGCCGGTCTGGCCGCCGAAGGCGAAGATCGCCTCCTCGTAGCGGGCGGCGCCGAAGCCCACGGTCGTCATCGCCTGGTGCTCGTCGCCCCAGAAGGCGCTGGGTAGGCTGCCCTGCGGGGTGGAGGCGCCGCTCGGATCGAGCGGGGTGACCGCGAGGGCGGCGGTGGCCGCCCCCGCGATGCCCTCGAGCCAGGCCCAGGTGGGCGGCAGCTCGCCGATCCCGGGGGCCAGCGGCGCGAGCAGCTCGAGCGGCCCGTCATCCAAGGGGGTTGGCATCCACCACTTCAGCAGGGGCGCCTCGTAGATCGGCCCACGGACGACCCAGCCGACGATGGGGATCTTCGAGAGGTGGATCGGCGCGCTGACGCTGCTGGCCGAAAAGGTGCCGCCGGGCTCGTCTTCGGCGTGGAGCCAGACGCGCACGTAGGCCCGGCTCGTCGAGCTCGGATCGTAGTGGCCCTGGGCGTCGACGTGCGGGTAGTCCTGGGCGAGCCAGTCCCACTCGAAGGACTCGCTCATCCCGCCGCGGCGCCAGAAGGCGCTGTTGTCGCCCGCCGAGCAGCCCGCCTCGTCGCGGGTGGTGCAGAGCGGCGCGCCGCGGGCCAGGTAGGTCCGGCGGAAGGTCCGTTGGGTGATCGCGTCGTCGCACTCGTTGTTGTTGCCGTCGCCGTCGAGCTCCTGGCGCTGACAGTCGGCGATGTCTTTGGCCTTCCGCCAGAGCATCGTCTGGTAGCCGGTGTCGTTGATTCGGTGGCCGTCGACGCCGTTCGGCGTGTTGGTGCAGTAGGTGTTGACACATAGCGCTGATGAGACCTCCACGCCGCCGGTGGTGTGGCAGGCGCAGTAGGCGGGGCGCACCCCGGCGGAGCTCAGGCGCTCGGTGGCGGTCGCGAGGTGCCCGCTCAGGCCCATGGTGACCCGCACCGGGCCACCACCTGTGGCCTCGATGGGGACGAGCCAGGGAAACGGGCTCGTCCCCACACCGCTGACCGCGTCGGTCTGCGCGACAGCAGGGCCGACCTCGGGCGCCGCCAGCGTTGGACACACGTCCCCGTCGCAGGCGTCGCCGACGCCGTCGTGGTCGCAGTCTTCCTGGTCGCGGTTGGCGATGGTGCGGCAGTTGTCCGTGGCGTTGGGCACGCCGTCTTGGTCGTCGTCGGCTTGGCCGTTGGTCTGACCCCAGGGGCAGGTCTCGAAGGGGCCGGCCTTGCACAGCTGATCGAGAAACGCGTAGGTCAAGAAGATGAAGGAGTCGACCCCCCGCACGACGCCGAAGACCTTCTCGACTCTTTGGCCAGCTTCTTGGACGGGATACAGGATTGGTCCGCCCGAGTCGCCTCCCGTGCCGACGTTCGTCGTGGTGTTGAAGCGATAGCCCGCGCGGCCGGTGGCGAGGGTCGCCGAGATGTAGCGGCGGCGACGGACCACAGCACCCCCAGGGCCGTCGGGCTCGGGTGCCGTGCCCACCACCGTGACGTTTTCGGCGGCGGCGAACGCTTGCCACAGCGCGTCGGAGGTGTCCGGCCCCGGGATCTGCTCACGGCTCATGATCGGGTGCGGCGTCCCCAAGAAGGCCTCCACCGAGTGCACGATCGCGATGTCCGGGTTACACTGCCCGGTGCAGTTGGGAACCGTGAAGAACCAGGCGTAGTCAACGGTGTAGCTGTTGCCCGTGCCCCACTCCGTGCCGTCGAAGGCTTGGAAGGTGCCAGGTGTTATGGCACCGGGAAGCCAGCCGTCGCGAGCATAGCTGTTCGCTCCATTCGGCCCTGTGACCCCTGCACAACGCCCCGTATCTTGGTTGATGTCACACCAGAACGCCTCGTTGGGATCGGAAAAGAGCGATTTCGTGCCCCCTAAACAATGGGCTGCTGTGAGGATGAGGTGGGGTGCGATGAACGTCCCGGTGCACCAGGCATGACCATCGACCTGGAAGTGAACCACGGCAGGATAGAGCGGAGGGGTCCCATCGTCGATCGTGCCGTTGATGATCGCCTTCGATGACGAGCTGACACGTTCGTGAGGCGTGTCCACCCCACAACTAAAGGCCAGGCCCACCGCGGCGATCCCGACGAGGACTCGAGAGAGAGCGCGCAGTCTTCGGACCATCGCTTACCCCGTTCGCTAGGTCGAGGAGGCTCCGACGGCGCCGCCCCCCTCGGCGTTTTCAGGTTGTGGAGCGTGGAGGCCCCAAGACGCCGTATCTCAAGGATAGGGTTACCCCGTGGTGTCCGTCAAGCGGCTCGAGCGCTGCGCGTTGCCTTCAGCGCGCCACCCGAGGTAGGCTAGCGCATCGATCGCCATGAAAGGGGCTGAGATGGCAACAAAAGCGCAGTACGAAGCGAAGCTGAAGGAGCTGGCCGCCGAGGAGATCAAGCCGCCGGTGCGTGCGGTGGAGCAGCGTGTCCTCGAGGGGCAGCGGTTGGCCAAGGTCGCCGAGCGAGATCGGGCCGAGCTCGCCAAGAACAGCTGCTGGGATCCGACGATGATCGACTGGCTGCCGATCGTCGCCGACGGGCTCTCCGAGAAGGAGGCCGCGTGGCAGGTGGCTGCGCGCCCGGCGGGTGATCCGACGATCATCGAGGGGGCGGCGCGGCTCGAGCACCTCCGCGCGAAGCTCTTGGTGGATCTCGACTATGTCGCCAAGCGCTTCGACCCCCCCGGCCTGGCGGCGAACGTCTCACACGTCCGCGACGGCTCGGGGCGAGCCGATCTGCTGCAAGACATCGCCGAGCTCCGCCAGCTCTGCGACAAACACAGCGGCCAGCTCGCCGAGATCAACGCCGACCCGTCCGTGCTCGAGATGGCCATGGAGCTCGCCGAGCAGGTCCGGGCGGCGATCGCCGCCCAAGGTGGCGAGAAGGCCGACGCCAAGCGGGCCCGCGACGCTGCGAGCACCTTCTTCGAGGCCGTCTATCGCGAGGTGCGGCTCAGCGGCGCCTACGTCTTTCGCGACGACCCCAAACGACTCGCCGACTACCGCGACCAAGGCTAGACACGCGTCGGCGAGCCTCCAGCGCCGCTGGGGCGCGATCGGGCCGCCCGCTGAGGCCTTTGGCGCCGCTGGGGCGCGTTCGGCCCGCCCGCTGGGGCCATTAGCGCCGCTGGGGCGCGATCGGCCCGCCCGCTGGGGCATCCAAGCGCCGCTGGGGCGCGTTCGGCCCGCCCGCTGGGGCCTCCAAGCGCCGCTGGGGCGCGATCGGCCCGCCCGCTGGGGCCTTTGGCGCCGCTGGGGCGCGTTCGGGCCGCCCGCTGGGGCCTCCAAGCGCCGCTGGGGCGCGATCGGCCCGCCCGCTGGGGCCTCCAAGCGCCGCTGGGGCGCGATCGGGCCGCCCGCTCGGGTCTGATCGCGACCCTCGCGCCTCGCGCCCGAAGAGAGGACGAGATGAACAAGACGACGCTGCTGCTCACGACCGGCCTGCTTTTGGGGCTGGCGAGCTCCGCCTCCGCGGATCGGTGGACGGCCCGGGCCAAGGAGCTGGCCAAGCTGCGCGCCGACGTGGAGGCCATCGAGGGCAAGATCGCCCGCGAGCGGGCCGCCGGCAACGCCGAGATCAAGGCGCTGACCCAACAAAAGGGTGAGCTCGCCTTGCTGCTGCGCAGAGCGCAGCTCACCCTCTCGACGCGCAAGAGGCAGCGTGAGCGGCTCGCGCTGCGGCTGAAGCGCACCCAGGGGCAGCGCGAGGCGATCGTCCCGGCGGTGCTCGCCGCGGCCAAGGAGCTGCGCGCCCAGATCGCCGCCAGCCTCCCCTTCGCCCGGGCCAGGCGCCTCGCCGCCCTCGATCGGATCACCGCCGGGCTGAGGGCCGAGACCCTCGCGCCGCGCGCCGCCGCCGGGCAGCTCTGGCGGCTGCTCGAAGATGAGCTGAAGCTCTGCCGCGAGACCGGCCTGCACAGCCAGCCGGTCGAGCTCGACGGCAAGCGGGTGCTGGCCGATGTCGCTCGCCTCGGCATGGTGGCGCTCTTCTTCCGCGCCGGCGACGGCCGGGTCGGCCGCGCCAAAAAGACCGCAAAGGGCTATCGCTTTGTTCAGGTCGAGGGGCGCGCTCGGCAGGGCGTGCTGGCGCTCTTCGACGCGCTGAGAAAGCAGATCCGCAGCGGCCTCTTCGCGCTGCCGGTGGATCCCGCGCCCCCGCGCCGACGATCGCGCCACAGGCCGGCGAGCGGTGGCCAGCGATGAAGGCGCCGATGAAGGCGCCGATCAACGCCCGGACGCTCTCGTCGCTGATCCTCGGCGCTGTGGTCGTCTCCGTCGTCTGCCCCGCCGCGGCGCGCGCCGACATCGACCTCGAGCGGGCCTACCGGCGAGAGAAGGCGCAGCTGAACGCGGAGAAGAAGGCCCTCGCCGCGAGCTACGACAAGCTCGTGGCCGCGCAGAAGGCCCGGCGCGCCGCGCTGCGCAAGGCGATCGAGAGCATGGTCGCCCGGCTGACGGTGACCCGCGGCAAGGTCGAGCTCGCGCGGCGACAAATCCAGCGCGATCAGAAGCAGCTCGACGCGCAGGACGACAAGCGCAGCAACCTCGTCTCGGTGGTCGAGCAGGCCGAGGCGCTGCTCGGTCGCTACGAGGTCAACCTTGGCACGCCGGCGGCCAAGCCGTCAGACGACGCCATCGGCGCCGCCCTCCTCGCCCGGCTCTACCGCGGCGGCGCGGCGCTGCTGCGACGCCACGCCAGCGTGCGCTGGGAGGCCGGCACGTTCTACGGCCCAGACGGCGAGGCGCATCAGGGCTCGCTGCTGCGCGTTGGCGAGGTCGCGACCTTCGCCGAGGGCGGAGGGCTGCGCGGCCCGCTGGCGCCCGCCGGCGGCGGGCACCTGAAGCTGCGCCCCCTCGAGGGCCCCGAGAAGGCCCGCGCCGAGGCCTACCTCGGCGGCGCGAGCGGCGCCGACCCCGTGCCCCTCTTCCTCTATGACGCGCTCGACAAGCGGCGCGAGAGCCGCGCCCCGAAGACGCTCTGGCAGACGCTGAAGGCGGGCGGCGTGGTGGCCTGGCCGATCCTCGGGCTCGGGGTGCTGGCGCTCTTGATCCTCCTCGAGCGCGCCTTCACGCTGCAGCGGATCCACTCCCGGGCCAACGTGCTGCCCGAGGAGGTCTGCGAGCTGGTGGAGAAGCGCCAGTGGAAGGCCGCCCAGGACGCGAGCGCCGAACGCCACGGCGCCGTCGCCCACGTGCTGCGCGCGATCCTCCGAAACCGCCACCTCGAGCGGCCGGGCCTTCACGACGCGATCGACGAGGCGATCCTCGACCAGCTGCCGCGGCTGCAGCGGTTCATCCCGGTGCTGGCGGTGATCGCCGCGGTCGCCCCGCTGCTGGGCCTCCTCGGCACGGTCACCGGCATGATCTCGACCTTCGACGTGATCACCGAGCACGGCACGGGAGATCCAAAGCTGCTCTCCGGCGGCATCTCCGAGGCCCTCGTGACCACCGAGCTGGGGCTGATCGTGGCGATCCCCGTGCTGCTGATCCACTCGGTGCTCTCCGGCCGCGTCGAGCACATCGTCAGCGACATGGAGAACAACGCGCTGAAGGTCTCCAACCAGATCATCCGCCAACGGCAACAGTCGCGCGGCGCCGAGCCACGAGAGGCGGAGGGCTGAGCGATGCAGGCGCTCTTCGACCAGCTGCGGGCCTACCTCGGCTCTGGCGGCGTCGTGATGGCCCCCCTCCTCGGGGTGGGTTTTTTCCTTTGGTTTTCGCTCGCGCTGCGCTTCTCCCTCTTGCGTCGCGGCCTCCGCGGGCCCCTGGGCACGGCCCTCGCCGACGTGATCGGCGGCGGCTCGGGCCCCCGGGGCGAGGGCGTCGTGGCGCGGGCGCTGCGCCGCGCGTCGGCCTGCCTGCGCCCCCCGCGGCCCGACACCCAGCTCGCGCTCGAGCTTTTGTTCAAGCAAGAGAGGTCGACCCTCCGGCGCTTTCGTCGGCCAGTCCGTGTGCTCGCCGCCGTGGCCCCGCTCTTGGGCCTCCTCGGCACCGTGATCGGGATGATCGAGACCTTCGCCGCGCTCACCGACAGGCAGCTCTTCGCCCAGTCCGGCGGCGTGGCCGGCGGCATCTCGATGGCGCTGCTGACCACGCAGCTCGGCCTCCTCGTGGCGATCCCGGGGCTCTTCGCGGGGCGCCTCCTCGACCGCCGCGAGGCCCGCCTCCGCGGCGAGCTCGAGCGCCTCGACCACCTGCTGCAGCTGCACCTCGCGCGGCGGGCGAAGCGCGCCGCTGGGCCAGCGGCGCTGGAGGTGGCGCGATGACCGGGCACCAAGAGCGCCGCTTCGCGCGCGAAGACGAGGGCGTGAATATCGCCCCGTTGATCGACATGGTCTTCATCTTGTTGATCTTCTTCATGGTCACCACGACCTTCGTGCGCGACGTGCAGGTCGACCTCGAGCGCCCCGGCGCGAAGGCGACCTCGCTGGCCAACCCGCGCTCGCTCCGGGTGACCGTCGGCCCGCGAGGCGAGCTCTTCTTGGACGACCAGCCGGTGAAGCCCTGGATGCTGCAGGCGCGGGTCCGCGAGCGGCTGGCCCGCAGCCGCGTGGGGACGGTCATCGTGATCGTCGACCGCCGCGTCGACGCCCAGAAGCTCGTGCGCACGGTGGACCAATGCCGTCTCGCCGGCGCCAAGCACGTGGGCGTGGCGGTCGAGCAGGAGCTCTGACGATGGCCCTGAAGCCACGCACGATCGTCTCCGCCACGGTGTTCAGCCTGCTGGTCAACGGCGCCGGGCTCTACCTCCTGGTGCTGATCAACAGCCACATCCAGCCGCCCAAAACGAAAAAGACGCTGGCGGCCAAGCCGCTCGACTTCACGCCGCGCAAGAAGCGCCGTCGGGTGCGGCGGCGAGTGCACCGACGCGCGCGCAAGACGCGCGTCGCGGTCAAGCCCCTCGCCGTGCCGAACCTGCCCTCCACGATCCAGGCGCCCGGTCTCGGCGCGCCGGCGCTGGCGGCGACCTCGCTGATCAAGCCGCTCTTCGGAGAGACGCTGCGCAAGCAGGCCAAGCTGATCTTCAAGGAGGAGGAGGTCGACGAGCCGCCGAAGGTCGTCCACCGCGTCGCGCCCCGCTATCCGCAGGCCGCGCGAGACCAGGCCATCTCGGGGTGGGTCCAGTTTCAGCTGCTGATCGACGCCTACGGTCGGGTCGAGCAGGCGCGGCTCCTCGGCGCCAACCCCAAGGGCGTCTTCGAGCGCGCGGCGCGCGCCGCGATCACCCGCTGGACCTTCTCTCCCGCCCGCTACGGGGGGCGTGCGGTCGCGGTCTGGTTTCGCCAGCGCCTCGTCTTCGCGCTCCGCTAGGACCCTGCCATGGACGACACCGCAACCAGTCAGCGCTCGCGAGCACCACGCCCCATCCATCTGTCGCGCTGTCTGCGGGGTCCCGACCCCGCGACCACGAGCGAGCGGGGGATCTCCCGAGCGACGGTGGGCCTGCTCACCCTGCTCTGGATCGTGCTCGTCGCGCCGCCTTTGTCTGCCGCCCCGGGGCACGACGACACCGACGACGCCCTCGACAACAGAAGGCGGGGAAAGCCGGCGGAGGTCGTCTCCACGCCGGCGCAGCGCAAGGCGGCCTATCGGAGGCTCGACGCCGTCCGCGCCGACATCTCCGCCGGTCGCTACGCGCGAGCCCGAGCCAAGCTGATGCTGGCGGCGAAGAGCCCCCACGTCGCGCGCGTCGACCTCCAAGCGCTCGCCGGTCTGATCGAGCTCTCCACCGGCCTGCCCGCCAGCGCCGCGGCCCGCTTCGAGTACGTGCTGAAGGTCCGCCCCACGAAGCTCGCCTTGTGGATCTTTCTCGGCCAGGCGCGCTACGCCACCAAGCAGCACGCCAAGGCCCTCGAGGCCCTGCGGCGGGGCGAGAAGGTCGGCAAGAAGCTCGCGGCCTACTGGCTGCTCCGGGCGCGCTGCCAGCTAGCCCTGAAGCGCCCGGCCAAGGCGATCGCCGTGCTCCAACGCGCCTACGGGCTGCTGCCCACCGAGCATCAGCTGCTCCGCGACCAGGCCGTCGTGCTCGCCGAGATGCAGCTCTTCTCTGCCGCCAAGGAGACCGGCATGCGCTACCTCGCCAAGGCGCCGAAGGATCCCTACGGTTACCTGCTCGTCGGTGAGGCGCTGCGCCGAGCCGGGGCCTACCCCGCGGCGATCGCCGTCTTCGAGCGGGCGCTCCTGCGCTTCCCCAAGCGCACCGATCTGATCCTGCGCCTGGCCCATACCTACGCGCATCAGCGGCGCCATGGCACGGCGGCGAGGCTCTTTGCCCGGGCGACGCGCTTCGGCGCCGACGCGTTCTACGAGGCCGCCGAGCAGTACCGGCTGGCGGGGCGCTTTTGCAGAGCTCTCGCCGCGAACGGCAAGGTCTCCCAGCCGGCGCGCAGGCTGAAGCAGCGGATGACCATCGCCGTGGCGGCGGGGCGCTGGAGCCTGGCCGCCGCGCTGATCCCGGCGCTGCGCGGCGCCGGCGCGCAGACAGACACCATGCGCTACCTCGGGGCGCTGGCGCTCTTGCGCGCCGGGCGGCCGGGGGAGGCCGCCGAGCTCGCGCGCACGCTCGGCGGCGGCGCCTACGCGGGCAGCGCCGGCCGGCTGATCGCCGCGTGCAAACGTTGCCGAGAAGATCCACGCTACTGTCGCTAGTCTCCCCCTCGAAGCGAGAACGACAGCCCCACGATGCCTCTTCAGCGAAAATTTCTGCTGCTCGTCAACGGCGCCCTGCTCGCGATCTTCGCCGTGCATACGCTCCACGATCAGCTCGCGCTGCGCCGGGAGCTTCTGCAGCTCGAGGTCCGCTCGCTGACCCAGCTCGCCGAGTCCTTCGCGCGCGGCGGCTTCGACGACCGGGGGCGACCGCGCGCCTCGCTCCAGCGCTGGATCAGCGCGCATCGCCCGATCGAGCGCGGCCTCGAGGTCCTGGTGATCGGTCAAGGATCCAAGGTCGTCTTGGGGCTCCCCGCCAAGCGTGTCGGCAAGCGCTGGGCCGAGGCGGATATCAGCGCCGTGCTCCGAGGCGAGGACACGCGACGCTGGAAGATCGACGACCACTTCCACGATCACCGGCCGATGCTGGACGTCACCGTGCCCGTCTCCGACGGCGCCGGGCGCGTGCGCTACGTGGTGCATGTCGCCCGCGATCTGCGCCTCGTCCGGGAGCTGATCGCCAAGCGGATGTGGAGCCACGCGGCCTGGACCCTCGGCGCGCTCTTGCTGGTCGCGCTGCTGGTCAACTCGGCGACCTTGTTCTGGCTGATCCGACCGATCCGCCACCTCACCAAGAGCCTGCGCGGCAGCCGCTGGTTTCGCGAGAGCCCCTCCTCTCCAGACGAGCTGACCCACCTCTCGGCGACCGTCGAGCAGATGGTCACAGAGCTCGGCGCGGCGGTGGAGAAGCGCGACACCCAGCTCGACGAGCAGCAGGACTTCAGCCGCGCGCTCCAGAAGGAGGTGCTCGAGGCGATGGAGAAGGTCGAGGAGATGCAAGCGCAGCTGGTGCAGCGCGAGCGCCTCTCGGCGGTAGGCGAGCTGGCCGCTGGCCTGGCGCACGAGCTCAGAAACCCCCTGCATATCATCCGCGGTGAGGCGGAGCTGCTGGCGCGCCACGACGCCAACGCCGAGAGCTGCGAGGACATCCTCGAGGAGATCGACCGCATCGATCGCTTCATCGGCGATCTGCTGGCCTACACCCGCCCCGCCGACGCCGACTACGAGCCGGTCGAGCTGCTCCCCGTCCTGCGCTCGGTGGTCTCGGCCCTCGACCGCGACCATCCAAACGCGCGGCAGCGCATCGAGATCTGCTGCGACGAGAGCGCCGCCCTCGGGATGGACGCCGACCACCTGCGCCAGATCACACGCAACCTGCTGGCCAACGCCCTCGAGGCGCTCCCCGAGGGCGACGGCGCGGTCACGGTCACCGTCCGCCAGGCCGCCGCGGGTCGCGTGGAGCTGGTGGTCGCGGACACGGGCAGAGGCATCGCGAGCGAGGATCTCCCGCGCATCTTCGAGCTCTTCTTCACCCGCCGGGAGGCAGGGACCGGCCTTGGGCTGGCCATCGTCGGGCGGCTGGTCGAGCTCTACGGCGGACGAATCGACATTCAGAGCCAGCCTGGTGAGGGCGCCTGTGTCACGCTGGTCTTCGACGATCCAGCCGCAGCGGCGAGGAAGGAGACGGCAGACGATGGCTAGGATTCTGGTCGTTGACGACGAACGCAAGATCCGCCGGCAGATCGCGGCCTACCTCGGCGACGAGCACGACGTCGATCAGGCGGCGACGGTCTCCGAGGGCGTCTCTCGGCTGGACGGCGGCACCTACCACCTGCTGATCAGCGACGTGCGCCTCCCGGACGGCAGCGGCCTCGAGCTGCTCAAGCACGCGCGGGCGACGCAACCCAACCTCGCCGTCGTGCTGATCACGGCCTTTGGTTCGGTCGAAGACGCCGTGGAGGCGATGCGCATCGGCGCCTTCGACTACGTGCTCAAGCCCTTCAAGCTCGAGGGCCTGGGCATGATCTGCGAGCACGCGCTCTCCGACGCGCAGCTCGAGGCCGAGCACGCCTATATGCTCGACGAACGCCGGGAGGTGGCCGCGGAGATCATCGGCACGTCCGCGGAGATGAGCCAGGTGCGCAAGCTGATCGCGGTGGCGGCGCCGCAGCCGACGACGGTGCTGGTCACCGGCGAGAGCGGCACGGGCAAGGAGCTCGTGGCCGAGGCCTTGCACCGCGAGAGCGGCAAGGCGCACCGCCCGCTGGTGCGCGTCAACTGCCCCGCGATCCCCAAAGACCTCTTCGAGAGCGAGCTCTTCGGTCACCTCAAGGGGGCCTTCACCGGCGCCCTCGAGTCGCGCCGGGGCAAGTTCGAGCTGGCCGACGGTGGGACGCTCTTCCTCGACGAGGTCTCGGAGATCCCGCTCGACCTGCAGGCCAAGCTGCTGCGGGTGCTCGAGTCGCGCACGTTCACGCGCATCGGCAGCAACCAGGAGATCCACGTCGACCTGCGGATCGTCGCGGCGAGCAACCGAGACCTCGAGGCGGAGGTCGCCGCGGGGACCTTCCGCCAGGATCTCTACTATCGGCTCAAGATCTTCCCGATCCACGTGCCGCCGCTGCGCGATCGGCGGGAGGACATCTCGGAGCTCGCGACGCACCTGCTCGACAAGATCGCCACCCAGCTCCACCTCGCCAACACGGGCGTGACCCGCGAGGCGCTCGCGCAGCTCTCAGGCTATCGCTGGCCGGGCAACGTGCGAGAGCTGCGCAACGTGCTCGAGCGCGGCCTGCTCTTGGCGCAAGGCGATCCCCTCGGCACCGAGCACCTGCCGTCGGAGCTGACCAGCCGCCACCAGATCGGCTGCGGGAAAGCGGGCTGCGAGTGCTTCGACGGCCTCAACGAGCAGGTGGAGTCCTTCCGCCGCCAGCGGATCCTCGAGGCCCTCGAGCGCTGCCAATGGACCAAGAAGGACGCCGCCGAACGTCTAGGCTTGAGCCCACGCGCGCTTTCACATTACATCACCAAATATGATCTCGATCGCCACCGCGGCGACTGAACCCGTATCCAGGAGGACCGATGCTATCGCAGACCATCGTCGACAAGCTGAACAAGCAGATCAACCTCGAGCACTTCTCGTCGAACGTGTATCTGCAGATGAGCGCCTGGTGCGCCGGCAAAGGTCTCGACGGCTGCGCCGCCTTCCTCAAGGCCCACGCCGCCGAAGAGATGGAGCACATGCAACGCCTCTTCGACTACGTCAACGAGTGTGGAGCGCCGGCGGTGATCGGCGCGATCGAAGCGCCCCCGACCGAGTACGCCGACGTCAAGGAGGTCTTCGTCAAGACCCTCGAGCACGAGAACGTCGTCACCGCCTCGATCAACGACCTGGTCAAGGCGGCGCTCGAGTCTGGGGACTTCTCGACGTTCAACTTCCTGCAGTGGTATGTCGCCGAGCAGCATGAGGAGGAGAAGCTCTTCAAGGGGATCCTCGACCGCCTCGAGATCATCGGCACCCACGGCAGCGGCGTCCACCACTTCGACCGGTCGATGGCTCGCCTCGCCGCCAGCGAGGGCTAGAGCGCGGATCCGCTTACCGGACCGAGCTGCGCGAAGGATGCGGCATCACCACGTAGGAGCGAGAAGGGCGCCTGCTGGTAGCAAGCAACCGACGAGCGACAACCGCCGTGATGTCGCAGACCAGCGCGGCGACGGGAGGTAAGTGGGTCAGCGCTCTAACAGCCTCATCGAGGCGTGTCGCGAGGCGGGCCGATGGCTCGCGCGCCATCAGACCGAGAGCCAGACCGACAGTCTGGCGCCGGCGCCGTTTGCAGGCCGCCTTGGGGGCCTCTATGGTGTGTCATGGCAAGCAACCCTCTCGCGATCCTTTCCTCGGTCGTCGTGGCGACCGCCCTCGCCGGGTGCGGCCCCGACAGCGCGCCCACGATGACCAAGGCCGAGCTCGGCGAGCAGCTCTTCAGCGACAAGAACCTCTCGAAACACCGCACCCAATCCTGTGCGACCTGCCACGATCCCGAGCGGGCCTTCATCGACAGCCGCGAGGGCCTCGATGGCAGGGTCTCGGCTGTCTCCCTCGGCGATGACGGCGTCTCCCTCGGCGATCGCAACACGCCGACGGCGGCCTACGCGGCCTTCGCCCCGCGCTTCTCTCTCGAGAGCAGCCGCAGTCGCCACAACAAGCAGAAGCAGAACAAGCTCTACGAGGGCCCCGTCGGCGGACAGTTTCTCGACGGCCGCGAGAGCGACCTCGAGGGTCAAGCGGGCGGACCGCCGCTCAACCCGATCGAGATGGGGATGGCCGACAAGGCCAGCGTCGTCGCGCGGCTGCAGGAGAACCCCGCCTACGTCGAGGCCCTCCGCGGCCTCTACGGCGGCGCGATCTTCGACGACCCCGAGGCGGCCTACGCCGCGATGGCCGAGAGCATCGCCGCCTTCGAAAAGACCTCGCGCTTCGCCCCCTTCGACTCGAAGTACGACCGCTCCCTCAGAGGCGAGGCGACCCTCAGCTTCATGGAGCTGACGGGCAAGTCGCTGTTCTTCTCTCAGTTCACCAACTGCGCGATCTGTCACCAGCTCCATGGCAACGGCGACCCGATCAAGAAGTTCGAGGAGACCTTCAGCGGCTACGAGTACCACAACCTCGGCGTCCCGGTGAACGAGGCGGTGCGGGCGAAAAACGGCGTCACGGAGGTCGATCGGGGGCTCAACAGCCGCCCCGAGATCAACGATCCGAGCCACGACGGGAAGTTCAAGACCCCGACTCTCCGCAACGTCGCCGTGACCGGCCCCTATATGCATAACGGCGTCTTCCGCGACCTGCGCACGGTGATCCTCTTTTACGAGTCTTACACCAACCCCTCGGGGCGGGCCGAAAACCCCGAGACCAAGAAGCCCTGGGCGAGGCCCGAGGTCGACGCGACCGTGAGCCGGGACCTCCTCGAGGTGGGAGACGCGCTCACCGACACCGAGGTCGACGCGCTCGTCTGCTTTCTGCGGACGCTCACCGATCAGCGCTATGAGCCTTTGATCGAGGACAAGGGGATCGTCTGTGGTGATTGAAGAGGAAGCGGCGCCGCTCACGCGGGGTCGTGGCGTCGGGAGGGCGCCATCGGCGACGCGCCGGGCGGGCGCGGGCCGCCCTCACTGAGGAGCGAAACGCAGCACCAGGTCGTTGTGCTCGCCGCTCGTGCCGTCAAGCGCCTCACCGGTCGGCAGCGTCAACGTCCCAACGAAGGCGCCCAGCACGGTGGTCTGCTGATCGTGCACCTCGAGGCCATGCAGCTTCACCGAGTTGGCCCGCATCGCCTCCATGCGCCAGAGCACCGCCGCCTTCTCCTCTCCGAGGCGCACGATCGTCAGCGCCGCGCTACTGGCCGCCGCGCTGACCTGCTGACCGTCCCATAGCTTGAGCGCCCCGCGGTGCACGAGGCCGAGGCGCAGCTCGGGCTCGCCCCTCCCCTCGTGGTCCACCGCGAGGCGCACAGGTAGGTCAAGCGCCTGGGTTGAGCGCAGCGTCTTGACCCAACGCGGCCCTAGCGTGCCATCGGACCGCTCGAGCAGCGCGACGTAGCCCCGTTTCTTCGACGAGGCTGCCTTATAGCGCCCCGCCACGACGATCGTCGAGGTGGGCCGGTGGAACACCAAGCTGTCGATCGCTGGGCGCTCCCCAGTCTCACCCTGAGGAAGGGGGACGTGATCGGCCGCGCAGGGCTCCTTCGTCTTGAGCTCGACCCTGGTCAGCAGGCCCACCTCTTGGCCGGAGGTGAGAGAGACGGCGGCGTCACAGTAGGAGAAGTCGCCCTCGCCTGTTTTCTTCATGGAGAGGTTGGTGGCCACGAGCAACCGATCGCCCGCCTCGAAGACCACGCCCACCGGCGAGCTCTGGGCCTGGTCCCCGCTCACGCCGTAGGAGAAGTCATCCCAACTACTGGCGTCGGCTCGGTCCCTCACGAGCACGTCGACCTTCCCGGGCTGCTTCGTGTCGAGGAGGTGGCCAACGAGCGCCGCCTTGCCATCCCGCGCCGCGAGGAGCACCGGGTCTTTGAAGCGCGCCCCTGCGCGCAGCGTGGCTGTGGTTCCGACCAGCGGGATCCAGAGCACGTCCGTACGCGGCTTGGGAGCGTTAACCCGTGAAGGGGTTACGTCAAACGTCTTCTTGCGGACGACATCGCGGACCTGGAAGGCGCCGTCGGCCTTCACGGCGACGACCAGCTGCCCGTCGTCGAAGGCCAGCGCTCGGATCTGGACCATGGTTTTTTTTCTCTGACCCTTGATCGCGATCGCGCGCGCCACGTTGCCTTTTTCGTCGTAGGCCACCAGCAGCCCTCGAGGCGAGGCCTCGGCCTTCTTTTTCACCAGGCCGCCGAGCCAGAGCGTGCCGTCGCCTTGAAGGGCGCTAGCGCCGGGCGCGAAGCGCGCGGTCCCCCCTGCGACCCCGGCTCGTTTGAACCCGCCCGTCAACGCAGCGTCCACCTCGCCCCAGTAGATCGTACCCCCGCTCAGGGCGGGGAGCGAAGCACCGAGGCGCTCCCACGCGGGGAGCCTCCCGGCGGCCAAGAGCGTCGGCGGTGAGGCGCCTGGGATCAGCGCGAGGCTCTGCGTCACCGCTGGGGAGGAGAGGGATGGCCCCTCCTTGACCCCCTCGTTTTCGCCGGGGCCGAAGCTCTTGATCGTGGCCGACGTGGCGGACGTGTCGAAGGGCGCGCCAACCCAGGTGTCGGGCGCCGCGGTGGCCGGCGCTCCCTGGACCAAGGCGAAGCGCGACTCGCCTTCGGGCGCTATCGTGGACGCTGTTGCCGCCCGAAAAACACGGGAATGACTCGCCTCGATGGTCAAGGCCATCAGCTGTAGCGCCGTCGGGCTGTTCACCTTCCGCGTCAGCAGCCGCGCGTGGCAGGCGCCCTGGCCCCGGTGCGCCGAGAGCGCCACCGCGTGGACATCGTCTTTGTCTTGGATTTCAAAGCTCCGGAGGGTCGCGCCGACGCCCGAGGTGATGGGGTGGCGGACGACCCACGTCTTGACTCCCTTTCTATCCAACCTACCGATAAGCTTCCCCGTCATATCGAAGACCTGCTCCGTTACCTGCAACGAACTATTGCTATCATCATCTTTTTCTCCAGAGACCGCGTAGAGCAGCGCCTCACCTGTCAGAGCCACCGCGCGGAGCTGAAGCTTGCCCTCGGTTGACGCAACGTCGAACCTCGCTCGTTCTGTTGGTCCTGTTGTCGAGGAGTCGAAGACGACGATCCTCCCCTGAGTCTGAGCCTTCCCCTCCGCCGCGACAGCCACGCGGCGGCCGTGGGCCGCGAGGTCCCGCAAGACCGACATCCCGTGGAGCTCTTCGGAGGTGTCCGTCGGGTTCGTCAGCCCAAACCTGTCAAGCGTGTCGATGTCGAACCAGCGCAACCAAGGGGTCGTCGAGAGGCTCCCGCGCGCGTTAACCGTGGCGCTCAGCGCCACGACCAGCCACTTGCCGGCGATCACCGCGTCGTGCACCTTGTCGATCGTGATGTTAGCGCTTTGGACGCGAGACCAGAGCTCTGCCTGACCCTCCTTTGACGGATAGCGATAGACGAAGAGCGCGTACCGATCCGCGGGCGCCTCCACCACCCGAGGCGTCGCGCCCTCGATCGCCAGGCGCCCCTTGAAGCGGCCGACCACATAGCGCCGCTCTTGGGCGTCGACGGCCACGCCGCCGACCTCGACGTCGCCCAGCCCATGGAAGACTCGCCGCCACGTCAGCCTTGGGGCCGACGGCGAGGGCCCATCTTTGGAGGGCCCATCGGTGGGGGCCCCCCTGTCGCTGGCGGCCCCATCGCTGCCGGCCGCCCTATCGTAGCTCGCTATCCAGCGACAGCCGCCGGCGGCGACCGCCAGCGCGAGCACGACCAACGCCCCCGAGAGCTTACAAAAAAAAGATAAAAAAGTCATAGCTTAGCGTACCCCAAGAGCACGCCTCCGACAAGCGAGCGAGGGCGCCGACGACGTGCGCCACCGAGCCGGGCTGCCTCCTCGAAGGCCCTGAGAGCTTCCCCACACATCCAAGACCGAGCCGGGCGCTGACCAGCGCTCTAGAGCGCTGACCCACTTACCTCCCGTCGCTGCGCTGGTCTTCGACATCACAGCGGTTGTTGCTCGTCGGTTGCGTGCGAAAAGCAGGCGCCCTCCTCGCTCCTACGCCGTGATTCCGCATCCTTCGCGCAGCTCGGTCCGGTAAGCGGATCAGCGCTCTAGCTTCGCCATACCGTGTACACAGGTCTTTGGGCTGATTCCAGGCGTCAGCCTGCGCCAGCCAGGCGTCTTTCCCAGCGCTCGACCGGAGAGACCGCGTCGAGGCGGCCACGCCAGCGACAGCGCCCGATCAGCGCTCTAGCGCGCGCCGGCGACCGCGGCAGGCCGGATCAAGCCGCGAGGCCCTCGACCACCGGCGCGTCGAGGTGCACGTCGAGCTGCGGGAAGGCGATGGTGATCTCGGCGCGCGCCAGGGCGTCCCAGATCGCGCGGTTGAGCTTCGAGATGTTGGCCCGCATGGGCCAGGGATCGGCGACCCAGACGGCCAGCTCCCAGTTCACCGAGCTGCCCGCCATCTCGACGAAGAGCACCTGCACCTCGGTCTTTGGGGCCCGCCACTCGAGGGCCTCGCCGGCCTCGCGCAGCGCCTCTTCGACCCGCGTCATATCGGAGCTATAGGCCACGCCGACCTTGGCCCGCACCCGCACGTTTTGGTGGGTGAGGGAGTAGTTGTGGACCGTCGACTGCACCAGCGCCGAGTTGGGCACCAGCAGGCAGGCGCCATCCCAGGTCTCGACGATCGTCGAGCGGATCCGCATCGCGCGGACCCGCACCACGCGGTCTTCGACCCGCAGCACGTCGCCGGGCTTGATCGACTGCTCGACCAGCAAGATCACCCCGGAGACGAAGTTCTGGACGATGGTCTGCATCGCGAAGCCGAGGGCGACCGCGAAGACCGCGCCGGCGGCGAAGAGCGCCCCGAGGTCGACGCCAATGGTCTGCAGCCCGATGCTGATCCCGACGACCATCACGACGTAGTGGATCAACCGCCCCATCGCGGCGCTCGTGCCCTCGCGGACGTTGCGCTTGGCGAAGGAGCGGCGGATCGCCGCCCGGATCAGCTTCGAGATCCAAACGGTCGCCAGCAACACCAGCAAGACGGTGAGCAGGGTGCCCGGGGTGAAGGGCCGCCCCGCGATCGCGAAGAGCCGAACCCCCAAGACGTCACGCATTCGTTGCCAGACCGTTGGCGACGTGGCGGCGGCGAGCTGCAGCATCGAGCGGATCATCGTCTCCTCACTTTCTTTCCCGTGCGCCCGCCAGCCCGGGGCCCGCCGCGAGCCCTCATGTCTCAGCGACGGACAGACCCCCTCGGAGAGCGTCGGGTCGTGCTCCCGAGCCATCGTGAGCGCCGTTGGGATCGCGCGCCGCGGACAGCTGATGTAGCGCAAGATCTCTTGCCCGCCGCGGCCAATCCCCTCGAAGGTCGGGACCGTGAAACCACCCTCACGCAAGGACGCCGCGATCTCCAAGCCCTTTTTCACGAGTGTGTGGGGCAGAGCGTCCTAGAGCGGGGCGAAGCTATGGGCCCTCTCACCGTCGCGGGGAGCCGCGTCACCGTCGCGGGCAGCCGCGTCACCGTAGCGGGAAGCCGAAGCGGAGCTCGAGCCGCGCTCGGGAGGGGTTCTCCTGCTCACGCTCGAAGCGCGTCGACAGGCGCTCGAGGCGACCGACGAGCCTCAGATAGTCGTGGAGCTTGTAGCGCGCCGAGCCCTTGCCCGAGAAGCCTCCGAGGAGATCCTTTTCGTATTCGCCACAGATCTCGAATGAGCCTAGCCGCTTGCAGCCCTTGGCGGTCAGGGTCTCGAATCCGATCTCGAGCCGCACGAGGTCGAGCCCCGTGACCTTCTTGATCGGGTCTTCGAGGATCGAGCTCAGCACCATCCCGGAGAGCGCCTTGACCTGGGCGTCGGCGGCGCCGGTCACGCCTCCTTGCCCCTGGTTGCGGTTGAGCTGGTTGCGCAGCTGTTCGGTGGTGTGCCCGGTGGCCAGCAAGGCGAGGATCTGCCCCTGATCGAGCGCGGGCTGGCTGCTGAGCTTGATTTGGATCCCGTCGAGAGGTCCTTTGAGGTTGAGCCGGATCTGGTAGACCGTGCCGTTGCGATCGATGTGCTCGGTCTCCGCGTCGATGTTCAGCTCGGCCTTCTCCGGGGCCTTGGTCTCGGCGAAGGCGATCTCACCGCGCTCGACCTTATAGTCGCCGCGAAGAAAGGGGATCGAGAACGTTCCCTCCTCGACGCGGACGTTGCCGCCGATGCGCGGGCTCGAGAGCGTCCCCGTGACCTGCATCGCCGTCTCCAGGCCGAGGTTCGCGTAGCGGTTTTTCACCTTCATCTGCCCTGTGGAGCGCACGCTCAGGCAGAGCCCCAGCTCCGACAAGAGCTTGTTGCCCGCATAAAAGGGCTTGCTCTCCTCGTAGACGTGAGGCGTGATCATCGCGTTCTTGACGATGTCGAACTCGCGGATATAGCGCGCGTCGACGACGTCGACGCGGCCGGTGACCATCAGCGCGCGATACTGCGCCTCCCCCTGCAGCTTCGCGAGCGGACAGCGGAGGCGCCGGCCCTTCGGATCGCCCACCAGCGTGACGTCGAGGTTCATCTCCGCCGAGTAGACCTTGGGCTGCCGCTGGGGGATGCTGCGCCCCTTGAAGCGCAGGTAGACATCGACCAGCTCCCGCTGGTCGAAGCGGGCCTCTCCCGACAGCGAGACCGTACCCTCGTCGTAGGTGCCCTGGAGCGGCGCGACCGTGGCGAGGTGGTAGCGCTTCAAGCGCACCTTCCCCGCTGAGAGCGTGATGGTCCGCCCGAGGCCTCGGACCTTCAGCTCGAGGCGCTTGGCCTTCGAGAGGGTGACCGTCCCGTCGAGGTCGGGGTCGCCGAGGGGCCCCCGGACGCGGAGCGCAAGGGCCGCCGAGCCGCTGGCCAGCGAGAAGACCCGCGGGACGATCAGCCGCAGCAGGCGAGCGTTGAAGTCGCCGCCGACGTCGAGGTGGTAGGTCCCGCTCTCGAAGCGCCCCGCCAGCATCGCCGGTGCCCCGCCTAGCTTGCCCCGCACGCGCAGCGAGCTGCGCCCGACCTTCAGCACCAGCCGCTTGACCTCCAGGTCCTTCGGCGTCAAGACCAGCTGCCCCTCAGGGATCTCGAGGGCGCGGTCGAAGCGTGGCAGCCGCACCTTGACCCCCGACAAGCGCAGCGTGCCCTGAGGCAAGAGCGCAGCCAACGGGCCCGTGATGCTCAGGTCGGCGACGGCCTGGCCCTCGATCTGCTTGACCTGTCGGGCGAAGAAAAACGCCGCGAGCTCGAGCGGCACCTCGCCGTGGAGTCGCAGCTGTGAGGCCTTTGGCGCCAACGCACCCTTCACCGCGAAGGTCGCTCGCGGCGCGCTCTTTCGCCCCATCACCGCCGAGACGAGCTTCGCCGAGACGACCTGGATCCGCTTGGCGTCGTATGTCGCCACCAGGTCGTCTTTGTTGCGGAGCTTCAGCACACGGTAGACCCGCTGCCCCCGGGGACGGTAGCGTAGCCCGAAGTCGACCTTCGAGAGCCGCGCGTTGACCGAGCGCAGGCCGCGCTCCCCATCGACATCCAAGCCCACCCGCCCGCTGACGACACCGCGAATGTCGCCAACCTTGGGGAGCTCCGGCACGACGCGATGCACCGGAAAGCGGTCGATGTCGACGGTCATGTGCAGGCTATGGTGCGGCCTCATCATCACGTAGCCGTCGACCTTCAGCAGCTGGTTGAAGAGCGCGCCCTCGATCCGCAGGGTGTCCGACCCGGGCCTGATCCGTAACCACCCCGCCCCCATCCGCACGCCGCGCAGGGTGGTCTGGGCGAGGCTGATCCGCCCCTCCGCCCGCGGATCGGCGAGCGTCCCGGAGAGCGCCAGCTTGCCGCTGACGCGCCCCGTGATCGGCACCGGCACCTTATCCAGCCCTGGCACCGCGGCCAGGGGCATCCGCTTCAGCTGCGCCGAGAGCGCGAGGCGACCGTCGAGGAAGAGATCGTTCCAGATCCGCAGCCGCCCGCCCCCCTCACGCACAAGACGCGCCTCGTAGACGCTGATCCGGTCGCTGAGCAGACCGACCCTGGCGATGGCCGTGCGATAGCGCTGCCCCCCGATAATGAGGTTCTTCGCGCTCAGCTCCGCGATCCCCTTCGGGGCCGAAGGGGGGCCCTCGATGTCGAGCTTCGCCGAGAGGCGCCCCTGGGCCAGGGGCGACCCGCCGGTGAGCTTCTCCAGGCCGAGATCCTTGGCCACGAGGCGCACGGCGAGCCGCGGGGTGCGTAGCGGGGCGAGGAGGCTGCCGGCGAAGAGCTTCAGCTTCCCGTTGCCCCGCACGCTGCCGCCATAGCCGCGGGCGCGGATGTGATCGAGCTCGACCGTGCCCCTGCGAAAGGTCAACGCGCTCTCCAGCCGCGGCAGCCGGTAGTCTCCGTAGCCGACGCCGCGGGCGTGAACGCGCCCGGTGGCCGAGAGGCGTGGCCAGCGCCCGGTGACGTGCAGCGTGCCGCGTGCGCTGCGGAGAGGTGCAATCCCGACACGATCGCGGAGCCAGCGACCGAGACGCGGCAGGTTGAGCGCCAGAGAGACGTTGGCTTGTTTGCGCGGGATGTTGATCGAGCCTCGCGCACGGGCGCTGTTGCCATCGGCGGTGACCGTCAGACCCGCGAGGTCGATCACCTCCATGCCGACGTGAAGGCGGCCCTTGACGCCGAGCTTGCGCGGCAGGAAGTCCCGCCGGCGCCGACGCTTGCGCAGCAGGCTGACGTCGACCACCGCCAGCCCCGTGGGCAGCGGGCTGAGCTGACCGTTCAGCGTCACCTCGCCGTCGAGCCGCCCGGCCAGGGATGGCACGAGGCGGCCCAGCTCCGCGCCCTTCAGCGACGTCACGACCCGCCAGGTCCCCTTGTCGAGCGCCATCTCACCCTCACCGGAGAGCTCACCGCCAAGAGTTGAGAGCGCCAGTTCGCGCAGGTCCACCTTGCTCTTGGCCACGTCTAGCCCCGCCGTCAACGAGGCGTCCTTCAGGGTTAGGGCGCCTAGCTTCAGGTTCACGTCGCGCACGGCGGCGCGGATCATCAGCTGCTCGGCCGGGCCGCGCACCCGCAGCTTCAACCCGGAGCGTCCGCTGAAGTCGAGCGTGGTCAGCTCACGGGCGAGCAGCGCCGCGCGGCTGAGGTCCGCACCGATGTCGAGGGCGACCCTCTCAAAGAGCGAATAGAGCTTGCCGTCGACCTTCGTTGGAGCGCCGCCGACATCGCAGCGCAGCTTCGCCGAGAGCGTCTGGCCCTTGATCTGCGCGTCCTTGGAGCGGAGCTTCGCCACCGACGCGCGCAGCGAATGCTGGCGGTAGAAGCCCTCGTCTGCGGCGAGGGAGTAGACCTCGAGGTCGATCCCATCGCGCCCCGGATCTCCTTGGATCTTCAGCCGCGCCTGGGTCCGAACGTTTGGGAGCAGAAGCTCGGTCTCGTCGATCAGCAGTCGAAAGCGGATGCCTCGCACCGAGACGTTCTCGAAGAGCAGCAGCGGCACGTTCCCCGGCTTGGGCGGCCCCGGCGGCTTTGGGGTGGGCTTGGCGGGCTGAAACGTCTCCGCGATGCCGATCACCCGCGCTTCGCCGACACGCCGGCTGTGGACCAGCACGCGACCGTCGCGGATGTCGACCTTGCTCAGTCGCACCTCACCCTGGGCGAAGAGCGACCAGAGGCGGATCTTGGCGTGGATCGTCTCGACGTAGATGATCTCGCGCCCGGTGGAGTCGTAGAAGGTCGCGCCATCGATGGTCACCGGCGAGGCCGTTCCGAGCGCCATGTCGGCGATCGCCCGCGCACCCCAGTGGACCTTGCGCACCTCGAGGCGGCCCTGGAGCGCCTTGGAGATCGCGCGGCTGAGGGTCCGCGCCAGCTCCTCGTCGTTGAAGTTGAAGTACGCGTACAAAAAGGCCGCGGCGGTGACCGCGGCGAGGAAGCTCAGCGCGATCAGCAGGCGCCGCGGCCAGCGCACGGGCTTCGGCGCAGACGGGGGCTGCTCGTTTGGCGGGTCGAGGCCCTCGGTCCCCCCGCTCGCCGCCTGCTGGGGAAGAGATGAGGCCTGGGCGCCGTCGGCCTGTTGAGGGTCTTGTTCGCTCATCGCTCGCTCGGAGTATACCCCCTCCTCATCGCGCATGCTCAGGGTCTGCGGCGTTGCGTCAACGGCCGTTGACCTCGAGACTGGGGGCGAGAGTGCGCGGCGCATAAGGCGCCGTTTCTGTTACAGTCCCCGCACCTATGGAGCGGCCAAGACTCCCGCCAAGCGGCGTGAGAACGCTGATCGCCGCGCTCTGCGCCCTCGGCGCTGGGCCCACGGCGCCGGGGTCCGCCCTCGCGGCGCCACCAACGGTGGTGCTCCAAGGCAAGCTCCTCGACGACCCGGCTCAGCTCAGGCGCTTGCTGCGCTTCGACGGGACGCGTAGCGCCGACGAGGTCGAGGCCGCGGTGGCGACCTTGCTGCGCTGCGACGAGGGCATCGTCGCCACCGTCGGGCGCGACGATCGCTACCGGGAGCGGCGCCTCCTCGATGAGCTGGGCTACTGCGTGACCAAGGTCGCGCGCGGCGCCGGGCGCCTCACCATCCATCTCGACCGCTACGCGGTGGTGCACAAGGTCTATGTGCGCGGCAACTGGCCGCTCTTCGAAGAGCAAGTCTTGCGCCGCCTGAGGTTTCGGCCGGGGCAGCGGATCCCCCAGCCCGGCAAGGATCGCGACGCCGCGGTCGAGCGTGAGAAGCGACGCGTGCTGCGCTACCTCGGGCGTGAGGGCTATCCCCGGGGCCGCGTAACCATCCGCTTCGAACGACCCGACAGCGCGGGGCGAGTCAAGGTGCGCGTCCGCCTCTACAAGGGGTCGAGCTACAAGGTCGGCGAGGTGCGGATCGTCGAGATGGCCCGCGCGGCGGCGGGGACCAAACCCAAGGCGCTCGACCCCGCCGTCCCCAGAAAAGAGATCGTCAAGCTCTTCCAGAGCCGGATCCTCTTTTACAAGCGCGCCTTCTCCACCGAGCGCTTCAAAAAGAACATCGAGGAGCTGATCAAGCGCTACCATAAGCGTGGCTACCCCGGCGTGCGCGTGAAGGGCAGCTACGAGGTCGACCCCAAGCGTCCGTCGTCGAGCGCCGTGCGGATCACGCTGCGGATCCAGGAGCGCAAGCGCATCATCGTGCGCTACGTCGGCAACAGCTCGCTCTCCAAGAGCGACCTCCGCGAGGGCCTGACGATCTTCGAGGCGGGGGCCTATGACGACTACGAGATCGCTCAGAGCGCCAAGCAGATCGCCAAGCTCTACCAGGGCAAGGGCTACCTCCAGGCGCAGGTACGCTTCAGCCGCAAGGTGGTGCAGACCAAGGGCAAGCCGGACTTCGATCGGGTGACGTTCCAGATCCAGGAGGGGCCACGTTTTCGAGTCGAGCGCGTCATGTTCTCGGGCAACGCCCGCATCCCCCAAGACAAGCTGCGCGCCAAGATCCGAACCGCCGTTTACCCCTGGCTTGGCCTCGGGAGCGCCGGCTACGTCACGCCGCGGCAGCTCGAACAGGACGCCGAGCGCGTCGCCAACTACTACCGCGCTCGGGGCTTTCCGAAGGTCAAGGTCCGCGCCGACCTCGCGCCCCACCCGCAGCTTCTGGGCAAACCCGCTGCCCTCGCCGCGGCGATTGGCTCGGGGAAGGCTCAAGACGGCAAGCTCTACGTGCGCTTCCGGATCGAGGAGGGCCCGCAGCTGAAGGTCGAGCGCCTCGAGATCGACGGCGCGCGCGCGATCTCGAAAGAGACGCTGCGCAGAGGCCTCGAGCTCGGCCCCAACCGCCCCTTCACCCCCGCTGGCCTCGCGGCTGACAAGGTCCGCATCGTCCGCTCCTACGCCGGCGCCGGCCACCCCTACGCGACGGTGCGCTCGCTGGAGTCCTTCGACGAAGATACAAAGACCAAGGTCGACGTGCAGCTGGCCATCGACGAGGGCAAGGAGGTGCGCTTCGGGCCCGTGTTCATGCGCGGTAACTCGGTGACCCGCGCCTTCGTGATCCGCAACGCCCTGGCCTTCAAGCCCGGCGATCGCTTCGACATCCGCAAGCTCGAGCGCTCCGAGAAGAACCTCCGCGGGCTGGGCATCTTCAACTCCGTGCGGATCCAGCTGCTCGACGTCAAATCACGCTCCGAGACCGTCTCGGTGCTGGTCCGCGTCGAGGAGCGCTATGACGACTATGGCACGATCGGTCTCGGGGTCGGCGGATCCACCGACAACCTCGTCTTCGGCTCGCTCTCCTACGCCTGGCGTAACGTCGGCGGCATTGGCCTGTCGGTGGAGGCTCGCGGCGAGTTCGGGCCCCAGATCCAGTCCAGCGGCCTCAACCTCTTTTACCCGCGCTTCCTCGGCAGCGAGTTCTCCAGCGATCTACGCTTCTTTCTCCGAAACGAGGTCACCGAGCGTTTGGGCGATATCTTCACCTACGGCGCGACGCTGACCTTCTCGCGCCAGCTCTTGAAGCACCTCCGAGGCTTCGTGCGCTACGAGATCCGCCAGATCGAGAGCAAGGAGCCCCTCAACCGCCCCCTCGGCTCGGTCAACGAAGACCGGACGCGCCCCGTGACCACACGCACCGGCGCGTTCTCGGCGGCGCTGATCTACGACCGGCGCGATAACCCGCTCGCGCCGACCAAGGGCTTTCAGCTCCAGGCTCAGGTCCGCTACGCCTCCGAGTATCTCGGCGGGACCTCGGACTTCTTGGCGCTACGGACCTACGGAAACGCATACATCCCGCTGCCCTTCGGGATCATCATCGCGATGGGCGTCCGCTACGACCACGGCTTCCCGCTGCGGGGCGCCGTGCTGTTGCCAAAGGTCGAGCGCTTCTTCGCCGGCGGCGACACCACGATCCGCGGCTTCGAGGAGGACCGGGCCTTCGCCGAGCGCGTCGAGGGCCCGCTCTCGCCGCTGGGCGGCACCAGCTTCGTCAAGCTCGTCCCCCAGGGCGGCAACATCCGCCTGCTGACCAACCTCGAGCTGCAGGTGCCGATCTGGAAAGATAGCCCGCTGGGCCTACCGTTGCTCGGCGCGGTCTTCGTCGACAACGGCCTGGTGACCAACTCGTTTCAACGGCTGAAGAGCGACGACTTCCGCCACGGCATCGGCGTCGCGCTGCGTATCTTCACCATGGTGGGCTTTCTGAGCCTGGAGTACGCCTGGCCCCTCGATCCCGACGTGGGGGATCCCCGCGAAGGGCGCTTCCACTTCAACTTCGGCTTCGTGTTCTAGCGGCCGGCGGTGCTGTGCCCGGCGACGGGAGGGACGAAAAGGGGCTCCTTAGAGCCCCCTCCGGCCAGAACGACACGCCAGCGTCAGGGCGACGAGGCGAGGCTGACCAGGTGCACCTCCCCCACGCGGAGCACCACCATCACCGCTGTCGGCGAACCACCGACCATCACCACGACGCGATGCTTGCCGGGGGTCACCCGGCGCACGATCAGCGGGCGCCCTGCCCGACTCTTGCCCCTCGGCTTACCGTCGAGGAACACCTCCGCCTGCGCTTTGCTCGGCACGGCGACGACCAGCGTGCCAACCTGCGGCGCGGCGCGGGAGCGCAAGAGCAACACCCCACCCAGCGTCGTGACCCCTGCTACGAGCAGCGCGATGGCGACCGCGATCCAGGGGGAACGCCTCTTCTTCTGCGCTTCTGGTCGCACCTCTCGCAGCGGGACTGCGCCGGCGTCCTCCTCGGTCTGGATCTCCTCCAGGGCACCTGCCGGTCTTGATTCGACCGCTGGACCGCCCTCGAGGATCCTCGTCTGCTGAGCCGCGACAGCGCGATGATCGGCGTCCTGGTCGTCGCCCAGGCGTGTCGGCTGCGAGGGTAGGCTGTCGGGCGGTGGCGGCCCGGGCGGACTCAACACGCCCTGAAGGGCGTTGGGGGCGGAGAGCTGCGTCTTTTCTTCATGCAGTGTCACCACCTGTCGTGTGGGGGGCAGCGCTTCGCCACGGTGGGCGAGCTCCTCGAGCTCTGCGAAGGAGAGCCGCCGGCAGTCCTCGAGGGCCTTCTGCTCGAGGCGATACTCGCGGCCGAAGGCCGCCTGGGTGAGGGTCGCGAGATCGCGAGACCCTGCGGGCCGAGGCTGCTGGCGCAAGAAGCTCCGCAGCGCGTCGGCGAGGTCGGCGGCGCGGGGGAAGCGGTCCTCCGGACGGCGCGCCAGCGCGCGCTGCATGATCGCCTCGAGCTCTGGCGGCGCCGGGCGGCCACGGGTGCTCGGTGAGGGGACGATCGCGCCGCGGACCTGCTCGATGGTCTCGAACTCATTGCGGCCATCGAAGAGCCGCGCGCCGACCCAGAGCTCCCAGAGCACGATCCCGACGGCGAAGATATCGGAGCGGTGATCGAGGGGCTGGCCACGAGCCTGCTCGGGCGACATGTAGCAGAACTTGCCCTTGAGTACGCCTGCGCGGGTCTCGGCTGATCGCTGCCGCGCCTTGGCGATGCCGAAGTCGATGATCTTCACCTCACCCGCGAAGGACGCCATCACGTTCTGGGGGCTGATGTCGCGGTGGATGATCTCCTGTGGTCGTCCGCTGGCGTCGCAGCGATGGTGGGCGTAGTCGAGGGCTTCGGCGATCTCGGCGCAGATGAAGCCGATCAGCTCTGGCGAGAAGCTCTGGCCACGCTGCTTGAGCCGGTTGAGCAGGCGCAGCAGATCCACGCCGCTGACATACTCGAGCGCGAGGTAGGGCTCGCCGGCGACCTCGCCGAGCTCGTAGATCCGCGCGATCCCGGGGTGGTCGAGGGTGCCGCAGATCCGCCCCTCGTCGGCGAACATCTCGACGAAGGTGCGGTCCTTGGCCATCTCCGGCAAGATCCGCTTGATCGCCACCACCTGGTCGTGGTCAGCGCTGCGAGCGCGGAAGAGCTCGGCCATGCCACCGACGCTGATGCGCTCGAGGAGCAGATACTTGCCTAAGGAGATGGGGCGCATGGTGCTTCCATCTTAGTCGAAGCCACGAGGCCGAGGCTCGCGCCCATCTTGCTGGTAGCGCTCGCCCTTGCCAAGCCCCCGGGGCGCCCCCTCGGCGGGATCGGGGACCTCGACGGCCAGGATGACGCCGTCGTCACGCAGGCTCTCCGAGCCAATCGGCGAGCGTCGTTGAAGGCTCGGCTGTGAAACGCCGCCCGCTGGCGAAGCCAACGCCGCGATGAAACCCTGATCCATCATCCACCTCAGCGAGCTAACACGGCACGCTCACCGCCGACAAGCTCACCGCCGACACGCTCGCTGCCGACACGCTCGCTCCGTTCGACTCAGCTAAACATCCGAGGGTCTTCGTCGATACAGGGCGCGAGCAGAGGGCGCCAGCCGAGGGCGCCAGCCGAGGGCGCGAGCCGATCTGCGCAGGCACGTCGAGGTGCGCGCGAGGGGCCATGTTTGGAGACCACGACCAGCGACCGACCACCCCGACCACCCCGTCCACCCCGTCGACCCTGATCGCAGCCGAGGTCGCCACATCGGATGACGGCGACTGGAACACCGACGAGCACAACGCGGTCGGCTTCTCCAGCGAGACCTTGCGCGAGTCGATGGCGCGTCAGCTGGAGGAAGACCGCTTCCCCGTCCCGCCGCTACCTGCCGCCGTCGCCCAGCTCAACGCCCAAGCGGGCCAGGAAGACTGGGACGTCGGCGAGGCCTGCGCGACCCTCGAGCACGACGCCGCCCTGGCGGGGCGCGTGCTGGCCACCGCCTCGGCGGCGTTCTTCGGCTTCAAAGCGCCCTCCAACCTCCGTCAAGCGGTGATGCGCCTCGGCGCGATCGGCCTCCGAGACCTCTGCTTCGCCTTGATGCTCGGCCGGGTCTTTCCTGCGCGGGGGGCCTACCGGCTGCTGATCGAGCAGGAACATCTCGAGGCCTTCCCCCGAGCGCGCGCCTGTCAGACCGTCTTCGCCGCGCTGGACCTCGATCGCAGCGTGGGCTTCCTCGGCGGTCTCCTCGCCGACATCGGGCGCCTAGCGATGCTCGCCGTTCTGGCCCAGCACCCCCAGGCACGTCGACGCGTCGACCTCGCCCCAGCGCTCCTCGACCTCCTCCACGCCGAGGTGGGCGCCCAAGTTATCGGCCGCTGGGAGCTGGATCCCACGCTGACGACGATCGCGCGCTGGCACCACGATCCGAGCGGGCTCCCAATGGACACCGACGATGAGGTCCGCCGCATCGTCGAGGCCACGGCGTTGACGGTGAAGATGTACGAGCAACGGGACGGTGTCTCGGACGAGGTGGTCACCGAGCTGCTCGTCGACGATCCGCTCGCCGTCACCCTCGACCCGATCGTCCTCGTCGAGCTCTTCGCCGAGGTGGTCAGCGAGGCCGAGAAGGCCAAAGGGATCCCCACGGCCTGAGCCAGACTCCACCCCTGGGCGGGTTCTCTCGCGAGGCAGCGTAGATGGGGCTCTTCTCGCTTGATGGTGGGTAGCTAGGAGGCATCGGTCCCTCTGAGTAGACTGGGAAGTGACCAAACCAACCAGGCACTCAGGAGGGCCCGAT
>PDWI01002051.1_pt1 | contig 31309 bp, 23 predicted proteins | sample 1430891 | NCBI WGS metagenome assembly PDWI01 (sample SAMN01162508, study PRJNA174530) | Oral metagenome, whole genome shotgun sequencing project. | biome: Marine environment; feature: Marine mammal; material: Swab sample of the gingival sulcus; isolation source: swab sample of gingival sulcus... | reverse complement strand
AGTTTTTCCCCGAGGGCGTCCGAGATGATTTTGGTGAGGAGCCTTTCTTCGACTGCAAGCGGTTCGGCGATGGCAATTTTCATGGTATTCCTCCCGGGATGTTACGAAACAGGTTCAGAGACGTTGAATTTTCTGTCGCTCTTTTTGGTTTCAGGAGACGGGTGCTGCCTGCGGCCTGCCGGAGGCGGGAGCCAGACAGCGGGAAAACGGGTTCAGGCGGTATTCGCTGTAGCGACGGGGCCTTGCCGCATGGAGAAGAGATGCCCACCATGAAACGCGGCGCTTCTGCGGCAGGCAAAACACAAAACCCCTTGTAACTTTGGGCATTACAAGGGGTTTTGAAAAATGGTGCCGAAGAGAAGACTCGAACTTCCACGAGGATACCCCCACCAGACCCTGAACCTGGCGCGTCTACCAATTCCGCCACTTCGGCGATGAGTTGCGAATTATGCACCTGTTGCCAGGGGATGTCAAGCGTTTCCTGTTGTCGACCATAAAAAAGAGGTGCGGTAAATACCCGGTTCTTTGTCCCGGCCTGCGGCGCAGGAGAAAATTCTCCGCAGGCATATCGAAAATACTCTGAAGAGAGATTTTTGCCGGCGGGAAAGGGACTGGTCAGCCGCGGTGTGCAAGGTAAGAAAGGGTTGTTTTCTGATGAGAATAATACGTAATCTCAATGATATGCCAGAAAAAACCAGCTATGGCTGTGTGACGATCGGCAATTTTGACGGCGTTCATCTCGGCCATCAGCAACTGCTGGCAAAAGTTGTCGATCTTGCAGAGAGTCATCACGGGACATCGGTTGTGATCACCTTTGATCCCCATCCGCTTGAGGTGCTGCGACCGGGAACGATGAAAAGGATCTCATCGGTCGAGCAGAGAACGGCCCTGATTGAGGCCGCCGGAACAGATCTGTTGCTCCTGCTGCCGTTTACCGCCGAGCTGGCCGCAACTGATGCCGAGGATTTCATCACCTCTGTTCTTGTCGACCGGGTTGGAGTCAGGGCGCTGGTGGTCGGCTATGACTATCTCTTTGGCCGGGGGCGGACAGGAGATATCGATCTGCTGAAGAGGGCGGGGCGTCGCTGCGGCTTCTCAGTCAATGTGGTTGCGCCGTATCTGCTCTACGGCGAACCGGTAAGCTCGTCGCGTATTCGCCGTCTTGTGGCTGAAGGAAACGTGGAACGGGCCGGAGAGCTGCTGGGCAGACCCTGGCAGCTCTCCGGGGAGGTGGTGCACGGACAGAAGCGGGGCGGAGCGGAGCTGGGATTCCCAACCGCAAACCTGCTCTTTTCCGCTGATCAGCTGGTTCCGATGCATGGTGTTTACGTCAGCAGGGTGCTGTTGCGCGGACAAACATACGGAGCTGTGACCAGCATCGGCCACAACCCGACGTTTGCTGAAAAGACGTTGACTGCAGAGACCTTTATCCTCGATTTTGATGATACCATCTATGGTGAAGAGATTGTTGTTTTTCTGCTCACCTGCCTGCGCAAAGAGAAACGCTTTCACTCTGCGGACGAGCTGCGGCGGCAGATCTCTGCGGATGTCGATGCGGCGGTCCGGCTGCTTGTGCGGGAAGGCTGAGAGCCGTTTGGATTAGCGGTTGCATGTCCCGCAGTTGTGTCTATAGTAAAGCTCAATTTCAACAGAGAAAACTGCCGGTGGTGATGACGGTCTTTTTCTGCACCACAATTAAATCAACCCCGTACAAGGGTATTCAACGTATCCAGGTGAGTCATGTCAGCAAAGAAAACACAGGAAGAGCTTGAACTGTCTGAGAGTCTGCCGACTGTTATTGCAGAGCTTGAAAAAAAATGTACAGAGAATCCCGATAATGTGATGGCGTTTCATCATCTCGGTCTGGTGTACATGAAGGCCGGACGGATAAACGAGGCGATTACTGCGCTCAAGCGCGCTCTTGAGATTGATGAGTTGAGCTCCGAGTCAATGATCAATCTCGGAGCCATCTACTTTGGAATGGGCGATCTCGATAAGGCGCAGGAGATGAATGAGGCGGCGGTCAAGGTGCAGCCGGAGAGCGCGCAGGCGTATGCAAACCTCGGTCTTATCTGGCAGCAGAGGAACGAGCCCGAAAAAGCGATTGAAGCCTACAATCGATCAATCCAGCTTGATCCGCAGCTGTCAACCACCTGGATCAATCTCACCTCTGTGCTGACGATGAAGGGTGACGATGAGCGAGCGCTCACCTCGGCGCGAAAAGGGCTGGAGCTTGAACCGGACTCGCCGCTTGGCCACAATAATCTTGCTGTTGCCCTCTATTTTTGCGGTCACTATGAGGAGTCGATGCTCCATGCGGAAAAGGCCCGGGAGCTCGGCTACTCTGTTGATCCACGATTTTTCGCCGATCTTGAGGAGAAGCTTGGCTGATAACAGCAGGGCGTGCCGGATATAGCTGTCGATATGCAGGGTGCGCAAGAGAACAACCGCGTTGTTGAGGTCGGTAACTGACTATGGCTGCAAATCATAATACCGTGCGTCCGTGGTGCCCGTTCTGCGGAGTCGATGTCGGCAGACCGAGACACCCCGACGAGCGCAGAATGACCGAGTTCCCGGTCGGGCGTTGCCAGTGTGGTGCGGTCTACAGCTCCGATGTTACCGGACACAATGTCGGAGCGGCCATTGTTGAGACGTTGCTGTACGCCTGCGGCGAGAACGCCGAGCTTGCGTGGGAGTTGCTGCCCGAGGATGACTACCTGACCGGGCGTATTGAAAATTACGATGAAGTCACCCATGAGGTGGTTGCCAAAAAGAATGTCGATGGTCGCGCTGTACGCGGGGTGCTCTACTTTGTCCGCCTGCATACAGAGATGCGCGATCTGGCCGAGCGGGTCAAAGAGAAAAAAGAGAAGGCCCGGGGCGAAAGCGGAGCGGCTTCACCTCCGGTTGAGCCGCGGCCAAAGGCCGGTGCCGCCTGCAAAGCCGACCGACGCACAGTAAAAAAACTTGTTAGTGGGAGAGATGAGGATTCTCTTGTATCTCTCTGTCTTAATGATAAAAAAACACTTCGTCTGATGCAGCGGATGCTGTATGATGCTGACGAGGAGCGGCGCTGGCGCACAGCATGGTTGATCGGGTCGGTCTGCACCCGGGTGTCGACGCGTGATCCCGGGTCTGTTTCAGAGTTGCTTCACCGCCTGTTTGATGCCTGCTCAGATTCTGCCGCCACCCCGTGGGGAATGATTGAGACAATCGGTTTTATAATTTCCGGAAGGCCTGATATCTTCGGTGCTTTTACCCGTTACCTGCTGCCCCATGTTACCGATGACAGTACCCGGAACCAGGCGATCTGGGCTCTGGCTGAAATAGGTGCGGTTCGTCCGGATCTTGTCCGCAATACCCCCTTTTATACCCTTTTTCACTTTCTCAGCCATCCTGATGTTCAGGTGCGTGGGCAGATGGCCCGCCTGCTCGGTAATATTCGGGCGCGCGAAGCGTTGATGCAGCTGATAGAGAAAAGCGGTGATACAGAGACCTTTGTTTTTTGTGGTCGAAACGGGCGGATGAACGAGATGACAGTGGCCGGCGCAGTGAAAGAGGCTGTTGCAAAAATTAACGGAGAAAAAGATAAATGAGCGGAAAAATTCAGCCGTTGAGTGATATAAGAAAAATGTCTGAGGTGGAGGGGAAAAAGAGCCCTGCATCGCGTGAAGAGAAGGAGTACAATGAGGGGCGGAGGTTCCTTGAGAATGGTGAGCTGGGACAGGCGGCAGTGGCACTGCACAACGCCCTTCTTGCCTTCGAAGAGAAGGGTAATACCGATGGCATTGCCAACGCCTCCAACCAGCTCGGGCATCTCTGTGTTGCCAGAGAGGAGTTTGACGGCGCTCTCAAACACTATCAGCGTGCCTGGGAGATCTGCAGTGAGGCCGGTGATGAGATGAGCGTGATGGCGGTTCTCGACCGGCGCATCAATGCGTGGCTGGGACTGGGAAAATTTGACATGGCGCTCAAGGATTGTCACGACATATTGAGCTACAACCAGGATCTCCGCAATCCTCAGGGGGTTGTGGTGGCGATGGAGCGCATGGGCGACATCTATCTGCAGGCCGGGGACAACGAAAAGGCAGCCGATGCCTTTCGCTCGATTGCTTCGATACACCGTGGGTTCAAACACAGTAATTATGCGGCAAAATTTGAAAAAAGAGCTGAAGATGCGTTAACCGGCGCAGGACGTTGAGGAAGAGTGTGTTTACCGGAATTGCAGCAGGAACAGGACGCCTCGCAGGTCGCCGCAGTCGCGGTGGCGGTGTGACCTTTACGGTCACTGCCGACTTTGATCTCGAACACCCGCAGGAGGGTGAGTCGATCGCTGTGAGCGGAGTCTGCCTTACCGCATACGACATCAGAGGGCGCTCTTTCTGTGCAGATGTCTCCCCGGAGACGCTGGCGCGTTCGACCCTCGGCAGCTTTGCTGTCGGCGAAACTGTCAATCTCGAACGGGCGCTTCGCCTGCAGGACAGGGTGGGCGGCCATCTCGTCTCCGGGCATATCGACTGCTGTGCGACGGTGAGGAGTATCCGCAGCGAGGGGGAGTACACAATTTTCACCTTTACTCTGCCCGGTGAACTGAGTCGATATCTTATCCGTAAAGGTTCTGTTGCTGTTGACGGGATCAGCCTGACGGTGAACTCCTGTGATGCCGACAGCTTTTCGGTCTCGATCATTCCGCATACCCTCAGGGTGACCGCTCTTGGTCGGCTGCAGGCGGGCGGCCGGGTGAATCTTGAAGTTGATCTTATCGGCAAGTATGTGGAAAAGCTCATTGGTCTTGACCGGACGGCTGCGTTTCGGGCGGGCGGGGTAACCGCGAAACTGCTGCTTGAGAACGGGTTTCTGTAAAAAAAAGGGTATCTTGCTGCTCCGGGGATACATTTTCGACTGCAACGGAGAAGGTGGGCAAAAGAGGTGGGTATTCAAGGTTCCCAAACGAGAGGACAGGTGACTGTTTATGGCTGTGAGCAGTATTGAAGAAGCAATTGAAGATATCAGAGCAGGGAAGATGATCATCCTTGTCGATGATGAGGATCGGGAGAATGAAGGTGATCTGACCATGGCCGCTGAAATGGTCACTCCGGAAGCGATCAACTTTATGGCCCGCTACGGGCGCGGATTGATCTGTCTGCCGATGTGCGGCGAGATGGTCGATCAACTGAGAATACCGATGATGGTGGTTGACAACACCTGTCCGTTTGGAACCGGATTTACCGTCTCTATAGAGGCTAAAAATGGTGTAACAACAGGAATATCTGCTGCAGACAGAGCAAAGACTATTAGGGTTGCGTCTGCTGTGGATGCCGGTCCGGGCGATATCGTCTCTCCCGGCCATGTCTTTCCGCTGCGCGCAAAAGACGGCGGGGTGCTGGTGCGTACCGGACAGACAGAGGGCTCGGTTGATCTCTGCCGGCTCGCCGGGTTGCGCCCGGCAGGGGTTATCTGTGAGATTATGAAAGAGGACGGCGGGATGGCGCGGATGCCTGACCTTGAGATCTTTGCTGCAGAGCATGGGCTGAAGATCGTCACAATCGCCGACCTTGTCGAGTACCGGATGCACAAAGAGAGCCTCGTCGAGAGAGTTGCTGACGCCCGTATCCCGACCCAGCATGCCGGTGAGTTTCACGCCATCGCCTACCGAAACAGTGTCGATACGATGGAACATATCGCTTTTGTGAAGGGAGATATTGCCGCAGCGGACACTGTGCTGGTCCGGGTCCATTCGGAGTGCCTGACCGGCGATGTCTTCGGTTCATCGCGGTGTGACTGCGGCCCTCAGCTGCATGCGGCAATGCGGCGTATTGATGCTGAAGGGTGCGGGATCGTGCTGTATATGCGTCAGGAGGGACGCGGTATCGGGCTGGTCAATAAACTCAAGGCGTATACTCTTCAGGATGAGGGACTTGATACTGTTGAGGCGAACCATCGACTGGGGTTTAAGGCTGATCTTCGTGACTACGGGATCGGGGCACAGATCCTGCGTGATCTCGGGGTGCGCAGAATGGCCATACTGACAAATAACCCGAAAAAAATTGTCGGCCTTGAGGGGTATGGTCTTGAGGTGGTCGAACGGGTACCGCTCGAGATCCCGCCCTGCAAGGAGAATGAACGCTATCTTGCGACCAAAAGAGACCGTATGGGGCATATTTTTAACTCGTTGCAAAAAGACCGGGAGTCTTGACCGGCCGGTCTGTTGTCGGCCGGCGTTGTTGGCGGCGAAAATGAACAGAATAAGAATTTAAAAAATAAACTGAATACAATAAGAAGGGATTATTGTTTAAAGTTATTTTTAAGGAGACGGGGTATGGCGAACTATATTGAAGGCGGCTTGAAGGCGGATGGGAAGAAGTTTGCAGTTGTGGTCTCCCGTTTTAACTCGTTTCTGGTCGAGAAGCTGCTCGACGGGGCTCTCGATGCCTTGCAGCGTTCGGGTGCGCACGGAGATGATATTGATGTTGTCCGGGTGCCGGGGGCCTTTGAACTGCCCCTGCTTGCCCGCAAACTTGCAGAATCGAGAAAGTATGATGCTGTTGTTGCGCTTGGTGTTGTGATCCGCGGAGCAACGTCGCACTATGATCTTGTTGTCAATGAGGCTGCAAAGGGGATTGCTCAGGCGGGCATGTCGACCGGGGTGCCGATCCTTTTTGGGGTCGTGACCACCGAAAATATTGAGCAGGCGATTGAACGCAGTGGCAGCAAGGCCGGCAACAAGGGGGCCGAGGTTGCTGTTGCGGCAATTGAGATGGCCAATCTTCTGGCCGAACTTGATTGAAAAAGCCGGCTCCGGCTGTATTGGCCGCGGCTGGCGGCATTTTCCCAGAGAGGCCTGTTGGAGCAACTCCGGCAGGCCTTCCTCTGTTTTTTGTTGCGGGGTATCTATAATGGCATCCGGGGTTCGACGTATCGCACGTGAGACGGCATTGCAGTTTCTCTATCAGGAAGATCTTACCCGGCCTGCTGACGACGACCGGTTCGGGGACGATATCAGTGAGAGATTCCCGCAGTTCTGCGTGCTCTATAAGGTAAACAGAAAGGCACGGACCTACAGTGAGAAGCTGTTGATCGGTGTCAGCAGGCATCTGGACGAGATAGATGCGGAGATTGCAGCTGCGGCGAGAAACTGGCGTCTTGCCCGCCTTGCTGCTGTTGACCGCAATATTCTTCGTATCGGCGTTTACGAACTGCTGTACGAGGACGGCGTGCCCGGAGAGGTGGCGATCAATGAGGCGGTCGAGGTGGCAAAAAAGTTTGCGGCCGAAGATTCACCAAAGTTTATCAACGGGGTTCTTGATGCTGTCTATCTCGCTGTAAAGGAGAAGCGGTAAAGAGAGCAGGCTCTGATCAGGTTTCGGGTGGTCTTGAGGGAGCTGCAAAATCTGTCTTTTGTTGTGTTTAAAAATACTATAGAACAGCAGGATGACAAAAAAAGGTAAGACAATACATCAAAAAAAAGGTGGCAGCCGTGACAGCGCAGCCGGTGGGTTCGCTCCGGGGTTTGGCCAGGAGGTGGTGGCGATAACCGGTATTTTTCTCGCCTGCTTTATCTCGCTGTGCCTCTTTTCTCATCTCTACTCTGCAGAAAAAAATCTGGTTGGAAATGTCGGGACCCGGGTTGCCGAAGGACTGTTTGAGTTTATTGGCTGGGGCGCCTGGTTCCTGCCGGCTCTTCTGTTCATCTCGTCGCTGCTCTTTTTCCTCTCCCGGCTCTCTTTTTTTCGCCTTCCCCATCTCTTTGCCGGTTTGAGCGGGGCGGTCCTCTCTTTCTGCGGGATACTGGCCGCATGTTGTGCTGATGATGATCTCTCCGGCAGTGCGCCGGTGGCCGGCGGGGTGGTCGGGCGATTCTTTTTTACGATGCTTGAAAAGTGGGTCGGATATGGCGGTTCTCTGCTGATTTTTCTTCTTGTCCTTCTCATCTCTCTGATGGTGGCGGTTCGCTTCTCTCCCTATCGTACTGTCTGGACAATGATCCATGGAACGGGCACCGGAATTCTTTATCTGCTGGGGCGGGTGCGAACCTGGTGGCAGGCGCGGAGGACGGTCGCAGGTGACGATGAAGAGCCTGTGGAGCCAGGCAGGCGCCGGCGTTCCGGCTTCAGACGAAAAGGGGGGGCTGCCCGGAGCGAAGAGGAGAGAGGCGAACCGGCAGTTGTCTTTGCAGTCAAAGCGGTCGCAGAAGAGGCCGGAAGTCTGCCCTCTGCTGCAAAAGAGAGCTCTGCAGAGATCGATGAGCGGCCGCTTCGTCTTGAAAAGGCCGATTCTCTCGTTCCTGTTGTCCACGAGAAAAACAGTGGAATGACCCTCTCTGCAGAGGCTGAAAAGTTTGCTGCCCGGCCCATTGCCCGCGGTGACTGGAAACTGCCGCCGCTCTCTCTGATGTCAAAGGGGGAAGAGGGCAAAAATCGGGTTGACAGAGCGGTCTATCACCACACGTCGCAGCTTTTGGTGCAGAAGCTGCTGAACTTCGGGGTCAAGGGGCGGGTCGAGGGAATTCGTCCCGGCCCGGTGGTTACGACCTACGAGTATGCGCCTGCACCCGGGGTGAAAATCAACAAGATTGCCGGACTTGCCGATGATATTGCTCTCGGGCTGAAAGCCTCTTCGGTGCGCGTTGCCGGTTCTGTTCCCGGCAAGGCCGCACTCGGCATTGAAATCCCGAACCGGGACAGGCAGACAGTAAATATTCGTCGTCTGCTGGCGTCTGATTCCTACCGGAAGCAGGCGGCAAAGAAGAAATTGACCATTGTTCTTGGTCTTGATGTCTTCGGCGACCTTGCTGTTGCTCAGCTCGACAAGATGCCGCATCTCCTCATTGCCGGGGCGACCGGTGCAGGAAAATCAGTCGGAATTAACACCATCATCGCCTCTCTGCTCTACAACGCGACTCCGGAAGAGGTCCGTTTTCTGATGATCGACCCGAAGATGGTCGAGCTTTCCGGTTATGAGGGGATTCCACACCTGCTGCATCCGGTTGTGATCGAGCCGAAGCTGGCCTCGCGCGCCTTCAACTGGGCGGTGCGCGAGATGGAGAGGCGCTATGCCCTTCTTCAGGAAGCGAAGGTGAAGAGCTTTGACTCCTATAATGCGGGTGCTGAGGAGAAGCTGCCCTATATTGTTATTATTGTCGACGAGCTTGCCGATCTGATGATGGTTGCGTCAAAAGATATCGAAGCCTCGATCGCCCGGCTTGCCCAGATGGCACGGGCTGCCGGAATGCATGTCATCCTTGCGACCCAGAGACCGTCAGTCGATGTCCTCACCGGGCTGATAAAGGCCAACTTTCCGAGTCGTATCTCATTCAAGGTGTCGTCAAAAATTGACTCGCGGACGATTCTTGACAGTGGCGGCGCCGAACACCTTCTCGGACGCGGTGACATGCTCTATCTTCCGAACGGCGGAACGCTTCAACGGGTTCATGGTGCCTTTATCTCCGAAAAGGAGAGTGCCGCTCTGGTCGAGTTCTGGAAGGCGCAGGGCTCAAGTGACTATGACCAGTCGATAATGGCGGAAATTGAGAAAGAGTCCGGCGGCGAAGGCGGGTCTGGAGAGGAGGAGTATGACGAGTTTTATGACCAGGCGGTCGCCTTTGTCACCGAACAGGGGCAGGCGTCTATCTCGAAGGTGCAGCGGCGTCTCAGGGTCGGCTATAACCGGGCGGCGAGGATGATTGAAATGATGGAGCGGGATGGCATTGTCGGCCCTGCAGACGGGGCGAAACCGAGGGAGGTTATTGTCCGCGGAGACTATGGAAAACTTTGATTTACTCAGAAAATGAAAAAAATTTAAGCAGCCCGCCTGAAACCGCTTGACAAGCACCAGCCAACAGAATATAAAAAGGTTCCAGTAAATGAGGGTTCATTCATTGAGAGTGGCTTTGCCCTTGAAATTAAAGGAAATTTTCTTCGCAGAAAAAGGCTGAGCTTTCCCCAAAAAAAGGAGTGACGTATAAAAGAACGGCAGTGGTAAGGGCTCCGCAGCGACGGAGCGTCAACAGTGAAATCTGAACTGAGGAGGTAGTTGCAATGCCAAGTTATGTAGATCCTTCAAAATGTGACGGCTGCAAAGGCGGTGACAAGACTGCATGCATGTACATCTGTCCCAATGACCTGATGGTGCTCAACATCGAGGAGATGAGAGCCTATAATCAGGAGCCTGATGCATGCTGGGAGTGTTACTCCTGTGTAAAAATCTGTCCCCAGGGGGCCATTTTTGTCCGCGGGTATGATGACTTTGTCCCGATGGGCGGCCAGGTTCACCCGATGAGATCTTCTGATTCGATTATGTGGACTGTCAAGTTCCGTAACGGCAACCAGAAGCGTTTCAAATTTCCGATTCGGACCACAGCAGAAGGTGCCGCCAACGCATATGTTGGTGAGACCGGAGCAAATCTTGATGATGAGAGCCTCTTTCTTGAGAGCGAACTTCCGACTCCCAAATGAGTTGCATCGTTGTCTCTGTCCCTGAATCTACAGTGTAAATAACAAGGAGATTTGAAATGGCATTACCGAATAAACCGAAAGGTGAACTGAAAGCCGATGTCAATCCTGAAGTGGTTGAACATGATGTTGACATCCTCATTGTCGGCGGTGGAATGGCGGCCTGTGGTTGCGCGTTTGAAGTTAAAAAATGGGCACCTGCAGATATGAAAATTGTCCTCGTCGACAAGGCGTCGCTCGAGCGTTCCGGTGCCGTCGCCCAGGGGCTTTCGGCGATCAACACCTACATTGGCGAGAATGCGATTGAAGACTATGTCAAGATGGTTCGCAACGACTTGATGGGTGTTGTCCGCGAAGACCTTATCTACGACCTTGGCCGTCACGTTGATGAGTCTGTCAAACTGTTTGAAGAGTGGGGCCTGCCGGTCTGGAAGAAAGATGCCGACGGTGAAAACCTTGACGGTTCCAAACCTGCTCCGACCCTGCGCGAAGGTGGAACTCCCGTGCGTACCGGAAAGTGGCAGATCATGATCAACGGAGAGTCCTACAAATGTATTGTAGCTGAGCCTGCTGCGACTTCTCTTGGTGCTGAGAACATCATGGAGCGTGTCTTTATTGTCAAGATGCTCCTTGATAAAAACACGCCGAACCGCATCGCCGGTGCTGTTGGTTTTTCAACCCGTGAAAATAAAGTTCATGTCTTTCGCTGCAAGGCAGCCCTTGTTGCCTGTGGCGGTGCAGTAAATATCTTCCGTCCCCGTTCTACCGGTGAAGGCAAGGGACGTGCATGGTATCCGGTATGGAATGCCGGCTCCACCTACACCATGTGTGCTCAGGTCGGTGCCACCCTGACCATGATGGAGAACCGGTTCACCCCCTCCCGCTTCAAAGATGGCTACGGTCCTGTCGGCGCGTGGTTCCTCCTCTTTAAGGCAAAAGTTCAGAATGGCCTTGGTGAGTTTTATGCCGGAGGCGATGCGGCCAAGGAAGAGCTCGCCAAGTTTATGCCGTACGGGCAGTCTGCTGTTACCCCGACCTGTCTGCGTAACCATCTGATGCTCAACGAGATGAAAGAGGGCCGCGGACCGATTTACATGGCGACCGAGGTCGCTCTGAACGCGTTCATGGAAGACAAAAAAGCTGCCGGAATGGACGAAAGGGCGCTGAAGAAGTTCTGGAAGCATCTTGAGTCTGAGGCCTGGGAAGACTTCCTCGATATGTCTGTCGGTCAGGCCGGTCTCTGGGCCGGTGCCAACATTGAGCCCGAGAAGGTCGGCTCTGAGATCATGCCGACTGAGCCGTATATGCTTGGTTCTCACTCCGGCTGCTGCGGAATCTGGACCTCCGGACCGGACGAGGACTGGGTTCCCGATGTCGGTGCAGACAAGGGCCGCGCCCATCAGTACAAGTGGGGCTACAACCGGATGACCACTGTTGACGGTCTCTTTACTGCCGGTGACGGGGTTGGCGCCTCCGGGCACAAGTTCTCTTCCGGTTCGCATGCGGAAGGACGGATTGCTGCCAAGCAGATGGTCAAGTTTATCCGTGACCATGCCGACTTTAAACCGGAACTCAAGCAGACTGCGCAGGAACTTGCCGATGAGATCTACGCTCCTGTCAAACGCTACAATGAGTTTGTCGGTGCAAGTACTGCTGCTGATGTCAACCCGAACTACTGCAAGCCGGGCGGTCTGATGATGCGGCTGATGAAGGCGACCGATGAGTATGGCGGTGGTGTTGCCACCTACTATATGACCTCCGGAAAACTGCTCAACATCTGCCTCGACCTGCTCCGCCTCCTCCGTGAGGATGCAGAGAAGATGGCTGCCGGAGATCTCCATGAGCTGCTTCGCTGCTGGGAGAACTATCACCGTATCTGGTGTGTTGAGACTCACATCCGTCACATCGAGTTCCGCAAGGAGTCACGCTATCCGGGCTTCTACTATCGCTCTGACTTCCCGACCTGCGATGACGAAAACTGGAAGTGCTTTGTCAACTCGACGTTCGACCCTGAGACCCAGGAGTGGAAGTGTGAAAAGGTTGAGTGTGTCAACATCGTCGAGACTGATCCCTGGCTCTGATCCTCAGATCCCGTTGAGGAGCTTTGTGTCTGCCTGTTCATGATTCTCACGCAGGACGGAGTTTGTCGGAGCTGTGTGGATACGCGAGGATAAATTTCTACGCCGCAGTAAAAAATGAACAAAAGACAGGGTATTCAAGGTTTCCATCACGGTGTATCTGATCTGGTGTAACACAAAGCCTCCGGGGGTCCTGTGACTTCCGGGGGCTTTCTCAGTTTATCCGAAAATCAGCCGGGAAAGAGGTGTTGATATCCCGTCAGTGCTGATTTTCATCGGTTGTTGTGGCGCGCAGGCGATACGTCCGGCGGATGCCGGTTTATTCGAAAATCAGGCGAAGTGAGGACGTCGATGTCCCGTCAGTGAGGATTTTCATCGGTTGTTGTAGCGCGCAGGCGACCCGCCCGGCGATGCCGGTTTATCTGCGACAGCACTGTTTCTGAGAGAATTTCAGCCTGGCCGATCCGGCACTCTCCCTTTTTCCCGTTTTCTCCGGTTCTGTCGCAGGGAAACTGTACAGTTGGGTTTTTTGCAGAGGATATATACAGGGTCTGCTGCTTTGGTGGCACAATTGCAGGGTGGCAGTTAACTTTTTATCATGGAGGTAGGTATGACTGACGAGCAGAGTGCCGCCGGTGCGGTTTTGGTCGTGGGCGGCGGGATCAGCGGCTTGACCGCCGCTCTTGAAGCCGCTGAGGTCGGTAAAGATGTCTTTCTTGTTGAGAAGGAGCCCTCTCTTGGTGGACGGGTGGCGCAGTTGAATCAGTATTTTCCGAAGCTGTGTCCGCCCGCCTGCGGCCTTGAGATCAACTTTCGCCGAATCAGAAACAATCGCAAGATCCGCTCGCTGACAATGACGACGGTAAAATCGGTGAGCGGGACCCCCGGTGATTACGAGGTGGTTCTGGAGACTGCACCGCGCTATGTGAACAGTAACTGTGCAGCCTGTGGTTCCTGTGCGGAGAAATGTCCCGATGAGGCGCCCGACGATTTCAATTTCGGGATGAACAGGCACAAGGCGATCTATCTTCCCCATGAGATGGCCTTCCCCCGGCGCTATGTCATCGACAAGGAGGCCTTGACTCCGGCCGGAATCAAGGCGATCAAGAAGGCCTGTCACTATGATGCGATCGATCTTGACATGACCACTGTCACCCGGACCATTCACGTCGCCTCGATTGTCTGGGCCACCGGCTGGAGGCCCTATGATGCCCACCGCATGGAAAATCTGAAGTTTGGTTCTTCTCCTGCAATTATTACCAACATGATGCTCGAACGCCTCGCCGCCCCCGGCGGGCCGACCAACGGCAGGATCCTGCGCCCCGGAGACGACAAAGAGATCGAGTCGGTCGCCTTCGTTCAGTGCGCCGGGTCAAGAGATGAAAACCATCTCGAGTTCTGCTCCTACATCTGCTGCATGGCGACCTTCAAGCAGATGAGCTATATCCGCAACCAGTATCCGGAGGCCAAAATCTACGTCTACTATATTGATCTGAGAACTCCCGGGAAGTACGAGAAGTTCCGCAGAGAGCGGATGGCCGATGAAAATGCGGTGTTCATCAAAGGAAAAGTCGCAGATATCATCGCTGAGGAGGATGGCGGTGTCACCGTTATCGCCGAGGATGCGCTCACCATGAACAAGCTGTCTCAAAAGGTCGATATGGCGGTGCTTGCAACCGGAATGGAGCCGGTGCAGGCTGCTGCTCCGGAGGCGGTCTCTCTGCAGATTGACCGCAACGGCTTTATCCTCAGTGAGAATGAGAAAGGGATGATAGCAGCCGGCTGCGCGAAAAAGGCCGCCGATGTTGTTACCTGTACACAATCATCAACCGCCGCCGCGATGAAGGCGATTCAGATATCCGGGAGGTAAGAAGCGATGGATAAAAAATACTGTGCCTACATCTGTGCCGGCTGTGGTATTGGAGATGCGCTCGATCTTAAGGCTCTGAGCGATATTGTCTCTGAAGAGATGTCGATGGAGTGCAAGATCCATGACTGTCTCTGTGGCGATGAGGGCCGTGCTGAGATGAAAAGTGATATTGACGGCGGAGTCAACACGATTGTCGTCGGCGGCTGTTCCCCGCGGATCATGACTGACACCTTCGACTTTGGCGACGACGTTATTGTCTCCCGGGCAAATCTGCGTGAGCAGGTGGTCTGGACCGAAAAAAAGCCGGCCGAAGGCGAAGAGCCCCATGCCGAGGCGGCCGCGTTTCTGAATGAAACCGCTGCGGACTATATGCGGATGGCCTGTGTCCGGGCCCAGAAGACCGAGCTTCCCGAACCGTGGCAGCTCGAAGTCATGACCCGAAATATCCTCGTTATCGGCGGCGGAATTGCCGGACTTACCGCCGCCAGAGAGGCTGCTGCCGCCGGCTATGACGTCATTCTGGTCGAGCGGGAAACGACTCTCGGCGGCAAAGCGCTCGGCTGGCGCCAGTCGTTTCCGAGCAGATCTCCGTGGACCTCTCTTGAGGTAAATCCGGTTACGGCACTGATTGCAGATGTTGAGGGCGACCCGCGTATTACTGTCCACCTTGGCTGTGAAGTTGCACGTATCTCGGGATCTCCGGGTGACTTTGGGGTCACGTTCAAACCTGCGGGCAGCAAAAATGAGTGGGATGCTCCGGCAAAGGTGAGTGTTGACGAACAGGATCTGATTCAAAAAGGTGAGATGGACGATCCGAACACCGGGCTGAAACCCTATACAGATCTCAATCCTCAGGCGGTGAAGGTCGGGGCTGTGGTGCTGGCTTCGGGGTGGAGGCCGGCCGATGTCTCCGGGTACGAACATCTCGGTCATGGACGGATTAAAAGTGTTGTCACCAATGCCGAGTTCGAGCGGCTGGCAAAAAGCGGCCGGGTGCCCGCGAAGGTTGCGTTTGTTCAAAGTCCCGGCGGAGCAGACAGTGATGAGGATTTTCCGTACGCCAACTCGGTCACGTCGATGGTTGCGCTCAAACAGGCGCAGTATGTCGTCAATGACAATGAGGATGGACAGGCCTATATCCTCTACCAGCATATGAGAACTCCGGGCTCGATGGAGCTGTTCTATAAGAGTGTCCAGAACAATGACGGGATTTTCCTGACCAAAGGTGCGGTCACTCTGGTCGAAGAGAATGGTGCCGGGGCGACGGTGACCGTCGAAAACACCCTGCTGGGCGAGCCGGTCAGCCTTGATGTTGACATGGTTGTTCTCGCTGCCGGGATGGAGCCGGTGACCCTGTATGAGAACTCGATCAACCTCGCCTATCGTCAGGGGCCCGCATTTAACGATCTCGATCTTTTTGACGGCTACGCCGATTCGCACTTTATCTGTTTCCCGTATGAAACCAGGCGGACAGGGGTGTATGCCTGTGGCGGGGTTCGCAAGGCGGAGACGATGGAAGAGACAGTTGACGATGCCACCGGTGCCGCGCTGAAAGCGATACAGTGTATTGAATCGGCGGATCGGGGGGTTGCTGTCCACCCGCGTTCCGGCGATCAGACCTACCCCGAATTTTTCTTCCAGCGCTGCACGCAGTGCAAGCGCTGCACCGAAGAGTGCCCGTTTGGCGCCCTTGATGATGATGAGCGCGGAACCCCGCTGCCGAACCCGACCCGCTGTCGCCGGTGTGGAACCTGCATGGGGGCCTGCCCCGAGCGGATCATCGGCTTTAAAGACTACAATGTCGATCTGATCGGGTCGATGATCAAATCGATTGAGGTGCCTGAAGATGATGAGGATCGCCTGCGCATCGTTGCCTTCGTCTGTGAAAATGATGCGTATCCGGCTCTCGATATGGCCGGGATGCGCCGCAACGGGATCAGTCACATGGCCCGGGTTGTGCCGGTGCGCTGCCTCGGTTCAGTCAATATGGCGTGGGTTCGGGACGCACTCTCGGCGGGAATGGATGGCGTCATTCTCCTCGGATGTGCCTATGGCGATGACTACCAGTGCCACTTCGTCAAAGGGTCTGAGATTGCCACCCGCAGAATGGAGAATATCGGTGACACTCTCGCAACTCTCGGACTTGAGTCTGAGAGGTGCAGAACGGAACAGGTTGCGATAACCGATTATGACCGGGTTCCTGATATCATCAACAGCTTTGTTGATGATATCGTCGAGATGGGACCCAATCCATTCAAGGGCTTCTAATCAGCACTCCGGCTGTCTGCAGCAGCCGGAGCGGCCTTGTTAATTCAGTCAAAGAGCAGGAGAATGAAAAATGAATGTTCAACCTGATTTAGATTTTATCAGAACCTTGAAGGAGGCGGGTGGTGACACGCTGAAAAAGTGTTACCAGTGTGCAACCTGTTCTGTGATGTGCCCCCTCTCGACCGATGGCAGCCCGTTTCCGCGCAAAGAGATGATTTTTGCTCAGTGGGGGCTGAAAGATAAACTGATCAACGACCCTGATGTCTTTCTCTGCCACCACTGTGGTGACTGCACTGCGGCCTGCCCGCGGGGGGCGAAACCGGGCGATGTGATGAGTGCGATCCGCGCCTTTGCCTACACCTGCCACGGATGGCCGAAACCTCTGGCAAGACTCTGCGCAAGCGAAAAAGGGCTGCCGTGGCTGGTCGGAATTCCGATGGCGGTTATCTTCTGCATGTGGATGATCTCGGGCGGAATGGGGATCCCGAGCCAGGAGGATTTTGCCCGCTATGGATACACCCACTTTTTCGGCCACTGGGAGTTCAAGTGGTATGCGAAAAACATCTTCTTTATTGTCCTGATTATGGTGCCGAGTCTCGGCCTTGGTCTCTTCTCCGGCTGGAAGGGGTTGAGTACGATGTGGAAGGCGATGGCGAAAGAGGCCGGTCTTGAGGGGGCATACCGGCCGTCTCTGAGCCAGGCGTGGAAAGAGTTTGTCTGGCCGTCATTTGTCGAAATTCTGCAGCACAGACGGTTTGAGGAGTGTGGCGATCACAACACCCGCAAACGCGGCCATATGCCGCTGATGTTCGCCTTTATCGGTCTTTTCATCGTCACCCTGTGGTCTCTTTTTCGTCAGGATATTCTCGGACTTATCTACCCCTCACTGCATGGACCGCTGCCGCTGAGCGATCCGTTCAAGATCCTTGCCAATGTCAGTGCGATCTCGTTTATCTTTGGTCTTGCGGTGCTGTGGTCGAATCGAGTGAAGGCGGAAAAGGAGGATGGGACCCGGCCGACATTTTTTGACTGGTTCCTGATCTGGGAGATTGCTGCTGTCGGTATTACCGGAATCGGGGCAGAGCTTTTCCGCTGGATGGGGATGGCTGTTCCCGGCTATACCATCTACTTCCTCCACCTTGTTTCGGTGATGATGCTTTTTCTCTATCTCCCCTACACCAAGATGGCGCATCTTCTCTACCGGACAACGGCTTACGCCTTCGACAGGTATCGGAAGAGCGCTTTTCTCGAACAGTCTGGAGAAGGGACCGCAGCTGCCGGGCAGTAATGAATCTCAGGGCGGCCCTCTTTCGGGACCGCCCTGACCGCAGCAGAGAGTACCCGGCCGCCTTTGAACCGCCGACCCGCAACAGCTTTGCCGGGAGGAGGTCGGGGCGCAACGGGGTAAAATGTGCTTTTTCGATGGCGAAGAGAAATAACTGTTGCATCGGTGAACCCGTCAGGGTAAAATCGCTCCTTTCATAAGCTGGCGTAGCTCAATTGGTAGAGCTCCTCACTTGTAATGAGGTTGTTGTGGGTTCAAGTCCTATCGCCAGCTCCAGAAGAAAATGCTTTACAAAAACGGGGAAACGGGCTACTATGTGCCCTTTTTTCAGGTAAGGCATTCATATATTTGCGGAGGGGTTCCCGAGTGGCCAAAGGGAACAGACTGTAAATCTGTCGGCTCAGCCTTCGAAGGTTCGAATCCTTCCCCCTCCACCAGAGACCTGTTTATAAGAACGGGCGGGAATAGCTCAATTGGTAGAGCATCAGCCTTCCAAGCTGAGGGTCGCGAGTTCGATTCTCGTTTCCCGCTCCATATTTGTATTGCAGCAGGTGCCCACATAGCTCAGTTGGTAGAGCGCATCCTTGGTAAGGATGAGGTCACCGGTTCAATTCCGGTTGTGGGCTCCAATGGACACTGGTCGTAACTCTGGACCACTTTCCCTGAACAGTCGTAGGAGACAACAATGGCAAAGGAAAAATTTGAAAGGACAAAACCGCATGTCAATGTAGGTACTATCGGGCATATTGACCACGGTAAGACCACCCTGACCGCTGCAATTACTGCGGTACTGGCAACCAAAGGACAGGCCGCCAGCACCGCCTTCGGTGACATTGACAAGGCGCCGGAAGAGCGCGAGCGCGGAATTACCATCGCAACAGCGCATGTCGAGTATGAGACTCCTCTCCGCCACTATGCTCATGTTGACTGCCCCGGTCACGCTGACTATGTAAAGAACATGATCACCGGTGCGGCCCAGATGGATGGAGCGATTCTCGTTGTTGCCGCAACCGACGGGGCGATGCCTCAGACCCGTGAGCATATTCTGCTTGCGCGTCAGGTTGGTGTTCCGGCCATCGTCGTCTTTTTGAACAAGTGCGATATGGTTGATGATGATGAGCTTATTGAGCTTGTTGAGATGGAGCTTCGTGAGCTGCTTGACAGCTACGAGTTTCCGGGCGACGATATCCCCTTTATCATGGGGTCTGCGCTCCAGGCGCTCGAAAATCCCGCAGACGAAGCAAAGAGCAAGTGCGTCTGGGACCTGATGGATGCAATTGACTCGTACATCCCCGAGCCTGAGCGCGAAGTTGACAAGCCGTTTATTATGCCTGTTGAGGACGTCTTCTCGATCTCCGGTCGTGGTACGGTTGCAACCGGTCGTGTTGAGCGCGGGGTGATCCATGTCGGCGACGAGATTGAAATCGTCGGTATTCGCAAGACCCAGAAGACAACCTGCACCGGCGTTGAGATGTTTCGCAAGCTCCTTGATGAAGGACAGGCCGGAGATAATATCGGTGCTCTTCTGCGCGGGATAAAGCGTGAAGAGGTCGAGCGCGGCCAGGTTCTCGCCGCTCCGGGCAGCATTACTCCGCACACCAAATTCAAGTGCGAGTGCTACATCCTCGGTAAGGAAGAGGGTGGGCGGCACACCCCGTTCTTCAATGGCTATCGTCCTCAGTTTTACTTTCGGACGACTGACGTCACCGGGGTTGTTCAGCTTGCAGAAGGTGTTGAGATGGTCATGCCGGGCGACAATATCGCCGCCGAGGTTGAGCTGATTACTCCGATTGCAATGGATGTCGGTCTGCGCTTCGCCATTCGCGAAGGCGGTCGTACCGTAGGGGCGGGCGTTATCAGTGAGATTATCGCCTGAGGCTCTTGGGAAGAACAAAGAAGAGCACCCTGCCTCTGCTGAGGGCAGGGTGTTTTTTCTGTATGGGAAGCAGCTATGCGAGATATTATCACACTTGCCTGCACCGCCTGCAGGCGGCGCAATTACACAACGACCAGGAATAAAAAGAACACCCCGGGCAAGCTTGAGCTGAAAAAGTATTGTCCGTTCTGTCGGAGCCATACTCCCCACAAGGAGACAAAGTAACGCTGCGCAGGCCAGTAACTCGAATTGGTAGAGTGCCGGACTCCAAATCCGGAAGTTGGGGGTTCGAGTCCCTCCTGGCCTGCCATTTTTTGGTTGAGGGGAGTTTTCAGGATCTTTTACTGCGCCCGCATTCAACGGGGAAGAGAGCTTTCGCGCCGCCGGCAGTCGAAATTTTGAACAGCGCTTCTGCTGCGGTGAAAAAGGTGAACTGAAAGGGTGAGCTTTCAAGATGTGCTGACCCCTCACGTTCTGTACTGAAGGGTACCTTTGAATATATGGGGAGAGTGTAAAGGCATGGCAACAAAAGGCGGCAAGGCTGACAGGACAAAAGGCAGCAGGGCTGACAGGAGCAAAAAGGAGAAGCCCTGGTTCGCCCCTTCGCAGATAAAGCAGTTCAGCGGGGAGGTGAAATCTGAATGCCTGAAGATCGTGTGGCCAAAGAGAAAAGCGACTTTTGCGTTGACCGGGATTGTGGTCGTTTTGTCTCTCGTTGTTTCGGTCTATCTGGGTTCGGTAGATTTGCTTCTGGGGCGGATGATTTCCTGGCTTCTTCACTGATACGTGTTTTCTTCTTTTTTTGTATTCTCATATTAAATTTTTGACAAAGAGAATCGTATGGCGAGGCAATGGTATACCCTTCAGGTCCATTCCGGCTTTGAAGAGAAAGTGAAGAAGGCCCTCGAAGAGAAGATAAAAAAAGAGGGGCAGGAAGAGTTCTTTGGTGAGGTCCTTGTCCCGACCGAACAGGTGGTTGAGATGGTCAAGGGGGTGCGTAAAACCTCCACCAGAACATTTTTCCCCGGTTATATGCTGGTCAGCATGGAGTTGAATGAGGCGACTTGGCATACGGTTCATCTGAACCATGTTGTCGGCTTTGTCGGTGATGACCGGAATCCTGTACCCCTGTCGGAAGAGGAGGCCGGCAAGATTATCGGCCGTATTCAGGATGGCGCGGTAAAACCACGGCCCAAGGTTACCTTTGAAGTTGGAGAGACGGTGCGGGTTATCGACGGGCCTTTCGCCAACTTCCAGGGGCGGGTCGAGGAGGTCTCACTCGAAAAGGGGAGAGTCCGGGTTATGGTTTCGATATTCGGCAGGGAGACCCCTGTTGAACTTGAGTTTGTCCAGGTGACAAACGCATAGGCAGAATAACGGGTACGGTGAAGATCCGCTCTTTCCGGCTTTTCTCCGGGAGCGGTTCTTCCGGGTATCCTTAACGGGTGGGCAGATTCCGTCCATCTGTCCACAAAGTCTGTTGGAGTAGAACGATGGCTAAAAAAGAAATGGCGTTTATCAAGTTGCAGATCCCTGCAGGGAAAGCCAATCCCTCGCCGCCTGTCGGCCCCGCGCTGGGGCAGCATGGTGTCAATATTATGGAGTTCTGCAAGGCGTTTAATGCCAAAACACAGTCTCTCGGGGACACGATTGTCCCTGTTGTTATTACCGTCTATCAGGATCGCTCTTTCAGCTATATCACCAAGACGCCGCCGGCGTCAAAACTGCTGCTGAAGGCGGCCGGGCTGCAGAAGGGGTCCGGGAATCCGAAGATCGAGCGGGTCGCCGAGCTGGGGCGGGATAAGATTCGTGAAATTGCTGAAATAAAGATGCCCGATTTGAATGCGTACGACGTCGAGAGTGCGATGAAAATTATCGAAGGCACCGCACGTTCTGCGGGGATAACTGTTATCGATTAACACCACACAAAAATTTACTGCCGCCCGACGGAGATCGGAAACGGCAGGAGGCCGAATTATGCCGAAACATGGAAAAAAGTATACGAGTAAAGCGGAACAGATAGAGCGCGGTACGCTCTATGGACTGGAGGAGGGAGTTGCAAAAGTTGTCGCCTCCACTTATGCAAAATTTGATGAAACCTTCGATATCGCGGTGAAACTTGGGGTCGATCCCCGCCACGCCGATCAGATGATCCGGTCCTCTGTCTCGCTGCCTCACGGCAACGGCAAGGTGACCCGGGTTCTTGTCTTTGCGAAAGGCCCCAAAGAGGCCGAGGCTGTCGAGGCCGGCGCAGATTTTGTCGGTGCCGAGGATCTTGTCGAGAAGATTCAGGGTGGCTGGCTCGACTTTGACAAGACTGTTGCCACCCCCGATATGATGGGGGTTGTCGGTAAGATTGCGCGGATACTCGGTCCCCGTAATTTGATGCCGAATGCGAAGCTGGGCACGGTGACGATGGACGTTGCCGGTGTGGTCAGAGAGATTAAGGCCGGGAAGGTCGATTTTCGGGTCGACAAGGCCGGCATTATTCATGCCGGGATCGGTAAAATAAGCTTTGGCCCGGAAAAACTCAGCGAAAATTTGAAGGCATTTGTTGCCCGGTTGATACAGCTCAAGCCTTCGGCCAGTAAGGGGGTCTATCTGCGTTCAGTGACGGTCTCTTCGACGATGGGACCCGGAGTGAAGATCGATCCTGTTGAGCTCAGAACGCTGCTCAGTTAGTCGGCCGTGCCCCTCTCCCCACCCACTCTTTTGAGAGCCGGCTTCTTACAAAACAGAAGAACCGGGCTCACAGACAGCGGGCAGAGAGGATTGTGTTGTCCCTCCACACCGGGTGACCGGCTGTGGAGTCAGAAGAGGAACCGCAGTCTAAGACAGCAGGTACTGCGGGGCACCCTGAATACTCCTGTGCTGTTATTCAGGGTCCCTGTGTTTAATCATCTCTGTGGATGGCCTGCCGAGACAAGGAGTTGAACTCAATTCCGCCTGTGTCATCGAACTGCTGTTTCAAACGTATAAATCTCAACTCAAGGAGGACTGCTTTGAATCGTGATGCAAAGGCGACCATTGTCTCTGAATTGAACGAGTCGTTCAATCGGGCCAGGCTGGCTGTTGTCGCCGATTATTGTGGTTTGAAGGTCTCTGAGTTTCAGAAAGTTCGTGTCGAACTGAAGAAGTGTGACTCAGAGATTCGTGTTGCCAAAAACACTCTCCTGAAACGAGCAGTTGACGGAACAGACCTTGCGGAGCTTGGTGAGGATTTCACTGGTACTACCGCTGTTGTTATGGGCTATTCTGATCCGGTAGGGCCGGCAAAAGCTCTTACCGGATTTGCTGACGACCATGACACGTTTGTCATTCGCAGTGCTGCTCTTGATGGAGAAAAGATCCCGGTTGAGTCGCTGGTTGCCCTGTCAAAACTCCCGTCACGGGAGGTTCTGCTCGGGCAGCTCGCCTCAACGTGGAACAACGTCCCGACAGGTCTTGTTCAGGTACTCAGTGCAGTGCCGCGGAACTTTGTCTATCTCCTGCGGGCTGTTCAGGAACAGAAGGAGTCTGCCGCCTGATTTGCTCAGGCAGGCAGTGACGACAATACAGTACGGGATATTGTGGACTGCTTGAGCTGTTCCTGTTCAATATGCCCGTAAATTCATACTGAAAAGAGGTAATTACCATGGCTGTAACCAAAGAAGATGTCATTGAGTTTATCGCTGGAATGTCTGTTCTGGAGCTCTCTGAACTGATCAAAGAGTTCGAAGAGAAGTTTGGTGTCTCCGCTGCGGCTCCTGTTGCTGTTGCCGGTGTTGCCGGCCCTGCTGCCGCTGATGCCGGTGCTGCTGCTGAGGCCAAGACTGAATTTGATGTTATCCTCGCAGAGATCGGCAGTGAAAAGATCAAGGTGATCAAAGAGGTTCGCGGTATTACCGGACTTGGTCTGAAAGAGGCCAAGGCTCTTGTAGAAAGCGCTCCGGCACCGTTGAAAGAAGGGATCAGCAAAGAAGATGCTGACGAGATCAAAGGCAAGATTGAGGCCGTTGGAGCAAAGGTCGAGATCAAGTAATCCTGCAGAAACAGGCAGTATCTGCTCAGGGGCATCTTGAAGACTCTTGTCCATATCCGAGGTGCGGGAGAACATGTTCCGCAGGCATCAGGCTGGTCTCCCTGAGGGGGGAGACATTTTCGACTGCAACGAAGAAGATGGGCAGAAGAGATACGTATTCAAGGTCTCCGGAAGGCTTTTTTTGATTCACACACGCTGCGGCGCCCTGCTCCGTGGCGTGTTGTGATTTTCGTCAGCGGGCGACGTGCTGTCGCGCTGTGACGTGTGCAGGTTGTTTTTTAAAGACATTTTTCCTCCCTGTTGTCGCGGGATGTCCTGCTGGGTGCGACAGCAGTTCAAAAGGGTGTGTTCGGGCCTTTCGGGTCCAAAGGACAGCTTTTGAAGATGGATAAAGGAAGGGGTTCGGGAAGAAGCGTGAGAACGAAGAGATCATGCAGCATGGCCGAGGTGCACAGGTGCGCCCCGGCATAACGTTGTTTGTCCGCCGCTTTCTGCGGTGCCTGTTGCGTATCAGTCAACATACTCTGTTGCCGGGATATCGCAACCCCAAAATGGAGGGGACCTTCACTGTTGTTGTTCTTTGTTCATAATCGAGGCGCAGGAGAAAATGGAGCGCAGCCATTTGACTGATATTTCGAGGAGACATTTTCGACTGCAGCGAAGAAGATGGGCAGAAGAGGCAGCTGTTCAAGGTCCCCTGGAGTCGGCGCAACACCGGAACGACACAGGCTGCGAAAAAGGCTGGTGTTTCGCTGTTGTTGCAGGCTTCACCTGTCATGTTTTATAACCAGGCAATTTCGAGGAACAATATGGAAATAGTACGTAAGAACTTTGCCATGGCAGAGACTCTGCTTGAGCCGCCGCATCTTATCTCGATGCAGCGTGAATCCTACGATAAATTCCTGCAGAAAAATGTCGATCCCGAAGAGCGGGAAGATTTCGGCCTGCAGGGAATATTAAAAGATATCTTTCCTATTCATGATTTCAATGGAAATTGCTCGCTTGAATTTGTCAGGTATATTTTTGGTGTTCCCAAATATACAGTTCCCGAGTGCCTGCAGAGGGGGATGAGCTATGAAATTCCCCTCAAAATAGTGGTGCGTCTGATAACCTACAACGTCGATGAGGAGACCGGAGCGCAGTCTATTCGTGATATCAAGGAGCAGGAGGTCTTTCTCGGCTCTCTGCCGATGATGAGTGGAGAGGGGGTCTTTGTTATTAACGGGACCGAGCGGGTCATTGTCTCTCAGCTGCAGCGCTCTCCGGGACTCTTTTTTACCCATGACAACGGCAGGAGCCACACCAGCGGCAAACTGCTCTATTCGGCACGAATTATTCCTGTCCGCGGGTCATGGATTGATCTCGAGTTTGATATTAAAGATATCCTTCACGTCCGTATTGACCGGCGGAGAAAGTTTCCGGTTACAACCCTTTTGAAGGCGATCGGGTACAGCGCAGAAGAGCTTCTTGAAAAGTTCTACACGTTACACACCATTACCAGAGACAAGAAAGAGTGGGCGATCAGTTTTGACGCCGAGGCGATGCGTGACCGGCGCCTTGAGGTTGACCTTATTCATCCGGAAGACGGCTCTGTGCTCGCCAAAAAGGGGCGTAAACTGAGTCGTGCGCTGTGCAGGAAAATTGCGTCCGCAGGAATCACCTCGCTGACGATCTCTTCAGACTCTGTTGTCGGCATGATTGTTGCGAAGGATATTGTCAATCCTGCTGACGGCGAACTGCTGATCCCCTGCAACACCGAACTGACCGAGACCCATCTCGAGAGCATTGAAGAGCATGGTATAAACGAGCTGGTGGTCCTGCACATAGACGGGGTTCACCACTCGGACTCAATCAGCCGGACACTTGCTCTTGACAAGGCGCAGAACCGCGAAGAGGCGTTGATTGAGATCTACAGGCGTCTGCGGCCGTCAAGTCCGCCGACCCGCGAGATTGCTGAAAAATTCTTTAACAATCTGTTTTTCAGTATGGAGACCTATGACCTCTCTGTGGTCGGGCGCTACAAGATCAACGCGAGGCTCGGGCTCGATGTCGATATCGAAAACCGGGCACTGACCCGTGAGGATATTCTGCTCGCGGTGCGGCAGCTGGTGACAATCAAAGATACCCAGGGCAAGGTTGATGATATTGACCACCTCGGGAACCGGCGGGTGAGAACCGTCGGTGAGCTGGTTGAAAACCAGTACCGCACCGGTCTGGTCAGGATGGAGCGGGCGATTAAGGAGCGGATGAACATTCAGGATCTTGAGACTTTGATGCCTCATGACCTCGTCAACCCGAAACCGATTACCGCTGCGATCAAGGAGTTTTTCGGCACCAGTCAGCTCTCGCAGTTTATGGATCAGACCAACCCGCTGTCGGAGGTGACCCACAAGAGGCGGCTTTCGGCACTCGGTCCCGGCGGGCTGTCGCGCGAGCGGGCAGGGTTTGAGGTGCGTGATGTCCATCCGACCCACTACGGCCGGATCTGCCCGATTGAGACTCCTGAAGGACCCAACATCGGTCTTATTGTCTCGCTGGCGATCTATGCGAATGTCAATCAGTACGGTTTTATCGAAACGCCGTACCGCCTGGTCAAAGACCGTATTGCTCTTGATGAGGTGAAGTATCTCAGTGCAATTGAGGAGCGCAAACAGTTTATCGCTCCGGCACTGACCCCGCTCGACGACAAGAAGCGTATTGTTCCCGATTCACTGATTGTCCGTGAGGAGGGAGAGGTCTCGGCGACGTTTTCAGAGAATGTGACCCACCTTGATATCGCCCCCAACCAGATGATCTCGGTGGCGGCGTCTCTGGTGCCTTTTCTCGAAAATGACGATGCCAACCGCGCGCTGATGGGGGCGAACATGCAGCGTCAGGCGGTGCCTCTGCTGGTGACCCGGGCGCCGCTGGTCGGGACCGGGATGGAGTACTATGTTGCCCGCCACTCCGGTGCCTGCCTGCTCAGTGCCGGTGACGGGGTCGTTGAAGAGGCGGATGCAAATCGTATTGTCGTTCACTATGACGAGCCCGGTACCGACAACCACGAAACCGGTATTGCTGTCTATCGCCTTGAGAAGTACAAAAAATCGAATCAGAGCACCTGCTTTACTCAGCGGCCGAGTGTGCTTCCCGGGCAGAGGGTCAGCGCCGGAGATGTCCTTGCTGACGGCCCCTCGTGTGAGGCTGGAGAGATGGCAATCGGCAAGAATATCACGATCGCCTTCATGCCGTGGCGCGGGTTCAACTTTGAGGACTCGATCCTTGTCAATGAACGCCTGCTGAAACAGGACGCCTTCACCTCTGTTCATATCGAGGTTTTCGAAACGATGGCAAGGGATACCAAGCTCGGCAAAGAGGAGATCACCCGTGATATCCCCAATGTCAGTGAGGAGACTCTGCGTAACCTCGACGACTCCGGTATCGTCCGCATCGGTGCCGAGATCAACGCCGGCGATACCCTTGTCGGCAAGGTCACCCCGAAAGGGGAGACGGTGCTCTCTCCGGAGGAGAAACTGCTGCGGGCAATCTTTGGTGAAAAGGCCCAGGATGTGAAGGACTCCTCGCTGCGGGTTCCTCCCGGGGTTACCGGTGTGGTTATTGATGCCAAAGTCTTCTCACGCAAGGGCGTTGATAAGGACGAGCGTTCGCTGTTGATTGAAGATCTTGAGATTGAACGTCTCGACCAGGACAAACAGGACGAGATCCACAGCCTGAAAAAAGGCGTCTGCCGTGAGATCGGCAAGTTGCTTGCGGGCAATACCGCAAAGACCGATATCAAGGCTCCTGATGGCGAAATTGTTGTCCCTCTTGGCAAAAAGATAAAAGAGGAAGACGCTGTAACCATCGGGTTTGCGGCTCTGCAGCATGTCGAATTCTCCGGCAGGGCGAAGTATATTGAACAGATCGAAGATATCTACAAGCGCTACAACCGCCAGGCCGATCTTATAACCTCACGCTACGATGGCATTATCGAGCGGATGAAGAAGGGTGATGACCTGCCTCCGGGGGTTGTCAAAATGGTCAAGGTCTATGTGGCGACAAAGCGCAAGCTGTCTGTTGGCGACAAGATGGCCGGCCGCCATGGGAATAAAGGGGTTGTTTCGCGAATTCTGCCCGAAGAGGATATGCCGTTCTTTGAGGACGGGACCAGTGTTGACATCGTTCTCAACCCGCTTGGCGTTCCGTCGCGGATGAATATCGGCCAGGTGCTTGAAGTTCATCTCGGCTTTGCCGCAAAGAAACTCGGTGAGAAACTGGACCTTCTTGCACAGCAGGCAGCGGTCGCGGAGATCCGGAAGATGTTGCAGGCTGTCTACTCCGAAAAAGAGTATCAGCAGATAACCGCCGACAGAAGTGATGACGAGCTGATCCGCTGGGCCCGTGAACATGCGGAGGGGCTGCATATGGCGACTCCGGTGTTTGACGGCGCTCCCGAAGAGTCGATTCGTGATCTCCTCAAACTTGCAGGGCTTGACGAGATCGGCCAGTCCCAGCTCTACGATGGTCTCAGTGGCAGGCCTTTTGACAACAAGGTGACGGTCGGGGTTATGTACATGTTGAAGCTGCATCACCTCGTCGACACCAAGATTCATGCGCGTTCGACCGGCCCCTACTCGCTGGTGACCCAGCAGCCGCTCGGCGGGAAGGCTCAGTTCGGAGGCCAGCGGCTTGGTGAGATGGAGGTGTGGGCGATGGAGGCCTACGGTGCCGCCTATACGCTCAAAGAGTTTTTGACCGCCAAATCTGATGATGTCGAGGGGCGGACTGCAATGTATGAGCGTATTGTCAATGGCAAGAATTTTCTGACCAACGGCCTGCCGGAATCGTTCAATGTCCTTGTCAAGGAGCTGCAGGCTCTCTGCCTTGATATGGTTCTGGTCGAAGATTGAGAGCAGAGCGCAGTGTCCAAAGGTGAATGGTCTGAGTGGCAACCCGCGCCTGATGCCGGTTGCACCTCAGCTTGAATCCGCCGCCACCGTTGACGGTGGTGGCGGTATAGAAGGAAGGAGAGGTGATTTCGTGGAAGAATTATTCAATTTTTTTCAACAGCCGAAAGCTCCCGTCAAGTTTAAAAGCGTGAAGATCTCTCTGGCGTCTCCGGAGAAGATCATGGACTGGTCCCATGGCGAGGTAAAAAAGCCTGAGACCATCAACTATCGGACCTTCAAGCCGGAGCGTGACGGCCTGTTCTGCGCCAAGATCTTTGGTCCCGTCAAAGATTTTGAGTGCAACTGCGGCAAGTACAAGCGGATGAAACACCGCGGTGTTGTCTGCGAAAAGTGCGGCGTTGAGGTGATCCAGTCGAAGGTGCGGCGTGAGCGCCTCGGCCATATTGAGCTCGCCGCTCCGGTTGCCCACATCTGGTTTCTGAAGAGTCTGCCGTCCAAGATTGGTGCGGTTCTCGATATGACGCTCAAGCAGCTCGAGAAAATTCTCTATTTTGAACAGTACGCGGTCATTGAATCAGAGACAGACGCCTTTAAGCCGGGCGACACCCTTACTGAAGAGAAGTACCGCGAAGCGCTTGCCGACTATCCCGGGAAATTCCGGGTCGGTATCGGTGCTGAAGCTATCCGTGAGCTGCTTGCGGCCCAGGATCTTGAGAAGCTCTCCGAGCAGCTGCGCGAAGAGATGGCGGCAACCAACAGTCAGACAAAACGCCAGAAGCTTGGCAAGCGGCTGTTCAGTATCGAGGCGTTCAGGGATTCCGGCAACAGGCCTGAGTGGATGATCCTGACGGTTATCCCGGTTCTGCCGCCGGACCTGCGGCCGCTGGTCCCCCTTGAGGGCGGGCGTTTTGCAACATCTGATCTGAACGATCTCTATCGCCGGGTTATCAACCGCAACAATCGGCTCAAGCGGCTGCTTGAGCTTGACGCTCCTGATATCATCATCCGCAACGAAAAGAGGATGCTTCAGGAGGCGGTCGATGTCCTCTTTGATAATGGCCGGCGCGGCCGGGTTATTACCGGCGGCAACCAGCGGCCGTTGAAGTCGCTTTCCGACATGCTGAAGGGCAAGCAGGGGCGCTTTCGCCAGAATCTGCTTGGAAAGCGGGTCGACTATTCGGGGCGCTCTGTTATTGTCGTCGGGCCGCATCTGCGCCTGCACCAGTGCGGGATCCCGAAAAAGATGGCTCTTGAGCTGTTCAAACCGTTCATCTACAACAAACTTGAGCGCCGGGGACTTGCCTCGACAATCAAGTCGGCCCGCAAGATGGTCGAACGTGAAGACAAAGAGGTCTGGGACCTCCTTGATGAGGTTGTCACCGAGTATCCGGTGATACTGAACCGCGCGCCAACTCTTCACCGTCTTGGAATGCAGGCCTTTGAGGCGGTGTTGATCGAAGGCAAGGCGATCCAGCTCCACCCGCTTGTCTGTGCCGCGTTCAACGCCGACTTTGACGGCGACCAGATGGCCGTTCACGTCCCGCTCTCGGTCGAAGCGCAGGTCGAAGCGCGGGTGTTGATGATGTCAACCAACAACATCCTCTCGCCGGCAAACGGTGAGCCGATCATCATCCCTTCTCAGGATATCGTCCTCGGGCTCTACTACATGACCCGTCAGAGACTCAATGTCCCCGGGGAGGGCAAGCTCTTCAGCTCTGTCGAAGAGGCGCTTATCGCCTACGACTATGATGAGGTGCACCTGCAGGCCGGGATCAAGGTGCGCATGGAGGTTGCGGGCGACGGAGATGCGGCCGGCAGCGTTCAGCTGGTTGAGACCACGATGGGGCGGATTATTCTCGGCCGGCTGCTGCCGAAGACAGTCCGTTTTGCCGAGGTCAACAAGGTATTGACCAAAAAAGCGCTGGCCAGACTTATTGACCATGTCTACCGCCATGCAGGGACCAAAGACACGGTTATTCTCGCCGATCGCCTGAAGGATATCGGCTATGAGTACGCGACCCGTGCCGGGATCTCGATCTGTGTCGAGGACATGAAGATTCCCGATGCAAAGGCTGACCTGATCAGGGCCGCCGAAGAGGAGGTGGCAGGAATTGAGCAGCAGTACGCCGATGGTCTGATCACCTCCGGAGAGAAGTATAACAAGGTGATCGACTGCTGGTCGCGTTCGTCTGAAGATGTCGCCAATGCGATGATGGATGAGATCAAGGTTGAGGTGGTCAAAACCCGCAGCGGCGAAGAGGTCGAGACGCCGAGCTTCAACTCGATCTTTATCATGGCTGACTCGGGTGCCCGGGGGTCGCGGGATCAGATTCGCCAGCTCGCCGGGATGCGCGGGCTTATGGCCAAGCCCAGCGGTGAAATTATTGAAATTCCGATCAAGGCAAACTTTCGCGAGGGTCTTGATGTCCTTGAGTACTTTACGTCGACCCACGGAGCGAGGAAGGGGCTTGCCGATACCGCGCTGAAGACTGCAAATTCCGGGTATCTGACCCGCCGTCTTGTTGATGTGGCCCAGGAGTCAACAATTGTGATGAAGGACTGCATGACCCT
>PDWI01002023.1_pt1 | contig 31312 bp, 25 predicted proteins | sample 1430891 | NCBI WGS metagenome assembly PDWI01 (sample SAMN01162508, study PRJNA174530) | Oral metagenome, whole genome shotgun sequencing project. | biome: Marine environment; feature: Marine mammal; material: Swab sample of the gingival sulcus; isolation source: swab sample of gingival sulcus... | reverse complement strand
GTATATAAGCATCGATAATGCTGAACAAGAAGGAACAAAGAAATTTACTTCGCTAAAAAATAATACTGATTATTATGTTCATTATTTAGCTATTGATAAGGCTGGTAACTATTCCGAAGTGGCTACTATAAAAGCTACAACAAAAGAGGAAAGTACAGATAACAAAGCTCCTGAATTTGTTGATGGATTCCCAAAAGCTGAGAATGTTACTGATAAATCGTTTGAATTTATTGCTAAAATAAGCGAAGTTGGAAAAGTATATTACAAACTTACAGATAATAATACTAAACCAAATAAAGATGATTTAATAACAGAACAATTCTTAAATATTGAAAACAAAGATAATACTGTAACCAAAGAATTTACTAACTTAACTGCTAATACAACTTATTTTGTACATTATTTGGCAATAGACAAGGTTGGTAATAGCTCTGATGTTGCTACATTATCTGTTAAAACAGACAAAAAGAATGGTATTACTGACAATAAGAAACAAGATATTAAAATAATACCAAATCCTAATAATGGAGAGTTTTCTATTATTATAAATCAAAATAACAAGCCTCACTCAATAGATATACTAACAACAGACGGGCGTTTAGTAAGAAAAATTAAAACTGCCAACTACACAAATAAAATTACTGTAAATATGTATAATGAGGCAAAGGGAGTATATATATTAAAGATGTACTTTGCTAAAGATATTGAAATATTAAAGATGATTATTGAATAAACTTATTTCTATATATTTAAGCACAGACCCCAAAGGTTTTTAAAATCTTTGGGGTCTATTTTAATAGAGGTTTTGTGACATTGTCGGAAACTCTCCGCTTAAATGCCAAAACAAGTACCAACCGATTGTGCTGTGTCTATCCAAATATGGTCGGTTGGTACCAATTTCGTTTTTCCTGCTACATCGGTTAGGTTTACAATTTCGGTATTATTGCCTTTGGCTGCTACCATTACGCCAAATTGTTCCTTATTAATATAATCGGCACATGTTGTACCAAGCTTTGTTGCTAATATACGGTCGGCAGCACTTGGCGTTCCACCACGTTGTAAATGCCCAAGTATAGTAACTCGCGATTCTAAACCTGTCATTTTCTCTAAATTTTTAGCCACTTCCATTGTAGTTGCTTTGGTTTCGGCTTTTAATCGTTTTATCTCTGCTTTTATTTTTTGCCTTTCAGCCTTTCCCTCCGTTTTACCTAACAATTCAATTTGTGTATGTAATTGCTGATGTACTTCCTTTGATATTGCTCCCTCGGCAACTGCAACTATACTAAATGAGCTACCATTTTTTGACCTACGTAATATTGATTCGGCTACTTTATTTATATCGTAAGGTATTTCAGGAATTAGGATAACATCGGCACCACCTGCTACACCTGCACCTAAAGCTAACCAACCTGCTTTATGCCCCATTATCTCAACTACAATAATACGATGATGACTGTGAGCCGTACTATGCAAACGGTCGATAGCATCAACAGCTATACCTAATGCAGTGTCAAAGCCAAATGAGGTGTCAGTCATTGCAATATCATTATCAATTGTTTTGGGCAGAGTAATTACATTTAAACCTTTATTTACAAGTTGCAAAGCATTTTTCATTGTACCGCCTCCACCAAGACATACTAAGCAATCTAAATGGTTTTTCTCGTAGTTTTCAACTATTACATCGGTCATATTCATAACCTTACCACCTATCAGCATTTTATGGGGTTTGTCGCGGCTGGTTCCTAACATTGTACCTCCTTGGGTAAGTATGCCCGATAAATTTTCTTTATCTAAACGCATCTTTCTGTTTTCAACTAAACCTCTGAAACCATCTTTAAACCCTGTTATCTGCATTCCGTATTTACGGATAGCAGCTTTACCTACTCCGCGTATTGCTGCGTTTAACCCTGGGGTATCGCCCCCTGCTGTTAGTATGCCTATGTGTTTTGTCATTTTTTTATTATTAGGTGTTAGTTTTGGGTATCTGGTTTTAGTATTATAAGTATAGGTTAATTAACTTCTTATTCTTTTAATAAATCAAAGATGATTTTTTTCATGTTATTAAATTCCTCCTCGTTATACAAACGCGTTAGGCAAACTATTTTACCTTTTTTATCAATAATAACATTACGAGTAACTCCTGCTTTTTTATGGGCGTATTTTTCAAATACTGCTGAACCTTTATCAAGAGCCAAGGGGTAGGTTATTCCTGTTTTTTCTCTAAATTCCTTTGCTTTTTCTATTGGCTCATCCTTATCTAAACCTATCAGTACAAAGTTAGGATTGTCTTTTAGTTTTTGCCATATCTCTTTTTCAATAACAGGCATCTCTTTTCGGCACACGCTACACCAACTTGCAGTAAATTGTAACATTATAATTTTGCCTTTATTTTCAGATAAACTAAATGATTTACCATTATCTAATATTGTTGTAAAGTCTGGGGCTTGGTCGCCTACTTTTACAATATATCCCCTATCTTTATTTTGTGAGTTACAAGAATTTAATGTTAAGATAGCTAAGCAAAGTATTAGTATTTTTTTCATATGTTTATAATTTGTTAATGTGCTAATATGCTAATGAGTTAATATACTTAAAAACCGCAAAGCTCGAAAAGTTTATTTTGCGTTCTTTGCGGTTCTAGTTGTTATAAATGCATTATCAAAATAACACATTAATTTCTATCGATACAATTTAAGTCCTCAAAAGCAACTTTTAATCGGTTAATAAACGATAACTGTCCATCTCTTAACCATTTACGTGGATCGTAATATTTTTTATTAGGTTTTTCGTCGCCTTCTGGGTTACCTATTTGTCCTTGTAAGTAATCCTGATTCTTTTTGTAATAGTTCATTACACCTTCCCATGTTGCCCATTGGGTATCAGTATCAATATTCATTTTTATAACACCGTAGCTTATTGCCTCGCGAATCTCCTCGTGAGTTGAACCTGAACCTCCGTGGAATACAAAATTTACAGGCTTTTCTATTGTATTATACTTTTCTTGAATATATTTTTGTGAATTATCCAAAATTTTTGGAGTAAGCACCACATTACCTGGTTTATATACTCCGTGAACATTACCAAACGATGCAGCAATAGTAAAGTTCGGACTTATCTTTAGCAAGTTCTCATAAGCATAGGCAACGTCCTCAGGCTGTGTGTATAGTTTTGAACTATCAATACCTGTATTGTCAACGCCGTCTTCCTCGCCTCCAGTTATTCCAAGCTCTATTTCTAAAGTCATACCTAATTTGCTCATACGCTTTAAGTATTTTGAGCTTATTTCAATATTCTCCTCTAAGGTTTCTTCCGATAAGTCAATCATATGCGAACTGAATAGTGGCTTACCTGTTTCGGCAAAATGCTTTTCTCCTGCATCAAGTAAAGCATCAATCCAAGGTAATAATTTTTTTGCGGCGTGGTCGGTATGTAATATTACAGGCACTCCGTAATGTTCAGCCATTAAATGTATATGTTTTGCCCCAGATATTGCTCCAAGTACAGCAGCATCGTGTCCTTCAAGTTTTAAACCTTTACCTGCGTTATACGATGCTCCACCATTTGAAAATTGTATGATGATTGGCGAATTAACTTCTTTGGCAGCCTCCATAGCTCCATTCATCGACTCTATATTAACAACATTTACTGCTGGCATTGCAAAGCAGTTTTCTCTTGCTATCCTAAACACTTCAGCAACATCGTTACCAAATAATACTCCGGGTTTTACTTTATCAAAAATTTTTTCACTCATTTTATTTTATATTTTACTTTTAGCAATTATTATTAATTTATATTTATTTACAAGGTTACTACTCCACACATCTTAACAAGTTCATTATTATGGTTTGTTTTGACGATTTTATTGGTTTCTCAACAAAACCCGTTGATATTGAATACTTGAATATAGTTGTGGGATTGTTTTTTAATTTTTCGTACTGACTTGCTGTTAGCTTATAAACTAACATTGTTGATACATTTGTAATATCATCGGAAAGAGTATCTTTGGGCATCATGCGTGGCTGTAATGCTACCTCCTCTGCTGTTGATAATACAAAAGATATTTCTTTATCTTCCTGAATTATAAAATCTTGATATCTATAGTAACGTATTTTCAGATATTTATTTGTTCCTATACACTGCGTTTTAACAAAGATAGGCTGATTATCTATTCGGCAAAGTAATTCGGGTTTAGTTAGTTTAATTGGTATTTCCATTAATCCATCTATCTCATTTTTTTCGTATTTGCACTTCTGAGCAAACACATTATTCCCAAAATAGATACCTGTTATTAAAATTATTGTTACTAAATATTTTTTTATATCCATTATACTATCATTTTATATTTTAGACCATTCTTTTTCAAATAGTTCATTAGGCTCTGAGACTGTATTAGGTTTAGCATATTCCGATTTTAACCCTTGCAATTTATACAAACGCATCTCCCCTCTATTAGAGGATAACTGAATACAATCGGTTTCGATAAAATCAAAAAATTGCTCGATATATTGTGCTGTATTGTCAGATAAGATTATTTCGCCAGCCTTAGCATGTTGCTCAACTACCGATGCTCGTGCTACTGAATCGCCCCATACATCGTAAGTTATTTTATTTTTACCGACAATACCTGCTACTGCTTGTCCGGTATTTATTCCTATTGTTATATCAAACTCTAATATACCCTTTTTCTTACGTTCTGCATTTGTCTTTTTAAACAATGCCTGAATTTTAAGTGCAGCTACCGACACATCGATAGGATTACTACGGTTACGCAATGGCAAACCTCCTGCCCCTAAAAATACTAACCCTGCCGATTTTATTTTCTCAACATAATGCTGTTCTAAAATATTATCTGCTTGTATAAATACCTCTTCTATTTGTTCTACTAAGTCTTTTAAAGGTATTACTTCCGATAATTGTATAATATTACGAATGGTTAAATGTAAAACTGTTACCTTATTGTAACTACGTGGCTTCGAGTAACCTTTATGTTTTAATTGCAAGGCAATTTCGTAAGGCAATAGCTTTTTTAATATACTTATCGATTTTTGTTCGGCATCTTCTATTACGTTTTTTTGTTCTACAAGGTTCTCAATCTGCTCCTCAATATATGTTTTTACTGATTCAAGATGCTCCGATATAGTTTGTGCATTCTCTTTTTGCTGAACCAACTCATCTTCAATTTCTTTCTGATTAGTTATGTCGGTTTCAATAACAATGAATCCTGTTATGTTGCCATTATTGTCCTTTTGTGGAGTAATGTCGGTTTGTATCCAACGTTTATTTTGCTCGTTGTCGTAAATTACCATCACATCTTTTAGCGAAGATACTTGGTTAAAGATTTTGTAATCTACTTTTGCTAAAATATCAGAATATTTATTGAAACAATCGTGCTTTTCCGATTTATCAAACGCTATTCCATATAACTTTTCAAACCCTTTATTTGCCCATAAAATAGAACCATTATCATCTAATGTTATTATAGGATTTGACGTTACGTTTTCAATGTAGGTTAGTATGCTATTTTCCATAACGAATTATAAAAATAATTAACGCATAAAAGTACAAAAATATTTTTATTGAAAATGGTCAATTATCATTTTTTTATTCAAATAAAATAAGAATTACATCAAATTAATAATTTAATAATTAATTTTGGCTGTTTTTGAATTTAAAAATACATTAATGAATACAATAATCTATTCCGATATAAGTGAGTTGCCAAATATTGCAGAGCAGTTTTTAAAGGCAACTACCGAGCATAAACATTTTGCTTTTTATGGCGAAATGGGTGTAGGCAAAACTACGTTAATAAAAGAATTATGCAAACAACTTGGCGTAACCGATATGGTTACAAGTCCAACGTTTTCAATAATTAATGAATATTCGTCGGAAACAAATGGCAATGTGTATCATTTTGATTTTTACAGAACTAAGAATATTGATGAGGTATATAATTTAGGATACGAAGATTATTTATACTCTGATAATTACTGCTTTATTGAGTGGCCTGAACTGATTGAGGAACTTCTGCCCGAACATATACTAAAAGTGAATATTAGCTTAGAGGAAAACAACAATCGCAAAATTTGTTTTTAATATATAAACGCTTATACTAATTAAGAGTTAAGAATGAAAAATTAAGAATTAAATTTATGTATTACAAATGCAAATAAATTGTTATATAAGCTTTTTTAACTTCATTAAGAATATTAGTGTATTTTATGTTTAATAAATAATTTTTCATTCTTAATTTAGAAAGCATCAACGTCTTTTATCAATATTATCTGTTTAAATTCGTTTATGCCTAGTAGCTCATCGCATTTTTTATCAATCTGTTGTTTGGCTAACGGAAGCTCTTTGCTACGTGGTAATTTTACAATTATTTGTTGTAGGTAATAATTCTGTATCTTATTAATTATAGGTGCTACAGGATTTAAAACCACAATGTTATTCACTTTCGACATTTTATTAAATAACACATTAATGGCTTTATTTACAGTGTCGGCGTTTTTATGTTTTGCAGTTATTTTCAGTATTCTGACAAAAGGAGGATAGCTAAACAACTTACGCTCACTTAATTGAGTGCTAAACATTTGCTCGTAATCGTTATTTGCCACTTTATGTATAATCTCATTATCAATCTGATTTGTTTGAATGATAACCGTACCTTGCTTATTACTTCGCCCTGCCCGTCCGCTTACTTGTGCCATAAGCTGAAAACTTCGCTCATAGGCTCTAAAATCAGGATACGATAACATGTTATCGGCATTTAATATACCTACCAAACTGACGTTATTAAAATCTAAACCCTTAGCAACCATCTGTGTGCCGATAAGTATATCAATTTGTTTCTTTTCAAACTGTTCAATTATCTGTTCGTGTCCGTATTTGTTGCGAGTGGTATCTAAATCTAATCGCCCAACCCTTGCCTGTGGATACATTAGGCTTATATCTTCCTCAATTTTTTCCGTTCCAAAACCTTTTGTTTGAATGTCGTGTTCGCCACATTGTTTGCACTTACCTTTATTTGGCACTTGATAACCACAGTAATGGCAAACCAACTGATTGCTAAATTTATGATAAGTAAGACTAACGTCGCAGTATTTACAAGTAGGTATCTCGCTACAATTTCTGCAAATAAGGTATGGACTAAAACCTCGTCTGTTCTGAAACAAAATAACCTGTTCGCCTTTATTAAGAGCCTCCTCAATATGTTGTAACAGTAATGGCGAAAAATGACCTTGCATTTGTTTCTTCTTGTATGCTTTTAGCACATCGGCAATTAATATTTTTGGCATTTGCATTTGTTTATGCCTATGCTGTAATTTTACCAGTCCGTATAAACCTGTTTGTGCATTGTAATAGCTCTCAACCGATGGTGTAGCACTCCCTAACAGAACTTTTGCATTATGTATCTTTGCCAAGATAACTGATAAATCGCGTGCCTGATAACGCGGTGCTGGGTCAAATTGCTTGTAAGTATTTTCGTGTTCCTCATCAACTATAACAAGTCCTAGATTGCTAAATGGCAATAAAATAGATGAACGAACACCTATCATTATTTTATACGATTGCGAATTATTGCCAAGCAGATTATTCCAAATTTCAACACGCTCATTATTCGATAATTTAGAATGGTAAACACCTACGCTATTACCAAAAACATCTTGTAAACGCTGAATAATTTGCGGAGTAATGGCTATCTCAGGCAACAGATACAAAACCTGTTTTTGTTCCTGCAAAGCCTTTTTTATCAGATGTATATAAACTTCTGTTTTTCCACTTGAGGTAACTCCGTGTAACAAAACCACATTCTTACTGACAAACTGATTTTCAATCTCTTGCAAAGCCTTGCTCTGATGTTCGTTTAATTGTTTAGGCTCACATATTTTGGTAGGAACAACCGATGATTTTATTCGTAATTCTTCTTTTAATACCTCAACAAAAATACCTTTTTCAATTAAGCTATTTATTATAGTATTTGATACGTTTACTTGTTCAGATAGGTCTGTTTTTTTAATTTCTAACAGGTTATTATTCAACACCTTTGAAACAAAAAATGCAAATAATTCACTTTGTTTTTTTGCTCGTTTAAGTCGGTTTGTAATTTTGCTTATTTCCTCTTCGGAATTGGCAAAATTTGGCTTAATAAATTTTACCGTTTTGGGTTTAAAGCGTTGTTTTATCTCATCTTGAACAATAATTGCCCCTTGTTTTATAAGCTTATTGATTGGCTTTATGGGATTTATACCAATTAGCTTTTCCAATTCCTTAAGCCCCGATGTATTACTATGCAATATATATTCGTATATTAATTTTTCGTCATCGGTACATTGCTCGGATAAGGTGCAATCAGGTACGGCAATAAATTGAGTTTCGCTAGCCAACCGCAATGCCGTAGGAACCGATGCTTTGTAAAAATCGCCTTGCGAACACATATAATAATCGGCACCCCACTCCCAAAGACTTAATAACTGTGGTGTTACAGCGGGTTGCTTGTCAATTATATCTTCAATTGGTTTTACTTTGTATTGGGTTGGTTTGCGGTTATGTATCTCAGCTATTATGCCTGTGTAAAGTTTTTTCCTGCCAAAAGAAACTATTGCTCGCTTACCTATTGAACATTGTTGTTTTAAGCACTCGGGAACTTGATAAGTAAACGTTTGCTTTAAGGGTAAGGGCAAAATTAATTCGACAAATAGGGGCATTTTTATTTCAGTTATAAAACATCACAGTTAAACCAATTCTAAAATCTGATTACCCATTTTATGTAAAGCGTTTTTTATATCTTGAGTATGCTCAGGACTTGGTATTTTTATTCCAAAAGCATAATGGCGGATTAAATCAAGACTAATATTGGTAATATTGCCCAATGCATCAAAATTAACAAACGACAATTCAGACAAAATAATTTGAATTTCATTCTTATTGTTGTCTATATCTTCTTTATTATAGGTAAAAAATCCGTCGAAACTTAAATCTTCATCTAATTCCTCCCAATGTATTCCAAAAGGCGATAGAGTAAAGTTCTCACGTTGTTCTTTTGTTGCATTTTTTAAACGAACAAACCAACTCAAAGGCATAGATTGTTTTATTCCTTGATTAGTCTCTAAAAAAATACTATCACCTGTAAAACCTATTTGTTTTATGTCGTTTTTAGTCAAATTCATAATTCTGAACTTTTAAAATAACTTATCCACATATCAATTATAATATCTTTGTTTTCATTAGTAATACGTTCTATTTTGGCTAAATCTTTTACTTTCATATTATTTGAACTTTTTAACACAAATTCATCATCTACTAATATAAATTTAGCTTCGCCTTCACCTTTTGTAATATGCACGTGTATAGGCAAATGCTCGTTTGAATAAAAGAAAAAACTAAACCCAAATTTTTTAAATAGCTTTGGTATTTTTATAATTGAATTCCTTTTAGTTTGAATATTATAACACTCTTAATATGTTACATTATCATTATTCCAATGATTTAGTAGAATAAAAATACTACAAATCATTTATTTTTCACAAAAATATTAAATAATTATTGAATTATTTTTAGCTATTAGTAGAACTCTTTTCTATATTATTCTCAATCTCTTTAGCAACGTCCTCCATAAGCCAACGAGGTGTAGAGGTTGCTCCGCATATACCTATGCTTTTTTTTCCTTGATAATATTCAGGTTTTAAATCGTTTATGCACGATACAAAATACGTTTCGCTATTATATTTTTTGCAATAATTATACAAGTAATTTGCATTAGAACTTTTTAGCCCTCCTACAAAAATTACCCCCTCATAATTCTGCACAAACTCCTCTAATTTAGGAGCTCTGTTAGCCACCTGATTGCAAATAGTATCGTGAACTTTAACTGTGTTATCTACCCAATTATGTAACTTCTCGCATAACAATTTATATTGCTCTTTCGATTTTGTAGTTTGTGAGAATATTACTGTTGGTCGTGTTCTGTCAACAATCTGATAATCATCTACTTTTTCAATTATAACACACTCATTATTTGTTTGTCCTGCTAAGCCAAGAACCTCGGCATGTCCTTTTTTTCCGAAGATAACAATCTGAATATTATCATCTTTACCATTAACCCACGCCTTTTTTATCTTCTTTTGCAAGCCCAACACAACAGGACAGGTAGCATCAATAATTGTTATGTTATTATCTTGGGCATGTTTATAACTTTCAGGAGGTTCGCCATGAGCCCTAAATAATACTTTACGGTCGGTTATGTCTTTAAATTCATCCTTACTTATGGCTTGTAAACCTATACGATTAAGCCTTGCTACTTCCTCCTCATTATGAACCATGTTGCCTAAACTCAGCAAACTACCCGATTCCTTTATTTCATTTTGTGCTTTATTTATGGCATTTACCACCCCAAAGCAAAACCCTGAGTTTGAATCAATATCTATAACCACTTGTCCGTTATTAGTTTTTATTATTTTATGATAATCTGTTGTTAACAATTTCAATTACTTTTTGTAGTTGTTCTTCTCTTGTTAAGTTACTATTATCTACCACAAAGGCATCGTCAGCTTGTTTTAGCGGAGCAATATCTCTGTTTTGGTCAATAAAATCGCGTTTTTCAACATTTTTCAGAACCTCGTCAAACAATAAGTTCGGATTTTTATCCTTTAGTTCGTCGTATCGGCGTTGGGCTCGTATCTGTGCCGATGCTGTCATAAATATTTTAACCTCAGCATTGGGGAATACAGCTGTACCAATATCTCGTCCGTCCATTACCACTCCTCCCTCATTGCCTATTTTGCGTTGCAAATCGGTCATTTTATCTCGCACAAATCCTATTTCGCTAACATAGCTAACCTTGTCGGATACTTCCATTTTACGTATCTCTTGCTCTACTACCTTACCATTCAAACAAGTTTTATGCGTTTTTGTTTGTTCGTCAAAGGTAAAGGATATATTTACTTCGCCAATGCGTTTTTTTAATTCCTCTTGTTTAACCTTATTATTATCTATAAGATTATTTTGCATACAAAACAATGTAACCGCACGATACATAGCTCCAGTGTCAATATACAAATAGTTAAAATGCTTTGCTAACTGTTTCGCTAACGTGCTTTTGCCACACGATGAATGCCCATCTATGGCAATTATTGGATTTTTATGCTTCTCCATATTTATAAGTCTTTATGCAAAATTATTGTTAATATTCAGTTTTTCAAAAAAAAACTCTCATCTTATTTATAAGTGAGAGTTGTTTGTATTGATTACAAAAATTATTCTTTTATAAATTTAGTAATGCTTGTTGCGTTATTACCTACTACCCTAACAATATACATTCCTTTTTTCAGATTATCGACTGTTAGTTTTTTGCTATTTGGTTTGTTTACTGTTTTAACTATTTTACCATTTACATCTGTTATAACTATGTATTTTATTTTAAATGGAGAATCGATAAATAAGTCTGATACAACAGGATTAGGATAAATATTAATATTTATTTTCGCTTTCTTTTCGGTTAATCCTGTAGCACACTGTTCGTTTAAGTTATCTAAACAGAAATAATCAAGCGAGGTTTCACCATTTATATTTTTTTTGTTTGATGATAAGCGAAATTCTACTTCTGTTATCTTACCCAATTTCGATAGGTCAACATACTGCCAATCCTTAACTATGTAATCTTCAGCAGAGTTATCGAACCTAAAATCAGCTAAATAAAACCCAACACTATCAGTTAAAGTTTTATTATTGTAACCTACTGCTGTTAGCTTAAACCAATCTTTATTTGTACCCTGCTCTCCTCCAAATTTTGCATCTAACCCCATACCTTTTTCCATTGCTGACATAGCATAGGTTGTGTTTGTAACATAAACACCATTTATCTGTTGACCTTGGTTATTTGGGCTGTATATTCGTATTCTCGGATTAGTCTTTTTTGGTTTGGCAGTTGGTTTTGCTGCACTTTTAGAGTCTGTGTAAATATTTTCCATTTTACTCATAACTAAATAATTTTTAGAGTTATTTACTCCTTTTCCTGTTATGGCTGTGCTTGTATGATTATAATCGCCATACTCGGTATTATTGGTATTATTGGAGATAATTGCACCATTTAATGGAGCTACTGTATATCTAAATATAAATCCATTATCGGCAAAACTATATATACCTGCATTTTCTCTACCAAACACGCTATTTTCTTTTAGTTTAAATTTTTCAAATGTTGCTATACCTAACTGCGAGTGTGATTTTACAGTTAAATCAAAATTGGTAGATACGGTTTTACCATTATCTTCGGCTGTTAGTGTTATAGTTGTTGCTCCCTCTTTCTTTACAAAAATTCTTAAATACTGATATATAGTTGGTTGGTTACATGAACAATAATATTTACGAACCTTCTGTACTTGTACATCAGCAATATCTTTGTCGGCAATATCGGCAACATAATTTACAAAGTTATCTTCATCGGATACTATATCTGTAATAAACATTACTATAGTATCAGCACCTATACATGTTTCCATATCTTCTACTGTTTTTTCTACAACAGGAGCTTGGTCAAAAAATACTGGCATTATAGCATTTTTATTATCTGGTTTTACTTCGGTTAGGTCAAACTTCCCATCATTATTTTGCTTGTATATTCTAATTGGCGATACTCCCATACTAAATGTTTTTGACAATATTGCATTTAGCTTATTTGTTCCTAAATTTACTCGCATTCCTGCACCTAACATACGATAGCCCTCAATGGTTTGTAGTTTTAACATATTACCATTATACTGAAATATATTATTTTTACCATCAATGTCGTTAGCCCAATAAACATAATTCTCTATTACTCCTGCACACAAACGTCCTGAGTGCCATTTACTTCCCCAACTCTGAGTAATCCGCTGTTCTTCCGTAAGGGATATATTTGTTACTCTCATGTTATTTGTATTTACTTGCATTAAAATAGTATCTGCTCCTATCCAAACAGTTTCATCTATTGTGCTTGTAATTCCGCCATAGGTATGTCCACTTATGGTTTTTACAATTTCATTGGTTATTTTATCTAAGATAAATACTGACTTTTCAGCTAATGCAAATACATAATTATTATAACACAGCATATCGCCTATTTCGGTGTTTATGCCTGATATCTTTTCTCCTAAACTTAATGTTTCAATATCTACAATAAAGATACCCTCAGTTGTACTTAAATATCCTTTTTTAGGAGTTACTCCCACAAATGTACGTCCCTCAGCATTATTTATATCTGCTGACGTTATAACCTTTTTTGTAGCTAAAGTTGTAGCATCGGCTATAACCAACACATTCTCTTTTTGTGATACAAAATAAAAATTATATCCATATATTGTAGCAAACTGAGTGTTCTTGCCCAACATAGCATTATTATTATTTTTCTTATACAACCAATTTGTAATATTATTATCCTTGTCTATCAAACTAACCGACCCATTGGTATTGTTATCTCCTGCATTGATTATGTACATTGAATTTTTATCTTCATCTGCTTTGGCAGAATATGAATTATGCAAACTACAACTAGTATTGCTTTTTTGTGCTAATAATACGTTAGTTATACTTAAAAATAATAGGATTAGTGTAAAATGTAATAATTTAAAATTCTGTTTCATCTGTTTTAATTTTGTGACCAAGTTGCAGAATGAGACAAAATTTAATTGTGATATTTGTGAGTCTCACCAATAATTGCAGACATGGTCTGTTTCTTCTGTTTAAAATGTATTAATTACTAAAAAAATAGTAATCTATCTTTTATAAAGCTTAAAATAAAGTATTTAATGTCATATGTTAATATTTATATTTGTCAATATAACTAAACACAAATTAACAACTTTTTTGCATAAGAAAAAATTTATTTAACATAATATGTGCGTATTTGGTATAAATCCAAAGAGTATCTTTTATTATCAAAAAATTTGTTTTTTTATTTATTGTTTATTAACATTACAAAGTCATGTAAAAATACATTACTATGTATTTATCAGTACTTCTACAAATAATTGCACGTAAAAAGCATTTAAACATAAAGGATAGAGATGCTTTTGGCTATTACTATGAATATACTTGAATTTAATGTACGTACAAATAAAAAAATCAAATAATAATATAATTTATAAACATAATTAAAATCATAATAAAATGGGAACAATACATTTACAACCAGCAAATTACAAAACAACAACAAATAGTAGTTTAATTAAAGTATTATTTGTAGTTATTTCTCTTTTTAGTATTAATCTTTTAAATGCTCAAAATATAAGTCATTTAATCCGTATTGATAAGGAAGCTAAAAGATTTTCTCCTTCTATTATAAATAGAAAAAGCATAAATGATATACCAGCAAGTAAAAGTTCATCAAAATTGACATTTATTTCAAATGTTAGCAAAGGTGCTCCTATTAGTTTACGATTAGCTTCAACTGATGGTAAATTAAAAATAAAAATGGGAACAGGTGAGGCTACCGATTATGATGTATCTACTGATATTACAAAATTAACACCTATTACTATCCGACCAGAAATGGATAATCCAAGTGTTGAAATTGAAGGGGCTTTATTAGCTATTGACTGTAAAAATGTTAAAGTATCAGAACTAAATTGTTCAGCATCAACCGAATTACAAATGTTAGATTTTTCAGAAAATCAGTTAGAAGAACTTGATTTATCGGCTTGTACTAATCTAATTTATGTATATTTAATGAATAACAGCATACAAACTTTAAAATTAGGAGAAATTAGTACAATTATCGATTTAAACATCTCATTTAATAAATTAACCGAAGTTGATTTAAGCAAACTAACAAATCTTAAAAATTTCTCATGCGATAAAAATAAAATAAATCAATTAGATTGTTCTAAAAATATATTAATGGAAAAACTTTTCTGTAAAAAAAATAATATTGAACAATTAAATTTAAGCGACTTAGTAGAACTAACCGAATTATCTTGTGAAGGCAATAAAATTACACAATTAGATGTATCAAAAAACACTAAATTAACAACTTTATATGCGAAAGATAATTTAATTAAAACAATTAATTTAAGTACCAATAATGCTCTAGAAGAATTAAATATTTCTATGAATAAATTAGCAACATTAGAAATTGATAATTGCCCTGCTTTAATTGAATTATATTGCTTTGATAATAGTTTAACAAACATAGATTTATCTAAAAACGTTAACCTTACAACTATCAGTTGTGGTGCGAATAAATTAACAGAAATTGATTTATCTGGTTTATCTAGTTTAGAATCATTATCTTTGAGTTATAATAATTTACAAAACATAACATTCACATCATGCACAACATTACAAGCCTGTGCATTAGACCATAATAAATTTGTCGAGATAGATTTTGCACCTTGCACTTCTTTATTAATGGCAGATGTATCTTTAAATATGTTTAACATAGATGGAGCAATAAAAACTGTTAAAACCTTACCAACACAAACAGAAAGTCAAAATGGTTTCTTTATTTATCACAATAGCGAAGAATATCCTGATGATAAAGAACTTAATAAAGTAAATAATGAATTGATAAGAACCGCTAAAGCTAGATTTTGGCTTATGCTTAATGGCGAAACCCCTATACAAGAAAATGAAGATGAAGAAGAAACTGGAATTATAACAAATGCAGCTAATGATTTAAACATATATTATGCATATAAAGACAATAAAATTGTTATAGAAGGAGAGTATTTATACGCTAATATATTCTCAGTAAATGGGGTAATGATAAATAAAATATACAATCAACCTAACTTCTCGACAATCGGCTTATCTAATGGAGTATATATTATTAACCTCTTTACAAAAGATGGAAAAACACAAACTCAAAAAGTTATGGTTGCTCACTAATTATCTGTAAAAAACAATTATGTATTTAGGGGTTACCATATTAATAAAGGTGCCCCTTTTTATTTATTTTTTTATAAAAAGACAACATACAAATATATACCCAAATCCCCCCTTTTGTTTTGCTACCCACACAAAAATATTTATATTTGCTCACTTAAATTAGAGTAGCTATGCTCAATAGTTAATATAGGCTATTATAAATACTTAGCTACTAATATTTTCAAAGAAAAACGAATAAAAACACTAATGGATAAAATACGTAATTTTTGCATTATAGCACATATCGACCACGGCAAAAGTACATTAGCCGACCGCTTGTTAGAAGCCACACAAACAGTATCGCAACGTGAATTGCAAGAGCAAGTATTAGACGATATGGATTTGGAACGCGAACGTGGCATTACCATAAAAAGCCACGCAATACAGATGAACCATAAATATAATGGCGAAGATTACATTTTAAACCTAATTGACACCCCAGGACACGTTGATTTCTCATATGAAGTATCACGCTCCATTGCTGCATGCGAGGGAGCATTACTTATTGTTGATGCAACACAAGGGATACAAGCCCAAACCATATCGAACCTATATTTGGCTATTGAGCACGACCTTGAGATAATACCAGTATTAAACAAAATGGACTTAGCTAATGCTATGCCCGAAGAGGTAAAAGACCAAATAATTGACCTAATAGGTTGCGATGCCGATGATATAATAGAAGCCAGCGGAAAAACAGGCTTAGGAGTAGACAAAATACTTGAACACATAATAACAAGAGTGCCAGCACCTAAAGGCGATGCTAATGCACCTTTACAAGCTCTGATATTTGACTCTGTATTTAACTCATTTCGCGGAATTATAGCCTACTTTAAGATTATAAATGGCGAAATAAACAAAGGCGATTTTGTAAAATTTGTAAATACACAAAAAGAATATAATGCCGACGAAATAGGCGTTTTACGTTTAGAACAAGAGCCACGCAACAAACTAAGTGCTGGCGATGTAGGTTACATAATATCTGGAATAAAAACCTCAAAAGAAGTAAAAGTGGGCGACACAATTACACATGTTGACCGCCCTTGCGAAAAAGCTATTGACGGATTTGAGGAAGTTAAACCTATGGTATTTGCTGGGGTTTATCCTGTTGATGCCGATGATTATGAAGATTTACGTGCATCAATAGAAAAGCTACAACTGAACGACGCCTCGCTAACATTTGAACCCGAATCGTCAGCTGCATTAGGTTTTGGATTCCGTTGCGGATTTTTAGGTATGTTACACATGGAAATTATACAAGAACGCTTGGACAGAGAGTTTAACATGAATGTTATTACCACCGTACCAAACGTATCATTTAATGTCTATACCAAAAAGAATGAATGTATTGAGGTACATAATCCATCAGGTTTGCCTAAGGAAACTTTAATTGACAGAATAGAAGAGCCGTTTATTCACGCACAAATAATTACCAAGTCCGATTACATTGGTCAGATAATAAAACTATGTATCGACAAACGCGGAATACTAAAAGACCAAACCTACCTAACAGGTAATAGGGTTGAAGTAACATTTGACATGCCATTGTCTGAAATTGTATTTGATTTTTACGACAAGCTAAAAAGTATATCAAAAGGTTATGCCTCGTTCGATTATTATCAGAACGATTTTAAACCAGCAAAACTAATCAAGTTAGATATTCTGCTAAATGGCGAAAGCGTAGATGCGTTATCATCGCTTATACACTTTGACAACGCTTACTCTTTTGGTCGTCGCATCTGTGTTAAACTTAAAGAACTGATACCTCGTCAGCAGTTTGATATTGCCATACAAGCAGCTATTGGGGCAAAAATTATTGCTCGCGAAACAGTAAAAGCTGTACGTAAAGATGTTACCGCAAAATGTTATGGTGGCGATATTACCCGTAAGCGTAAACTTCTGGAAAAACAGAAGAAAGGTAAAAAACGTATGCGACAAATAGGAAATGTTGAAGTGCCTCAAAAAGCATTTTTGGCAGTACTAAAATTAGATTAGCATCATATTTGTTATAAGTAATCATATATATAAAACAACAAATTATATTTATGGAAAACATAATATCTGCAGTTCCTACTGATTTATTAGAGAAAGAACTTACTCAAGATAAATTCTTACGCCACTCCAATTTTGGTGGTAACGAGTTATATATCTTCTCTCATCACGATTCGCCTAATTTAATGAAAGAAGTAGGGCGTTTACGCGAATTATCGTTCCGTACCGCAGGAGGAGGAACTGGCAAAAGCTTTGATGTTGATGAATATGATACAGCCGAACATCCTTACAAACAACTAATAGTTTGGAACGCTAAGGAAAAAGCTATTTTAGGCGGTTATCGGTTTATTGTAAGTAGCGAAGCCCCTTTAGACGACGAAGGTAACCCTCAATTTGCTACATCACAACTGTTTACATACTCTGAGGAATTTAAAAAAGAATACCTACCTTATGTAATAGAATTAGGGCGTTCGTTTGTTGTTCCAACACAACAAGCAACCAATGCAGGACGACAAGGGCTATTCACTCTTGACAACCTATGGGACGGCTTAGGTGCTTTAGTGGTAAACTATCCTACAGCAAAATACTTTTTTGGCAAAGTAACCATGTATAGGCACTTTAACCAAGAGGCTCGTAATTATATCTTATATATATTACAGAAATATTTTGGTAATAACGAACATCTAATAAAGCTCAAAAATCCGCTTGATTTACAAATGGATACAAAGGAATTAGAAAAGATATTTACTGCCAATACTTATCAAGATGATTATAAAATATTATCGAAAAAAGTACGTGAATTAAAGGAAAATATCCCTCCTTTAATAAATGCTTACGTAAAACTATCGGACACCATAAAAGTATTTGGTACAAGCATAAATCCATATTTTGGTAATGTTGAGGAAACAGGTATATTAATTACCATTGCCGACATATATAAGGAAAAATTAGACCGTTATGTTGAATCATACAAAAATAAATAAACTATTATTAGCAATATTAATACTAATTAACTCGTATGTTTTTGCTCAAAACGGCAATAATTTCACACACCCTGACACTGCAAAGTCAGACCTTAGTATAGGGATTGAAAACTGTAATTTTGTTTGGAATAACGAATATTTTAACCCAATAGTAGAGGGTTACACTCTTATAGGTTATTTTTTTACACCAAGCATAAAATATCAGTTCTCTCCTAATTTAAGTGCAAAAGGTGGTGTTCATCTGTTAAAATATTCAGGTGTCGATAAATTCACAAAGGTTCTTCCTGTTTATTCTGTAACCTATAGTAAATCGGACTTTAGTTTAACATTGGGTACACTAAACGGAACTATTAACCACCGATTAAGTAGCCCCATGTTTTTAGCTGAACGCTATTTTACTAATAACATAGAAAACGGACTACAAACGACATTAAATAAAGACAAATTATTTATTGATATTTGGGTTGATTGGCGTAATTTCATCTTTAAAAACGACAATGAACAGGAACTATTAACCGCTGGTTTTTCTTCGGAAGTATACCCAATAAAAACCGATGCGTGGGAGTTATCTGTTCCTATATCGGTATTATTAGAACACCGTGGCGGGCAGATTGATACCGCATCTGCAAACATGAAAACAGCAATGAATTACTCAGGCGGATTACAATTAGCATATAAAACGCCAACTCATTTTATTAGCAAGATAAATATTAGTAGTCAATATCACGGATTTAAAGACAACTCGCCTACTGTTGAAAGCATTTTTACCAAAGGAAGTGGATTATTAACAGAGTTGGGCATATTTAATAAACAAAGTTTTATAAAAATAGGCTATTGGAAAGCTAATAAATACTTGTCAATGTTAGGACACCCTATTTTTCAATGTTTTTCAGATAAAGGAGCAGAAAAACACACCGAAACCCGAGAATTATTTACTACTAAATTATATTGGAACTATCCTATATATAACGGCATATACTTAGCCTTTACTGGAGAAACTTTTTACGATTTAAAAACATCGGACTTTGATTTTACAACCGGCTTAACTTTAGTAATTAATTATAATAAGTACTTTAGTAAGAAGTTATAAAGCGTAAGACTTAACCGCAAAGAATACAAAGGTTTAGCAGAGAAACTTAAAAGAAAATGTGTAACCTTTTCATTTAAAGGCTAATAAATAGTTATTAAAGCTCTAGCAACCTTAAAGCAAAAAAACACCTCTGAAGAATATAAATTCTCAAAGGTGTTTTTATACTAATTATTAACTAACAACTACATAAATTTATTTCTTAATAAACTTAACAATATTATTATTGTATTTTACTATATAAATACCTTCAATTAAATCACTTACATTAACCGATTGTTTATTGGCGGTAATTCGTACAGTTTTTAGCTGAGCTCCTGTTAAGTTATATATGTATAATAATCCATTTAACTCTTTTGTTTCTACAATAAAGTTAGTATTTACAAGTGTTGGGTAAATTGCAAACTCATTTAGTTCATCATCACTTATACCTGTTTTCTTCTTCTTAACTGTTACCTCGCAAGTAGCTGTAACTGCACTATTATCTTCACTTATTGCTGTTATTGTAGCTTTACCCTTAGCAATTCCTGTAACCTTTCCATTTTCATCTACATCTGCTATGGTTTTATCGCTACTTTTCCAAAGTACATTTTTGTTTGTAGCCTCAGCAGGTAAAACCTCAGTTGTTAACTGTATGTGTTTTCCTATACGAACACTCTTTTTAACAAAATTAAGATTAATCTGTTCAACACCTTTTTTAGATTTTACGTTTTTAAAATCTTGCCATTGTGGTGCATTCTTATAGGCATCTTCTGTCCCTTCAGGTATCTCTAATAGGCATGTTTCTTTGTTTACTCCGCCAAATACATTTTCTCCCATTATAACACTACCCACATCTTTTATATTACTTTTAATATAAGATAATTTTTTACAAGCATCAAAAGCATCTTTTTTTATCTCTTTTATTGAGTTAGGAAGTGATATTTGTTTTAATTTATGACGATTATAAAATGCGCTTTCACCTATAATTTCCAAAGAGTTACTCATATTTACAACTGTCAAACTATCTGCAGTAACAAAAGAATGATCATCTATATACTTAACTGAATTAGGCATATTATAAACAGAATCTAAAGCAGGATATAGCAAAATACGTTCTTTTTTCTTATCCAACAATGCTCCTTCGTATGTACAATAATTTATATTATCCTCTTCCACAATAATTGTATGTAAATAATAACAATAATATATCGCCCTTTTTTCTAACAATCTTACCGATTTAGGTATAATTAACGTATCTAATCCTACCTGTGAAAAAACACTTTGTTCAATAGTATCCACAGAGTTACCGATAATAATTTTTTTGGTATCCTCACAATCATTAAATGCTCCTTTTCTTATAACTTTTACATTATTACCAATAATAACAGAGTTCATCTCGCATCCATCAAAAGCCCATTCTCCTATCTCTACTACAGAGTATTCTTTTTCAGAATAAGTTATTTTTTTAGGTACTACAACATCTTTCCCTTCTAAATAGCCATTACATCCTGTTAATGCAACTGAGTTTTCATCTAACTCTGAGTATTCCAATTTATCTATTGTTAGATACTCAGGAGTGCTAACTATACTTTTAAAGTTTTTCCAAACATCAGCTTTTGAATATGCTGTTTTACTGCCAAATGGCACATATAATGTAGCTTCTGATATATTAGTGCCGTCAAATACATATTCATCATTTAATTCTACTGGGGTAGACTTTTTACAAGTAAGTTTTTTTAAGCCATCAAGATATGCAAATGCTGAATTACCTATTGTTGTTACATTTTTACCTAATATTATTTCTTCTAAGTCGCTATTAGGATACATATCACTTGCACCCATACATTCAATTTTAGTAACAGCATCTCCTACTGTAAATTTATTTAATGTTTCATTATCGTCCATATACATATTTATACCTGTAACCTTTTTAAGTACTACATCTTTATTCATATCCACTTCGGTTTCAGGGCCTACCCACTTTTTTAATGTTGTTTTATCATAGCTTAACACATAACTTGTTGCTGGGTAGGTTGGTTTTTTCCATTGTATGTAAAGTTTTATATCTTGTTTAAATGAAACTTTGTTGGTATTAAGTAATTGTTTACGAACAGGTCTAGGTTTACCTACATAATAATACAAATAGTCTATATCTTCGTATTTTGCTAATTTACCTGTGTTTATACCTACCCCCGGTTTTCTTAGACCAGATTTTAAACAAATAGTTTTTATCAATTCATACGCATCGCTATATCTAAATTCATTAGCTTTTTTATTTATGCTTATGGTTTCATTCCAAATTTTTCCTGTTCTAAACTGACCCTTATTAGCACTAAAAGTTATTGTAATATCACTACTACCTGGACCTATCCCTTTCCATTTTATATAAATATGTGTTGATTTCTGAATTTTTTCGTCACTATTTGGTACTTTTTCAATCTTATTTAAAGAATTAATAGTGTATAAATATTCAACATCATTATATTGAGCTAAATCTCCTATCATCTGTCCGTTCTTTCTTGGCTTCCTTAAATGCTTGGTCTTACACATATTCTGCACGCCTTGATAAAAGATCTTAAATGGCATTGTATTCTTTGGCACTTCATTAGTAACTAAGTCTTCCCATTTGTTTTTATTTTTATTATACATCTCCCCACCATTGGCATCAAGGGTTATTGTTATTTTCTGTTGAGCCATAGCTCCACTTGTAGTTACTAGTACTAGTAACAAAATTAAAAACTGTTTAAAAAATTTTTTCATCTTTTTAAAATTTGTGACCAAGTTGCAGAGGGAGATAAAATTTGTAGCAATTATACTCTCATACATGGTCTGGTTTAATAATGTAATAATTTTAATTAATAATAAGGGTTTTAACCTTTTAAATCTACAATTGTTTTAAATAACAAAATTTTTGTTTTGTTTAGTAAAAAACAATCTCTTCAAAAGTAAAATGTTTTATTCACAAAAACAATAGCCATTGAGTAAGCGTAGGGGTTTTTTGTGTAAGCGTAGGGGTTTTTTGAGTAAACGTATTTTTTTATGCTTTTTTTTGTCCCGTTTTTTTTGCTAAAAAATACAATTTTTAGGTGCATATGTTTTTTTAATAGGTGTTAGTTTTTGGATATTAGGTTAGCAAATTTTACATTTTTTCGTATTGAAAAACTACCTTATAAGGAATAAGATTTTGTATCCCTTCTTCGGTCTTCCAACTTAAATATATTTAACTCACAAAATACTAATTAAAAATAGGGCTAACAGGAGCATTTGCCCAAATGAGGTAGTCATCGCCTTTATTGCTAAGTAATTGTTTCCAAACATTACCATTAGTATTCATTACTAGTTCAGTGTCAATATCTGATACTAACCAACAGTTATCCTCTATCTCTTTTTTTAACTGATTAGGTTTCCAACCACTGTAACCTACAAATAGTTTTATCTCATTAGGTTTAATGGTTTCAGTAATTATGGCTTTTTTTAAATCATTTATATTACCACCCCAAAATAAGTTATCTTTAATATGCACACTTTCAGTTAGCAAATCGGGGCGTGTATGCATATAATATATAGTGTTTGAATTTACAGGACCTCCTAAAAAACAAGGAGCATTAAATGTAGGTATATCGGGGAAAAAGGTATTTACATTAACAGGTAATAATTTATTTAACACAAAACCTACCGTTCCATCGGTGTCGTTATCTTCAGTTATTAATATAACCGAACGACTAAAATAAGTATCCTCAGCAAAAGGCTCAGATATTAAACATTTACCCTTTGCTAAACTATCAATATTATGCTCTATATTAAATAAATTTAGTTCCTTCATTATTTATATTTTGCTAATTTATTAATGTGCTAATATACTCAAAAAAATGAAAACTGTCAGTCTTTTCGCTTTTACTTCCGACTTATGTATTCCATTTTTCCACTTAGATATCTACGAATAGCAATACTAATTTCCTCAATTACTACCCTTTACATACCTCTATAATTAAATATTGCTACCCTAAATGATTTAGAGTAGCAATATTTTATCTGTTCGAATATATAACTATTAATAGAATCTTGCTCTATTATCTTTAATCTCAGTATTCTTTTTAATAGCATTATAAACTTCATATCTTACACGTGAAGATATTAAAGAATATAGATATGATTTTTCTCTTTCTCTTTCAGCATTAGTTTTATCTGAAGTGTCTATTCTGCTTTTTACATTAACAACATACACACCTCTAATACCATCAATAGGTTCAGATAATTTATTTTTATCAACAACAGTAATTGAACCTTGTACATCTGGCTCAAATCCTAACCCTGGTAATGAGTAAGATGAGAAATCTGCATTTGTACATTCTTTAACCTCTGCATTTATATTATTCGCTAATGCTTGTAATGTATTAGCTCCATTTTCTTTTTCTTTAAGTTGTTTAGTTAACTCTGCTGCTTTCTTTTGTCTTCTAACCTCTCGTTCTATATCCATTCTTACAGCCTCTAACGGAGTAGTTCCTTTTTCAAAATGCTTTTTAACTGTAGCTACAACATATATGTTACCAAATTCAAATATTTCCGATACATTACCTTCATCAGTTTCAAAAGCCCAACGAATCATCGGACGAGGGTTTTCTAAATTAGCAACATATTGGTCATTCTTTCCAAATTTAGCAAAGCGGATATTTAAGTTCTCCTTTTCAGCTGACTTAATAAAAGTATCGAACGTTCTGTTAGCACTACCAAATTTACTAGCCTCGGCGTATGTTTGCTGATATGTTTTTGAACCTGCTTCAATATTACGAGTAACAGTAGCGAATTGTGCTTTCTTTTGTTTTTTTCCTTGGTCAGTAATTTTAATAATATGTAAACCAAACTGAGTATTTGCTTTTACCAAATCTCCTTTATTTCCAAAGAAACAAGAATCGTTAAAAGGCTTAACCATAGCTCCTTGCTTAAACCAACCTAAGTCGCCACCTTTTTCAGCAGAACCATCAGTTGAATATTTTTTTGCTAACTCTGCAAAACTTTCTCCTTTATTAATTAACTGCATTAAGCTATCTGCAAAAGCATTTATTTCATCAATACTTTTATCGTAACGTATTAATATATGACTTGCCTTTACTGAATCAGGTATATTTTCAAATTTAACTATACGTGAAATATTGTATGAATTACCCTCTTTATAAGGACCTACTACTGTTCCTATAGGCTCATCAAATAACGATGTTAGTTGCTCAGGCATTTCTTCTTTTGACAAGAATTTTCCGCCAAAGCGTTTGTCTGAATTAAGATTTACATACTGCTCAACATTTTTAACCTCCTTAAAATCTTTAATTAATTCAGTAATTTTTTCTTTAGTTTCATCATCATCATACTGCGATGCTACAACTGGGAATGTAACATAATTTATTTCACATTCTTCCTCTTGCTTATATTTATCTTTATTCTCTTTATAATACTTATTAATATCAGCATCGGTAATATTAATAGTGCTATCAGCCACTGTACTATAATTTAAAACAGTATAATCAAAGTTTATTTTTGTGTTTTTATCAATAGCATATTGCTCTACCTCTTTATTTGTTACAAACAATCCTTTTTGTATAATAGTATTATATTTTGAGTTTTGTTTTTCTTCAGCTATGGCTTTTTCAAAAGCTAACCAAGTAGATTGAGCCTGTCCTGTTGGGTCTAACTCCATATTTTTTAAGAACTGGATAACTAAATTTCTGTCAAAAACTCCAGTTTCTTGATTTTGGAATATAGGAACTTGCTTTATTTGAGGGTGTATATTATTCCCTTGAACCATATCAAATAATTCGTCGCTTGATATACTTAATCCTAATTCAGCATATTCATCTTCCATAACATAAGCTCTTACCATTTGTTCCCAAGTTTGGTTTCTCAGGTTATTCATAGTATTTGCGTCTAACGAACTTTGACCATAGTTACGTTTGTAGTTTTCAATATTATTATCTATTTTTTGTTGGAATAATTGAACAGGAACAGCTTTCCCTGCAATTTCAGCCACATCGGTTTGAGAACCTAAAAGAGAACTACCCGGCTTAAAAAGGTCACCCATAATAAAGGCTAATAAAGCCAATCCTATTACTATTGAAACTAATAATCCTGCGTTGTTTCTGATTTTTTGTAAAGTTGCCATTTTATAAATTCTATTAAATAATTAATTTTTTAAGGTGCGAATATAATAAAATAATTTTTTAAGACTATTATTTTTTTAAATTGATTTTAAGGCTACTCTATTTTTTTTCATAAAAACCCACTTTTATATTGCTTTTGCAAAAAATGTATTGTATTTTTCGGAATTATTAAAATCATATAAATATAATAGTTATGTTTTCAAAAGAAGTATATTCAAACAGAAGAAATTCTCTAAAAAAAATAATGAATAATGGTATAGGTGTATTTGTAGGTAACCCTGAATCTCCTATGAATTGCTTAGACAACACTTTTCATTTCAGACCAGACAGTACATTTTTGTACTTCTTTGGCATTGATGAACCTAATTTATCGGCAATTATCGATTTTGAATCAGGCGAAGAAATAATTTTTGGTAATGATGTAGATATTGATGATATTATATGGATGGGGGCTCAACAATCGCTTAAAGAAAAAGCAGAAAAAGTTAATATAACAAATACCCAACCTGCTAAAAACTTAAGCGATTACATACAAAAAGCTATACAACAAGGTAGAAAAGTACATTTCTTACCTCAATATCGTGCCGAAAATAAAATATTACTTGGCGACATTATGGGTTTAAGCCCTTCTACACTTAACTATTATAAATCGGTAGAGTTTATATTAGCAATAGTAAAACTACGCTCAATAAAAGATGAACACGAAATTGCCGAAATAGAAAGAGCATGTAAAATAGGTTATGACATGCACGTTACAGCTATAAAGATGGCTGTTGCTGGCGAGCTTGAACAGAATATTGCAGGAACAATTGAGGCTATACCATTACGTAACGGCGGACATTACTCGTTCCCTGTTATTCTGAGCCAAAACGGACAAACCCTACACAACCACAAACACGACCTTACCCTTACCGAAGGCAGATTAATGCTTACCGACGCTGGTGCTGAAACGCCATTACATTACGCATCAGACTTTACACGAACAACACCTGTAAATGGTAAGTTTACTCAAAAACAAAAAGAAATTTATCAAATAGTTTTAGACACCAATAACTCAGCACGCGAATTAACCAAACCAGGAATAACTTATAAAGAAGTGCATCTACACGCAGCTAAAGTTATTACACAAGGGTTAAAAGATTTAGGGTTAATGAAAGGCGATGTTGATGAAGCCGTAAAAGCAGGTGCTCACGCACTATTTTTACCTCACGGTTTAGGACACATGATGGGACTTGACGTTCACGACATGGAGGACTTAGGTCAGATATACGTAGGCTTTGATGAGGCAACACGTCCATCATCGCAATTTGGTTTATCAGCATTACGCTTAGGACGAAAACTTGAAACAGGCTTTGTATTAACTAACGAACCAGGTATTTATTTTATCCCTGACTTAATTGACAAATGGCAAAATGAAAAAATAAACACCGATTTTATCAACTTTAATAAAGTAAACGAATATCGCGATTTTGGAGGAATACGTTTAGAAGATGATATCTTAGTAACAAAAGACAGTTGCCGAATATTAGGCGAACGCATACCAATTACTATTGAGGAAATTGAAAGCCTTGTAGGAACGTAAATTATTTATCTGTTATATACTCAATTAATAAACATAAAAAACCGACTCTCTCATAAGTCGGTTTTTTGTTATTTAGTAAACTATTACATAAATTTATTTATCCACTTAAGTAACTTATCTTTACTTTTTTCATACCATTGATTACAAACCAAATATTCAACATTCTCATTTGAAACTGTATCTACGTAATACCTTGTTCTACCTAACTCATCTAAACGGTCTATATCATCTTTATAAGGCTTTAATATTATAAAATTAATATCAAAAACTTTTTTACAATATTCTGCATTACACAAATTCTCGATTTCCGATTTAGGTAACTTTTTTATTACTTCAAACATATTTTCTGTAACTATTTTACCTATTTTCTTCTCATGCAAATTAACTCCTTCTATTGATAAAGGATGTTCCGAACTTGCATTAATTAACTGAACACTTCGCATAAATAATTCATTAGTATCAGTATACTTAACGGATTGTTCATATATATTTTTCATTATTCTATTCATAAAATCATCATTGCATATTAATTCAAATTTAAAATACCTTTCTTTATTATACGAATTGCAAACTTTATTAAAAGTATCATTTAAATTGTTAATGCAAGGTTGTAATTTATCTAAAATAGGAGATGATATTTTAGGTGAAGCAAAATATATATAAGCATATTGAGTGTCAAATAAAGCTATTAAAGACATAGCTGTACGTATATATTTCTTTAATACACGAGCTGTAGTTTCTTCTTTGCTACCATAATTTAATCCATTTTCATGAAATGCTACATCTAATGCATGATATGATATTCTATTATTATTTGTATTTTCATCGTTATAAATATCTAATCCTAAAACATCTACTTCGCCTTGTTTTATAAGTTGCAGATAATTATTATTCCCAAATAATTTCAATTTATTTAAGTCTTCTTTATACTTATTTTTATATTCATTAAATATTGCTTTTACTTCTTTCTCGTTCAAAAAACCTGTGTCCAATGAAGGCACTTTCCAGTTTTGTTGTACTATTTGACAACCTTTAGTATGTTTTAACCACGAAAAACATATTGATTCTCCCATTTCTATTTTCATATCTAAAATTTTTCATGACCAAAGGCATTATTCTATTTTTAAGACTTTGATCGGGTTTATAATTCTTAAATTAAAATTTGCGTATTGCAATAATATCTCTATTAGTATCTTTCCACCATGACCCTTCTTGTCCTTTTACTGGATTATATGTTTTAGCACTAGAATCATCCTTTTCTTCAGAACTCCAATACCATTTATCTTTATTTTTACTTTTTAAATACCCTCCTATTTGTTTCAACTCTTTCATATTAGGCAAAAACCAATCGGTATAACTACCATGAGATAAATTGTTACACCATTTTTTAGCATAATTCCAATCACTAGAGCCTTTTAACTCGCATATTATAATTCCATGTATTTCTCCTTCTATATGTTCATCATCTCCTTCTTTAAAGATATAGGCAACTTCTCCTCCATGATAAACATCTCCTATTTTTGGCGTTTTTGCGGAACTACCATCATAATTCATCCATTCTGTACCATTATAATAATTAGGTTTATGCGTTGTCATATTATAAACAATCATACCTTCTGTAACGCTTAATTTATCCCTATCGACTTGATTTACACGCGGTACAGACAATTTACCACTTGCTGTTACCTCATAAGGATTATCCACCGTACCTTTACCTGTAATAGTTACATTTTCACCTGCTCGTATTTTTGTTTCAGAACCATCAGTTTTTCTTAAACTATTAAGTTTTGCTTTATCCTCACTACTCATAAAACCGTCAGTAAAGTTTGTTGCATTTATAGGTTTATCTGACAAATCATTATATGAACCACTAAAAGTTTTCATATTATCCAACTTCTTTTTATCAGTATGACTCATAAAGCCATCTTTCATCTTTGTTGCATTGGTTGGCTTATTTGTTAAATCAATATATGAACCGCTAAATATACTTGGCTTATCTTGTAAATCATTGTACGAACCACTAAACAAAGTCGGTTTATTAGTCAAATCATTATAATCCTTACTCCAAGCTAAAAATAAAGGGTCAGTTTCATTAATAGTGCCAGTAACTCTTTCCGCAGTTTTTGAATGCAAAGCATAAGGCACACTTAATAACTGACTGATACTTGTTATCGTGTAGTTATTTCCACCATTAGGGTCAATTTCTGTTTTTATAAAATAAATACTACTTGCCCAATCAATTTCTGAAAAATTATAACTTGTTGAACCATTTCCTATAATAACACTAACCAAACCATTTGAGTTTGTTGTTGAATTATGTGTTTCCATATAAACCACACTACCACTTGCCGAGCCTTGCAGAATACTAATTTGCATTCCTACTTGTTTATTTACCACTAATTTATTTTCGCTATTGCGAATTACTGCCTGATAGCTCATTTTATTAGGTGATTGAGCAAACACACTTGTTGCAAATAATGCAAATACTAAAACTTTAAATATCCTTTTCATCTTTGTTATTTTTTTAATTATCAATTTTAACTTTTAATTCTTAATTATCTGAAACGTTTTTATTAATTCATCTTTCTTAGTTATTTTTACAAAATAGATAGCTGGTACAAGACCACTCATAATAATACTTGTTTGACTTCCTTTAATCTTTTTATTTTGCAAAACCTTTCCATTTACATCATACAATTGATACGATAAATCTGACATATCAAAATCTGCAATACTCAATATCAGATAATCAGTTGTTGGATTAGGATATGCTGAAACAGAAATATTTATTTTTTTCGTTCCTTTTATTCCTGTTACTTCTGAAATTCCATACGTCTGTTGCACCCCTTGTGTTACAGTTAAACTATTCCCTTTTGCATACGTGTAAAACACTTGTCCCACTGAGTAACTAACTGTGCCTCCGCTTCCACTCGCAGTACCTCCTGATGTATTAACAGTTTCTTGTGCTTGAACCTCTGTAAATACCAAACTCAACAAAAATACTACATTTAGTTTTAATAATTTATTGGTCATTTTTCCTCCTTTTTTAATTATTGATACATTACTGTTTTTTAATCTACAATATTTTTATCACTATTTTATTACAAAATAAAAGCATCACTACGCAAAAACTTTACAGTCAAAAATCTTTCTTTACTTTTTTACACAAAAAAAGCGTATAGTCTATCTTATCAAGATAAACCATACGCTTCAATATTATAACTAATATGTATACCTAAATTAGGTGTTGTGTTGTGTTGTGTTGTGTTGTGTTGTGTTGTGTTGTGTTGTGTTGTGTTGTGTTGTGTTGTGTTGTGTTGTGTTGTGTTGTGTTTTCTAAATTACATAATTCCAATGAATTAAACAAACTTATATTGATATTTTTTTGTATATTTTTCACTATTAGTAGATTATTTCTTTACGAAAAGAAATCTTTTTTTTGAAAATACAAAGTATATTTTTAGAATTAATTCTTTATTTCTTTTTACAGATAAGTCTTATTGATAAAAGGAGTTATATATTTTAGATTAAAACAAAAAAAAGCCTCTACAATAAAACTATTGTAGAGGCTTAAAAGTCGGCGACTACCTACTCTCCCACAAAAACTGCAGTACCATCGGCGTTATGAGGCTTA
>PDWI01002048.1_pt1 | contig 31321 bp, 24 predicted proteins | sample 1430891 | NCBI WGS metagenome assembly PDWI01 (sample SAMN01162508, study PRJNA174530) | Oral metagenome, whole genome shotgun sequencing project. | biome: Marine environment; feature: Marine mammal; material: Swab sample of the gingival sulcus; isolation source: swab sample of gingival sulcus... | reverse complement strand
TTATCTTTTACTTTAAAACTAATAATTTAATTCTTTCTTATAGTTATAGTGGGCTATATTTAAAAAAATATTTTTTTGAACTGAATGAAAAACTATATCATGAGCCAAGGTTAAGAAAAAATGATCCACGGAAAGGTATTGAAAGTTTTGGTGTAAATTTTACTTCTAAACAAATAATAAATAATAAGTTACATTATCTAAAGAACAATTATCCCAATAATCCGGAAATTTATATATATAATAGCAATATGGAGATTGAAGAATTCTGTTAAGAAATAAAAATTCATAGGTTCTGAATTATGTTACTTAGAAATAAACATATAGTTATTTATGCAATATTCATTTTAATAAATATTTACCTCCTATGAGAAAATATGTAATTAAAAAATGAAAATAATTTAGTTGTACTTTGAACAGAAGAAGGATGTGCATCTTGTAAGCAAGCATTAGTAAAGAATTATTTATTTTACAAACAAAATTATTCTGTTGAAATAAATTTAAAATACTTTTTCGGAAATTTATTATAAGCGGCTTTAGCAAGAGTTACATCGGAGAAAATTCCGTAAACCGTAGAACCTGTTCCGCTCATTAAAGAAAAAAGTGCTCCACAATTATATAATTTGTCTTTTATATTTTTTATTTCCGGATATTTTTCAAAAACATATTCTTCAAAATCATTTTTTAGACTATCTTTAAGTTCTTCAATGATAATTGATTTATCGCGTGTAAAAAGATTATAATCAAAATTTGATTTTTTTGGTTTTATAAAACTAAATGCTTCCCTTGTAGAAATATGAATTCCTGGATTAATAATTAGGATTGGCAGATTTATATAAAAATCCGATTCTGTTAAAACTTCACCTCTTGAAAATCCAATAGCAGGTTTAGAAGTAATAAAAAAAGGAACATCGCTGCCTAGTTCTAAGGCTAATTCATAGAGTTTTTTTAAAGGGATTTTCAAATCGAAGATTTTATTTAACCCGATAATTGCTGCCGCTGCATCCGAGCTTCCGCCTCCAAGTCCGGCTCCCATAGGAATATTTTTTTCAAGGTTAATCTTAACGGTTAATTTTCTTCGGACTAATTTTTCAATCAAAGTATGAGCTTTTACTATGAGATTATCCTCATCTTTTACTAAATTATTATTGGAATCGAAGATGAAATTTTCACTTTTCTCGAAAGAAAGCTTATCGTGTAAATCATAAATCGGATGAAAAAAAGTTTCCAAGTTGTGAAAACCGTCCAAGCGTTTTTCAACTATATTCAGTCCAATATTAATTTTTGCGGGTGCATTAAGAAGTAAAGTTTTCATCTAACATTTTTCTAATAGATTTTATGTGTAACGGATTTGAACCGCAACAAGCTCCAATTATTTTTGGCTTTAAAGTTAACGAATAATTTACAATTTCAGAATATTCTTTAGGACTTAGTTCACAAACGAAATTGTTATTAAAATTTTCGCTGCCACAGTTTAAATAAAATCCCCAATTAAAATCCAACTTAACTTTATTGATAATATCGTAAAAAATATTTTTCGAAATACAGTTAAAAGAAATAAAAAGAGGAGAATAAGACTTTATGAAATCCAAAACTTCAGTTATGGATTCTCCGCTTAATAAATTTAAGCCTTTAAGCAGATACAAACTTATTGCATGCGGTATATTTTTTTCTTTGCAGAAGTTCAGAATAATTTCGATTTCATCAAGATGACTTTGAGTTTCACTAAGTATAAAATCGCATCCGTTTTCGTATAGCAAAGAAATATGCTTGTGATGATTATCAAGCAATTCATTTTTAGAAATTGTTCGTCCTTTTTGATAACAATCTTCTGCCGGAGGATTTGAACCGGCAAGCAATAATTTATATTTTCTTGTTATTTCTTTTGTAAGATTAGCACTTAATTTTACTGCTTGTTCACAATTCAACGTTGTATTAGATTTATTTAGTGAAACCGGATTAGTCCTAAAAGTATTGGTTGTAAGTATGTCTGCACCTGCTTTCGCATAGCTTTTATAAATTTCTTGAACAACTTTTGGCTGTTTGAAATTTAGGTAAGATGTCCATAAATATTTTTTGCTTTTATAATTTTTTTGTTCAAGCAAACTACCTATCGCACCATCTAAAAGTAAAGGTTTATTTGTTTGATTAAAATATTTTTCTAAAATCATGAACTTAAAAAATTAAGATAAATTAATAAAATAAAAGTAAAAAAATCAGAACTTAATTTTGCTGATTGCAGAAACTTTGTGTGTTAGAAATTCTGTATTGATTATAATTTTTGATTCAATTGAATTTAGCATGATTAGTTTAATCTGTAAATCAAAGAGATTCCATTTAATGTAGGTGAAATACTTAAATTATTTAATATCGAATTATTGTTCCTTTTCTTTTCCGAATTAATTACATATAATCCGCTCACATAACCGAGTGCAGCACCAAGAGCTATATCCGTAAACCAATGTGAATTATTGATATATCTTTCTGTTGCAGATAATCCTGCAATCCCGTAAAAAAGGATCCTTGACCAAGTTTCATCAAAATATTCTGCAAGAACAGTTGAAAGTGCAAACGCAACAGTTGTATGTCCTGAAGGAAAAGACTGATATGAATTGTTAGTTGTAAAACCAATAAAATTTAGCGGGTCTTTTGTGAACGGAGGTCTTTTTCTTCCGGCAATCATCCGCATAAACATTGCTGTTGCACCGGAGTAAGTTAATGACTGAATTATCATTCTTCCCAATACACGAGTTTTTTCATGTTGAGCAAATAAACCTATACTATATGTTAACCCCCCAATAGCTTCTGCATATTGTACAACTCCGTATGCTTCAAGGGCTATCCAAAAATTATTTTGGTATTCATCAACTTCAGAATTTAATAACGAACGAATATAACCATCATGATGAATCATATAAAATGTGCTAAGACCAACTCCTGTAAACAATAGTGCATCTGAATTATCCATTCGGGTTGGAGCAGTTATAAAGCCGAGCCCATCGCATATAGAAATTTCTATATCTTCATAAATTGTGTTTGCAATGTTTGAAAAATATTGGGCTTGCAGAGTTTCAAAAGTTAAAAAAATAATTAAGAATAGAATATTTTTTCTCATAGAAAATAGTTTACTTTAATATTATCCTATTACAATTAAAATACTTAAAGATAATGTTTCGCGATGGAATCATAAAAATAATTTCTAATTTTAATGAAAACAAATTTAAAAATAACTAAAAATTTTCACAAACTTGGTAAGCTATTTACAACTTGACCTAAGTATGTTACAAAATTTTAAAAGTCTGAGTATCTTTAATATTGAGCTTTCTTAATAATTAAACTTTACTGAAAAAATAAAATTTCTTCCGGGAGCAGCAATGCCCGAACTGTAAGGTTTATATCTTTTATCTAAAATGTTTTCAAGTCCTAAAAACAAATTAAAATTATCATTTAATTTGTAAGACGATTTGAAATTTAGAGTAAACCAACTGGGTGAATAAGGATTGCCGTTTTTATCTTTTGCATAAATTTCGGTTTTATCTTTTTCGCTGAAAGATAAATTTTCAAAAGTAACTTCACCTTGATAAATAGAATAAAATTCAAAGTTAAAATTATTTAATTTGTAATCTAAACTTAAATTGCCAAACATTGGAGCAGCATGACGTGATGGACTGACATTACCGTTATCTAATTCTTCTTCTCCTTTTTGATAGTTAAAGTTTATATTAAATTTTAAATTATCTGTGAATTTCCCTTCAAAACCAATTTGGATACCGTAAACATTTGCTTTAGCAGCATTTTGTATTGCTTGAACTTTACTTAACACTCCATCATACATTATACTATCTAATCCGTTGAATTGAAAATCTCTTCTTACAAGAGCATTATGCAAAAAAGTATAGTAGAGAGAAAAATCAAATTTGAACTTATCATTAAAAACTTTAGCAAGTCCTAAATCTATGTTGTAAGCATACTCTGATTTTAATTTAGGATTTGGAATTACAACTACACCCGGAGCCGAGTCAAAAATTTTGCCCATATCATCAACATTTGGTGAGCGGAAAGCAGTTGATAAGTTTGTACTTATAACCCAAGTTTTTTCGGGACGATAAACAAATCCTATACTTTCTGTAATTTTGTCGTCACTTAATTGAGTATTTGTAAAAGGGAAGGGATAAAAAGTTGTATCGAATTTTGCATTTAATCGAAAATAATTATAGCGTAAACCCGCTTGCAACAAATATTGTTCGCTAAATTTGTATTGGTAATTTGCATAAATTGCTGCTGATTGCCAATCAGAATTTGGATACCTTGAGGCTGATTTTTCAGTTTGTCCGGTTTTAATATTTTTATCGATTCCTGTAGAAGAAACATTATTCAAAACATACTCAAATCCGTAATATAATTTATTTCTGTTATCAAAATTTTTAAGGAGATCTAAATTAACTGAATAAACATCAACTAATTCGGTTTTTGTATTTCTTATAATTTTATTTAGAGAACGATTAATTCTGTTTTCTTCAAAATTTTGTAAAGCAAATTTAAGAGAAGCATTATTAAAGAAACGGTTTGTAATTTTATAATCAAACTCTAAAAAATTCATCATCCATTTTTGTGGACCATAATTCCATTCAGCATATTTTGGTTTTCCGTCTCTCATTCTTAAATGTCTGTCATAACGCCCATATTCGGAAATTCTCGAAAGATGAAACCCGTAATCAAATTCTAAGTTGTTGTTTAGTCTCATCATAATTTTCTGCATTAAATTAAATTGTGAATAAGCTGAAGGAGTTTGAAGGTTCTCATTTTTATTTTTAATAACAATATCATTCCCATTTTTGGTAACAACATTAAATGGTTTAATATAATCTCTGGAACCGTTGCTGCCCATTGTTAAATCACCGAAATCATTAAAACTTAAACTTGTAACAAAAGCTAAATTTTTAAGTCCTAAGTTTATATCAAAATGAACTGTTTTTTCATTGTTTGCCGAAGAGTAACGAGTTGAAGCATTAAGTTTTAAGTTAATGGAGTTAGAGTTAGATGACTTTGGAACAATTGTTTTGAAACTCATAACTCCGCCAATTGCATCGCTTCCGTAGATGACTGAGCCCGGTCCAAAGAAAACTTCGGTACTTTCAATTATGAAAGAATCAAGAAAAATTACATCTTGAATATTACCACCGCGAAATATTGCCGTATTCATTCGAACACCATCTATTGAGTATAAAAGTCTGTTTGTAGCAAAGCCTCTTATCATTGGGCTTCCGCCGCCTTGCTGACTTTTCTGAATAAAGACTTTACCTGAAATATTTAGTAAATCTGCAGTTGTTTGTGGATTTTGAAAAGTTACATCTTTAGGATTTATAGTAACTATTTTTGTCGGAATATCTGAAGTATGTTGTGCCCACTTTGTCGCCGAAATAATTACTTCACCGAGTTTAATATCAATCGGCTGTAGCAGCACTATGAATTTACTATTTTTAATTCCTTTATAAGAAAGAGTCTTTTTTTTATACCCCAAAAGATTGAATTGAATATTTTTAGAATTAACAAAAGATTTTAATTCGGCTTTGCCAAACTTATTTGTTGAAGTCGCCGCAACAGGTTGTTTACTGTAAATTGAAACCATTTCTAAAATCTCATTTGTATTGGCATCTTTAACGGTTACAATTTGAGCAAATATATTAAACGATAATAAGAATATTAAAAAGAATAGAAAAGGAAATCTAGCCATACACTATATGTTTTTGATAATGCTTTTTACAAGGCTTTCAAATTTAGCTTTTGCTAATTCAGCTGTTTCTATAACTTCTTGATGGGACAATTTTTGAGGCGATAGTCCCGCAGCAAAATTTGTGATTAAAGAAATTGAAGCAACTTCAAGACCATGATATGCTCCGTAAATTGCCTCGTGCACTGTGGACATTCCAACAGCGTCTATTCCGAATTTGCTTAACATTTTAATTTCTGCCGGAGTTTCGTAAGTTGGTCCTTTACAAAACCAATAACTTCCTTCTTTTAAATAAACATCGGATTCAAGAGATGATTTTCTAATTAAAGCATTAAAGTTCTTATCCGGTAAATTACCAAGTTTTTTAAGCTGTTCAACATTTGGTGTTCCTATAACAGTCGATAATTCTTTCTTGATGTTAAAGGAATAAAAATTAGTTGTGAGCATTAAATCACCCGGAGCGAAACTTAAATTTACTCCGCCGGCAGCATTTGTTAGCAACAATTTTTTTGAATTAAGTTGATATGAAATGTAAGCAGGTAATATACATTCATTCAAGTTGTAGCCTTCGTAAAAGTGAATTCTACCTTGGAACAAAAGCGTTTTTTTGTTGAACAATTCTGCAAAATGCAAAAATCCTTTATGACCTTGAACGGTTGAACTTGGATAATCAGGAATAGTGTTTGTCGGGATTGATTTTTCTATTTTAATTTTATCTGCAAAATCACCGAGACCACTTCCTAAGACCAAGCAAAACTCAGGTTCGAAAGGCATTTCATTTTTAATGAAAGATATTAAGTTTTTATATTTGAAATTTAAATCTACCATAATCAATTAAAATAATATTCCTGCTAAAGTTGCCGTCATAAGAGTTGATAAAGCTCCGGCAATTACTGCTCTTATTCCCAGACTTGCCAAAGCAGTTCTTTGATTTGGAGCAATAGGTGCAATACCTCCAATCTGAATCGCAATTGAACTGAAATTAGCAAAACCGCAAAGTGCATAAGTTGCCATCAAAATTGCTTTTTCGTTTATCAATTCTTTTAATTTAATCATATTACTCATTTCAAAATAAGCTACAAACTCATTCAACACAATTTTAGAACCGAAAAGACTGCCAAATTGCAAAGCACTATCTGCTGGCACACCGATTAATAATCCTAAAAACTGTAAAATCAAACCGAGAATCAATTGTAAATTTAAAGGTTTGTTGTATTGTGCTAATAAAATATCATTCAGTCCCGTAAAAGAACCGATGAATTCTAAAACATAATTAGTAAGAGCAATTAAAGATATAAAAGCAAGAAGCATTGCAGCAACATTGAGGGCTAACTTTAAACCGTCCGAAGCTCCAATTGCAGCAGCTTCAATTGTATTAGACGCATTTTTTTCAATAGAAACTTTTACGTTTCCTTTTGTTTCGGGTGATTCTGTTTCGGGAAAAATAATTTTTGATAAAACTAATGAAGCCGGAGCTGCCATAATACTTGCTCCAAGCAGGTGCGTTGCAAAAAGTAATTGTGCTTCTTTAATAGTGAGTCCTAAAGTTGCTCCATAAGATTGACTAAGCATTTGAATATAAGCAGCCATAACACCACCTGCAATTGTTGCCATGCCGCCGGTCATTATTGTTAGGAGCTCACTTTTAGTTAAACCTTTCAAATATGGTTTAATCATTAATGGTGCTTCTGTTTGTCCTACAAAAATATTTGCAGAAACGGAAAGTGATTCTGCACCACTTGTTCCGAGCAGTTTTGCCATAACCCAAGCCATTGCCTGAACAACTTTTTGCATAATTCCCAAATGATAAAGAACTGACATTAATGTTGCAAAGAAAATGATTGTCGGTAAAACTTGAAATGCAAAAAAGAATCCCATCGAACCTTCAGTTCCCGGTGATTTTGCAAGATCACCAAAAATGAAAAGTGCTCCTTCGGTTGTAAAGTTTAGAATAAGCACAAAAAAACTGCTGACCCACTTAAAGAATTTTATAGGTAGAGCAAGTGGATAAAAGAACTTGCCCATAGCTTCACCTTTAATGATAAAAATTGCGAAAATAAATTGGATAGTTAAACCAGTTGCAACTAATTTCCAATTCACTTTCTTTTTGTTGTTCGAAAATAGAAATGCAATTGCCAATATTACAACAATTCCAAGAATTCCTCTTAAGATAGAAATTATATCCATTCCTAACCCTCTTTGGGAATATAATGACATTTTCTGCAACGTGCTTCGTAACTATCCGATGCACCAACAACAACTCTATCTTTGGATTTGATAGTTCTTTGAGTTTTATTTGCAGGATTTCCACACTTAACACAAATAGCTAAGGTCTTGGTTATATATTCTGCAGTTGCCAAAAGTTGAGGAATAGGTTCAAAGGGAGTGCCTGTGTAATCTTGATCAAGTCCCGCAACTATAACTCTTTTACCTCTATTTGCAAGATCGTTGCAAACATCAATTAAATCATTAGGAAAAAATTGAGCTTCATCAATGCCCACAACGTGAGCATCTTTAGATTTCTCTAATATTTCCAAATATGAACTTACTACTACCGAAGGAAGAGTCTGAGAGGAATGCGACACGATTTCTTTTTTAGAATATCTGCTATCAATTTCAGGCTTGAATATTATTATATTTTGTCGGGCAATTTTTGCTCTGCGTAATCTTCGTATCAGTTCTTCGGTTTTACCACTGAACATACAGCCGGTTATTACTTCAATCCAACCGACATCATTCGGTTTTGAGTGAGGTTTTGATTCCATTATTTGTTTAAGTAATCCTTGTTAAATGATAGTGGCAAAAGTTCTTCCAAGTTTAGAATTCTTATTTCATTATTGGCGTTGCTTAAAACTACTTCTAAATCTTTTCCGCAAATTTCCATTAAAACTTGTCGACAAGCACCGCATGGAGTTATAAAATCTTCTGCATCGCTAGAAAGCATAATTGTCTTGAATTTTGTTTCACCTTCACTTACTGCTTTAAATACAGCAGTTCTTTCGGCACAATTTGTTAATCCGTAAGATGAATTTTCCACATTAACGCCGCTGTATAAATTTCCGTTTTCTGTAACGAGAATAGCACCAACTCTAAAATTAGAATAGGGAGCATAAGCATTTTTTTTAGCTTTTACAGCTAATTGAAGTAAGTCCGCATAATTCATAAAAACTCCTAAGTTGAAAAACAAAAATAACTTTTACTATGAATAATTCAAAATTTTATAGTAGTTGGAGTTAAGAGTAAAGTTATAAAGTTTAATAAATTTAATTTGGAGTAAAAGTTTTCTATTTGCAGATATCAGACTTAGTACACCCGAAAGGATTCGAACCCTTAACCTTCTGATCCGTAGTCAGACGCTCTATCCAATTGAGCTACGGGTGCATTAATATTTTTTAACTTGAATTGTTCTGTATTTATTTTACAAAAATACGAAATTTATAGCTCATATCAAGTCCTAATATTGGTTGTACAATAAAAAAGTGGACAAATAGTTTATCAATAAGGCTTAACTTCATTCGTTTATTAACATATCTCTAATAGGGTACAAATGTTTTTTTATTTTCAATATCTCTACATTTTATTAGTAAAAATAGTTAAGACTTTATTGCATTCGCTATAACTGACAAATTAAGTCTCATATTTTAACATCCACACGTTTTCACTTTTGAATCACTTTTTCTTATATTTTCTAACTCCATATTTTATTATTAGCAAATGCAGAACAAGAAAAAAAGAATATTTAATTTGAATAAACGTGAACTCTATTTTGTTATAGGTTTTTTTATCTTTATAGCCGCTTTATTGGTTTTCACTTTTTACAGTCCGAATTATAATGGAACGAATTCATCAAAAAAAATTGTAGTAAAAAAAGGTTCATCGCTAAATAAAGTAATTGAAGATTTGTTCCAAGAAAAAATTATTCCCGATAAATTGCAAATGAAAGTAGCGGCTTTTATTTTCGGCATCGATAAAAATATTAAAGCAGGAAGATACGAAATTCCCGATGGAATAAGTTACATGGAACTCCTTTCTTTATTAGAAAAAGGAATGCCGAAGAAACAAAAACTTATTACAATTCAAGAGGGAATTTGGCAGATAGACCTTGCAAAACTACTTGAAAATGAATTAGGACTTGATGCGAAAAAATTTATGGAACTGAGTAAAGATAAAAAATATATTAAGGAACTTGGTTTGAAAGCTAAAAATCTTGAAGGTTACTTGTTACCGGAAACTTACTATTTTTATGAGAACTGTAGTGAAAAAGAAGTAATTGAAAAACTTGTTGAAGAAATGAATGATTTTTTTGAATCCTCTACTGTAAAAAGGCAAATGCAGATTTTGAAGATGACCCAAAAACAAATTTTAACAATGGCTTCAATTATTGATGGAGAATCAAATCAAGTTGATGAGTTCAAAAGGATTGCTGGAGTTTATTATAACCGGTTAAAGAAAAGTTGGAAACTACAAGCTGATCCGACTGTTCAATATCTTGTAAGGCAAAGGCGAAGAAAAGTTAACAAAATTTATTATAAAGACTTGGAAATTGATTCGAGATATAATACCTACAAATATTACGGTTTGCCTCCAACTCCAATCAACAATCCCGGTATTGATGCAATTAAAGCTGCGTTAGATCCTGAAAAACATAATTATTTTTACTTTGTAGCAGATGGAACGGGAGGACATATTTTTTCCAAAACTTCGAGAGAACATCAAAATAACGTAAGAAGGTATAGAAATTGGCGAAGAAAAAACAGATAATATTACTCTTCATTTTTGCATTATTTCTTGTTCAATGTGCAAATCAAATGTCGCCACCAGGAGGAGAAATTGATAAAATTCCACCGACAATAATTGAAACATTTCCTGCAAATGAAACTATAAACTTTAACGAAGATGAATTGGAATTTTCTTTTTCCGAATATGTAACCAAAAGAAATATTAACGGAGCTTTTTTTATTTCACCGATTTTAGAAAAAAATCCGGAATTTTCGTGGACAAATAAAACACTTTATGTTAAACTGAAAGAGAAGCTAAAAGAAAACACAACATATTCCGTAATTATTGGAACTGAAATTGCCGATATAAATAACAGCAATAATATGGTAAACCCTTTTTCGCTTATTTTTTCAACCGGAAGTAAAATAGATAGCGGACAAATATCCGGGAAAGTATTTTCGAATAAGGCTAAGGGAACAATGATTTTTGCTTATAAGGTCGATACCGGAAATGTGAACATTTATGAGAATAAGCCGGATTATATTTCGCAAATCTCTAATGACGGTTTTTATAAAATCGGTGGGTTAGCTAATGGTGAATATCTACTTTATGCAGTTAAAGATGAGTTCAAAGATTTGGTTTATAACATCGGTTCGGATAGAATAGGCTTACCCGATAAAGCAATTAAACTTTCTGATGATAACAACAAATTTGAAGATGTAAATTTTTTAATGACTATTGAAGATACACTTGTCCCTAATATTCAAGCTGTAACCATGACGGATAGAAATAATATAGTTGTTGAATTTAGTGAACCGATTGATAGCTCAAGAATTACAGCAAACAATTTTTCTATTCAAGACTCAACAAATAATATTTCTATTCCGGTAAAGCATTTGTGTAATTTAAGAAGCCGAAAAAATGAGTATGCCGTAAGTTTTGTTGATTCCTTAAATGACGATAATGATTATTATTTAATTGCAACAAATATTTATGATAAAAATAATAATAAACTTAGCTCGGAAATAGTTAACTTTATTGCAGGTAATAAAATTGATACAACTGCAATTCTAATAAAGAAAATATTAACGCCTTATCAAAATAATGGAATTGATTACTTGGAGCCTGAATTTACAATTTTATTCTCTGAAGCTTTTTCTTCTGAAATAAAGAATGATGCAATTAAAATGATTTCAAGAGATAGTGTAAACGTACCAATAGATTTCAAAATAATAAACGATTCAGAGATAAAAGTTAAAGCAAAAAATAAATTAAAACCTAAGAAAGATTATTATGTTCAAGTAAATATGAATTACTTTGAAGATGCAGCTGGTAATAAAGCCGATACAGTTTTATCAAAAAAACTTACAACTAAAGATGAGTTGGATTTTTCGGGAGTGAGTGGGGTTATAACCGGAACCCAAAGTAATAATGTTAGAGTTGTTTTAAGAAATATTAAAAATCAAGTTGAGCCAAGAGAAATTAATGTTCAAGATAAAAATCAGTTTGTTTTCAAAAGAGTTGTGCCCGGTGATTATCTTATTTGGGCTTACATTGATACCGATACAAATAAAGAGTATTCTTACGGTAAAATTAATCCTTTCAAATCTACTGAAAAGTTTGTTTTTTATTCTGATACTCTAAACCTAAGAGCCAGATGGCCTGTTGGTGATATTGAAATAAATTTTAAAAATAATAAATAGAGGAAATTAAAATGAGTGTAAAATTAATTGAGTGTGTTCCTAACTTTTCTGAAGGAAGAGATTTATCAATAATCAAACAAATTACCGATGAAATCGAAAAAATTAATAATGTTAAATTACTTGATGTTGATCCCGGTGCAGATATGAACAGAACTGTAGTTACATTTATTGGAGATGTCAACGGTGTAAAAGAAGCAGCATTTCAGGCAATAAAAAAAGCATCTGAATTAATCGATATGACTAAACATAAAGGCTCACATCCCAGGATGGGAGCAACTGATGTTTGTCCGTTTGTGCCGGTAAACGGAGTTACAATAGAAGAATGTATTCAAATTTCGAAAGATGTTGCGAAAAGAGTAGGAGATGAACTAGGAATCCCTATTTATTTGTATGAAAAATCTGCCCAAAAACCTGAAAGAGAAAATTTAGCAATTGTAAGAAAGGGTGAATATGAAGCCTTAGAAGAAAAGTTGAAAAAAGAAGAGTGGAAACCTGATTTCGGACCTTTCAAGTTTAATGCAAAAAGTGGTGCAACGGTAATGGGTGTAAGAGAATTTTTAATTGCTTACAATATTAACTTAAACACTCGTGAAAAACTTCATGCGGTTGATATTGCTTATGAACTTAGAGAAAAAGGTCGTTCGGCAAGAAGACCGATAGTAAAGCCGTTCTATTATAAATCGGAAGGAATTCTTAAATATCAAGAGGGTAAATATCCTTGTGGTGAGTGCGATTTTGAAGGAAATACTTTAACTGAGGTAATTGAACATTGTAAAAGCAAACATGAATATGACTTAAAAGAACTTTTAAAAGTAAACGGAATAAATCCCGATAAACCAGAAGGAAAATCAGTAAAGAAAAAAGGTTTGTTTAAGCATTGCAAAGCAATCGGTTGGATGGTTGATGAATATGACAGAGCACAAATTTCCATAAATTTAACCGATTACAATATTACATCAATGCACGATGTTTTAGAAGCAACCAGAGCTCTTGCTACTGAAAGAGGATTGGTTGTAACCGGAAGTGAAATTGTAGGAATGGTTCCTTATAAAGCACTTTTGGAAACCGGTAAATTTTATCTAAAAAAACAAGAACGTTCAACAGGAGTTCCAATAGAAGATATTCTTGAAACCGCTCTGCAATCTTTAGGACTTAGAGATGTTGCCGAGTTTAATATAAAAGAGAGAGTTTTGGGATTACCACGAAATATCGAAACTGCTCTTGTAGAAATGAAAGTTACTGATTTTACAAATGAAGTTTCCAGAGAATCTCCTGCTCCAGGTGGTGGTTCAATTGCTGCATTATCCGGAGCTTTAGGTGCAGCTCTCTCTTCAATGGTAAGTAACTTAACTGCAAATAAAAGAGGTAGTGCTGAAGTTGATGAAATCTTAAATCAAATGGCAGATAAAGCTCAAGAGCTTAAGGATAACTTAATAAATGCTGTTGATGCCGATACAAATGCTTTCAATGAATATATGGATGCAAGAAGATTACCAAACAGAACTGATGAAGAAAAGCAAGCAAGGAAAGAAGCAATGCTAGAAGGATTAAAAAATGCCGTAAGAGTTCCGTTAAAAACCGCACAAGATTCTTATAAAGCAATTGAAATTGCAGAAACGGTAGTTAAATTTGGTAATCCTAATTCAATTACTGATGTTGGTGTAGGTGCGCAGATGGCTTACAGCGGTGTCTTGGGTGGTATTTATAATGTTTTGATTAACTTAAAAGATATTGATGATGAAACTTTTTGTAATGATATGAAAAAGAAATGCGATGAACTTAAACAAAATGCATTAACAAAATTAAATAATGTTCTAAGCTATGTTGAAGAAAAAATTAAGTGAATAAAATTAAATTATTAGAGGTTAAAAATGAAAAAACTATTTAAAGTCTTATTAGTAGTTTTTCTCTTTATTTTATTGGCTATGATTCTTATTCCTTTTTTGTTTAAAGGTCGAATAATAGAAGAAGTTAAAAAAGCTGCAAACAATTCCTTAAATGCTAAAGTTGAATTTGATGACATTGGCTTAAATTTATTTACAGCTTTTCCTAATCTTGATGTAAGCGTTGAAAACTTAAAAGTAATCAATAAAGCTCCATTTGAAAATGATACAATTGCAAGTGCAAAGCAGATTGGTGTTTCGGTAAACTTATTGTCTATTATTAAAGGGAATGTTTATCGAATAAATGAAGTTTATGCAGATAGTCCTAAAATTATGGTTTATGTATTAAAAGATGGCAGAGCAAATTATAACATCTTAAAAGAAGAACAAAAGAAAGAAAGCAAAGAAACAACCGAGGAAGCTAATTTCAATATTGAACTGAAAGGGTATTCAATCAATAACGGTAAAATTACATATGTTGACAAACAAAATAATATGACAGCAGTTATTAATAACTTAAATCACAAGGGAAGTGGTGATTTTTCTCAAGATAATTTTTTGCTTAAAACTAAAACCATAATTGACGAACTTACTTTTGAATTTGGTGGTGTTGAATATCTAAACAAAGTTAAAACATCACTTGATATGGAGCTTGATGTTAATAATAAAGAAAATAAATTTACTCTTAATGAAAATAAACTTTCGTTAAATAATTTATTATTAAAATTTGATGGAATTATAACCGTGCGGGAGAACATAGGAATGAACTTAAAATTTAATTCCGCTCGATCTAACTTTAAAGATATTATTTCTTTAATTCCTACAATTTATAAAAATGATTTTGTTGATCTCGAATCCTCTGGAAGTATGAATATTTCCGGTAATGTTAATGGTTTTCTTACTGAAGAAAAAATTCCTACTTTTGATTTAACCTTAAGTGTTGAGAATGGAATGTTTAAATATTCTGATCTGCCCACACCGATAAATAATGTTAATGCTCTTCTAAATGTTAATAATAAAGACGGAGTTATCAATAATACAATCATTAATTTAAGTAAAATTCATGTGGAACTGGACAAAGAACCGATTGACGGAAATCTGCGCTTATCCAAGATTAAAACGGGACCCGAAATTGATATCTTTATGAACGGAAAGATTGATTTGGCAAATCTTAATTCTGCTTTAAAGATTGAAGGAATAAAAACTTTAGAAGGTATGTTCATTTCCGATTTTTCTGCCAAAGGAAATTTGGCAAATATTGAAACCAATGTGAATACAATCGATGCAAAAGGGAGTATTAAACTTTCTGCTTTCAAATATTCATCTGAGGAATTCCCTGAAGTTGTAAGAATTTCTAATGCTCATTTATTTTTCACTCCTAAGAATGTAAGGCTAAATAATTTTAATTGTAAAATAGGTGAAAGTGATATTTCTGCAAAAGGTTATTTGAATAATGTTATTGCATTTGTATTATCCGATGCAGTATTAAAAGGCAGTTTAATTTTAAATTCTAATTATTTCAATTTTAATCCGTTTATAACCTCTAATGCTGAAGCAAAAACCAGTAAAGGAGAACAACAAAAGAAAGAAGCATTTAATATCCCCGAAAATATTACTTTTACAATGAACTCGAGCTTTAAGAAATTACTTTATGATAATTTAGAGCTTACTAATCTTAGTGGGAATGTTTCCGTTAAAAACGGTAAGGTCTTCTTAGATAACTTGGATGCGAATTTACTTAATGGAAAAATATCGGGCAGCGGTTATTATACAAAAACTGTCGCGACGAAAAATCCTGATATAAATTTTAATATGTCAATCTCCAATTTTGATGTTAAAGAAATTTATAACAAATTTATTTCAATTCAAGAAATTGCTCCAATGGCAAAATATTTAACAGGAACCTTTAACAGTAGTTTTAGTTTAACTTCATCTTTAGATTCAACATTAATGCCAATTTGGGATAGCTTTTTCAGTAACGGAAATCTTACTCTTCCATTAGTTCAAATAAATGGGTTTAGTCCATTAAATAAAGTTGCCGATGCTTTAAAGCTACAAGCATTATCTAATCCGAGCATCAGGAACATAAAACCAAAGTTCGAGATTAAAAAAGGCAGATTTTATCTATCACCTTTTAATTTTAAAGTAGGAAATTATAATATTGAATTATCAGGCTCTAATGGATTAGATCAATCTTTAGATTACACTATGAAAATTGATGTTCCGGCAAAGCAAATAAAAGAAACAGCAAATTCTGCAATAAGTAGTTTACTCGGTAAAAAGGCAAATTTAATTAAATCTAATACCATTAAAGTTTTAGCAAATATTGGTGGAACAATAACAAAGCCGAAGATCAAGACTTCCACCGGAGATGCAGCCGGAAACATTGTAGAAGAGACTAAAAAGCAAGTTGTTGAACAAGCCACAACTAAGTTTGATTCGGCAAAAGCTAAAACCAAAAGAAAGCTTGAAAAAGAAACTAAAAAGCAAGAAGAAAAATTAAAGAAAAAATTAAAAGATAAGTTGAATAAGAAGAAACTAAAAAAAATCTTCGGATAAAAATAAGTAAAAGATTTACAATAAATGGACTAGGCTTTTTATAATATTAGTTGAAGTTGTAAATGATATTCTTTATTACAATTAAGGTAGCATTGCAGCTTCAACAATTATTATGAATGTTAAGTGTAGCATAAGTTCAAAAGTTTCTTTTTTTGTGATGATGAATTAAAGAATTAAATTTTGTGTTTGTTAAAATATTGTTTAAGTTTACATACACAATTTTCATTAGGGGTGTCACTTTAGTGGCTGAGAGCAGACCCTTTAACCTGATTCGGGTAATTCCGGCGTAGGGAAATGAGTTAATTATAATCATAAACCTTTTCTCTATGGGAATTGGTTTTTTTGTTTTAAACCGATTTTCGTTTGCTTTATCATTTCATTTGATATTCCTAATTAACACTTAATTATTAAATTGTAAGGAGTATTTTAATGAAGCATTTTTTTTTTTTCTTGTTTCTATTAGTTAGCAGTTTTATTTATTCACAAAATTTTAATATAAAAGGCAAAGTTGTCGATGCCTCAACAAAAGAACCTCTAATAGGCGTAAACATAATCATCTTAAATTCCAATTTGGGATTTACTTCGCATGAAGAAGGTAAATTTTATTTAGAAGGAAAAATTAAAAAAGATGATATGATTCAGTTTTCTTACATTGGTTATCAAATATTTAAAACAACAGTTGAAGAAATCTTAGATAGCAAATCTGTAATTGAATTGAAGAAAAAAATATTAAATTTAAATAGAACCGTAATTGTAGAAGGTTTAATAGGTAAGGAAGGATATACGCCGGCATCGTTTTCGAAAGTTAAACGAGCGGAAATTCAAAATGATTATACAGTTCAAGATGTGCCGGAATACTTATCGTATCTGCCTTCCACTACATTCCATACTGATGGCGGAAACGGTTTAGGATATAATTATTTAAATATTAGAGGATTCGGTCAAAGGAGAATTTCAATTTCCGTAAATGGAATTCCACAAAACGATCCCGAAGATCACAATGTTTATTGGTTGGATATGCCCGACCTCCTTGAAAGTACAGAACTAATTCAAGTACAAAGGGGAGCCGGAGCAGGAATAATCGGTTATCCTTCAATTGGCGGTTCAATAAATATTATTACCTCACCGTTTTCAGATAAACCAAAATTTGAACTTTCTTCATCGATAGGAAGCTATAATACTAGAAAATATAGTGCTAAATTTTCAAGTGGATTAATAAACGATAAATATTCTGTTTATGCAAAACTTTCAAAAATAATGAGTGACGGTTACAGAGATAACAGTTGGATTGATTTTAATTCATACCATGTTTCTGCTGCTCGCTATGATAAAAGATTAACTTCAATTATAAATTTTTATGGCGGACCTATTTCAGATGGATTAGCTTATTATGGTATTCCTAAATCAATGATTAATGATAAAAAAACAAGAAAGACTAATTACATTACAAAAAAAGAAATTGAAAATTTTTCACAACCGCATTACGAGTTACTTAACGAGTTGAAGTTAAACGATAATCTAACACTTAACTCTGCTTTGTTCTTAGTTATAGGAGACGGCTTCTTTGATTACGATGGTTCTTGGTCAATCTATTACGATGATTATTTCAGGCTCAAAGCAAATGGTTACGATTCTACAAAGATTCCACAAAATGCACTCATCCGAGCAAAGGTTGAAAACAAACAATGGGGCTGGTTGCCCAAATTAACTTGGAATCATGATAACGGTACACTTGTAGTTGGTGCGGAATATAGAAATCATCGTTCAGTACATTGGGGAGCAATAAGGTACGCAGAAAATATTCCGGCGGATGTTAGTCCTAATCACAAATATTACTACTACAAAGGAGCTAATGATATTATAAATCTTTTTGTCAATGAAAATTTAAGTATAACAGAAAGCTTTAATGTTTTAGGAGAGATTCAGCTCGCTTATCACAAATACAGAATTTACGAGGAAAAATATCTTAACAATAAATTTAATGTAACCGGATTATTTTTTAATCCTCGTTTAGGACTTAATTATAAGTTTAATAAAAATTCTAATGTTTACGTTTCATTTGCAAGAGTTACACGAGAACCAAGATTAAAAAACTATTACGATGCCGCCGAATCAAGCGGGGGAGCAGTTCCGCAATTTAAACAAAATAGCAACGGTTCTTATAATTTTGATGAACCGCTTGTTAAACCAGAAGTAATGAATGATATTGAATTTGGAGCAAGATATAGTAATGAAAAATTATCTTTAAATGCTAATTTGTTCTATATGATGTTTGATGATGAAATTATTAAGAGCGGTCAGCTCGATAGATTCGGACAACCTATTACCGGCAATATCGATAATACAATTCATTCTGGAATTGAGTTGGAAGGTAGCATTAAATTCAATAAATATTTAAACTTAATTATGAATGCATCGTACAGTAAGAATTATGTGAGCAAAGGGAATACTTATATTAAATATAAGGATGTAGATGGACTCAAGGTAATTAAACAACTATCACTAAAAGATAATACAATTGCCGGCTTTCCTGAACTAATAATGAATGCTGTGATACGAGCAAAATATAATGGTTTGACGGGACAACTAAGTGCTAAATATGTTGGAGACTTTTACTCGGATAATTACGGTGATAAATTAAGTGAATTATCGCGACGATACAACGGTCTTGTTGATTACACGGATAATAAAGTAGATGCTTATTTTGTCCTTAATTTTATGGGCAGTTATGATTTTAAGATAAATAATGTTTTAGAAAAAGTTAAAATATTTGTTCAAGTAAATAATATTTTAGATAAATTATATGCAACACACGCAGAAGGTGGTGATTTCTTTCCTGCAGCAGAAAGAAATTTCTTAATGGGAATTAAATTAGGGTTTTAATATAAGTAATATACGGGAGGGTTTTAACCACTCCCATATAATTAATACTTAACATTAAAGAGTAAATATGAAAAAAGCATTAATCATAGCAAATGGAGATGTTCCGGAAAAGAATAAAATAGAATATCTGCAAAGAATCGGCTATAGAAAAATAATTTGTGCCGATGGCGGAGCAAATTCAGCAAGAAAATTGAATATTATTCCCGATGCTATAATTGGAGATTTAGATTCAATTTCAGAAGAAAATAAAAAATACTTTATTGATAAAACTAAGATAATTCATTATGCACGACAAGACGATACGGACGTGGAAAAATCCATTAAGTATTTAATAAAGAAAAAATATAAAAAAATTATTTTACTCGGAGCAACCGGAAATCGACTGGATCACACATTTTGCAACATTGCTATAGTAATGAAATATTTCAAGAAGATTAATATTTTCATACTCCACAAAAAATCTTTTTTAATCGGATACAACGATGATGTAACACTAAAGACAAAAAAGGGTGAGCCTTTTTCGGTTTATGCTTTTAGTAAAAAGACAAAAATAAAATCTAAAGGTTTAAAATATCCGCTCAAAAACTTTCCGTTAGTATTTGGAGAAAGAGACAGCACAAGCAACGAAGCAGTTGGTAGTGAGGTTAAGTTAAAAATAAATAACGGAATTATACTTGTTATAAGAAGCTATAAAACTATGAGAGATAATGGTTTCATTTACTGATTTTGATATTGCTATAATTGTAATTTTTCTGTTTATAGTTATTTTAATAGGATTATCCGCATCTTTTTTCTCTACTAAAAATAATGATGAAGGATATTTACTTTCCGATAGGAATGTTGGGATGTCATTATTTATTCTTACAAATGTAGCAACTTGGTATGGAGGTATCCTCGGAGTTGGTGAGTTCTCGTTTCGTTATGGCTTAGTCAGTTGGCTTACCCAAGGGGTGCCTTATTATTTTTTTGCATTGCTCTTTGCTTTTTTCTTTGCGGGGAAAATAAGGGAAGCATCACTTTACACAATCCCAGATAAGTTGAGCGAAGTTTATGGTAAAAAAGTCGGCCTTCTTTCTGCGAGTTTAATCTTTATTTTAGTTCTACCTGCACCTTATTTACTTATTTTATCACAAATTTTAATATATATCTTTAATATTAACAGCTTTACGGCACTAATAATATCTTCATTTATCTCGAGTATTTACTTAATATTCGGGGGTTATAAATCAAACATTTGGGCAGATAGTTTTTCATTTTTCGTAATGTTTTTTGGTTTTATGTTAATTGTTTATGTAGCTTTTACGAATTATGGAGGCTTGGAATTTCTTGAAAATAACTTACCTGAAAATCATTTATTCATAACCGGAAATACCTCAATTACATATATTATTGTTTGGTTTTTGATTGCTCTTTGGACATTCACAGATCCCGGTTTTCACCAAAGATGTTATTCAGCTAAAAGTAAAATTGTTGCTAAATGGGGAATTGTTATTTCTGTTTTTCTTTGGGCTTTATTTGATTTTTTAACTAATTCAACCGGGCTATACAGTAAAGCAATAATTCCTGATCTACAAAACCCGATGCTTGCTTTTCCTTCTCTTGCCGATAAAATACTAAGCAGTGGTCTTAAAGGGATATTTTTTTCGGCATTACTTGCTACAGTACTTTCAACTTTAAATAGCTTTATTTTTTTAAGTGCCACTACATTTAGCAGAGACTTTGTTTTTAAATTAAATCCCAAAGTTACGATAGATATAACTTATTACACAAGAATAGGTATTTTTGTTGCACTTACAATTTCCATAATTATAGCTTATTTTTTTAAATCTGTTGTAGAATTATGGTACACAATTGGAAGTATTTGCATACCGGGCATTATTTTATTGATTATATCCGCATACTATCCAAAATTAAGAGTAAGTAATAGAGCCGCTTTGGTGGAAATTATACTTGGCGTATTAACCAGTATAATTTGGTTTTTTATCATGAGCTATTTTTCTGATAATGAAATATTATCTCAAATAGAACCTATGATTGTTGGGATGGTTGTGGTTTTAATTACTCATCTGTTGAATGTAAAAAAAGTAAATAACTAAAGATAGTCTAAATTTCAAAAACTAAGGTGCTCAAGTTTGTAACTATACATGTCATAACCTTGATCAGCAAAAGATAACTCTTTGCTATTTATTTTGAGTATACTGAAATAATTCGGTACATCACCATCACTTTTTTTGTACTTATCTAATTTCATTTCCCAAACAGAGTTGTCTTTGTTTTTATATAAGTAATATTTTTCACTAAAAGTATTCTCTTGGTTTGTAAATATATTGATTTCACTTTGTGTGTTAAAAACGTATATTACATTATTAACTTTGGGATTTAGAGTATCTGTAATTCCATCAAAACCTCCGCTAACAACTTTTAATTGCCAACTTCCGATAATTAGATTTTGAATAGTTGGTTCGCTTGGTCCTTCACACGAGATTAACAGGAACTTTAATGCTGCAATAGAAATTATAGCTTTCATTTTAGCTCCATTAAGTTTTATAAATATAAAATAAATATATATAAAAATTGAAAAATACCAACTTTTAGGTATTGTGAACGCCGTTCTTTTTTAATATTTTTATAACGTAAATTTAACAGTTAGTTGTCTTTGATTTGGACTGAGGGTTGAACTGTCAATAAAGTGATTTATGAAATTTTATTGATACAAAACATAATAGTAAAGATGCCAAGTAATAAATTCACATGGGCAATAGCTAAAGTATGGAGAATGAAAACACATAGAGAATGCAAACAAAAAAAGCAGATATACAAAAAACAATATTAGAAGTTGCAAAAAAATTACTCTTAGAATATGGTTATCAAAAAACATCAATGCGAGCCATTGCCAAAGAAGCTAATGTAACACTTAGCAATATTTATAATTATTTTAAAAATAAAGATGAAATATTAGAAGTGATATTGCGGCCAGTTTTGAAAGATATGGAGCAATTGTTTAAGCGCTATAACGATCCTTATTATATTACAACTAATTGGGTTGAAGTAGATGACATAAGCGAAATTGATGAATTTAAGGAGCATGTAAAATTTATTATTATGTATCAAAAAGAGTTCGATTTACTGTTGCATAAATGTTCAGGCTCAAAATATGAAAATATAAAAGATTATTTTATAGACAGATATACTGAATCATCAAGAAATTATTTGCAGTTGATGAAAGATAAATATCCTCAAGTAAATAAAGAGATTTCAGATTTCTTTCTCCATACTACAGCTGCATGGTGGATACAAATTGTATCAGAAATTGTATCACATCATTTAAATAAAGAAGAAATATTACAGTTTTTAAAAGAATACATGACCTTTGGCTCAGGCGGTTGGCAACGATTAATGAATTTATGAAGAGAGGGGAAAGAAGGTAGTTGAAAGAAATATATTAGAGGGAAAATTTTTTTGAACAAAATCAGAACGTTGTTCTTTATTGATAACGTAAATATTATTAACTAATAACCAAAAAAAAAATGAAAGTACAAAATATTAACGACAAATTCCGAAAATTCGGAGAATTCCAGATTAAAAATCGGTTGTTACTAATAGCTCTATCCGTAATTTTTGCGGCAGCAGGTATTGCCGGTTTGCAGCATCTACAACCACATAATTCGCGTGAGTCGTGGTTTATGGAAGATGACCAGATTGAAATTAATACCAAAAAGTTTGAAGCACAATTTGGCAACAACGACAACATAATGGTATTGATTAAAGCCAAAGATGTATTCGATCCCGAAGTACTAAAAATGATGAAGCGTCTGGGTAACGAGTTACTAGACAGTATCCCTTATGCTGATGAAATCACCTCTTTGGTAGATATGGAAATATCTGTAGGAACAGAAGATGGCATTCAAGTTATTAATCCTTTTGAGGACGGCATACCAGAAGATCCTGCTGAGTTGGAGCGTATCCGTAAATTGGTATTATCCAGACGCGCATTGGCAAATAAAATAGTATCCGATGATTGTACCGAAACAATCTTAATGCTGTCGCTCAATGAGTTTCCGCCTGAAGTGGTTTGGAGCAAAGAGACAACTTTAGATCCTATTTTCCAAGCAGGCGAACCTGCTGTACGCATTATAGCAGCAGACAGATACAAGAGCGATAAATACGAGCTTAAACCAGTGGGATTACCTTATACCGAAACCGAAGAACGTGACTTTTTCCAACCAGAAATGAAAACAAGAATAGGTATCATATTTATGTCTATGATTTTTCTACTAATATTAATGGTACGTTCTTTTAAAGGTGTTATAGCGCCTATATTTACAATTTTTGTTGCAGGTATGTCTGTGTTTGGATTTATGGGCTGGCTCGGTATTGGTTATGATCAAAATATGGTAATGCTTCCTGCATTGTTACTAATAGCATTATCTGTAGCATATTCCATTCACCTGATTAATGCTTTTAAGCGGTTTTTTAGGCAAACAGGCAATAGAAAAGAAGCAACTATATTGGCAGTTGAAGAAACTGGCTGGCCTCTCTTGTTTACCGCTATTACTACTATTGGCTCAGTAGTTTCGTTTGCTACTGTAGGCATTCCTACCATTACTTGGGTAGGTATGTCTTGTGGAGCGGCGGTATTGGCTAATTATCTGTTTGTTATTGTTTTATTACCTATTATTTTAAGTTTTGGCAAAAACCGAGAAGTGCAGCCGGAAAACTCAAGAAAGAACAGATGGTTGGATAACGTTTTATTATCAACAGGTAATTGGGTGGTTGTAAATAAAAAATCTATTTTAATTATTTATGCACTTGTAGTGGTGGCTCTTATTCCGGCTTTGTTTAAAGTAACTGTAAATATGGATATGTTTAAATCTATGGGAAGAAAAGTACCTTATTTGAATAGAGTATATGAAGTCGCACATTCTAAACTGGGTTCTTATCTATCTTATAATGTATCAATTGATTTTAGGGAGCAAGATGCTATTAAATCGCCTGAAGTACTTAAAAAATTAGATGTTTTGGTAGATTCTGTAAGTCATTTTGAATTGACTAAAAAGGTGAAAAACAATACTTCGGTATTTTCCATATTGGATATTATCAAAGAGATGAATCAGACCTTACATAGCGATAGTATTAAATATTATAGAGTGCCTGATACACGAGAAGAGATTGCTCAAATATTATTATTATACGAAATGTCAGGCGGAACAAAATCATTTAATTGGATAGATGAGGAATATTCGATGATGCGAGTGCAAGTGCCTATGTACAAGTTTGCCGCTAAAGGAATAAGCGATGAATTATCTGCGGTAAGACGTATCTCTAAAAATTTGTTCCCTAATGCTACCACGACGGTTGTGGGCAGTGCTGCACAATTTGCTGAAATAGCTATAAAAATTGTAGCTGGAGAGTTGAAATCTGTAATATTATCACTAATTATCATCAGTATTTTATTGATATTAGTGTTTGCTAGTATCAAAACGGGACTTATTGGATTAATTCCGAATTTGGCACCAATGTTGGTCATAGGAGCGTATTTAGGTTATCTCGATGTATCACTCAATATGATGACGATGACAGTTATCCCGATGATGCTGGGTATAGCAGTAGATGATACCATTCACTTTATAAACAGTATAAAATATGAATTTGAAAAATGTGAAAATTATAAAGAAGCAACTTTAACAGCTTTTGAAACGGTTGGTCGCTCACTATTAATGACAACTATAGTTTTGGCAGTCAGCTTTGCAACCTATATCCTTTCACCTGTAAAAATGATAGGTGAAATGGGTCTTTTAGCTTCAATAGGATTGCTTGCTGCCTTAATTACCGACTTCTTAATTACACCGGCATTGATGATCATTACTAAACCGTTTGGGAAAGAGGCAGAAGTTAGCATACAAAAGAATAGATAATATTATGATGGAGAGACTGGCTTCTGTCTTTAATAAAGCTAATAAATAAATTTAAGTATAAGAACAATAATTGAAAAATATCGGATAAGTACTCAAAGGAGATAAAAATGAAAAAAATAATTCTAACAACAATAATGTTATCTGCATTTGTAACAATATCATTTGCACAAACAGGACGAGATATAATGTTAAAAGCGGATAATCGTCCGGAGGCAAAAACTGTTCAAACCAAATTAACGATGACTATTATCAACAAACGAGGAAAAGAGCGAGTGCGTAAATTACAATCCTACTCAATGGATGTAGGCAAGGATAAAAAGACTTTAATGTTTTTTGAATATCCAGGTGATGTGAAAGGTACAGGATTTCTAACATGGGATTATGACAAAATTGGGGAAGACGATGATAAATGGTTATATATGCCGGCCATGAAAAAGACACGCCGTATCAGTGGTTCTTCAGCTAAAAAAGATTATTTCATGGGAACAGATTTCACTTATGATGATATGGGCGACCGCAATATTGATGAAGATACGCATAAGTTATTGGGCGAGGAAACCATCAATGGGCATAAATGTTGGAAAGTTGAATCCATATCGAAAGACAAGCGTGATATATTTTCTAAAAAAATTATTTGGATGCGACAAGATATTTTAATTCCAGAAAAGGTTGATTTTTATGATAGAATGGGGAAATTACATCGTCAGATGGTTATAGAGAAAGTTGAAAAAAATAAAGATTATTGGGTAATTGTAAAAATGACAATGACTAATGTTCAAACCAATCACAAGACCATTATTGAGTTTGATAATATGAAATTAGATGTACCAATGAACGAACGTAAATTTACTGTTAAAATATTAGAAAAAGGGAGAATGTAATTCAGCTTTTAGTTTCATAAATAGCCAAAGACTAAGATCATTAGATTAAAAACAAATTTACTAATCTACTATTTAGTTAAAATACTAAAAGCTAAATAAATAGAATAAAAGCTAATTACAAAAATAAAATGAAAACATATACAACACTAATTTTAGCGTTACTATTGCCTGTTTTAGCATTTTCACAAGCAGAAATACAGTTTAACGGATTTGTTGACACCTATCATGCAATCCAAATTAAAAAACCGAACAAATTCATGTCATCTCGTACTCGATTTAGGGGTGAATTACAAAAATACTATGAAAATTCTTCAATATTTGTCTCATTTAATCTAAACCAAAACAGTATTTTAAAGGATAGAAACGGTTTTGAATTACGAGAAGCATATTTAGATTACTCTGAAGATAATTGGGGTTTTCGTTTAGGAAGACAGCTAATTATTTGGGGAGCTGCCGATGGATTACGCATAACAGATTTAGTTTCGCCAATGGATATGACAGAGTTTTTAGCACGCGATTATGATGATATTCGTATGCCTGTAGAAGCATTGAAATTTAACTACTTTTTTGATGAAATTAGATGTGAATTTGTATTTGTACCTGTCTTTAAAGGTTTTATTCTGCCTAACAACCCTAAAAATCCTTGGGCAATACCAATGCCTATTATACCAAATATGAAAGTTGTAATGCTGCAGGATAATAAACCGGAATTTAAGTTGAAAAATAGTGAGTTTGGCGGGCGAATAGTTTTTAATTTGTCCGGAATTGATTTCTCATTTTCAGCTCTACAAACTTTTAATAAGATTCCCTTATTATCAAAATATATTAAAAGTGATTCTTTACTTATACGCCCTGAATATAAAAGATTTACATTTTTGGGAGGCGATTTTGCAAAACCATTAGGTGAATTTGTTATTAGAGGTGAAGTTGCTTTCAATATCAATAAAAGATTGATTACAAAACAAACACCCACAGTCTTACAAAAACACAATACAATCAATGCGCTATTGGGAATTGATTGGTATGCTCCGAATGAATGGATGATTGCTTTACAGATGAATAATGAATTAGTTATGGATCATAAAAATGAATTAGAACAAAGAGAAAATACAACACTGCTTACGTTCAATGTTCAGAAACAATTATTAAACAATACTTTAAAACTTTCTGATTTTATTTATGTAGACTTAAATAACAGCGGATTTTTTAATAGATTTTCGCTTGATTATTCGTTAAGTGATGAGATCCATTTATTAATGGGGTATGACCATTTTGAAGGTGATAGCGGAATGTTTGGTAATTATAAAGATAACTCGGAAATATGGATAAAAGCAAAGTACAGTTTTTAAGCTAATTTCTAGAAACTAATAATGATTTTTAATCATACTTTACTTTTATTATGTTAATGGGAACATAAAGAAAAGAATTATTTTTAGTTCTACAGATAATAAAGCTAATAACTGAAAACAAATAACTATAAAGAATGATAAAAATTGTTGTGAGAATGTAAAATCAGCCAATAGGCAAAGGCTAACAACTAAATAAAAAAGAGAAAATTATGGAATTTAATTTTAATTTAAGTATAGGTTTATGGAACGCTTGGTTGCCATTCCTTTTTTACATGGTATTTACTATGGTATCGGCTTTTTTATTAAGTAAAGAAGGATTTAAACGAGGCGGTGACAGGTCGTGGCTTACTAAAAAAGAAACATTTATTACAACAATTACTACTCTTTCATTTTATGGGACATTAATTTTGGGAATATGGATACCATTACTAATAGGCACCAACTTATTTTACATTGGTTTGGGCATGTACGTCATCGGAATTATTTTATCCGTTTGGGTAGGGATTAGTTTTCTTACAGCACCAATGGGAAGATTAATAACCAAAGGAGCGTATAAATTTTCAAGAAACCCTATATACATGGTTAATATTTTGATAGCCTTTTCTATAGTCCTAATGTCGGCATCGTGGATACTCGTTTTAATGTTAGTGATTTACCTTGTTTTTAATCATTTGGCAATTTTAGCAGAAGAACGCTTTTGCTTAGAAACTTATGGAGAAGATTTTGAACTATATAAAAAGAAAGTAAGGAGATATTTGTAGGAAGCTGGAAGACAGAAGTTGGAATATAAAATATCAAAGTGGAGACAAGCCTACGTGTTTACCCTTGCAATTTGCACAGTACAAATTATTGCATCTATTAACAGTTTAAAAAACGTATAACCGGCCAAAGGCCAAAAGCTAAACAAATATGGAAACAAAAATAAAAGTAAAGAAAGGAACAGTTGAGGAAACCCTATTACTCCCATTATGGGGCAGAGCTTACGAAACTCAAAAGAAAAACCCTCGTATTATCGACAAAAAAGCTGTAGAAATTATGAGTAAGCTTGATTATGATTTCTCAGATATTGTAAAAACGCAATCATTGTCGCAACACGGCTGGGTAGCACGCTGTTTACATACCGATAAATTAGTAGGGGAGTTTATCGCAAAATATCCTGAAGCCACTATTGTGAATATCGGTTGCGGTATGGATACCACTTTCACTCGAATAGACAATGGTAAAATACGGTTTTACGAACTTGATTTACCCGATGTAATAGAGTTAAGAAAGAATTTCTATGAGAATAGCAACAGATATAAAAGTATCGCCTCCTCATTTTTAGAAACCGAGTATTTTAAACAAATAGAAGTAAAAAACGGATTGCTATTTCTGGCGGGTGGCGTATTTATGTATTTCACGGAAGATAAAATGAAAACATTCTTCAAGCAAGTAGCCGATTACTTTTCACAATGCGATTTTTATTTTGACGCTTTAACACCCAAAGGTTTTAATATCGCTAAAAAACAAGTTCTTAAAAAAGGAGGAATGAGTATGGCATTAGATAGTGGTTGGAGTTTGGCAGATGCCAAAGATTTAGAAAAGTGGGACAAACGCTTTCATTTGATAGAATACAAACCAATGTACAAAGGAACAAAAAAGAATATCCCCCTAATGCACAAAATAATTTTAACTATCACAGATATTATAAATATGGGAGGTATGGTACATTTAAGAATTAATGAGGAAGTTAAAAAGTGAAAATTATAAGGCAAAACATTATCACATTTACTTTTTACCTTACAAAAGTATAACCAGCCGAAAGCGAACGGCTAAAAATTAACAGCAATAAAAATGGAACAAAAAGAAACATTCTGGTCAAAGACTGCCAAAGATTTTGAAGAAAAAAATAATCAAATTATTGGTAAAAGGAGTATGCAAATAGTATTTGATGAATTGGCAAAACAAACCAATTTAGGCAATACATTAGAACTCGCTTGTGGCAATGGCACATACTCTAAAATATTAGTGAAAAATACAGGAAATTTAACTTGTACTGATTGGTCGGCAGAAATGGTTGCAGAAACTCGGCGAAGATTAAAAGATTTTCCAAATATAAAAGTGGAACAAGCCAACTGTTTTCAGTTGCAATATGCCAACGATAGTTTTGATACCGTTTTTATGGCAAATCTATTGCATATTATACCAAATCCTAAAAAAGCACTTACCGAAGCCAAACGGGTATTAAAACCTAACGGACAAATAATTGCTTTGGATTTCACAACCTACGGAATGAAGTTTTGGGATAAAATACGAATGCTGTATCTGTTTCTGAAATTTTATGGAAAACCACCAAAAGGAGGTCAAAATATTGACCATAAAAAGTTAGAAACAATGTTAAAGAGTATTGATTTTAAGGTGGAATTTTCAAAAATAATAGGTGCAAAGTCAAAAGCAGTGTTTGGAAAAGCAGTTAAAAATTAAAAAATAAAATTAGCTGAAAGCAATAAAAATATGGAAATAATAAAATCGAATTTAAGCAATGTACCCGAAACATTGTTAATACCATTAAGAGCAAGAAGCAATGAAACAAAATTGCAAAATGGAATTATAAGTGACCCTAAATCGACCGAGATTATTGATAAAATAGAGTCGAATGTGTCGGAAAAGGGAGAGGTATCGATATGGTCGCAAAAAGGAGTTGCCGTACGCACCGAAATTTTAGATGAGTTAACCAATTCTTTTCTGCAAAAACACTTTGATTGTGTTGTTGTAAACTTGGGTTGCGGTTTGGATACTCGATATTATCGTTTAAATAATAATAAAGTACAATGGTACGATTTAGATGTGCCGGAAGCCATCGAATTACGAAAAAACTTTTTTCAAGAGACTGAAAAATTTCATTTTATAAGTAAATCTGTGTTGGATTTTTCATGGAATGAGTTGGTTCCCAAAAACAAGCCTATTTTATTTATAGCTGAAGGCTTATTAATGTATTTTACCGAAGACGAAGTAAAATCTATCTTGAAAAATATTGCCAATAATTACCCAAATGCAGAAATTATTTTTGAAGCCATGTCGCCCTTTGTTGCCAAAAACTCAAATAAACACTCTGATGTAAAAAAATATGATGCTGTTTTTAAGTGGGGAATTAAAAGCGGAAAAGAAATAACGAGTTGGGATATTGGAGCAAAATTTATCAATGAGTATTTTTACAATCGCCATTTAGATAAAATGCCATTTTCTATGCGTATGATGTACCGCTTATTTCCATTTTTCAGAAAATCAATGAAAATTGTCCATTTGAAAGGTGAAAAAGCATAAAGAATGTATAATCAGCAATAACTAAGAGAAAAAAGCAATAAAAGATGAAAAATTCTGAACTTAAAATATATAAAACAGAAGATGGTACAACTGAAATTAAAGTTAAACTTGAAAATGAAACAGTCTGGTTAAATTTACAACAATTAACAGAACTATTTCAAAGAGATAAATCTGTTATATCAAGACATATTTCTAATGTGTTTAAAGAAAACGAATTAGACAAAAATTCAGTTGTTGCAAAATATGCAACAACTGCATCTGACGGAAAAATTTATAATATAACTTATTATAATCTTGACGTGATTATATCAGTCGGATATAGAATAAAATCTCAAAGAGGAACACAATTTAGAATTTGGGCATCTACAATTTTAAAGGATTATTTGATAAAAGGTTAT